>Ga0075368_10000198_pt1 | contig 16616 bp, 13 predicted proteins | sample EndMethybrTD3033_FD_71518 | JGI IMG/M metagenome (GOLD analysis project Ga0075368, IMG submission 71518) | Populus endosphere microbial communities from Tennessee, USA - Endosphere MetaG P. TD hybrid TD303-3 | ecosystem: Host-associated > Plants > Roots > Endosphere | place: USA: Tennessee... | reverse complement strand
TTCCTGTGCAGCGGGCATGCCGGTTTCATCACCGGGCAGAACTGGCTGCTGGACGGCGGGCATTACCCCGGTACGTTCTAAGCCGGGAAAAGTAAAAACCTACTTTTCCCGGGGACTGCATTGCAAAAAATCGCTGGCAAAGCCAGTCGATTTTTTGACCGGACTGCTACGAAAAAAACAAAAGCGGCCCGAGACGGGCCGCGAGTGGAGACAACGCCATGAATCTTTGTGTTCGCGCTGTACGCACGCTTTCCGTCCTGGCTCTGGTTTGTGCTGCCTTGAGTGCTGCGCAAGCACAGAGCTTCCCCGACAAACCGGTGCACATCGTCGTCCCGCTGGCGGCGGGCGGCGCGGTGGACGCGATCGCGCGCACGCTGGGACAGAAGCTCTCGCAGCAGATCGGCCAGCCGGTGATCATCGACAACAAGCCCGGCGCGAACGGCAATATCGGCGCCGAAGCGGTGGCCAAGGCGCCGGCGGATGGCTACACCATCCTGATGGCGATCCCCGCGATGACCACCAACCAGTCGCTCTACGCCAAGCTGCCCTACGACACCTTCAAGGACTTCGCGCCGGTGGCGCGGCTGGGGTTCGCGCCGCTGATCCTGGTAGTAGGCGGGGACTCGCCTTACAAGACCTTTGCCGAACTGCTGGCGGCGCTGCGCGCCAATCCGGGCAAGTTCAGCTACGGTTCTTCGGGCAACGGCTCCTCGCAGCACCTGGCGGGCGAGTTGTTCAAGTCTTCCGCGAAGATCGACGCGCTGCACGTGCCTTACAAGGGCGGCGCGCCGGCAGTGACCGACCTGATCGGCGGGCAGCTCACATTCATGCTCACCAATCCTCTCGAAGTGCAGGCGCAGATAAAGTCGGGCCGCCTGCGCCCGCTCGCGGTAGGCGGCGGCAAGCGCGTGGATTGGCTGCCCGGCGTGCCGACGGTGGCCGAGTCCGGCTTGCCGGGCTACGAGGCCGCGACGTGGTGGGGCACGCTGGTACCGGCAGCGACACCAAAGGAGATCGTCACCAAACTGAGCAATGAGATCATCACCGCGATGAACTCGCCCGAGGTGAGGGAGCGCCTGGCCGCGCAAGGCGCCGAAGTCGCCACCCAGAAGCCGGAGGAACTGGCCGCCTACCTGCGCAGCGAGACCGACAAGTGGGCGCGTATCATCAAGGCTGCCAACATCAAAGTGGAATAAGCAATGCCCAGCCCGCGCGAAACTGCAGACCTGTTGGTGAAATATGGCGTGATCCCGGTGATCCGCTACGACAACGCCGACGACGGGGCCCTGGCCATCGACTGCGCCCTCAAGGCGGGCTTTCCCACCGTCGAGATCACCCTCACCATGCCGGACGCGGTTGAGCTGATCCGCAATTTTTCGCGCAAGCTGGAAAAGCACCAGTTGATCGGCGCCGGCACGGTGTGGGACGAACAGCGCTGCGAAGAGGTGCTGCATGCCGGCGCGGCTTACGTCGTCTCGCCCGGCATCGTGCCGGGCCTGGCGGCAGTGGCGCACGCGGGCAGCGCGGCCTACCTGCCGGGCGCGCTCACCCCCACCGAGATCGCCGCCGCCGTGCGTGAAGGCGCGGACATCGTCAAGCTGTTCCCCGCCTCCACCGTCGGCACCGCGCACCTGAAAGCGGTCGCGGCGGTGTTCCAGGACACGCGCTTTTGCCCCACCGGCGGGGTCTCGGCCGACAATATGGAAGACTGGTTCAAGGCCGGCGCCAAATGCGTGGGAATCGGCAGCAGCCTGTTTTCCGGCGCGGCGCTGCGCGCGCGGGCGCAGAAGGCGCTGGTCGATGAGGCGCGCCTGGTGCTGGACCAGTTGAGCATGATCATCCGCTGATGTCCGGGCCCGCGATACTGGCTCTGGGCGAGCCGATGATCGAGTTCAACCAGACCACTCCCGGCGAGCCGAACTACCTGCAAGGCTACGGCGGCGATACGTCGAACGCCATCATCGCCTGCGCGCGCCAGGGCGCGCCCTGCGGCTACATCACGCGCCTGGGCGACGACGAGTTCGGCCGCATGCTCAGCAGCCTGTGGCAGCGCGAAGGGGTGGACGCGGGCGGTGTCGCCATCGACCCGGCCGCGCATACGGCGGTGTACTTCGTCACCCACGGCGCCCAGGGCCACGTCTTTTCCTACATGCGCAAGGGTTCGGCGGCCAGCCGCATGACCGCGCAGGACATTCCCGTGGACCTGATCCGCGCCGCGCGCTACCTGCACGTCTCGGGCATCAGCCAGGCAATTTCCGAGTCCGCCTGCGCTGCCGCCTTTCACGCCATGGACGTGGCGCGCGCCGCGGGCGTGAAAGTCAGCTACGACACCAACCTGCGCCTGAAACTCTGGAGCATCGGCCTGGCGCGCGAGGTCATGACCCGCGCCGTCGGCCTGGCCGACTACCTGCTGCCCAGCCTGGAAGACATGCAGGCGCTCTGCGGCCTGGAGGCACCCGATGCGATCCTCGACTGGTGCTTCGCGCATGGCGCGCGCAACGTCGTGCTCAAGCTGGGCAAGCAGGGCTGCATCGCCGCCACGCCACAGCAGCGCGTCGCGATCCCGGGACGCCAGGTGCAGGCGGTGGACGCCACCGGCGCGGGCGACTGTTTCGACGGCGCCTTTCTGGCGCGGCTGCATTTCGGCGATGACATAGTGGCGGCGGCGCGCTATGCCAACGCCGCCGCCGCGCTCACGACCACCGGTTTTGGCGCGGTGGCGCCGCTGCCGCGCCGCGCGGTGGTCGAGGCGCTGCTGGCCGCCAGCGCCGGGCACTGACGCCGCCGGCCGGGTCAGAAGCCACCGGCATGCAGCACGGCGCGAATCGCGCCGAGCATAGCCTCCGGCGCCAGGTAAGCCGGATGCGCCCGCATCAGCGCGGCGGCGTCACCGAGTTTCACGAACGTATCGAACTGCCGCTCGGCCTCGTCCAGTTCCACCCGGTGGATCGCACTCACGGCCGCTGCGGGCGCCGCACCGGAGGCGCGCAAATGCCGCACTGCCGGAAGCTGCCGTTCACACCGGCAAGTTGCCGCCGGGTTGACGAGGCCGCATGTGCCGCTTGCAAAGGCATCAAGGCGGGCGCGGGCGCGGGAGAGGCGTTGGCGGAACGCGTCCGGCCGGATGCCCAGGACCGCCGCGGCCTGCTGCGACGGCAGGCCGAACACCGCATCGAGCACGTACGCCAGACGCTGCTCGCGGTCCAGCGCCATCAGCATGCCCTGCGTGCAGCGCAGGGCCACCTGCCGGGCGGCCGCCTTGTCCTCCGGTGTCAGGATGGGCGCGCTGTGGCCGTCCTCGCCCAGGCCGGCACCAAACGCCAGCCCTTCCCGCAGGTGGTCCGCGATGGCCTCCAGCGAAACTTCCGGCGATTCCTTGCTGCGGGTCAGCGCGGTGAGCAGGTGGTTGCGCGCCACCTGGAACACCCAGGTGGTGAACGCCGCGTCGCCGCGAAAGGCGCTCAGGTGGGTGACGATGCGCAGCAGGATCTCCTGCGCCGCGTCGGCCGCGTCGTCGCGATTGCCGAGCATGCGCACCGCCAGGTTGAACACGCCCGGCTGGATCGCCGCCAGCAGTGCGTCGAGCGCCGCCAGGTCGCCATTGGTGGCGGCGCGCACGACAGCGGACCCGGGGTCGGCGATTTTCATGGCGCCGCCACCAGCATCAGGCCCGGCCCGACGAGATTACCGGCGGTGCGGGTCGGCAACAGAATGGGCGTGTCGAACCATTCGATCCTGGCATCGCGCCCATAGGTCTTGCGCACCCGCTCGTGCCAGGCGGGACTGAACCACGCCCTGGCGCTTGCCTCGTCCTGCCAGACATACACCCCGCCGAAGGCCTCGGCGGACATGGTGAAGTGCTTGCGCAGCAGGCCAGGCACCTTCTGGTAGGCCGGCACGGCGGCGGCGAACTCGGCGGCCAGGCGCTCGCGGCTCACGCCGGCGGGAATCGGAATTTCGACCAAGGTGCTCACCGCCGCGCTGTCGTTGCTCGGCGGCGTGCCGCCCGGCCGGTTGTCGATCGACACCGGTGCATCGAAAAAGCGCACCTGTCCCTCGCTGCCGCGCTCCTTGCGCACCCGTTCGAACCAGGCCGGGCCGAACCAGGCTTGCGCGCTGGCCCGGTCCCGCCAGAAATAGACCCCGCCGTAGTCGCCACTCTCACGCTCGAAGGAAAAGGCCTTGAACGCCAGGCCGGGAAGTTGTGCATATTGAGGGATGGTATCGCGCATTTTTCCCAGCACGACCTGCCTGGGTGCGTACCATGGCTTGGGCACCCTGACGATGGCCACTATCGGCAACGTACCATCAGGAATCGACGCCACCTGCGCGCCCGCTGGAGCCGCGCCACCCAGCAAAGCGGCGGCAACCAGCGTGGCAGGCCCGGCCAAGCCGCGCTCGTAAAAATTTTTGACTGTGGGCATATGATCCTCGTCCTCGAATTTGGCATGCCGACCTGGCCTGCTATATCCTTAGACTTGCCGGTGGCAATAGTTGTGACAATATCCCCGTAGCCACGACCACGACTTTGCATGCGGTAACCTGAAAGCTGGAAAAAAACGGCGCGGCATGCCAGCCCGCCCATGCCATCGATGAACAATGCCAAACTGATTGCCCTGGACTGGGGCACCTCCAGCCTGCGCGCCTACCTGCTGGGCGAGGGCGGCGCGATCCTTGAGACGCGCAGCAGCGAAGACGGCATCCTGCGAGTGCAGAACGGCGCGTTCGTGGCGACGCTGAAGCAGGCCTGCGGAGACTGGCTGCGTGCCCATCCCGGCGTCTCGCTGCTGATGGCCGGCATGATAGGCAGCAAGCAGGGCTGGCTGGAGGCGCCCTACTGCCCCTGCCCGGCCGACGTCGGCGCGATCTCGCGCGCGCTCGCCTCCATGCAACTAGCCGACGGCCGCGGCGTGCATATCGTGCCCGGCCTGTCCTGCACCGGCCCGGACGGCGTGCCCGACGTAATGCGCGGCGAAGAAACGCAGATCATCGGCGCCCTGCCCGACCGCGGCCGCCAGCTCGCGGTGCTGCCCGGCAGCCACTGCAAATGGGCCTGGGTGGAGGACGGCACGGTGCGGGACTTCGCCAGTTTCATGACCGGCGAAATCTACGCGGCACTGACGGGTCATACGATACTCGGGCGCCTGATGCGCCTGGAGGCGCCGCACGACGACGCCGCATTCGCGCGCGGCGTGCGCTACGGATTGGGGGCGCCGGAAGCCCTGCTCAGCCGGGTATTCTCGGCACGCACCCTGGGCCTGTTCGAACAGCTCGGCGCCGACGCCCTGCCCTCCTACCTCTCGGGCCTGTTGATCGGCAGCGAGATCGGCGGGGCGCTGGCGCGCAATCCGGATACCGGCACCATCAGCATCCTGGGCAGCGCGGCGCTGACGCAGCGCTATGCCCAGGCGCTGGCCATCGCCGCTGTGCCGGCCGTGGCCGGCCCGGCGGACTGCGCCGCCATCGGCCTGTGGCGCATTGCCAGTGCGGCGGGCCTGGCCGACTGAAATCAGTCCGGCGCGACCGTAAACTTCACGTAAGGCTCGCGCTCGAGCTGCGCGAGCAGGTTCACTTCCCAGGTCAGGTATTGCTGCATCGCCTGCTCGACGCCGCTATTGCGGTCGTAGGGGCGATACCAGACGTCTTCGGTGGCGGTCAAAAACTTCGGATCGTCGTCGCCCGTGCACGGCTCGGTCTTGTAGCCTGCGTGGTTCCACGCCGCCGTGCCGCCCTTGAGGTATTTGGCGTCAAACCCCATCAGGATGGCGTCCTGCGCGGCGTAACGCGCCAGCACGCCGTTCGACGAGGTGAACACCAGCGTACTGCCGGCGGCAAAGCGTCCCAGGCATTCCTGGAAGCGCGAGCGCAGTGCGTACCAGGCGCCGGGGATGCGGCCCTTGCGGTATTTGAGGCTGGCGTCGATATCGATCACCTCGGTGCCTTGCGCGGTGATCAGCGCGTTGAGCTCGTCAGGTGTGACGGCGGGCGCGGTAAGCGCGTCCAGGCCCAGCGGCGTGCCGGCCGCCTTGCCGGATACGAGAGCGCCGTTCAGGCCGCCGTTTAGTCCGTCCTGCAATACGTAGACGTCGGTCCAGCCCATCTGCTTGAGCCAGTGCGCGCTCATTACCGCCTGCACGCCATCGCGGTCCACCAGCACGATGCGCGCGCCGCGCACGGCCACGAAAGTATCGGTAGCCTGCACCAGCTGGCCGCCGGGCGCGTTCAGGCTGTCAGGCCGGTGGCCGCCGTTGAAGTCCTCGGGCAGGCGCACGTCGAAAATGTAGGTCGTGCGCTCCTCGTCGAAACGGAATTCGTCGAGCTGCGCTTCGTCGATGAAGGGCACGTGATAGCGCGCCGCCACCTCGCGCGCATGCGCCTGCGCGGCGGCCAGGCCCGCGCCTTCCGGCTTGGGCGCCATGTTGGTGTGGCCGCGCGCCACTTCCAGGCCTGCCAGGTGCCAGCCCATGGTGCCGTTCTTCAGCGCGACAATGGGATTCTTCAGCCCCGCGTTGCGCAGCGACTGCGCACCGATGATGGAGCGCGTGCGCCCGGCGCAATTGACCACGATGGTGGTGTCTGCGGACTTGAGCAGCGCCGGGGCGCGGTACACCAGCTCGGCACCGGGACAGTCCATCGCCCCCGGGATGCTCATCATCTTGTATTCATCGAGCGGGCGTGAATCGAGAATCAGCAGGTCGCGGCCCTCGTCCTGCCATTCCTTGAGCAGTTGCGGCTCGATGCGCGGCGTGTCGTTGGCGTGCTCGACGTATTCACCGAACGCCTTGGAAGGCACGAAGGTGCCGGAGAACAGCTCGTAGCCCGCCGCGCCCCAGGCGGCCACCCCGCCACTGAGCACCGCAAGGTTGAGGTAGCCGTGGCGGCGCAGCACGCGGGCGGCGCGTTGCGCCAGGCCATCGTCAGCATCAATGAGCACGATACGCACGTCGCGGCGCGGCAGCAAGTCGGAGGCGCGCAATTCGAGCACCGAGAGTGGAATGTTGGTGGCGGTGAGCAGGTGCGACTGCGCGAACACCCCGCCCTCGCGCACGTCGAGCAGCGCCAGTTCCTCGCTGTCGCCGAGCATGGCGCGCAGTTCCGCGGCGCCGACCGTCGGTGACTGGAACGCCGGTGTCGGCATCGAGACCTCGTAGTTGCCTGCCTCGGCGCTCTTGAAGTAGACGCGCTCCGGCAGATGGCCGAGGCTGCGTCCGTACAAATGCAGGTGCAGCGCCGGCTGTTTGGAAATCACCTCGATGGTATGGAAATCGTCGGGCAAAAAACCCACCGCGTTCCCGGCTGCACAAGTCAGCTCCCAGCGCTTCTCCAGTTTCGCGCCGCGCGTGGCCGGGTCATGCGCGGTGCGCTCGTAGGCGACGTTGTGCTCCTCGCCGTACACCCCGGAGATCGCCGCCCAGGTGGTGTGGTTGTGTGGCGGCGCGAACTTGCCGGGCACGCCGGCCGAGGCGTACAGGGCGTAGCGCAGGTCGCGGTCCACCGCCAGTTCGTAGATGATGCCGCTCTTGCCGCTGCCGGCGCCGAATGACTCGCGCGGGAACAGTTCGCCCTGTTGCGCCAGTGCGATCAGCAGGGGCTTGATCTTCTCCAGCGTGGCCGCGTCGATTTCAGGGTGCGGGGCGATGGCGCGCACCCGCGCCAGGGTTTGCCGGACCGCCTGATGGCGGGCCTGCATCACGGATTGCGGCATGCGTGGCTCCTCGATTCTTGCTTGCTGGTACTGGCTGGTTGCGCGGATCAACGCGACGGCTCAGCCCTGCGCGTCGGCCGGCGGCGCGGTACGCATCACCTCGTCCAGCGTGGTGAGGCCGGCGGCGACCTTGAGCGCGCCGGAAATGCGCAGCGGACGCATGCCTTCCTTGTAGGCCTGCTCGCGCACCTTGGCGATCTCGGTGTTCTCGTGGATCAGGCGCTTGAGGTCCGAGGTCATCAGCATCACTTCGTAGATGCCGATCCGGCCCTTGTAGCCGGTATTGCGGCACTCCAGGCAGCCCACCGGCTTGTAGACCTGCTTGGGCGGGACCGCCTTGAAGGGCGCCACCAGTTCGTTCCACAGGGTCTCGTGGTGCAGGTCGGAAGGCTGCTTGCAATGCGGGCACAGGGTGCGCACCAGGCGCTGCGCCATGATGCCCAGCACGGTGGCGTTGATCAGGTAGGAAGGCACGCCCAGGTCGAGCATGCGCGTGACCGCGGCGGGCGCGTCGTTGGTGTGCAGGGTCGAGAGCACCAGGTGGCCGGTGAGCGCGGCCTGGATCGCCATCTCGGCCGTTTCCAGGTCGCGGATCTCGCCGACCATGATGATGTCCGGGTCCTGGCGCATCAGGGCGCGCAGGCCTTCGGCGAAATTCAGGTCGATGGCGCTTTGCACCTGCATCTGGTTGAAGCTGGACTCGACCATTTCGATCGGGTCCTCGATGGTGCAGACGTTCACTTCGGGCGTGGCCAATTGCTTGAGGGTCGAATACAGCGTCACCGTCTTGCCCGAGCCGGTCGGCCCGGTGACCAGGATGATGCCGTTCGGCTTGGCCGTCATGCCGGCCCAGCGGGTGCGGTCGTCCTCGGAAAAACCCAGTTCGGAAAAATTGCGCACCAGCACGTCGGGATCGAAAATCCGCATCACCAGCTTTTCGCCGAACGCGGTCGGCAGCGTGGACAAGCGCAGCTCGACCTCGTCGCCGTCGGCGGCGCGGGTCTTGATACGGCCGTCCTGCGGGCGGCGCTTTTCGGCCACGTCCATGCGGCCCAGGATCTTGATCCGCGAGGTGATCGCCGCGAACACCGCCGACGGCACCTGGTAGACCTGCTGCAGCACCCCGTCGATGCGGAAGCGCACCACGCCCTGGTCGCGGCGCGGCTCCAGGTGGATGTCGCTGGCGCGTTGCGCGTAGGCATACTGCAGCAGCCAGTCCACCACCCGCACGACGTGGCTTTCGTTGGCGTCGATCGCCCTGCCGGTCTTGCCCAGCTCGACCAGTTGCTCCAGGTTGCCGACGCCGGAGTCGACCAGGCCGTCCTTGTCCCTGGCGGCGATCTTGACCGACTTGGCCAGGGTGAAGAACTCGGCGGTGTAGCGCACGATGTCGGCGGGGTTGGCAACCACCCGGCGGATGTCGATGCGCAGGATCTGCTCGAGCTCCTTGACCCACTCGGTCAGGAACGGCTCGCTGGTGGCGATGGTCACTTCGCGGTTGGTGCGCTCCACCGGCAGGATCGAGAAGCGCGTCGCGTAGGTGATCGACATCAGCTCGCCGATGCGGGTGAAGTCGAGCTTGAGCGGGTCGATGTGGAAGTAATCCATGCCGGCCTTGGCGGCCAGCCACTCGCTGAGCACGTCGATGGTGAGCAGCTTGCCGCTCCGGGCCGATTTCCAGCGCTGCTCGGCGACCACCGTCAGCGGGTGATCGATGGTCTTTTTCATCCGCGACTCGACCCTGAGCTTGTCGGCGGCTTCGCGCGCGATCTCGCCTTCCATCACCAGGGCATCAAGCACCTCGGTGAGCGCGATGCGGCGCTCGTATTTGGGCCAGACGGGCTGCGGCGCGGCGCTGGCGGAGGCAGGGGCGACAACTGCGTTCATGCGGATATCCGTGAAAGATTAGCTGCAATGCTGATTGTATTCCTCCTGACGCTCGGCAATGGCTTTTTCCCGCTCCCGGTCGCCCAGGAATTCGCGCTCGCCCTTTTCATTGGTGGTGGTGACACGCCCGGCGGTGCGCAGGTCGGCCAGGTTGGCGCGCGCCTTCTTGCAGTTTGCCTCCAGCTTGGCGAGTTCCTCGGCCTTCTTGCCTTCCGCCTGGCTGCGCTCGAGCTGGCGCTGCTTGAAGGCGCGTTCCTGGTCTTTCCAGGCCGGATCCTTCGCCTTGGCATCGGGCGCCGGGGCGGCAGCGGGCGCGGCGCCGCCGCGCAAAGTCACTTCCCTGGACTTGGTGTTCTCGGGAGGCTTTTCGCCGTAATGGGTAACCCCCTTGGCATCGACCCACTTGTAAACCTGCGCGTGGGCCGGGAAACAAAGGAACAATTGCATGGCCGCCAACAGCAGCCCGGCGAGTTTATTCATCGCACTTATCCTGGATAAAAATTGCCTGACAAAGCTTGCCCATGATCGGCGCAAAGGTCAAGCGCGGCAGCCCGGCGCCGTGCTGCAAATTTCACTCCAGGAACATCCTTGGGCCGACCCCCGGGGAAATGCAGGCGCCGAACTAGGCGCCCTTGAACTGCGGGTCGCGCTTGGCGAGAAAAGCGGCCACGCCTTCCTTGTAGTCGGCGGTGTCGAAACAGGCAAAGCCCTCGACCCAGTCGGCGTTGGCCAGTTGCGCCTCGTACTGCAGCTTGCGGATGAACTTCTTGTGCCAGCGCGCCACCAGCGGCGCGCCGCTGGCGATGCGCTGCGCGGCGGCCATGGCTTCGGCTTCGACCTGGTCATCCGGCACCACGCGCGTAACCAGCCCTTTGGCGAGTGCCTCATCAGCCTTGAACACGCGGCCTTCGAGCAGGATTTCCAGCGCGGTGGCCGGGCCGACCACCCCCAGCAGGCCGATCAGCTCGCCATAGGCCATGGTCAGGCCGAGCTTCTTGATCGGGATGCCGAAGCGCGAGGACTCGCCACAGATGCGCATGTCGCACATCGCCGCCACCTCCAGCCCGCCGCCGACGCAAGCGCCATGGATCATGGCGAGGGTGGGATGCGGACACTCGCGCACCGCCTGCATGGTGTGGTGAATCGCGTCGCCATAGCCCGCTGCCTGCTTGGCGTCGGCACGTTCGGTGGCGAATTCGGCAATGTCGGCACCCGCCGCGAAGGCCTTGGTGCCGGCGCCGCGCAACACGATGCAGCGCAGGCTCTCGTCAGCAGAGAGTTCACGCATCAACACGCCCAGGCGCTCCCACATGCCGCGATCCAGCGCGTTCATGCGCTCAGGCTTGTTGAAGGTGATGGTGGCGATCGCGCCTTCACGCGACAGCAGGACAGAGTCGGTCATTGCAGGGCCTTCTGCTTCAAGAAAATCAGGACGCAAGAATACCTCAGCGGCGCATTGCGCCGCTGAGGTAAAAACAAACCGCAGGTTGAAACCCCGGGATTAGGCCGCTGCCTTGAGCGCGGCCGGCGCCTTGGCGCACTCGGCCAGATAGTCGAGCGCGGCCTGCGCTCCGCCCTTCTGGTGCGGCACGCCGGCGACCGCGAAGCCCATCTCGACGCCGGAGAGCGTCCCCATCAGCATCAGGTCGTTGAAGTCGCCGAGGTGGCCGATGCGGAAGACGCGGCCAGCGATCTTGCCCAGGCCCTGGCCGAGGGACATGTCGAACTTTTCCAGGATGGTCTTGCGCAGCGCGTCCGCGTTGTGGCCTTCGGGCATCAGCACGGTGGTGAGCACACCGGAGTATTCGGACGGCAACTGGCAGAACACTTCCATGCCCCAGGCGCGTACCGCGCGGCGCGATGCTTCGGCGTGGCGGTTGTGGCGCGCGAACACATTGGCCAGGCCTTCTTCCAGCAGCATGTCGATGGCCTCGTGCAGGCCGTAGAGCAAATTGGTGTTGGGCGTGTAGGGGAAGTAGCCGGTCTTGTTGGAATTGAGCATCTCCTCCCAGCCCCAGAAGGACTTGGTGCACTTCGAATTCTTCGATGCGGCCAGCGCCTTGTCGGACACTGCGTTGAAGGAAATGCCGGGCGGCAGCATCAGCCCCTTTTGCGAACCGCCGACGGTGACGTCAGCGCCCCACTCGTCGTGGCGGTAGTCGATCGAACCCAGCCCGGAAATGGTATCGACCAGCAGCAGCGCCGGGTGGCCGGCACGGTCGATGGCCTTGCGGATTTCGGGAATGCGCGCGGTGCAGCCAGTGGAGGTTTCGTTGTGCACCACGCACACCGCCTTGATGGTGTGCGCCTTGTCCTCATTCAGGCGCGCCTCGATGGCGGCCGGGTCGGCGGCGCGGCGCCAGTCACCGCCATCCAGGAACTCGGGCTTCAGTCCCAGTTTCACCGCCATGTTTTTCCACAGCGTGGCGAACTGGCCGCTCTCGTACATCAGCACCGTGTCACCGGGCGACAGGGTATTGACCAGCGCCGCTTCCCAGGCGCCGGTGCCCGAGGCCGGGTAGATGATCACAGGGTTCTTGGTCTGAAAGATCGCCTTCATGCCTTCCAGCACCTTCTTGCCCAGCACGCCGAACTCGGGGCCGCGATGGTCGATGGTGGGACGGTCGATGGCGCGCAGGATGCGGTCCGGCACGTTGCTCGGGCCGGGGATTTGCAAAAAGTGGCGGCCCGATTTGGCGAAACTATATTGCAGCATGAGAGGCTCCTGGGGACAGAAAAGCCGCCATGAAAGAGCGGCCCTGGAAATTTTGTATACATTTTAATGAAGAAAGCCCGAAAAGTCAAGGCCTAACCCCCTCTGCACTGCAGCAATATTGACGTGAAGATATTTTTTGTATACATTTACCCCTATTCTTTAGTAGTGCGCACCGTAAAACATGACCGAACCCATTCCACTGGACCGCGCCACCCTCTCGCACGCCGCCACCGCGCGCCTGCGCGACATGATCGTGGAAGGCCGCATCCCCGCAGGCAGCCGGCTCAATGAGCGCGTGCTGACCGAGGAATTGCAGGTTTCGCGCACACCGCTGCGTGAAGCGTTCAAGATCCTCGCCGGCGAAGGCCTGGTGGAATTGCTGCCGCAGCGCGGCGCGGTGGTGGCCTCGTTGAGCATCGCCGACATCGACGCCACCTTTGAAGTGATGGCCGATCTCGAAGCACTGGCCGGCGAACTGGCGGCGCAGCGCATCACCGAGGCGGAGCTGAACGAAATCCGCGCCCTGCAGTTCGACATGCTGGCCAGCCATGCGCGCCGCGACCTGCCGGGCTACTTTCGCGCCAATATGCAGATCCACGCCAAGATCAACGCCGCCGCCAAGAACCCGGTACTCACCGAAACCTTCCAGCGCCTGAACCAGCGCATCTACAGCACGCGCTACCGCTCCAACCTTTCCAACGAGCGCTGGGACAAGGCCATCGAGGAACACGCCGAGGTGCTGCGCCTGCTGGAGGCGCGCGACGGCGCCGCGCTGCGCGTGCTGCTCACCCGACATTTGCTGAACAAGCGCGATACCATCGTCGCCGAACTGAAGGCCAACCTAGCCCAAGAGCGGGCGGCCTGACTCTTAACATAAGGAACATTGCCATGACCGCTCCCCTCACCATCGACGTGATCTCCGATGTCGTCTGCCCCTGGTGCTATATCGGCAAGCGCCGCCTGGAAAGCGCGCTCAAGCTTTACGCGGAAAAATATCCGGATGCGCCGGCGCCCAAGGTGACCTGGCACCCCTTCCAGCTCAATCCGGACCTGCCGGCCGAAGGCATGTCGCGCCAGGACTACGTGACGCGCAAGTTCGGCCCCGGCGGCGCGCAAAAGTACGAGCGCGTCAGGCAGGTGGGCGAATCGGTCGGTCTCAACCTGCGTTTTGAGAAAATCACCCGCCAGCCCAACACAGTGGCGGCGCACAGCCTGATCGGCATGGCCGAGCCCGGACCGGCGCAGGACAAGGTGAAGGAGACCCTCCTCAAGGCCTACTTCATCGAGGCGGCCGACCTGACCAGCGAAAAGGTGCTGCTCGACCTCGCCGAGCGCGCCGGCCTGGATCGCACCGAGGCAGACGCCACCCTGCACGACCCGCGCGCGCGCGAAGTGGTCAGCGCCGCCGACGAGCAGGCGCGCCGCATGGGCGTGGAAGGTGTGCCGTTTTTCATTTTCAACCAGCGCGTCGGCCTTTCCGGCGCGCATGAGCCGGAAACGCTGCTGGACGCGATCGAACAGGCACAGGCACCCGTCGCCGCATGAACGCGCCGCTGTCCCGGCGCGCCGCGCGCGCCATCGAAGCCGGCCCGCTGCTGGCGCGCAGCCGCCTGGCCGGCCAGTTGCGCCGCCATACTGAAGGTGCCGTATTGTTCGATGCCGCCTCGCGCGGCCGCTATTCGACCGACGCCTCCTTCTACCAGGTCGAGCCGGTCGGCGTGTTCGTGCCCAGGACCGAGGACGACGTGCGCATGGCCTTTGCCATCGCGCGCGACCTCAAGGTGCCGATCCTGGCGCGCGGCGGCGGCACCAGCCAGTGTGGCCAGACCATCGGCGAATGCCTGGTGATCGACAACACCTTGCACCTGAATCAGGTGATCGCTTTTGACAAGGAAGCCGCCACCGTCACCGTGCAACCGGGCATTGTCCTTGACCATCTCAACGCCTGGCTCAAGCCGCATGGGCTGTGGTTCCCGGTGGATGTCTCGACCAGCGCGCAGGCCACCATCGGCGGCATGGCGGGCAACAATTCCTGCGGCAGCCGCTCGATCGCCTACGGCAATATGGTGCACAACGTGCTGGGCATCGATGCGCTGCTGGCGGACGGCAGCGAGTTCCATCTCGGCAAGTTCGACCAGCCATTAACTGGTACACGCGAGCGCGAGATCGTCACCGGCCTGCACGCCATCGCCGCGCGCGAGAACGACGAGATCGAGCGCGTCTGGCCGCACGTAATGCGCCGCGTCGCCGGCTACAACCTGGACATTTTCAACAACCAGAGCGAGCGGCCGTACACGAGCGACGGCAGCGTCAACCTCTCGCACATGCTGGTAGGCAGCGAAGGCAGCCTGGCCTATTCGCGCCGGCTCACGCTCAAGCTCTCCCCCCTGCCCAAGCACAAGACCTTGGGCGTGGTGAACTTCACCAGCTTCCACAAGGCGATGGATTCGGCGCAGCACCTGGTCAAGCTCGGACCTGTCGCAGTCGAGCTGGTGGACCGCACCATGATCGACCTGGCACGCGCCAACCCGGCGTTCCGCCCGGTAGTGGACGCCGCGCTAATTGGTTCACCGCAGGCGATATTGCTGGTCGAATTCGCAGGTGCGGACAAGGACGAGCAGATCCGCCGCCTGAAAGACCTGGTCGACCTGATGAATGACCTGGGCATGCCCGGCAGCGTGGTCGAGATGACCGATGCGAATGCGCAAAAGGAATTGTGGGAAGTGCGCAAGGCGGGCCTCAACATCATGATGAGCATGAAGGGCGACGGCAAGCCGGTCTCCTTTATCGAGGACTGCGCGGTGCCCCTCGAACACCTGGCCGAGTACACCGACAGCCTCACCGAGGTATTCCGCAAGCACGGCACGCGCGGCACCTGGTACGCGCACGCCTCGGTCGGCACCCTGCACGTGCGCCCGGTGCTGGACATGCGCCGCGACGGCGCCGAGAAAATGCGCGCAATCGCCGAAGAAGCCGGCGCGCTGGTGCGCAAGTTCAAGGGCGCCTTCTCTGGCGAGCACGGTGACGGCATCGTACGCGGCGAGTGGGTTGAGTGGCAGTACGGCAAGCGCATCAACGACGCGTTCAAGGAGATCAAGAATCTCTTTGACCCGGACAACCTGATGAACCCGGGCAAGATCGTGAACACGCCGAAAATGGACGACAAGTCCCTGTTCCGCCTCGCGCCCGGCTACGCGATGGCGCCGGTGGCCACCAGCCTGGACTGGAGCGGCTGGAACGTGCACGCCGACCCGGTCACCGATGAAGTCACCGCGCCCGGCACCGGCGGCGACCCCTCGCTGGGCCTGGGCAAGGCGCTGGAGATGTGCAACAACAACGGCCACTGCCGCAAGTTCGACGCCGGCACCATGTGCCCTTCCTACCGCGTCACCCGCGAGGAAAAGCACCTCACGCGCGGCCGCGCCAACACCTTGCGCCTGGCGATGTCCGGGCAACTGCAGGGCATCGAGGCCTCCGCGGCGCTGGCCTCCGACGAAGTGCATGCGGCGCTCGACCTGTGCGTTTCATGCAAGGGCTGCAAGCGCGACTGCCCTACCGGCGTGGACATGGCGAAGATGAAGATCGAGGCCCTGCACCACTACAACAAGAAGAACGGCCTGAAGCTCAAGGACAAGCTGATCGCCTTCCTGCCCCATTACGCGCCCAGCGCCTCGTCGGTCTCCTGGCTGATGAACCTGCGCGACACCCTGCCTGGCGCGGCCTGGCTGTCCGAGAAAGTCACCGGCTTTTCCGCGCAGCGCTCGCTGCCACGCTGGGACAAGCGCGCCTTCACCCGCGACGCCGCGCCCAAGGCCACCGGGACGCAGGAAGTGGTGCTGCTCGCCGACACCTTCAACAATTATTTCGAGAGCGATAACCTGCGCGACGCGCTCAAGGTGCTGGAAGCGGCGGGTTACCGCGTGCACCTCTCGGCCAAGCCGGGCGAGCGGCCGCTGTGCTGCGGGCGTACCTTCCTCGCCGCCGGCATGACCGACGAGGCGAAGGCCGAAGCACGGCGCATGCTCGACGCGCTCAAGCCCTTTGTCGAACGCGGCGTGCCGGTGGTGGGCCTGGAGCCTTCGTGCCTGTTGACCCTGCGCGATGAGTTTCTGGTCTACGGTTTCGGCGACGAGGCGCAGAAGCTTTCCGAGCAGGCAATGCTGTTCGAGGAATTCCTCGCGCGCGAATCCAAGGCCGGTCGGCTGAACCTGAAACTGAAGGCGCTGCCGCAAGCCAAGGCGCTGCTGCATGGCCACTGCCACCAGAAGGCCTTCGACGCGGTCAAGCCGGTCCAGGTGGTCCTGGGGC
>Ga0075368_10000193_pt1 | contig 16709 bp, 15 predicted proteins | sample EndMethybrTD3033_FD_71518 | JGI IMG/M metagenome (GOLD analysis project Ga0075368, IMG submission 71518) | Populus endosphere microbial communities from Tennessee, USA - Endosphere MetaG P. TD hybrid TD303-3 | ecosystem: Host-associated > Plants > Roots > Endosphere | place: USA: Tennessee... | reverse complement strand
AATCTGACGCGGCACGACATGCCAGGCTCGCCTTGCCGGCTGCGCCCAGCTACGCTGCCGTCAGAACAAAAGAACGGTATTTCGGGGAGTGGCGGAGGGTGGCATCGACGGTGACCATACCGCTGTGGCTGGCGGGCCTGCTGGGCGTGCTCGCGGTCATCGCGTTGATCGACCGGCTGTTTGGCCCGGCGCTCGGCTGGTGGCTCAGGCGGCGCGCCAATCGCGCCATCGACGAACTGAACCAGCGGCTGCGGCTCAAGATCCCGCCCTTCAAGCTAGCGAGGCGGCGGCGGCTGATCGAGCAGCTGATGTTCGATCCCGATATCCTCAAAGCGGTCGAGGACGAGGCCAAGGAACGCGGTGAGCCGAAATCGGTGGCGCACGCCCGCGCCCGCCGCTACGCCAAGGAGATCATCCCGTCGTTCAGCGCCTACACCTATTTCCGCGTCGGCACCACGCTGGCCAGGCGCCTGTCGACCGCGCTTTACCGCGTGCGCCTCGGCGCCATCGATGAGGCGACGCTCTACCAGGTGCCGGCCGATGCCTCGGTGGTGTTCGTCATCAATCACCGCTCCAACATGGACTACGTGCTGGTCACCTACCTGGTCTCGCAGAGCTCGGCGCTCAGCTACGCGGTGGGCGAGTGGGCGCGGGTGTGGGCGCTGCAGAGCCTGATCCGCGCCATGGGCGGCTATTTCGTGCGCCGCGACAGCTCCAACGTCCTTTATCGCAAGGTGCTCGCGCGCTATGTGCACCTGGCGACGGCATCCGGCGTCGCGCAGGCGGTGTTTCCCGAAGGCGGCCTGACGCGCGACGGGGCCCTGCGCCCGCCCAAGCTCGGTTTGCTCAGCTACATGGTGTCGGGCTTCGACCCGCATGGCGGCCGCGATATCGTGTTCGTGCCGGTCGGCCTCAACTACGACCGGGTGCTGGAGGATCGCATCCTGACGGCGGCGGCTTCGACGCCGAAGGGCGAGCGCCCGCGTTTTGCCTTCAATCCCGTGGTGCTGGGTGGCTTCCTGGTGCGCGGCTTGTGGCTCAGGCTGCGCCGGCGCTGGTATCGCTACGGCTATGCCTGCGTCAGCTTCGGCAACCCGATGTCGCTGCGCGCGTATCTGGCCGAGCGCGGCGTCGACCTGCGCGCTCTCCCGGCAGAGCAGCGCTTTGCCGAGATCGAGCGGCTCGGCACCCGGCTGATGCACGAGGTCGGGCGCGTGGTGCCGGCGCTGCCGGTGTCGCTGGTGGCGACCGTCATTCTCCACGGCGGCGAGCGCGGCCTGTCCAGCCTGGAGATCAAGGGCGCCGTGTTCGAGCTGATGGAGACGTTGAAGGGCGAGGGCGCTCACGTGCATATCCCCCGGCAGGATCAGGAGTATGCCGTCGAGGTCGGCCTGCGCATGCTGCTGATGCGCCATCTGGTACTGCTCGAGGACGGCGTCTACCGCCCCAACACCAAGGAGGAAGCGCTGCTGCGCTATTATGCCAACGCCATCGCCCACCTGCTGGATGCCAAGGCGCCGGCATCGGCGAGGGTGCCTGCGGCGGGCTTCGCCGATGCGATCAGGCTTTGACGGACGACCCTGCCAGGCGCGACAGCCCCGCAAGGTAGGTGCCGACCAGATCCTCGATCAGGCGGCTGGCCGTCTCGTTGGTTACGACCGACAGCTTGTCCGCCGTCGACAGGGAGGTGATGCCGTGCACGCCGGCCCACAGCACCCGCGCGGCGCGCTGTCGCTCTGCATCCTGGCCGGGCTGGAAATGCGATCCCAGCGCCTCCTCGACGCGATGCATCAGACCCTCGAGCTTCTGCTGGTACCACGCCGGCAGCTCGCTGTTGGTCGGCATGTGATGCTCAAACAGCAGGTTCCACAGGCGCGGGTTTTCCTGCGTGAAGGCGAGGTAGGCCTGCGCCAGCCGCTCGACGCGTCCATCGGCTTCGCCGTCGGTGCGTAACGCACCGATCAGACGCCCGTCCAGCGCATCGAGCACGCGTGCCTCGACATTGAGCACCACGTCGTCCAGATTCTGGAACATGTTATAGATGGTGCCGGGCGAATAGCCGATGCGCCGCGCGATCTCGCGGGCCGATAGCCCGGCCAATCCCTGAGATTGAATGATCTCCTGCGCGGCGTTGAGGATAAGCTCGCGCAGCTGCTGCGGCGTATGCGTTGACCGTCGTCCCATGGCCGTCCCGCGGCGTGTGTCAATGCCCTGCGAGCTTGCAGATCATTGCCAGCATAGGTGGAAACGGGGTTGCTCGGCAATTGCAACCACTGATTGAGGCAATAAATCTGCAGAGTTCTGACGAACGGCAGGATGGCAGACGTTCCCGACACAAGCAAAGGCAGGCCACGAGGACACTCTAGAACGTCGGATCGGGACACGGCGTCTTGTCGTCGGCCTGCATCAGCATCGCCCGCTGGCTGCGCGGCTTCATGTAGACGGTCTCGGAGAGCCGGTAGGACGCGCCGCCTCCGCCCCACGTGTTCTTCATGATGTAGTTGAAGACCAGCGGGACGTAGTCATAGGTGACCTCGGCCACCACCACGCTGTCGTTGGTCGTCACCAGGTTGGCGGGCAGCGTGAACGTCGTGTTCGTGCACTGGCACGTCTGCGTGCCGCCGGTGCCATTGTATGAGCATGTCCAGGACTGCTTGGTCGTTGAGGCGTTGGCCGAGGACGAGGTCACGTTGCGCACCACGATCTTGATCGGGTTGGCGCTGTACGGCTTCATGATGTAGCTGCCGACCCGCATGATGTCGGCAATCTCGCTCTGCAGGATGGACTTGTCCGCGCGCGCGATCAGGTCGGCGGTCGAGCCGGCGATCTGGGTCACACGGCGATCGACGGTGACGGCCTGGCTCATCTCCACGGCGCCGACGAACATGGCAGCCATCAGCGGGGCGACCAGGGCGAACTCGATGGCGGCCACGCCGCTCGTGTCGGCCTTCCAAGTTGCGAGCAGCCGACGCGTGCGTACGGCGAGGCGTCGGATCGGGCAGCTCGGCATGGTGGCGTCTCGAGCACAGGTTTGGGATGTGGATGAATGCACGGCCGTGGACCTCAATTGTAGGGTTCGGTGCGGAACGCGGCCGAGGCCTGCATCAGCATCGATCCGTCGCTGAGGTTGCTGATCTTGAAGATCGGCAGCTGGCCGCCGAACTTCCAGGCGTAGCAGACCGTCACCAGCACCACGGAACTCGCCGCACCCGGATTGAAGTTGGTCGAAGACTGATTGACCATGCTGCCGTTGGAGGCGCAGTTCGGCTCGACGATGCCGCCGAAGCTGCTGCTGCTCTGAACCAGCACCACTGCCCGGTTGGCGCAGTCAAGGAAGGTAGGTGCCTTGGAGCACATGATGGCCTTGAAGGCCGCGCGCTTGTCCTCGTTGGTGGACAGGCCGGAATAGGCGCCCTGTCCCTGCTGCAACTGCCCGGTGCGGATGGCGCGGGCCGCATTCAAGACGGCGCTTTCCATCGTGAAGTTCGTGAAGAAGTACAGTGAGATCGAGATGAGGCCGACCAGCAGCAGCAGGAACGGCAGGGCCACGATCGCGAACTCGACCGCGGCAAAGCCACGCTCGTCGCTCCGCAAGCGGCGGGTCAGAAGCTTGGCGCGCGCACGCGCGCGAGGTGCAAAAATGGCCATTGCACGGCCTTCCCTACGCAAACCGTCTCCGTTGTAGGGAGGATGCAAGGCGAGTGCTGAAGAGGCAGTAAATCGCCGCCACAAGATCAGTTTTTGGTAAAATTTGTGCTGAAGGCTGCGCGAAGTGATTCACCTCGTGCACGGCACCACAAGAATAGAGTGTCTTCCTTCCTTCCAATGGTCTTCCTTTTACTGACCGCCCGTTTGCGCGCCATGGTCGGCCGACCGTTCGGAAAAGCCCATCTTCTTCTCGGAGGCCTTGGCCACGCTGTCGAAGTAGGCATCCTCGTCGCCGATCACGATGGACGGGTTGCACTGTGGCGTGCAGTTGTAGGATTGGCGCTGGGTGCCGCGCATCAGGTTGACGACCTTGGCTTCGTCGCGCTTCACCAGGATGCGCTGGTCCAGGATGATGTTCTTCTGGGCGTCGAGAACGATCATGTTGGTGATGCCGAAGGTCTTGCCGGTCACCACCAGCAGGTTGCCGTTCTGCACGCTGACGTCGGCGATGGACGGGTTGCCGATGATGATCTCGGCGGCGGGTCGCGGCAGCTTCACCAGCTGCGACTGGTCATAATTGACGATCAGATCTTCTGCCGTCCGGGTCTGTGCAAGACACGATCCGGCCTCGGCGAGCATCGCTGCGCCGGCCAAAATCGGCAGAACGAGCAAGCGCGCGACCGTCCTGTATTCAGCGAAGCGGATCATGGCGGCTCGAATCCTTGTGCGAATACGCGGACCTTCGAGTATGTCGATGCAAATGGTGAAGAAAGCGCAAACTCCCTGCAAACGCGGGCAAAGCTCGGGGAAAATGCAGCCCGATGCGACAAAAAAGACGCCGGACCGTGTGGGCGGGCTGCGTCTTGAGCCAATGCACTCATGACAGAATGCCAACAGTTGTAGTGGTGGCACGGCCGGCGAAGGCGCGCTTCAACGGCGCTTAACGATCTTCGCGCGTGCTTCGTTTGGGGTGCAGGCAAGTAGCGGCCGATACGAAGAATTTGAATCGATCTGCATTCGTCTGGTGCTAATTGCGCATTAACCAGACAATTCCACTGCAATGCGAAGATAAATTTCTTAATGCGACAACATGTACTTCGCATATCGATAGAATAACGACAGTTAATGCGCTTTTCAACATAAGATACGCCAATAGCTTCGTTAGCAAAACCACCAACGCGTCGACGATTATTTTAACTCGACTTTAATGGGGCGGGCTTACGGTCGCGCCAGTTCAGCTTGGCGGATGGTCCGCAGGGGTGAACGTCCCGCGCAAAGTAAGAAGCGCGTTCTGGAGCAGTGGGAGAGTTGTCATGAAGAGCTACGTCGTGCGTTTCCTGAAGGACGAGTCCGGTGCCACCGCCATTGAGTACGGCCTGATCGCCGCGCTGATTGCGGTTGCCATCATCGGCGGTGCCCGCGCCCTCGGCACCAACATCGGCGCCACGTTCAACAACGTCAGCAACGCCATCAAGTAAGGCGGCTGGCAAATCGCCGAGACACTCTCGGCGCATTGCCGGTGAAAGCGGCTTCCGAGACCGTCTGCCTGGCGCAGACGGTCTCGCGCCCGTTGCGGGATTGAAGAATGGTGCTGGAGGCTGCAGTTCTGACGGTTCTGCCCCTCGCTGTCGCTTTCGCGGCGGCGATGGACATCTTCACGATGAAGATCCCGAACCGCATTTCGGTGGTCCTGGTGCTGGCATTCTTTCCTTTGGCATTCCTGGCCGGGCTCGGAATTTGGGAGGTCGCCGCGCACGTCGGTGCGGGCGTGCTCATGCTGCTGGTGGGGTTTGGCCTGTTCGCATGCGGCTGGTTCGGCGGCGGCGATGCCAAGCTGATGGCGGCCGTCGGTCTGTGGGTCGGCTTCGATGCGCTGCCCCTCTATCTTCTATCCGTTGCCATGGCTGGAGGGCTGATCGCCGGCGCGTTCGCGACCGTGCGCTCGGTGCCGCTGCCGCGCTTTCTGCTCGGACAGTCGTGGGCACTGCGCCTGCATCGCCAGGATGGCGGCATTCCCTACGGCATCGCGCTGGCTGCGGGTGCCCTGATCGTGTTTCCACAGACCATCTGGTTCGAGCGCCTCGCCGGTTGGTGAGGCGCCGACGACACAAGTGGTTACGCGTCTTTAACCGCACGAAGATCTAGCGGGCCGGACGTGCCGATCTGCACACTTGGTTAACCACCCGTTGACGATTGTGGCCCAAATTCGGTGCAACTCGAAAGCGATTTGGCCTCGAGAGAAGGGACCATTACGCGATGAAGCGACCACAGCTTCTGGGCGTTGCCATTGCTGGCGTGTGCGGTCTCGCCGCTTTTTTCGGGGTCATGAGTCTTGTCAACCGCCAGCCCACCGTGGTGCGGGAAGAGGTTCAGACGAACACCACTCAAATATTGGTAGCCAAGACCGAGATCGGCCTCGGGCAGATCACCTCGGCCGAGAACTTCGCATGGAAGGATTGGCCCGAAAGCGGGATCAGCCCGCAATACATCAAGCGAAGTGCCAGGCCCAATGCGCTCAACGATTTCGTCGGCGCGGTAGCCAGGACTCCCCTGTTCGTGGGCGACCCGATCACGTCGACCAAGCTGGTCAAGGCCGGCGACGGCGGCGTCCTGGCGGCGATCCTGCCAGCCGGCATGCGGGCCATCTCGACGCGCATCAAAGAGGAGACGGCAGCCGGGCGCCTCATTCTTCCCAACGACCGCGTCGACGTGATCCTGACGCAGCGGCGCCGCGGTCGCGGCGGCAGCGAGGACTCCGTCTCGGACACGCTGTTCCGCAACATCCGCGTGCTCGCTATCGGACAGCTGATCGAGGCTAAGGAAGGCAAGAAGCTCGCCGAAGGCAACACGGCGACGCTGGAATTGACGCCGACGCAGGCCGAGGAGCTGTCCGCGGCCAATGCGAAGGGAGAGATCTCGCTGTCGCTGCGCAGCATTGCGGACATGCAGAAGCGCGACGAGGCGACGGCTCCCAAGGAGCGCAGCGATTCGATCAAGGTGCTCAAGTATGGAGTGCAGTCACGCGCGTATGGCGTCAACTAGTGCACCGAGTAAAGCCGGCAGGAAGGTTGGCAACATGCGGAATGCGGGGTGGGGGAGGTTTGTCGCGCTGTTGCTCGCGGCAATCGGGAGCTTCGGCGCGCAGCAGCCGTGCATGGCGCAGGAGGCCAGGGAAGGAGTCTTCGAGGACGTCTCTCAGCACTCGGTTCTGACGGTGCCGGCGCGGGCCAACTTTCCCCTGGCCAAGCGGGTTTCGATCGGTGTGGGCAAGTCGCTGCTCGTTCAGTTTCCGTTCGAGCTCAGGGATGTTCTGGTCTCCGATCCCGACAAGCTGGATGCGGTGGTGCAGACCTCCAACCGCATCTTCCTGATCGCCAAGAAACTCGGCCAGACGAATGCCTTCTTCTTCGATTCCAAGGGCCAGCAGATCCTGACGCTGGAGATTTCGGTCGGTGCTGACCTCAAGGGTCTCGACGGAATTCTGAAGCGCCTGATCCCGGGATCGAACATCCAGGCCGATATGGCCGGCAGCAGCGCCGCCCTGACCGGTACCGTGCGCACGCCGCTCGATGCCAAGCGCGCGGGCGACATTGCCTGCCAATTCGTAGCCGCCAACAAGGATGTGGGCCCTTCCACGGCCGGCGCAGCCCAGGGGCCCAACAGCACCTCCAATAATTTCAACTACAAGCAGACTTCGACCACCCAAAGCGCGGACCTGTATAGGCAGCAGACGCAGAACCAGGCGTCGGCCTGCGGCGGCGACAGCAAGCTCGTCATCAACCTGCTCACCATCGAGGGCGAAGAGCAGGTGATGCTGAAGGTGACGATCTCAGAGGTGCAGCGCAGCCTGCTGAAACAGTTCGGTCTGAACATCGGCGCGGTCGTCAACTCGGGCAACTTCACGACGGCCCTGTTGACGGACAACGCGTTGCCGCTCACGGCCGCGGCCGGCCTCGGAACAGTGCCTCTGCCCGGTCTCGGAACCGCGGCATTCGATGTCACGACCGGCATCACCTGCGCGACGGCCGGCGTTCTCTGCAACTACAATCCCGGACCGTCTGGCTCCTCGTTCGGCAACTCGGGCGTTACCACCAGGTTCGGGGGCGCTACCACGCAGCTGACGCAGGCGCTGCGCGCGCTGGAGCGCGACGGCCTGGTGCGCACGCTGGCCGAGCCCAATCTGACGGCCGTCTCCGGTGAGACCGCCAAGTTCCTGGCCGGTGGCGAATATCCGATCCCGGTCGTGGACAGCGACGGCCGGCTGTCGGTCACCTTCAAGGAGTTCGGCGTGGGCCTCGCCTTCACGCCGGTGGTCCTGTCGGAAGGTCGCATCAGCATGCGCATCGATACCGAGGTCAGCGAGCTGACCAACGAAGGCGCCGTGGTGCTGTCCAGCATCTCGATCCCGGCTCTCAAGAAGCGCTCGGCCAAGTCGACCATCGAGATGCCGTCCGGCGGATCGCTGGCGATCGCGGGCCTGATCTCGGACTCCACGCGCCAGAACATCGACGGCCTGCCCGGCATCAAGGACCTGCCGGTGATCGGCACGCTGTTCCGCAGCCGCGACTTCACCAAGGCCGAGAGCGAGCTGGTGGTGATCGTGACGCCCTACATGGTTCGCCCGGTTGCGCGGCAGGCGCTGTCGCGGCCCGATGACGGCTGGGCACCTGCCTCGGATGCGAAGGCCAATTTCCTGGGCCACGTCAATCGCATCTACGGCAAGGGCCGCGACCTGCCGCCGGGCGGTGGCGGGTTGAAGGGCGACTACGGGTTCATCGTCGAATAGCCGGAACTGGAGGATGCCATGACGTCTCTGATCGCACCCCGCGCTTCCGGCCTCAGACCGGTGGTCGCAAAACTGCTCGCTATGTCGCTGCTCGCCCTGATGGCAACCGGATGCAAGGGCCTCGATGAGCCCGGCGTCTATGGTGCGGGCTTCACGATCGTCGATCCGCTGCAGAAGAATCCCATCATGGTCTCGCAGCAGCCGGCCACGCTCAACTTGCGTGTGCCGCGCAACGCGTCGGGCCTCAACGAAGGCCAGCGCCGCGAGGTCGCAGGATTCCTGCACCACTTCCGCAACACCGGCATGGGCAACACCCGGTTGGTGATCAGCGTGCCGGCCGGGTCGCCGAACGAGGGCGCGTCGATGCGGGCGATGACCGAGATCAAGAGCATGATCGTCGATTTCGGCTTTTCCGACACCGTCACGGCCACCGATCCCTATAGCGCCGGACGCAACGCCGACGCTCCGATCCGCCTGTCCTACCTGCAGTACATCGCCGAGGGGCCGGCGTGCGGGCGCTGGCCGACCAACCTTGCCCGACAGAAGGACAACCTGAACTACGACAACTTCGGCTGTGCGCAGCAGCGCAATCTTGCCGCGCAGATCGCCAATCCGGCGGATCTGGTCGGTCCGCGCTCGATGACGCAGTCGGATACGGAGCGGCGGGCAGTCGTGATCGGACGATACGAGAACGGCGAGAACACGACCGCGACGCGGCCACCGGAGCAGATGGTCGGCACACGAAGCCAGGGCAACTGAGGTCGGCACATGAGCAAGCAGGCGTTTTCCGCGACCGGAAGCGACCAGGAGTCCGGACACGAGCTGATGCAGGTCGGCGGCGGTCTCGAAGACGCGTCGCGCTTCGCCAAGGCGCGGCCGATACCGCGCATCTCGATCCAGGCATTCTGCGAGAACGTCGCTACCGCCGAGGTTCTCCAGAGTGCGACCGGCGACCGGCGCCTCGCCAAGTCGCATGTCAGCGTGCACATGGGTGGAGCGCCGGCCGCCGTCGCGCATTACCACGAGAGCCCGACACCGAACCTGATCATCGTCGAGACGACGCTGCCGCGCCCGCAGATGCTGTCGGAGCTGGATCGCCTCGCCCAGTGCTGCGATGCCGGCACCAAAGTGGTCGTGATCGGCCACACCAACGACGTCCTGCTGTATCGCGAGCTGCTCAAGCGCGGTGTCAGCGAGTATCTGATCGCGCCTATCGAGCCGCTGTCGCTGATCGAAAGCCTGTCCAACCTCTACAACAATCCCGACACCGATCCGGTCGGCAATGTCATCGCCTTCATTGGCGCCAAGGGCGGCGTCGGCTCCAGCACGGTGTGCCACAACACCGCGTGGGCCATGTCGGAGATACTGAAGACCGACGTGGTGGTGGCCGACCTCGATCTGGCCTTCGGAACGACCGGGCTCGACTTCAACCAGGACCCCATCCAGGGCATTGCCGAAGCGTTGCAGAGCCCGGAGCGTCTCGACGAGGTGCTGCTCGATCGCCTGCTCACCAAGTGCTCCGAGCGGCTCAGCATCTTCGCGGCCCCGGTGGTGCTGGATCGGGACTACGAGATCTCGGCCGACTCCTGCGATATCGTGCTCGACATCGTGCGCCAGAATGTGCCGTTCGTGGCCGTCGACCTGCCGCACAGCTGGACCGTCTGGGTCAAGCGCGTGCTGCTGCAGGCCGACGAGGTGGTCGTGACGGCCGTGCCGGACCTCGCCAACCTGCGCAATGCCAAGAACCTGATCGATCTGCTGAAGCAGAGCCGCAGCAACGACGGGCCGCCGCGCCTCGTCATCAACATGGCCAAGACGCCGAAGCGGCCGGAAATCTCGGCCAGGGAATTCTCGGCCGCGCTCGACCTGACGCCGTCGCAGATCATCGAGTTCGACAGCGAGACCTTCGGCCTCGCCTCCAACAACGGCCAGATGATCGAGGAGTTCTCCGCCAAGGCGAAGTCGGCCCAGCAGTTCCGCGAGCTGGCGCTGCTGCTCGCACACCGCCGGGAGCAGAAGGATGACAAGAAGAAGCCGTCCGCGCTGGCGCCATTCGGCCCCATTCTCGAGAAACTGAAGCTGAAGCGCTGAGGAGATCGGTTCATGTTCGGCAAGCGTTCGATCGACCAGGCGACGCCGCAGCGTGCCCTGCCCGCAGCCAAAGAGGCGCCGGTAGCCATGAAGCCGATGCCGGTGGCGAAGTCGGCTGAAGCCAACGTGACGCCGGTGGAGCCGCGCGCGTCTGCGCAGGCGCGGCAGGAGCCCGAGGTGCAGGAGCGGCGTCACTCGGAGGAATACTACGACGTCAAGACCACGGTTTTCAACGCGCTGATCGACACCATCGACTTGACGCAGCTCGCCAAGCTGGAGGCGGCCGCCGCGCGCGAGGAGATCCGCGACATCGTCGCCGAGATCATCCAGATCAAGAACGTCGTGATGTCGATTGCCGAGCAGGAGGAGCTGCTCGAGGACATCTGCAACGACGTGCTGGGCTACGGTCCGCTCGAGCCGCTGCTGGCGCGCGATGATATTGCCGACATCATGGTCAACGGCGCCAACACCACCTACATCGAGGTGGCTGGAAAGGTGCAGCGCACCGGCGTGCGCTTCGCCGACAATGCACAGCTGATGAACATCTGCCAGCGCATCGTCAGCCAGGTCGGCCGGCGGGTCGATGAATCGAGCCCGATCTGCGACGCCCGCCTTCCTGACGGCAGCCGCGTCAACGTGATCGCGCCGCCGCTGGCCATCGACGGGCCGACGCTCACCATCCGCAAGTTCAAGAAGGACCGGCTGAAACTCGATCAGCTTGTCAAATACAAGTCGCTGTCGCCGGAGGCCAAGACCGTCCTGGAGATCATCGGCCGGGTGCGATGCAACGTACTGATCTCGGGCGGCACCGGCTCCGGCAAGACGACGCTGCTCAACTGCCTGACCGGCTCGATCGATAACGACGAGCGCATCATCACCTGCGAGGACTCAGCCGAGCTGCAGCTGCAGCAGCCGCACGTCGTGCGCCTGGAGACGCGGCCGCCCAACCTGGAGGGCGAAGGCGAGATCACCATGCGCGACCTGGTCCGCAACTGCCTGCGCATGCGGCCAGAGCGCATCATCGTCGGCGAGGTGCGCGGGCCGGAGGCTTTCGACCTGATGCAGGCCATGAACACCGGCCACGACGGCTCGATGGGCACACTGCACGCCAACAGCCCGCGCGAGGCCATCAGCCGTCTGGAGTCGATGATCATGATGGGCGGCTTCGCGCTGCCGCCCAAGACCATCCGCGAGATGATCACCGGCTCCATCGACGTGATTGTGCAGGCCGCGCGCCTGCGCGATGGATCGCGCAAGATCACGCACATCACCGAGGTGCTGGGCATGGAGGGCGATGTCGTCACCCTGCAGAACCTGGTCGTGTTCGAGATCACGGGCGAGGATGCGCAGGGCATGATCGTCGGCCACCACCGCTCGACCGGTATCGCGCGTCCACGCTTCTGGGAGCGCGCCGAATACTACGGAGAGACCGAGCGTCTGGCGCAGGCACTCGCCAGCGCCGAGGCGAACGGCAAGGGAGACGCCCTTGGATAGCACCGACCTGATGATCGGCGGGCTGCTGTTTCTTGGGGCGGTATCGGTCGCCGCCATCATCTATCTGCTGGTCAATCCGTATTTCTCCGGCGAGCGGCGCACGGACAAGCGCATCCAGAGCGTCACCGAGAACCGGGCGCGGCTCGGCGTCGGCAAGGTGCAGGCGGAAATCGCGCAGAACCGCAAGCGCCAGGTGGCCGAGACGCTGGAGGAGCTCGAGCAGCGTGAAAAGGCGCGCACCAAGGTCACCCTGCGCCTGCGCCTGGAGCGGGCCGGACTGGAAATCACGCCGCGCTCGTTCTGGCTCGCCAGCGTCGGATGCGGCGTGCTGGTTGGTCTCGGCATCTTCGCGTCGGCGCCCAACCTGCCGATCCTGGTGCCGGTGCTCGGGGCATTCGTCGGCACCTGGGGGCTGCCGCGCTGGATCCTGGCGCGCCTCACCCGGCGGCGGCAGTTCAAATTCATCGATGAGTTCGCCAACTCGATCGATATCATCGTGCGCGGCGTCAAGTCGGGCCTGCCGCTGATCGAGTGTCTGTCCATCATCGCGCGCGAGTCGCCGCAGCCGATCGCCGCCGAATTCACCGAACTGGTCGAGCAGCAGCGCGTCGGCGTGCCGATTTCGGAAGGCTTCGAGCGCATGATGACGCGCATGCCGCTGCCGGAGGTGCGCTTCTTCGCCATCGTCATCTCGATCCAGCAGCAGGCGGGCGGCAACCTGTCGGAGGCGCTGGGCAATCTCGCCGGTGTGCTGCGCGACCGCAAGACGCTGCAGGCCAAGGTGCGAGCCCTGTCGGCGGAAGCCAAGGCGTCTGCCGCGGTGCTGGGCGCCCTGCCGTTCGTGGTGATGATCCTCGTCTACATCACGACACCCGCCTACATCGCCCTGCTGTGGACGACCCAGGTCGGCCAGCTGCTGCTGGTCGCGGCCGGTATCTGGATGTCGATGGGCGTGCTGGTGATGAAGAAGATGATCAACTTCAAGTACTGACCGACGGGAACACGACACGGGGCCTCGCCCCGCCGAGACGCGACGCCATGCTCGATCAACTGATAGCGCTGCTCACTCCCCAGATGGCCGTGACGCTGCTCGCCGCGGTGGCCGCGTTCGCCACGGTACTGACCGTGCTGATGCCGGTGCTCTCGCGCGATCGTCTTAACAGCCGCATGCAGGTGATGGCCACCGAGCGCGACCGCATGCGCGCCGCACGTCTCGCCGATCTTGCCAAGAAGGACGGCCAGGGCCGCCTGCGCAACACGCCCAAGGGCTTCATGCAGGAAATCGTCGATCGGCTGCAGCTGCGCAGCGTGTTCGACTCCGAAGAGGTGCGCGACAAGCTGAAGATGGCCGGCCTGCGCGGTCAGGCGCCGCTCGTCACCTACATGTTCTTCCGCATGGCGATGCCGCTGATCGTCGCCGTGGTGGCCTTCCTCTATCTGTTCGTGATTGCCGACTACGACTATCCCGCGCTGGTCAAAGTCGGCCTGTGCATCGGCGCCGGCTACCTCGGCTTCTACATCCCCAACATGTTCGTCGAGAACCTGGTGCAGCGGCGTCAGACTGCCATCAAGAACGCCTTCCCCGACTCTCTCGACATGCTGCTGATCTGCGTGCAGTCGGGCATGTCGGCGGAAGCCGCATTCGGCAAGGTCTCCGAGGAGATGGGCGCCCAGTCGCTGGAGCTGGCCGAGGAGCTGAGCCTTACGACCGCGGAGCTGTCCTACCTGCAGGAGCGCCGCCAGGCCTACGAGAACCTCGGCAAGCGCACCGGCATCCCGGGCGTAAAGGCGGTGGCCACCGCCCTGATCCAGGCCGAGCGCTACGGCACGCCGGTCGGGCAGGCGCTGCGCGTGATGGCCAAGGAGAACCGCGACATGCGCATGTCGGAGGCCGAGAAGAAGGCGGCGGCCCTGCCGCCCAAGCTGACCGTGCCGATGATCCTGTTCTTCCTGCCGGTACTGTTCGTGGTGATCCTCGGACCGGCGTTGATCCAGGTGTTCGAACTCAACTAGTGTCGTTCCGACTTCCGTCTAGGCGCGATCAGCAGCCGCTACCCTGGTGCTGAGCGCTGTCGCAACTCTAGTCCTGAATCCTGTCGAAGCACGGCATTGCCGCACCAATTCACCTTTCGACGAATTCACGGCCAAGCGCCGCAGCCTACGCCTCGACCACCTTGAAGCCGTCTCCCCAGCGCGCGATGCGCCCCGTCGAGGGCGACGGGAAATGCGCCATGCACATCAGCGTCGGGGTATCGCACAGGCGGCCGAACAGATTGCGCCGGGTGATGCCCGCCTGCTTGGAGTCGTAGTCGACGCGCATGCCGATCTCCGGGTAGCGCGCCTGCAGCGGCGAATGGATCATGTCGCCGGTGATCACCGCGTCCTGGCCGGTCTTGCCGATCTGCACGGAGAAGTGGTCGATGGTGTGGCCCGGTGTTGAGAACAGGTGCACCTGATCATTGAGCGCGTGGGTGCTCCTCACCACCTCTGCGCGGTTAGCTTGCACGATCGGCAGCACGCTGTCCGTCACCCAGGGATGGGCGGCGGCGTCCTCCTGGTGCTTGGCGGTCCAGAATTCAAGCTCCCGGTCGGCGAACAGGTACTTGGCCTTCGGGAAGGTCGGCACCCAGCGGCCGTTCTCGAGCCGCGTGTTCCAGCCGACGTGGTCGACGTGCAGATGCGTGCACATGACGTAGTCGATGTCGGCCATGCCGATGCCGGTCGCCGCCAGGTTCTTCTCGTAGGTGTCGCTGTTGAGCATGCTCCACATCGGGCGCGCGGGCCGCGGCTTGTGGTTGCCGACGCACGAGTCGATGAGGATGTTGTGGTGCGGCGTCTGCACCAGATAACTCTGCACGCACAGCACGACCTTGCCGGCCGGGTCGATGTACCTGGGCTGCAGCCAGCCGCGGTTCTCCTCCCAGATCTCCTTGGTGAGCGTCGGGAAGAACTCGAAGGCGTCGAAGAACGTTGCCGCCTCCTGCTCGACCACGCGATGGATGGTGATGTCGCCGAGCCTGATCTGGGTGGTCATCGCTAGCTCTCCCTCTGCGCTGCCGAAGCAAACATTCTCGCATGGAAGCAGGCAGGCTGCCACGGGCGGATAGGCGTCAGGTTTGTGCGCTGAACAGCGGCAGGCGCACGTTGACGCGGGTGCCGCCGCCCGGGGCGGCATCGAGGGAAAGCGTGCCGCCATGCGCCTCGGCAGCCTTCTGCGCGATGGCGAGGCCGAGGCCGGCGCCGCCCGTATTGCGGTTGCGCGATTCTTCCAGGCGCACAAACGGCTGCAGGACGCGCTGACGCTGATCGGGGCTGATGCCGGGACCCTTGTCGTCGATGGTCAGCACCAGCTCGTCGTCGGCGACATCGGCGCCGATGGCGGCCTCGCGGCCGTAGGTGATGGCGTTGTCGGTCAGATTGGCGATCAGCCGGCGCACGGCCAGCGTGTCGCCGAGGATCTGCGCCTTGGCGGCGTCCGGCGACATGGTGAGCGAGATGCGGGCGCCGCCGAGCCGGCGGTCCTCGGCCTCGCGCTCAAGTAGGGGCGCGATCTCGAACAGCTCCTGGGTGCGCGGTGCGGCCGCGGCATCGAAGGCAATCAGCGAATCTTCCAGCAGCTGGTTCATGTCGTCGAGGTCGCGCACGGCCTTGGACCGCTCGGTGGCGTCGGGGATCATCTCGGTGCGCAGGCGCAGCCTCGCCGCATAGGTGCGCAGGTCGTGGGAAATGCCGCTGACCAGCACGCGCCGTGCCTGCAGCAGGCCGAAGATGCGCTCGCCGAGCCGGTTGAAGGCGGCGATCAGGGCGCGGATCTCGGGCGCGCTGCGTGGCGTGTCGGCGATGCTCTCGGACTTTTCGGGGAAGGTCATGTCGTCCACCGCCTGCGCCAGATCGCGCAGGGGGCGCGCCTCCCGCCGCAGCATGAGCACGACCACCACGGCGATGACGAAGCCGAGCACGCCGGCCCAGAACCCCGGCGGGAAGCCGAGCATGCTGAAGGTGAGGACGCCGCCGGTGGTGACGATCAGCGTCTCGCCCGTCTTGAGGGCGACCGCGATCTCGACCGAGCCCGGCGAGACCCAGGCCAGCGCCTTGAGCGGGCCGGCGAACAGCTCGTGGGATGGCTCGACGTTGACGCGCACCTTGCGTCCGCCCAGCGCCGCCAGGTAGCGCTGCATGATGAAATCGACGACGGGTGCCTCGTACCAGGGCGGCGCGTCGCCTTCGGGCGGCGCATCCGACAGGCGCACGCGCAGGTCGGCGCTGTTGGCGGCGCGCAGCACCAGCGGCCACTGCGGCTTGGGCGTCGCCTCGAGCAGCTCGACCAGGGCCGCCGCCTGGTCGGGCACCGGCAGGCGGAAGCCTGTCTCGGTGTCGCGGCTACGCTGCAGGAAGTAGCCCATGATGACGAGCAGCTGCAGCGCGACCAGTCCCGTGATGACGATCAGCAGCAAGCGGGCGCCGAAACCGAGGCGGATCATGACGGCAGCAGTTTCACAGGGTGCACGAACAGGTAGCCGTTGTTGCGCACCGTGTTGATGAGTTCGAGGCCGGGCGTGGCGGCGTCGATCTTCTTTCTCAGTCGCGAGATGGTCATGTCGATGGTGCGGTCGTAGGCCTCCGCCATACGCCCGCGCGTCCAGTCGAGGAGCTGGTCGCGGGTGAGAACGCGGCGCGGCCGCTGCACGAA
>Ga0075368_10000188_pt1 | contig 16897 bp, 15 predicted proteins | sample EndMethybrTD3033_FD_71518 | JGI IMG/M metagenome (GOLD analysis project Ga0075368, IMG submission 71518) | Populus endosphere microbial communities from Tennessee, USA - Endosphere MetaG P. TD hybrid TD303-3 | ecosystem: Host-associated > Plants > Roots > Endosphere | place: USA: Tennessee... | reverse complement strand
TCCCGCTGCAGGCCTACTTCCGGATCAACACCGAGAACATGGGCCAGTTCGAGCGGACCCTGATCATCGTCGACGAGGACGCCTACGTGCACTACGTCGAGGGCTGCACGGCGCCGATCTACTCCTCGGACTCGCTGCACAGCGCGGTGGTGGAGATCATCGTCAAGAAGGGCGGCCGCTGCCGCTACACGACCATCCAGAACTGGTCCAACAACGTCTACAACCTCGTCACCAAGCGCGCGACCTGCGAGGCCGGCGCCACCATGGAGTGGGTCGACGGCAACATCGGCTCCAAGGTGACGATGAAGTACCCCGCCATCTACCTGATGGGCGAGCACGCCAAGGGCGAGACGCTCTCCGTCGCGTTCGCGGGCGAGGGCCAGCACCAGGACGCCGGCGCCAAGATGGTGCACGCCGCGCCGCACACCTCGTCGTCGATCCTGTCGAAGTCGGTGGCGCGCGGCGGCGGTCGGACGTCCTACCGCGGCCTGATCCAGATGAACGAGGGCGCCTACGGCTCGAAGTCGAACGTGCTGTGCGACGCGCTCCTCGTCGACCAGATCAGCCGTTCGGACACCTACCCGTACGTCGACATCCGCGAGGACGACGTGTCCATGGGACACGAGGCCTCGGTCTCGAAGGTCTCCGACGACCAGCTCTTCTACCTCATGTCGCGCGGCATGGAGCAGGACGAGGCGATGGCGATGATCGTGCGCGGCTTCATCGAGCCGATCGCCAAGGAGCTTCCGATGGAGTACGCGCTCGAGCTCAACCGGCTGATCGAGCTCCAGATGGAAGGCGCCGTCGGCTGATGGGCATGGATGTCTCCTCCCACCTCCACCCGGTGGGCTCCTTCGACCTGTCCGCGCACCCGGTCCCGACCGGGCGCGAGGAGATCTGGCGCTTCACGCCGCTCAAGCGGCTCAAGGGCCTGCACGACGACGCGTCGCTGGCCGGCGAGACCTTCGACGTCAAGCTCGAGGTCCCGTCCGGCGTGCGCGCCGAGCGGGTCGACGTGGCGTCCTCGGAGCGTGGCTCGTCCGGCTTCGTGCCGACCGACCGCATCGCCGCCCGGGTCTGGGAGTCGGCACCGACGGTCTTCACCGTCGACGTGCCGGCCGAGGCCGAGATCTCGGACCCGGTCTGGGTCACGGTCACCGGCCTCGGCGCCGACGAGGCCGTGGGTCGACAGCTGCTGGTCAAGGTCGGGGCGCACGCCAAGGCCACCGTCGTGGTCCGCTTCGAGGGCACGGCGACCTGGGCCGACGTGGTCGAGATCGTGGTCGGTGACGGTGCGCACCTGACCTACGTGAGCATCCAGGACTGGGCCGACGACGCGGTGCACCACTCGACCCAGCACGCCAAGGTCGGCCGGGACGCCACGCTCAAGCACGTCGCGGTCACCTTCGGCGGCGACGTCGTGCGCCACGACACCACGGCGACGTACTCCGGCACCGGCGGGTCGATCGAGATGCTGGGCCTCTACTTCGCCGACGCCGGGCAGCACGTCGAGCACCGGCTGTTCGTGGACCACAACGAGCCCAAGACCAAGAGCAACGTCCTCTACAAGGGCGCGCTCCAGGGCGAGAAGGCGCACACGGTCTGGATCGGCAACGTGCTGATCCGCAAGGAGGCCGAGGGCATCGAGACCTACGAGGAGAACCGCAACCTGGTGCTCTCCGACGGCTGCCATGCCGACTCCGTGCCGAACCTCGAGATCGAGACCGGTGAGATCGAGGGTGCCGGCCACGCCTCCGCGACCGCCCGCTTCGACGACGAGCAGCTGTTCTACCTGCGCTCGCGCGGCGTCTCGGAGAAGGAGTCGCGGCGCCTGGTCGTGCACGGCTTCTTCAACGACCTGATCCGCAAGATCGCGGTCCCCGAGATCGAGGAGTCCCTGACCGCGACCGTCGAGGCCGAGCTGGCCAAGAACGTGCTGCAGGACCTCGTATGACGTTCGAACGCGCCTGCGCGATCGCCGAGGTCGCCGAGGACGAGGCCCTCGGCGTGACCCTCGGCCGCTACGAGGTCGCCATGGCCCGCCACGGCGACGAGTTCTTCGCGGTCGAGAACATCTGCAGCCACGCGGCTGTGGCCCTCAGCGAAGGCGAGGTCACTGTGTCCGATTTCGGGGCATGCACCGTCGAGTGCTGGCTCCACGGCTCTCGCTTCGACCTGCGCACCGGCAAGCCCACCGGGCTGCCCGCCACCGAGCCGATCGCGACGTTCGCCGTCGAGGTCCGTGACGGTGACCTGTACGTCGACACATCCACCACGCTGAACGGAGTCACCCCGCAATGAGCACCCTCGAGATCAAGGACCTCCAGGTCTCCGTCTCCACCGACGACGGGCCGAAGGAGATCCTCAAGGGCGTCACGCTGACCATCAAGGACGGCGAGACGCACGCGATCATGGGCCCCAACGGCTCCGGCAAGTCCACGCTGGCCTACTCGGTCGCCGGCCACCCGAAGTACGACGTCACCGGCGGCTCGGTGACCTTCGACGGACAGGACGTCCTCGCGATGTCCGTCGACGAGCGGGCGCGCGCCGGGCTGTTCCTGGCGATGCAGTACCCCGTCGAGGTGCCCGGAGTCTCGGTGTCGAACTTCCTCCGGACCGCGAAGACCGCGCTGGACGGCGAGGCGCCGAAGCTGCGCACCTGGGTCAAGGACGTGAACGCGGCCCTGGAGCAGCTCAACCTCGACCCGACGTTCGGCACCCGCAACGTCAACGAGGGCTTCTCCGGCGGTGAGAAGAAGCGCCACGAGATCGCCCAGCTCGAGCTGCTGAACCCGAAGATGGCGATCCTCGACGAGACCGACTCCGGCCTCGACATCGACGCGCTCAAGATCGTGTCCGAGGGCGTGAACCGGTTCCGCGCCCAGGAGGGCAAGGGCGTCCTGCTGATCACGCACTACACCCGGATCCTGCGCTACATCGAGCCCGACTTCGTGCACGTGTTCGTCGACGGCAGGATCGCCGAGCAGGGCGGCCCGGAGCTCGCCGAGCAGCTCGAGGCCGAGGGCTACGACAAGTACCTCCGGACCACGGTCTGACCATGTCCACGTCCACGCTGTCCGGGCTCCTTCCGGAGCTGGAGGTCATCCGCAAGGACTTCCCGATCCTCGAGCGCACGCTCGCGAACGGGAAGCCCCTGGTCTACCTCGACAGCGCGAACACGTCGCAGAAGCCGCAGGTCGTCATCGACACGATGGTCGACCACCTCGAGCGGCACAACGCGAACATCGCCCGCGCCATGCACCAGCTCGGCGCGGAGTCGACCGAGGCCTACGAGGCCGCCCGGGACAAGGTGGCTTCGTTCCTCAACGCGCCGTCGCGCAACGAGGTGGTGTTCACCAAGAACGCCACCGAGGCGCTCAACCTGCTGGCCCGCACCATCGGGCTCGGCCCCGGCGACAACGTGGTGATCACCGAGATGGAGCACCACTCCAACATCGTGTCCTGGCAGCTGGCCTGCGAGCGCACGGGCGCGGAGCTGCGCTGGTTCGGGATCACCGACGACGGGCAGCTCGATCTCTCGGAGGCGGACCGGCTCGTCGACGAGCACACCAAGGTCGTGGCGTTCACCTGGGTCTCGAACATGCTGGGCACGATCAACCCCGTCGTCGACCTGGTGGCCCGCGCGCGCTCCGTCGGCGCCTACTCGGTCATCGACGCGTCCCAGGCGGCCCCGCAGCTGCCGGTGGACGTGACGGCGACCGGCTGCGACTTCCTCGTCTTCACCGGTCACAAGACCGTCGGCCCGACGGGGATCGGCGTGCTCTGGGGCCGGGAGGAGCTGCTCAACGAGCTCCCGCCCTTCCACGGCGGCGGCGAGATGATCGAGACGGTCACCATGGCCCGCTCGACGTACGCGAAGGCGCCGCACCGCTTCGAGGCCGGCACCCCGCCGATCGTCGAGGCGATCGGGCTCGGGGCCGCGCTCGACTACCTGGGCCACATCGGCATGGACGCGGTGCACGCGCACGAGCAGGCGATCACGGCGTACGCGCTCGAGGGGCTGGCCACCGTCCCCGGCCTGACCGTGCTCGGTCCGCTCGACGCCACGATGCGCGGGGGAGCGATCTCGTTCGAGCTCGACGGCGCCCACCCGCACGACATCGCGCAGGTGCTCGACTCGCAGGGTGTCGCGGTGCGCGCGGGCCACCACTGCGCCAAGCCCGCCCACGCCCGCTTCGGGGTGCAGAGCTCGACCCGGATGTCGTCGTACCTGTACACGACCCCGGCCGAGATCGACGCGCTCGTCGAGGGCCTGGAATACACCCGCTCGTACTTCAAGTTGGGTTGAGTGATGGACCTCGACACCCTGTACCAGGAGATCATCCTGGACCACTACAAGAACCCGCACCACGCGGGCCTTCGCGACCCGTTCGAGGCCGAGGTGCACCACGTGAACCCGACCTGCGGTGACGAGGTGACGCTCCGCGTGCACGTCGCCGACGACGTGATCGCGGATGTCTCGTACGACGCCGTGGGCTGCTCGATCTCCCAGGCCGCGGCCTCGGTGATGACCGACCTGGTCATCGGCAAGACCGTCGACGAGGCGATGTCCGTGCACGGCGAGTTCCTGGCCCTCATGCAGGGCAAGGGCACCGTCGAGCCGGACGAGGACGTGCTCGAGGACGGCATCGCGTTCGCGGGTGTCGCCAAGTTCCCGGCGCGCGTGAAGTGCGCACTACTGTCGTGGATGGCCTGGAAGGACGCCACGACCCAATCCTTGGAGGCTCAGCATGGCTGACCACAGCGACCTGCCCGACGTCCCCGAGGCCACCGGCGGAGGGACGTCCACGGTGACCGTCGAGGACGTCACCGAGGCCATGCGGGACGTCGTCGACCCCGAGCTCGGCATCAACGTGGTCGACCTCGGCCTGGTCTACGACGTGCACCTCGACGAGGGCTCCAACTGCGTGCTGGACATGACGCTCACCTCCGCGGCCTGCCCGCTGACCGACGTCATCCAGGACCAGACCAACTCCGCCCTCGAGGGCCTGGTCAACGACGTCGCGATCAACTGGGTCTGGATGCCGCCGTGGGGTCCGGACAAGATCACCGACGATGGCCGCGAGCAGCTGCGGGCGCTCGGCTTCAACGTCTGAGCCGCGACGCCGCGAGGAACGAGCGGGGTCGCGACGCGAAGAGGTCGAGCGAGCCCGCGGGTGAGCTTGCGAACCCGCGACGGCGGGTCGAGACCTACGTAAGGGGAACACCCGACTTGACCACCGTCCTGGTCCCGCGCGAGCGGGTCGAGCGCTGGATCGCCAACTTCGGCGAGCGGCACGGCGGCGCGGAGCTGACGGTGACCGACGGAGCTCTCACCGGGAACGGCGCCGACGGCTCGTCGTTCCTTGCTCGGCTCCCGTACGAACGCTCGTACAGCGGGCCCACCGACCCGGCGGCGTTCGCCGGGCAGGTGGTCGCCCCCGACGACTGGGGCGTCCTGCTCGTCCGCAAGGGCGGCTTCGCGGTCGCGAGGCTGAGCGGCGACATCATCGCCGCGTCCAAGGTCGGCCAGCGGCACGTCCAGGGCCGGACCAAGGCCGGCGGCCAGAGCCAGCAGCGCTTCGCCCGGCGCCGTGACAACCAGGCCCGACAGGCGTACGAGGCGGCCGCCGAGCACGCCGCACGGATCCTGGGCCAGGCCCCTCTGGTCGTCGTCGCCGGGGGTGACCGTCCGGCCGTCGACGAGGTGCTGGCCGACCCGCGGTTGTCGCGAGTGACCGTGGTCGAGCCGTGGCTGCCCGTGCCCGATCCTCGTCGAGGCGTCCTCGAGCAGGCGGTCCGGGACGCGTGCTCGGCTCGGGTCGAGGTCGTCAACGCCGAATGAACCGAGAATCTGTGCGCTGACCTGCCACGATTCACGCATGTGGGAGCCCGAGCCGAGCTGGCTCGCCGTGACCACCGGCACCGGCACGTCGACGCTCGGGGTGTGGCGGACGGTCATGGGTGGCCGGCCGGTCGTGGTCAAGCGCCTCGTGGCGCCGTCCGAGCACGACCCCTCCGAGCTGAGCGACCCGCGGCACTTCGCCTACTGGCGCCGCCAGGCGGACGTCGTCATCGCGGGCGTCGCCCTGACGACACCGGGCCTGCGCGCTCCTGAGCTGACGTCGGTCGAGGAGGACGCCGAGGGCATCACGCTCACGGCCGACTGGGTCGAGGACGCCGCCAACAGCGGCTTGTTCGCGGCACACGCGCTGGGCCGGTTCGCCGGCGCCCAGCTGCCGTCGGCCGCATGGCTGGCCCGCGACCAGCTCCGGGACCGGATGGGGCGGGTCGAGCGCCGCGGCGGCTGGCCGACCCTGGCCCGGACCACGGTCGCGGACGTCGCCGACCACCTCTGGAACCGACGGGGCACGCTGCTCGCCGAGCTCGACACCCTCACCCAGGTGGCCCAGCACGGCGACCCGGTGCCGGCGAACCTCCCGGGACGGAACGGCGACGAGGTGGTGGCCATCGACTGGGGGACGCTCGGCCACGGGCCGGTCGGCGGCGACCTGGGCTACTACCTGCTCAACGCCCGCGAGGAGTTCGAGCCGCTGCTCGACGCCTACCTGCTGGGCCTGCCCGAGGGGCTGGCCACCCGCGAGGAGGCCGCCCAGGGCGCGCGCGTCACCGCCGTGCTCACCGCCCTGAGCCGCGCCGAGTGGGCGCTCAGCCGGGTCGCCGGCGGAGAGGGTGCCCTCGCCGGCAAGTACCGGCACCCGGCGGTGGCCCCGCACCTGCGGGTGCTGCAGAAGCAGTTCCCGCTGATCGAGGAGCTCGTCGAGGGCTGAGCCCTACAGGCTCGACGCGGAGAACGTGTCGCAGTCGTCGATCGAGCGCGCGTTGTAGCCGGTCTTGAACCAGGCCACCCGCTGGGCCGAGGAGCCGTGCGTCCAGCCCTCGGGGTTGACCTTGCCGCCCCCGGCCTGCTGGATGCGGTCGTCGCCGACGGTCTTGGCGGAGTCGATCGCCTCGTTGAGGTCCGTGTCCGTGATCTCGTCGAAGATCACGACGCCCTTCTCGTCCTTGGTCGAGGTGGCACCGCGTGCCCACATGCCGGCGTAGCAGTCCGCCTGCAGCTCGAGGCGCACGGCGTCGCTCTCCGGGCCCTGCTGCGTCTTCACCTTGCCCATCGTGCCGAGCAGGTTCTGGATGTGGTGGCCGTACTCGTGCGCCAGGACGTACGGCTCGACGAAGGCGCCACCCTGGCCGCCGAGCTGCCCCTCCAGGATGTCCTTGAAGAAGGACGAGTCGAGGTAGATGGTCTGGTCCAAAGGGCAGTAGAACGGGCCGACGTCGGAGCTCGCGGTGCCGCAGCCGCCGGTGGAGACCGCCTGGGTGAAGGTGACGATCTCCTTCGCCGGGCTGAACGACGTCCCGGTCTGGGACTTGAGGTTCGCGCTCCAGTAGGACTCCAGCGAGTTCTCGACGAGCGCCCGCGCGCAGTCGGCGTTCTTGTTGGCGTCCGCCCCGGACTCGCAGCTCTTGTAGCGGTCGGTGCTCGTCTGGGAGCCGCCGCCGTCGTCACCGCCGAGGATGTCGGGACCGACGCCGGCGAACTGGGTGACCAGGAAGATCACGATGAGGATGACGACCCCGGCGATGCCGCCACCGCCTCCCGGGATCGGCAGACCCTGCAGCCCACCGCCGCCACCACGGCCCCGGCCGGCGTCGCGGGTCCGGCTGGTGTCGATGGTGGCCTTCGGGTTGAACCGCACACCGAATACCCTAGTCACCAGAATGATCACCGCCCACCAGCTGGAAGTCCGAGCCGGTGCGCGGCTCCTCATGGAGGGCGTCAGCTTCCGCGTCGCCGCCGGGGACAAGGTCGGGCTGGTCGGGCGCAACGGCGCCGGGAAGACCACGCTCACCAAGATCCTGGCCGGCGAAGGGTTGCCCGCTGCGGGCAAGGTGCAGACCACCGGCACCGTCGGCTACCTCCCGCAGGACCCGCGCACGGGTGACCCGACCGTGCTCGCACGCGAGCGCATCCTGTCCGCGCGCGGGCTCGACGACGTCGTACGACGTCTGCGCCGGGCCGAGACCGACATGGGCAGCGAGGACCCGGAGAAGCGGGACAAGGCGATGCGGCAGTACGAGCGCGCCGACGCCGAGCTGCACGCCGGCGGTGGGTACGCCGCCGAGGCCGAGGCCGCCCAGATCGCGTCCAGCCTGGGCATCGAGGAGCGGATCCTCGCCCAGCCGCTGTCGACGCTGAGCGGCGGCCAGCGGCGCCGCGTCGAGCTCGCCCGGATCCTGTTCTCCGGTGCCGACGTGATGCTGCTCGACGAGCCGACCAACCACCTGGACGCCGACTCGATCGTCTGGCTGCGCGACTACCTGGCGTCGTACAAGGGCGGGCTGATCGTGATCAGCCACGACACCGACCTGCTCGAGAAGACCGTCAACAAGGTCCTGCACCTCGACGCCAACCGTGCCGAGATCGACGTCTACAACATGGGTTGGAGGGCCTACCTCCAGCAGCGCGAGACCGACGAGAAGCGCCGCAAGCGCGAGCGGATGAACGCCGAGAACAAGGCCAAGACGCTGACGGACCAGGCCAACCGGATGCGGGCCAAGGCGACCAAGGCCCAGGCCGCCCAGTCGATGCTGAAGCGGGCCGAGCGGCTGATGGCCGGCGTCGAGGCCGAGCGTCAGGACGACAAGGTGGCGCGGATCAAGTTCCCGGCGCCCGCGGCCTGCGGGAAGACGCCGCTGACCGCTGCCGAGCTCTCCAAGTCGTACGGCTCGCTCGAGGTGTTCACCGACGTGGACCTGGCGATCGACAAGGGCTCGCGCGTCGTCATCCTCGGGCTCAACGGCGCGGGCAAGACGACGCTGCTGAGGATCCTGGCCGGGGTCGACCAGTCGGACACCGGGAAGGTGCTGCCCGGGCACGGCCTGAAGATCGGCTACTACGCCCAGGAGCACGAGACCCTCGACACCGAGCGCACCGTGCTCGAGAACATGCAGAGCGCCGCGCCCCAGCTGACGGACACCGAGGCGCGCTCCGTGCTCGGTGCCTTCCTGTTCTCCGGCGACGACGCGCACAAGCCGGCCAAGGTGCTCTCGGGCGGCGAGAAGACCCGGCTGGCGCTGGCCTCGCTGGTGGTCTCGTCGGCCAACGTGCTGCTGCTCGACGAGCCCACGAACAACCTCGACCCCGCCTCCCGCGAGGAGGTGCTCGCGGCGATCCGCACCTACGAGGGCGCCATCATCCTGGTGACGCACGACGAGGGAGCCGTGCTCGCCCTCGAGCCGGAGCGGGTGCTGATCCTGCCGGACGGCGTCGAGGACCTCTGGAACGACGACTACGCCGACCTGGTCGCGCTGGCCTGAGGCCGGGCTGAGTCGGGGCTGGGGGACCCGGGCCGTACGCTCACGGCCATGACTCACGAGAGCCTGGTCGGCACGCTGGCTGACACGTTGTCCGAGGCCGGCCTGCTGTTCTCGGTGGACGGCGTGGTCGCGACGGTCACCCTGGACCGGCCCGACGTCCGGAACGCCCAGACCCCCGCGATGTGGCACGCGCTGCGAGACCTCGCGGCGGCGATCCCGGACGACGTGCGGATCGTGGTGGTGCGGGGCAGCGGGCACAGCTTCTCGGCGGGCCTCGACCGGGCGATGCTCGACCCGGCCACCGGCGACGTGGCGCGGCTCCTCGAGCTCGACGACGCGGGCGTCAGCGCCGCCATCGACGAGTACCAGCAGGGCTTCACCTGGCTGCGCGACCCGCGCTTCGTCAGCATCGCGGCGGTGCAGGGCTACGCCATCGGCGCCGGCTTCCAGCTGGCCCTCAGCTGCGACCTGCGGGTGGTGACCGAGGACGCCCAGTTCTGCATGAAGGAGGCCGCGCTGGGCCTGGTCCCGGACCTGACGGGAACAAAACCGCTCGTGGCGGCTGTTGGCTATGCCAGAGCACTCGAGATCTGCGCCACGGCACGGATGGTCGGCGCCGCGGAGGCCGTGGACATCGGTCTGGCGCTCGCGGCCGTCCCGGCCGACCGGCTGGACGCCACGGTCGCCGACCTCGTCGCCGCTCTGACCGCCCCGCTAGCGGGTGCGGTGTCCGAGACCAAGAGGCTGCTGCAGAGTGCGGCGGCCAGCGACCTGGAGGAGCAGCGTCGACTGGAACGCGAGGCCCAGTCCCGACGCTTCCGCGAGCTCGCGTCGCTGATGACCGGCTGAGCTCCCAGGGCGCAGCACCACAGGAGGTACGCCGATGAGCATGCACGGGCCCGGACCCGGAGCGGCGTTCCGCCATCTCCGTTCCGATCGCAGCGTCGTGAACAACCGGATCGACCGCGGGACCCTGCGTCGGGTGGCGTCGTTCGCCAGGCCGCACCGCAAGCTGATCAGCGTCTTCCTGGCCCTGACCATCGTGGACGCGGCGATGGTCGTCGTCCTGCCGCTGCTCGTGCAGCGGATCGTGGACGACGGCATCCTCAAGGGCGACGACGGGCTGGTGGCCGTGCTGGCGCTCGCGATGGGCGGCGTCGCGATCTTCAACGCCGTGCTGGCGGTCCTCGGTGGCTACCTCTCCTCGCGCATCGGCGAGGGGCTGATCTTCGACCTGCGCACGCGGGTCTTCGGCCACGTGCAGCGCCAGTCACTGGCCTTCTTCACCCGCACCCAGACCGGCGCGCTGGTCTCGCGCCTCAACAACGACGTCATCGGCGCCCAGCGCGCGTTCACCAGCACCCTGTCGAGCACTGTCGCGAACTCCATAGCGGTGGTGGTCGTCGGGATCACCATGCTCGCGCTCAGCTGGCAGGTCACCGTGCTGTGCCTGCTCATGTTCCCGTTGCTGTTCCTGGTCTCCCGCTTCGTCAGCGGCCGGCTCGCGGGCCTGACCCGTCAGCAGATGGACGGCAACGCCGACATGGGCAACCTGATGACCGAGCGCTTCAACGTCGGCGGCGCGATGCTGCTCAAGCTCTTCGGCCGCCGGGGCGAGGAGGACGACCAGTTCGCCGCCAAGGCCGCCGTCGTCCGCGACCTCGGGATCCGGATCTCGCTGGTCACCCGCGTGTTCACCGCCGCGATGATGGCCGTGCCGGCACTGGCGACCGCGCTCGTGTACGGCGTGGGCGGTCACCTCGCCATCGACGGCACCCTGACCGTGGGCACCCTGCTGGCGCTGGCCACGCTGCTGCTGCGGCTGCTCGGCCCGCTCCAGGGCCTCTCGAACGTCCGCATCGACGTGATGACCGCGCTGGTCAGCTTCGAGCGCGTCTTCGAGGTCCTCGACCTGCCGTCGCTGATCAAGGAGAAGCAGCCGGCGGTGCAGCTCCCGCGCGACGCGTCCCGGCTCGAGTTCGACCACGTGGCGTTCACCTACCCGGGCGCCGACGACGTCTCCCTGGCCTCGCTCGAGGTGGTGGCCCGCGCCGAGAGCAGGCCGACCACCCAGGTGCTCCACGACATCACGTTCCTGGCCGACAGCGGCCAGATGGTCGCCCTGGTCGGCCCGTCCGGCGCCGGCAAGACCACGATCACCCACCTCGTGGCCCGGCTCTACGACGTGGGCTCCGGCACCGTCCGCGTCGGCGGCCACGACGTCCGCGACGTCAGCCTCCAGTCCCTCGAGGACGTGGTCGGCTACGTCACGCAGGACGCGCACATGTTCCACGACACGATCCGTGCCAACCTGCTCTACGCCCGCCCCGACGCCACCGACGCGGAGGTCTGGGCCGCTCTCGAGGCCGCGCAGATCGCCGCGCTGGTGCGAGGGCTTCCGGACGGCCTGGACACGGTGGTGGGTGACCGCGGCTACCGGCTGTCGGGCGGCGAGCGACAGCGGCTCGCCATCGCCCGGCTGCTGCTCAAGGCGCCGGCGATCGTGGTCCTCGACGAGGCGACCGCCCACCTGGACAGCGAGTCGGAGGCGGCCGTGCAGGCCGCGCTCGACGCGGCGCTGCAGGGACGCACGTCGCTGGTCATCGCCCACCGGCTCTCGACGGTGCGCAACGCGGACCTGATCCTGGTCGTCGACGACGGCCGGATCGTCCAGCAGGGCACCCACACCGAGCTCCTGGCGGCCGGCGGGCTGTACGCCGACCTGTACCGCACCCAGTTCGCCGAAGGCGTGCCGGCCTGACCGTCCGGCAGACGTGGCAATGGTCCTTCCGGGCCATGCTGCCCGAGGAGATCGCGGTCTAGCGTCCGCGAGTGGAGGCAATCCCACCTCCGCCCACCCACTCGGGAGTTCTCATGGCAATTGCCCCGTTGCCAGCGCGCCCTCACCCACGCCTGGCCAGGGTCCTCAAGGCCCTGCGCCGGCCGGTGTCGGTCGCGCTGTTGCTCATCGCAAGCAGCTTCGTGGTCCTCGCGACCGCGCCGCCGGCGTCCGCGCTGGCCCTCGACGTCCGGGTCACCATCAAGCAGGTCGACGCTCTCGACTCGCTCGAGGAGCCCGGTGACGCCGACTTCTACGGTGTCGTGACCATCGGCGGCACTGAACGGACCTCCGACCAGTGCCAGTTCGAGGACGACGACCACATCACTCCGAACTGGGAGTTCAAGAAGGAGGACGTCGACCTCAGCGCCGGCACCGTCCAGGTCAGCATCGAGATCTGGGACGACGACGACCCGTGCGACGACCTCTTCAGCATCCGCGGCGACGACGACCAGGCCGACATCACGCCGACGGCCGGGCGCACCCTGAACTTCACCGTCTCGTTGGCGCCGTGCGCCCTGACCGGCGGCGTCACCGCCGGCTGCAAGGTGGACGTCCAGTCCGCCGGGACCGCGGACGACGACATCGCGAGCATCATCTTCCAGGTCGCCGTCGACGAACCGCCGTCGGCCCCCGGGATGAACGTGCGCTGTCTCCACACACCTCTGTGGCCGCAGCCGGGAGACACGGTGACGATCCGCGTCGAGTACCTGGACGGGAACCTCCAGCCCGACACCAAGCTCGCGGACAAGATCCAGGTCTTCACCGGGAACAACCAGGCCACCCCGGCCGGCGAGGTCTCCTCCGCCGAGGAGTTCAGCTTCGTCTCGCCGGCGGTGAGCGGATCGACGTTCTCCTACGCCTGCCGCATCGTCGACGACTCGATACCGATCTGGACGGGCTGGCGGTCGGTCCAAGTGGGCGCGTCCAGCGATCCGAGCGGCGCGATCCCGGTCATGTTCACCGGGCCGATGGCCAGCCGGGTCGACGTGGTCCTCGTGCCGGACTCGGGGAGCTACTCGACGGGCGCGATGAGTGCCGCGTTCCAGACCGACATGCGCGCCCTCATCGACGCGGCCTACTTCGCCCAGGGCGACAACACCGCCGACGCGGCCCTGCTGCTGACCAACCAGGACACCTTCAACATCTGGCTGGCCGGCGCCACCGGTACCGCGGACGGGGTCGACGGCGACGGCAAGTGTCAGAAGAGCCCACCGGGCAACTGGGGCGCCCTGTACGGGTTCGCCGACGTGGGAGCGATCATCCACACCGACGACTTCCGTGACTGCGCCTCGGGGAACACCTTCTCCAGCGAGCAGGACGACTGGCGGGTGTTCCGGCACGAGCAAGGACACCGCCCGTTCGGGATGGCCGACGAGTACTGCTGCGACGGCGGCTACTTCCAGACCGACGAGCTGCCGAACGTCTACGAGGACGGGAGCGACTGCGAGGGAGACGCGGCCGCACTCGGCCGACCGGCAAGCGCGTGCCGCCGGTGGCAGTCGACGAGGAACGACGACTTCTTCGAGACGTCCGAGCCGATGAGCGGCGACCTGATGGTCGACAACACCACCCCGCAAGCCGCCGACATCCGGCGGATCACCTGGATGCTCGACACGCAGTGCGCGTCGGGCAACTGCTGAGGCGAGAGGAGAGTCAGATGAAGACGAACAAGACGTTCCGCTTCCTGGTCGCCACCGCCGCGGTGGCCACCCTCACCGGTACCGGCATGCACTTCGCCGAGGCCGGACCTCCCGACGACGCCGACCCGGCCACCCACCCGGTGCCCGTGATCAGCTTCGACAGGAGCAGCAAGTCCATCGTCGCCGACCTGCACATGACAGGCGACGGCAGCGCAACCATGACGAGCGCGCAGGTCGCGTACGGACGGGCCTCGAGCAACGTCGGCAACCCGCCGCTGCTCGACGTCCGGATCATCGACGACCAGGGCGCCCAGTCCCAGCAGTTCGACGAGTGGGACCCGCGCTGGGTGGAGAGCGAGGACAGCACGCCCGGTCAGTTCACGACCAGGGTCGTGTCGGACGCGACGGGGACGATCACGTTCCCGTTCGAGCCCGACGTCCGCGAGATGCGGGTGTTCAACACCGACGCGGGGGTCCCCGTGGGGAGCTACGACCTCGGTCCGGCGATCCTCGCGTTCTGCACCGCCAACCCGTCGGACGCCGACTGTGCGACGGACCTGTCGCTCACCAAGTCCGACGGTGCGGACCCCGCGGTGGCGGGGACGAACCTCGACTACACCCTGACGGTGCGCAACCTGGGCCCCAACCCGGCCCAGTCCGCCCGGGTCGTCGACACGCTGCCGGCCGGTTTCACCTACGTGTCCGGTCCGGCCGGCTGCTCCGCCGGCAGCGGGACGGTCACCTGCGAGCTGGGGTACGTCGCGTCGGGGGCCACCGTGAACCGCACCATCCGCGTCGCCATCCCGGCGTCGTACGTCTACGACGCCGGCGCGCCGGTGACCGTGACCAACAAGGCCACCGTCACCAACGTCACCGGTCAGGACACGGCGCCCGGCAACAACACCGACGAGGAGCAGACGCTCGTGGTGGCGGTCGCGGACGTCTCCATCGACGCCGCCGACGCGGCTCCGCCGCTGGAGGTCCTGATCGGCACGCCGACCAGCCACACGGCGACGGTGACGGTGTCGAACGCCGGTCCGTCGTCACCGATCGACACGGTGCTCAGCCGGACGGTGACGAGCACACCGGGGCTCACGATCAGCCCGGCGTCACCGAGCATCCCGGTCGACGCGTTGGCTGTCGGGGCGCCACGGTCGGTGTCCGACACCTACACGGTGACCTGCACGACGCCGGGGCTGAAGTCGGTCACGATGACGTGGACGCTGGCGCTGAAGAACGCGGTCGACACCGACCCCGACCTCAGCGACAACACCGCCAGCCGCACCTTCTCGGTCGACTGCGTGGTGCCGATCCTCATCAACATCAGGCCGGGGAGCACCAAGAACCCGATCGACCTGAACACCGATGCGGTGCTGGCGGCGCTGACGACGCGGGCCGGGGAGTACGGACTTCCCGTCGCCTTCGACGCGGCGACCGTGGAGATCAGCACCGTCCGGTACGGCATCCGCAGCATCCTCTTCGGGGTGCCCGGCGTGCACGGGGCGACGGAGCAGCACGGCAAGAACCACCTCGAGAGGTCGTACGAGCTCGACGAGACGACGATCGACGGTGACAGGGACGGCGTCATGCACTTCAAGCCGGACGCCGGGGGACTGACCGCGTCGACGACGGAGGCGTGTCTCAAGGGCCGGTTCAGCCCGGCACCGGGACAGACGTTCACGTTCTTCGGCTGCGACAAGGTCACGATCGTCCCGTGATCCTGGAGGTCCACGGCCCCGGCTACTGTCGGGGTCGTGGACCTCGGCCTGTCTGAGCGCGTCTTCATCGTCACCGGAGGTGCACGCGGCCTCGGTCGCGCCACCCTCGACGTCCTCGTGGCCGAAGGGGCGCGAGCGGTGGTCTCCGGTCGGTCGGCCGAGTCCCTGGCCGAGGTAGCGGCCACGCACGGCGACGCGGTCGTCACCGCCGTCGCCGACAACGCTGAGGCGGACACGCCGGCGCGGCTCGTGGCGGCCGCGCAGGAGCGCTGGGGCCGGTTGGACGGCGCGCTGGTCAGCGTCGGCGGCCCGCCGGCCGGGCCGGCCACCGCGATGACCGACGAGCAGTGGCGGGGCGCGTTCGAGTCGGTGTTCCTCGGCGGCGTCCGGCTGGTCCGCGACATCGGGCTCGAGCTCGGTGCCGGCGGCTCGATCGCGATGGTGCTCTCGACCAGCGTCCGTCAGCCGATCGGGAACCTCTCGATCTCCAACGGTCTGCGCCCGGGGCTGGCGATGGTGGCCAAGACCTTGGCCGACGAGCTCGGGCCACGCGGTGTGCGGGTCAACGGGCTGCTACCCGGCCGCGTCGGCACCGACCGGGTCGCCGAGCTGGACGCCGCCACGGGTGACCCGGACGCCGCGAAGGCGGCGGCGGTCGCGTCGATCCCGCTGGGGCGCTACGGCGAACCGGTGGAGTTCGGTCGCGCCGCGGCCTTCTTGCTGTCGCCGGCGGCGTCCTTCCTGACCGGCGTCATGCTCCCCGTCGACGGCGGCGCGCTCCGGGCGCTCTGACGCCCTGCGGTCCGCCGCCGGGGTCGCTCACCGCGAGGACCGTTCCGGCGCTCGTCCCAGGCCAGGTAGCAGAAGCCGAAGACGGCCAGGGCGCCGAAGAACCACCACTGCAGCCCGTAGAAGAAGTGCGGCCCGTTGTCGAGCTCGGGCAGCTCGACCGGCTCGAGCCCGTCCGCCGGGTCCCCGTCCTCGGCGCGCAGCTCGACGAAGCCCCCGTAGACCTCGCGGTCGATCGCCTCACCGATCCGGCTGCTGGAGATGGCGCGCGTGGACAGGTCGTCGACCCGCGTGCTGTCGCCGGTGCCGTCGGCACGCACCCACCCGGTCACGGTCACCTGGCCCGCCGGCGGCGCCGGGACGTCGCCGCGGTCGGCGCCGCTCGGGTCGGTCGCCACCCAGCCGCGGTCGACCAGCAGGGCCGGCCCGGCGGACGTGACGAGCGGGACGACGACGTCGACGCCGGAGACCCCGTCGCGGGAGCGGTAGCGCACCACGACCGTCCGGTCGGCGTCGTACTCCCCGGTGGCCTCGACCAGCCGCCACTCGTCGGTCTCGGCGACGCCACG
>Ga0075368_10000187_pt1 | contig 16952 bp, 15 predicted proteins | sample EndMethybrTD3033_FD_71518 | JGI IMG/M metagenome (GOLD analysis project Ga0075368, IMG submission 71518) | Populus endosphere microbial communities from Tennessee, USA - Endosphere MetaG P. TD hybrid TD303-3 | ecosystem: Host-associated > Plants > Roots > Endosphere | place: USA: Tennessee... | reverse complement strand
TGCGCGAAATCGCCGCCGGCGACCCGCGTTCCCGCCTGATTATCAATGCGCGCAACTTCGGGTCGCTTCGCTCGCCTTACCATGCCATTCTGGAAGCGCAGGGAGATGCGGTGATCCTGCTGGTGGCCGACCTGCAAGACCCGCCTGAACTGATTCCGGAATTCATCGCCCGCTGGAAGGCCGGTGCCAAGGTGGTGGTGGGGGTGAAGTCGGGCAGTCAGGAATCGGCGGTCATGTTTGCGATACGCCGCGCTTACTATGGCCTGCTGGCCAGCATCGGCGAGCACGGCCTGTTGCAGAACTTCAGCGGTTTCGGCTTGTACGATCGCCAGATGGTCGACGCGCTGCGGCGTATGCGCGATCCCAGCCCGTATTTGCGCGGCCTGATCTCCGAGATTGGCTTCGAGCCTTCGATCGTCGAATACGTGCAGACCGCGCGCAAGCGCGGCATCACCAGCAACAACTTCTACTCGTTGTACGACATCGCGATGCTGGGCATTACCAGCCACTCCAAGGTGCCGCTGCGCCTGGCCACCATGGGCGGATTCCTGCTCTCGCTGTTGAGCCTGCTGATCGCCTTTGCCTACCTGGTACTAAAGCTGGTGTTTTGGAACCAGTTCTCGCTGGGGATGGCGCCGATCTTGATCGGTGTGTTCTTTTTTTCCTCGGTGCAGTTGTTTTTCATCGGCCTGCTGGGTGAATACATCGCCACTATCCACACGCGGGTGATGAACCGCCCGCTGGTGGTCGAGCAGGAACGGGTCAATTTTCCCCCGCAGCCCGAAAGCGGGGACCGGCACGATGCGACAGCGGGTCCGGGCCGGTAGATTCCCGCGCGCATGAATATCCTCGTTTCCTCGTATTACGACGAGTTTGCGCTGGCCATCATGCAGCGCGTCTGCACGGTGCTGGGGGGCAGGGTGTCCGACTGGTTTGTCGCTTATCCCTCCCAGAATCCCGCGATTACCTACGAGCGCTACGCTCCCGGCGCCATCGTGCATGACTTGCTCAATGCATCACGCGGGATCGCACCGAACCCGGTCGATCCGCGCAAATGGCCGGCGATCGACCAGTCCCTGTTCGAGCGTATGCAGCCATATGAGCGCGCCTTTTTCGACATGCTCACCTTTTACGATCCTACCGGGAATGAGTTCACCGACCGCGAGCGCCAAGCCACCTATCGGGCATTGCTCCAATTCGGCATGTACGTCATCGGCGAGCGCCGGCCCGATCTCTACGTGTCGTTCACTGTACCGCATTCGCTGCACGCCTACGTGCTGTACGCGCTGTGTCGGGTGCACGGCATTCCTACCTTGATCCAGGTAGCATTTGCATTGCCGGGGTATTTGTATTTTCAGCCGTCAGTGGAAGAGGCCAACCCGGCGCTGCTGGCGGAATATGCAGCCCGGCTCACGCGCGACGACGGCAGCGAAATTACACTGCCCGCTGGGGTCCAGGCTTATTACGACAACGTGCGCAGCACCTACGCGCAAGCCAAGCCCTGGTACTCGAAGCTGCGTGATGAGGGCTTGTTGCAGGACGGCAGCGGGCACGCGTTGCCGCGCCTGCTGCGAGGCGCCGGCGGCCTGGTGCTGAAAGCCCTGCGCAACGTGAATGCCGGGTTACGCTTCAGCGCCAAGATGCTGTTGGCCCCGACCCGCACCTGGCATGACTGGGCGATTGCACCGATGGGAGATTTTTTCAAGCAGCGAGGCATATCACTGCAGGAATCGAAGACCACTCAGCGCGATTACAACCGGCTCAGGCAGCTTTTCTCGCGTCGGCTGCAAGTCTTGCTGGATAACTACCGCGACCTCGAGCAGATGCCCGACTTGGAGGCGCCGTTCATTTTCGTTCCCCTGCACTACCAGCCCGAGGTGTCCACGTGTCCTTTGGGCGGCTATTTTGCCGACCAGATCGCGATGGTGGAATTGCTCAGCAAATGCCTGCCCGGCGGCTGGCGCCTGTATGTGAAGGAACACAAGTCGATTTTCGATCCCAGCCTGCGTGGCAGTTTCTGCCGCGATGCCGATTATTACCGCCGGCTGGTGAAGATCGGCAACGTGACCCTGGTGCCGATGAGCTTCACCTCCTTCGATCTGATCGACCGCAGCAAGGCGGTCGCCAGCGTTACCGGCACCGGCTGCTGGGAGGCAGTGTTGCGCGGCAGGCCGTCGATCATTTTCGGCAATGCCTGGTATCGCGGCTGCGAAGGGGTATTCGAGGGCCAGAACGAACCGCAGTTGCGCGAGGCGATGGACAGGATCGTGGCCGGGTTCGTGCCGGACCAGCGCAAGATCCGGCACTACCTGGCCGCTGTTGTCGAAGTCTGCGTCTATGCGGACCGCGACAATACCTACAAGCTGACTGAATTGACCCCGGAGCAAAGCGAGATGGCACTGGCCGACACCCTGGTACGGGATTTCCGGCGCTTTTTCCCGGTCTGACCGGCCGGCTATTTGGAGAGAATCACGTGGGACTACTGGGTGAGGCATTCAATCGCGTCATGTCGTTCGACAACGAGACGCCGCGCGTGCTCGCCTTTCTGAGCCGCATCGTTCCTGCGCCGGAAACTTCCCCGCACCTCATCGTCGATCTCGGTTGCGGCCACGGCCGCATCCTGCGCGAACTGGCGCCGCGCCACTACAATGCCGTGGGAGTGGAGATCAATCCGGGCTTGGTGGCCAAAAACCGTGCCGCCGGGCTCAAGTGCCTGACTCCGGAAGAATGGGATGGCGAAGCCGGCCAGTGCGACGTGATGATCATGGCCCACATCATCGAGCATTTCGCGCCCGCGGACCTGCTTGCCTTCATGGAAAAATACCTCACGCGCCTGAAACCGGGCGGCCACCTGCTGATCGCCACGCCGCTGATGAGCAACTACTTCTATGACGATTTCGACCACATCAAGCCCTACCAGCCGGCTGGCTTCATGATGGTGTTCGGCGGCAGCGGCGCGCAGGTGCAGTACTACGCCAGGAACCGCCTCGACCTGGTCGACTTGTGGTTTCGCCGAGGCCCGCTGCGACCCGCTTTTCATCGCGGCATGTATCTGCGCACCCCGTCGCGCTACTTCTGGTGGCTGCTTGCCGCGCTGGGAGTACTTGCCTTTCGCCTGAGCGGCGGCCTGATCGGGCGCAAGGATGGCTGGATCGGCATGTTTCGCAAGGCAGCATGAGCAATCCATGACCCACACGCCTTTCCGGCAAAGCGATGTTGCCGCCGCGCGCGGCGCTTGCGCGCCGATCGCCTTGTTCGCCTACAACCGCGTAGAGCATGTGCGCGCGGCAATCGAATCATTGCGGAACAATACCGAGGCGGGTTGGAGCGACCTGTACGTGTTTGCGGACGCCGCCCGGCAGGTCGGCCAACAGCCGGCGGTCGACGCCGTGCGCGCCTATCTGGCGACGATCACCGGGTTTGCATCGATCACCATCGTTCATCGCGAGCACAATTTCGGCCTGGCCAAGTCGATCATCAGCGGCGTAACCCAGGTATGCGCCAGTCATGGCCGGGTGATTGTGCTGGAAGACGATCTTGTCCTCTCGCCGCACTTCCTGCGGTACATGAACGACGGCCTCGATTGCTACGCCGAGGCGCAGCAGGTGGCAAGCATCCATGGCTACAACTACCCGCTGGACGTGTCCTTGCCCGAAACCTTTTTTTTGCGCGGTGCCGATTGCTGGGGCTGGGCCACCTGGTCACGCGCCTGGCAGGCCTTCGAGCCCGATGCTGCCAAGCTGTTGCGGCAGCTTCGCGACGCGGGACTGGCGCGGGACTTCGACTTTGAAGGCGCTGGACCTTACATGCGCATGCTGGAAGATTTCGTCGCGGGCAAGAATGATTCCTGGGCGGTGCGCTGGCATGCCGCCACCTATCTGCGCGGCATGCTGACCCTTTATCCCGGACGCACGCTGGTGAAAAATATCGGCATCGATGGTTCGGGCACGCATAGCGGCGAGCTTGACCTGTACAAGGGAGACCTTGCGGATGCGCCTGTGACGGTCAGGCCGCTCGACCTCGCTGAAAATCCCGCGGCACACGCGGCGTTTCAGCGTTTTTTCTCCGCCACCCATGCCCGTGTTTCATACCCGCATCGCCTGGCGCGGCGCCTCAGGAACGCGGTTCGCGGGGTGCTCAAGCCATGAGCGGCCTGCGCGACTTCGTGCGTGGCTGGGTGCCGCCGGTACTGCTGGGCGCGTATCGGCGCATGCGCGGCGAAAGTATTGTGTTTCGCGGCGACTATCCGGGCTGGGAAGCGGCGCTTGCGGACGCGCGCGGTTATGCCGACGAGGTCATTGTCGAGCGGGTCAAACAGGCATTGCTGCAGGTACAGGCCGGCACCGGCGCATTCGAGCGCGACGGAGTGGTATTGCCGGAGCCGGACTACGATTTTCAACTTCTGGCTTCGCTGCTGCACGTGGCTGCCGTGCAAGGCCGCCTGCATGTGGTCGATTTCGGCGGCTCGCTGGGAAGCACCTATTTTCAGCATCGCGAGTTGCTGCGCGGCATCCCGGGCCTGCGGTGGGAGGTGGTGGAGCAGGCGCATTTTGTCGAATGCGGCCGCGAGTATTTTGCCGACGAGGTACTCGGATTTCAGTTTGGCTTGCAGGAAAGTTTTGCCGAGGGGCGGCCAAATGTGATTCTGCTGTCCAGCGTGCTCCCTTACCTGCCCGAACCGTATGCCGTGATCGAACAGGTGCGTGCCGCGGGCGCCGATTTCGTCCTCGTCAATCGTACCCCGGTGTTGCCGGGCGACGGCCCGGACGTGCTTGCCGTCCAGCACGTTGCCTTGGCCGAATACCGGACCAGCTACCCGGCGTGGCTGCTGCGCCGGGAGCGCGTGTTTGCCGCTTTTGCCCCGGAATACCTGCCCGTCCTCGAATTCAAGTCGGAGGAGCAATGGACTGTCGGCGCGCAGCAGGCGCTATGCGTCGGCGGCCTGTTGCGGCGCGTGGACAATTGATGCGGGAGCGCCTGAGAAAATTCTATCTGGGCCAGTCCTTCCGGCCCGGTCCGATGGGATTGCTGCTCAATCCGTTCTATCACGCCCGCCATGGCTTGTACCGGGCGATCGCGAACCTGGCCAGCCGGATGCGCGGACGGATTCTGGATGTGGGGTGCGGGCAAAAGCCCTACGAAAACCTGTTTGTTTGCGAGCAGTATATCGGCCTGGAATACGACAGCGAGGAGAACCGCAGGAACAAGAAAGCCGATTTCTTTTACACCGGCGGGGCGTTTCCCTTTCAGGATCGGGAGTTCGATTCAGTCGTCTGCAACCAGGTGCTGGAGCACGTCTTCAACCCGGACGATTTCATGCGCGAGATTGCCCGGGTCCTCAAGCCCGGTGGCGCCTTGCTGCTCACGGTGCCGTTTGTCTGGGATGAACACGAGCAGCCTCATGACTACGCGCGCTATTCCTCCTTTGGTCTGCGTGCCCTGATCGAGCGCAACGGCTTTGCCGTCGGCACATTGATCAAGACCAACCCGGGCATCCCGGCGCTCGCGCAACTGACGGCAGCCTATCTGTACAAGCTCACGCGTACGCCGTATTTTTCGCTCAACGTGCTGATCACCGCCTTGGTCATTGCGCCGGTTAATATCGCGGGTGCGGTGCTGGGCAGGCTGCTGCCGGCAAGCCAGGACGTTTATCTGGACAATGTGGTGTTCGCCGTAAAAAGGGACCAATCGTGAGCGGTATTGACGAAGCCATCAATCACTTCAATGGCGCCAAGGTACTCATTACCGGGGGCCTGGGGTTCATTGGATCGGCCGTTGCCGGCAGGCTGGTGGGCGCGGGCGCGCAGGTGACGCTGGTTGACAGTTTGATCCCCGAATACGGCGGCAACCTGTTCAATGTCGCCGCTTTTGAAGACCGGGTGCGGATCAACATTGCCGACGTGCGTGACGAACACGGCATGCGCTATCTGGTGCGCGGCTGCGACTATCTGTTCAATCTGGCCGGGCAAACCAGCCACCTGGATTCGATGACCAATCCGTTTGCGGATCTGGAGATCAACTGCCGCGCCCAGCTCTCGATCCTGGAGGCGTGCCGCCAGTTCAACCCGGGCGTCAAGATGGTGTTTGCCAGTACGCGCCAGTTGTACGGCAAGCCCGAATACCTGCCGGTGGACGAGGCGCATCCCCTGCGTCCGGTCGACGTGAACGGCATCAACAAGATGGCCGGTGAGTGGTATCACGTCCTTTATAATAACGTCTACGGCATCCGTGCCTCCGCATTGCGGCTGACCAACACCTACGGGCCGGGAATGCGGGTTGTGGATGCGCGCCAGACCTTTCTTGGCATCTGGGTCCGCCAGTTGCTTGAGGGCCGGCCGATCACCGTGTATGGGGATGGCCAGCAATTGCGCGATTTCAACTACGTCGACGATGTCGTCGACGCACTGCTGCTGGCGGCAGTCAATCCGGCGGCCGCGGGCCAGGTGTATAACCTGGGCGGCGCGCAGCGTATCGGCCTGCTCGCGCTGGCCAATCTGCTGGTCGAACTCAATGGCTCCGGTGACGTATCCCTGGTGCCGTTTCCGCCGGAGCGCAAGGCGATCGATATCGGCGACTACTATGGCAAGTTCGAGAAGATTACCGGCGATCTGGGATGGCAACCGGGCGTGGACTTGCGGGAAGGGCTGGCACGTACCCTGGCGTATTACAAGGCGCATCTGAAACACTATGTCTGAGATTCTGATCAACGATTTTCGCGCCGAACCGCAGGCCTTGCGCACTGCGATGCTGCAGGCCGCGCGCGAGGTGCTTGAATCAGGCTGGTATGTGCTTGGCAAGCAGGTCGAAGCTTTCGAGGCGGCCTGGGCGGCCGCGTGCGGCACGGCCCACGCGGCCGGTGTCGGCAACGGCATGGACGCGATCGAGATCGGCCTGCGGGCCCTGGACATCGGCCCCGGGGACGAGGTCGTCACCACGCCGATGACCGCGTTCGCCAGCGTGCTGGGCATCATGCGCGCCGGCGCCATTCCCGTGCTGGCCGATATTGATCCGGCGACCGGACTGCTCGACCTGGCCAGCGTCGCACGCTGCATTTCACCCGCCACCCGGGCGGTGATGCCGGTGCACTTGTACGGACGCATCGGCGACATGCCGGCGTGGGCGAATTTCTGCGCCGCGCGCGGCGTGCATCTGGTCGAGGATTGCGCGCAGGCGCATCTGGCGAGCTGGCAGGGCAAGCCGGCCGGCTCGTTTGGCGCGATCGGCGCGTGGAGCTTTTATCCGACCAAGAACCTTGGCGCCATCGGCGACGGTGGTGCCCTGGTGACGGGATCGGACCAGCTTGCCATGCAGGCAAGGCGCTTGCGCAACTATGGCCAGAGCGAGCGCTACCATCACCCCGTGATTGGCCTGAACAGCCGCCTGGACGAACTGCAGGCGGCGCTGCTGTTGGTAAAACTCAAATGGCTGGACGAATTTACCGCGCGCCGCAGGCAGATTGCCGGGCGGTATTTCACGCAGATCGGAAACCCGGCGATTTCCTGCCTGGCGCCGCCGGTCACGCCGCAGAGCCACGTGCATCACCTGTTTGTGGTGCTGTGCGAAGAACGGGACCGGCTGATGAAGCACTTGCGGGAATACGGCGTCCAATCGCTGATCCATTACCCGGTCCCGGCGCATCGCCAACCGCCGTGCGTTGCGCTGCGCTGCGATCCGCAAGGCCTGAATTTTGCCGAACAGCATGCCGCCCGATGCCTGTCGATTCCCTGCCATCCGCAAATGACGGACGGCGACGTTACCCGCGTGATCGATGCCGTCAATGCCTTCCGCTGACGGGATCGAGCGTTATGTAACGCTCTTCGACCGCTCCTTTTTGCCGATGGGACTGACCCTGTACCGCTCGCTGCGCGCCCACGCCGGTAAATTCCAGCTTTGGATCATCTGCATGGACGAGGAAGTGGAGCGTGCGTTGGCGGGCTTCGCCTTGCCCGAGATACGTCTGATCCCCTTGCGCGATCTGGAGGATGACCGCCTGCGCGTGGTCAAGCCGGGACGCAGCAAGGGCGAGTATTGCTGGACCCTGACGCCCTTTGCCCCTTCCGCGGTGTGGGACCGCGATCCGCTTGCAGAGCGGGTCACTTATCTGGATGCCGATCTGTTTTTTTTCGACCAGCCGGAGGTTCTTCTCCGTGAATTCGACGCCAGCGGCAAGCACGTGCTCATCACCGAGCATGCCTATGCGCCGGAATACGATGTCGCCGCCACCAGCGGCCGATTTTGCGTGCAGTTCATGACGTTCCGGCGCACGCCCGAGGGCATGGAAGTGCTGCGTTCCTGGCAGGAGCAGTGCCTCGAATGGTGCTTTGCGCGCTATGAGCCGGACCGTTTCGGGGATCAGAAGTATCTCGACGCATGGCCGGAGAAGTTTCCCTCTGCGGTGCACATCGCGGTGCAAATCGAGAAAATCCTCGCCCCTTGGAACGCGTCATGGTTTGCGGCGCTGGCGCCGCTGGCCCCTGTTTTTTACCATTTCCAGGGCTTTCGGCTGGTCGGGGAAACCACCGTGGTGTGCGGCGTCGGCTACAAGCTGAGTCCGCCGGTACGCCGCCTGTATCAAGCCTACCTGGCCGAATTCCGGTCGGTCGTGAAGTACCTTGCCGATCGCGGTGTAGCCGTTGCGCGCGTGCCGCGGCCCCCGGGCCTGATGCAGGTGCTGCGCGACCTGCGCGACCGGATCACCGGCAACGCCTACTGGAGCGCCCTGTGACGGCGCGCGGACCGGTGAGTCCGGGCGGCCCCGATCCGCTGGTCAGCGTGATCACCGTCGTATTCAACGGCGAGCGTTTTCTTGGCGATACGCTGGAGAGCGTGCGGACGCAGGAGTATCGCGAAATCGAGCATTGGCTGATCGACGGCGGATCCACCGACGGCACGTTGCAGATCGTGCGTGAGCATGCCGATGGCCTCGCCGGCTGGACCAGTGAGCCGGACCGCGGGATCGCGGACGCGTTCAACAAGGGCATCGAATGCACGCGTGGCGACTACCTGATGTTTCTCAACGCAGATGATGCGCTCGCCCATCCGCGCGCCCTTGCCGACATGATGGCCTGCGCCCGCGAGAATGGCTGGCCGGACGTGATCTACGGCGATTGCGATCTGTATGATCCGGACAATGGGGATTTTCTGTATCGTGCCGTCATCAACTACGACCGCGAGCGCTTTCTGCGCTGCGAAACGTTGCCACACCCCGGCATGCTGATGCACCGCCGTTATTTCGAAAAGCACGGTCGCTTCGACTTATCCTTCAAGGTGGCGATGGACTACGAATTGTTCTTGCGCGGCATCCCCGATGCAGGGGCGGTGCGCGCGCCCATGCTGGTGACCAAGGTGCGCTTTGGCGGCGTCAGCGCCCGCAGCCGCAACCTGGTGGTCGAAGAGACCATCCGGGCGCTCAAGATGCATGGTTATCTCAATGCGCTGGGGGAGGCGCGCATGCGCGCTATATATGCGGCGCGCGGCGCGGCGCGGCGTGCTCTGGAGGACACCGGTCTCTATCATGTGTTCGATGCCTGGCGGCGCCGGAGCCGTTCCCATGCTTGATCTTCGCGCCATGCGCGCCCGGTTGGGCAGACTGCGCGATCGCCTCAATGAAGGCGCGCGTGAATCCTACGCCCAATGCGGCGAAGACCTGATCATCCAGTACATCTTCAGCGCCCTGGGCCGGCGCGAGATCCGCTATCTGGATATCGGCGCGCACCATCCATCCTATCTGAGCAACACGTATTATTTCTATACCCGCGGCCATCGCGGTGTGTGCGTCGAACCCGATGCCTCCCTGCTTGGCCCGTTCCGCAAGGCCCGCCCGGCCGATACCCTGCTCAATATCGGCGTTGCGCCGAGCGAGGGCAGTGCCGAGTTCTTTGTCATGAGCACGCCTACGCTCAACACCTTTTCGCGGCATGAGGCCGAGCGCTTCGCGTCCTACGGCAAGCAGAAGATCGAGCGCGTCGAGCAGGTGCGCATCCGCAACATCAACGACGTGATCGCGGAAAATTTCGACGGTGCGCCCAACCTGCTTTCGCTCGATGTCGAGGGGCTGGACCTGGCAATCCTCGAAAGCCTGGATTTCGGCCGCTACGCGCCGGATGTCTGCTGCGTCGAGACCCTCTCGTATACGGAAGACCGTTCCGAACGCAAGCTCACCGAAATCATCGATCTCATGCTGGCGCACGATTACTTCGTCTATGCCGATACCTATGTGAATTCGATTTTCGTCCGCCGCCCGACCTGGCGCGACCGCACGGGGGCGCGTTGAAGCTTTTCAGGCGCTGGGTGCTCGCGTTCCTGGTGCCCAAGCCGGTAATCGGAATCTTTTATCTGCCGCGCTATTGGCGCGATTGGCGCCGCTATCGCGCTGCCGCGCCGGCGCAATCGCGCCCCCGGCTGGCGGACATGTATCCGTGCCTGACCGACTGGACGCCGGCAACTCCCTTTGATCCGCACTATTTTTATCAGGGCGCCTGGCTGGCGCGCTGCCTGCGCGAAGCCAGCCCGCGGTTGCACGTGGACGTCGGTTCGAGCGTGGTGATGCTCAGCGTCCTGAGCGCCCAGGTGCCGACGGTGTTTGTCGACTACCGCCCCTTGCGCGCGCAACTGCCGAATCTGCTGTGCGTCGGCGGCAGCATCCTGTCGCTGCCTTTCGCGGACGGGGCGGTGGCTTCCCTTTCCTGTCTCCATGTCATCGAACATATCGGCCTGGGGCGCTATGGCGATCCGATCGATCCGGCGGGCAGCGGGCGGGCCGCTGCCGAACTGGCGCGGGTGCTTGCCCGGGGCGGCAGGCTGTATCTCTCCACGCCGGTGGGGCGCGAGCAGGTAAGCTTCAATGCGCACCGCGTGTTTGCGCCGGACGGAATCGTGCGCATGTTCGGAGCCCTGGAACAGGCCGGCTTTTCGCTGGTTGACGACGCGGGAAAGTTCCATTCAGCGGCACGCCTTGAAGACGCGGCGGGGCTCGACTATGGCTGCGGCATGTATATTTTTACCAAACGCTAAGCAAGAAGCGCGGCGGGATGAAAATTCTCTGTGTATTTGGCCGGTACAACTATGGCGACCCGGCGCGCGGCGAAGGCGTGGAGTACTCGCAATTTCTTCCCGCCTTGCGGGCGCTTGGCCATGAGACCTTCTTTTTCGAGTCCTTTTCGCGCTCCGGTCACGCCGACTTCGCGGACCTGAACCGTGCCTTGCTGCGCCAGGTCGAAGCGGTCAAGCCGGACCTGGTGCTGACGGTGCTGATGATCGCCGAAGTATGGCTTGAAACCATTGCCTTGATGCGGCGCGCCGGTTGCAGGGTGATCAACTGGTCGACCGACGATTCGTGGAAATACCGCGAATTCTCGCGCTTGATTGCAACCGACTTCGACCTGTATGCCACGACCTGCCCGGATGCGCCTGCCTGGTACGCGCGCGACGGAATTGCCAATGTGCATCTTACCCAGTGGGCCGCCAGTTCGGCCTGGCTGGCCGATCCCAAACCGGCGCGGGAGTGCGGGATTCCGGTAAGTTTCATCGGCTCCGCCTACGGCCGCCGCCCGGCGCGCATTGCCGCGCTGCGCGAAGCCGGCGTCGCGGTCGAATGCTTTGGCCACGGCTGGCCCGCCGGCGCGATCGCCGCCGAGCGGATCCCCGAGATCCTGCGCGATTCGGTGATCAGCCTGAATTTCAGCGAAGCCGGCAGCGGCAGCGGCCAGCAGATCAAGGCACGGGTCTTTGAAGTGCCGGCAGCTGGTGGCATGCTGCTCTCCGAGGCCGCTCCGCATGTGGAAGACTATTTGACGCCGGGCGAGGAGGTGGCGTTGTTTCGCAGCGACGCCGAACTGATTGAACGCGCGCAGCGCCTGCTTGCCGCGCCGGCCGAGCGCGATGCGATTGCGCGCGGCGGCCGGGCTCGCGTGGGGCGGGAACATACCTATGAACATCGCCTGCGCCATCTGCTGGCGAGCGTGCCGGCGGTGAATCCCGGCGAACGATTGGTCGATTGGGCGGAATTTGAACGGCATGCCGGCGCGCATGCGGTGGGCCCGGCCTTGCGCCTGCTGCGCGCCTTGCTGGTTGCTCCGTGCGTGCTGCTGTGGGGCAAGCTGCGCGGCCCGCGCGCCGCGCGCCGCGCCCTGTTCGAAGCCAGCTGGCGCCTCGCCGGCCGCCGTACCTATACCGCCGCCGGCTGGCCTGGGCGGCTGTTCTACCGAGAGAGCTGAGGCGCGCATGGCCGAGCCTCTGGTGAGCATCGTCATGCCGATGATGAATGCCGCGCGCACCCTGCCGGCGACGCTGCGCTCGATCCTGGCGCAGGACCATGCCAATTGGGAGCTGATCCTGATCGACGACGGCTCCAGCGACACTTCCCTGGAACTGGCGCGCAACTGCGACGATGCCCGGATCCAGGTGATCGAAGGCGGTGCCAACGCCGGCCTGGCTGCGCGGCTGAACCAGGCAATTGCGCTCTCCAGGGGCGACTACATCGCCCGCATGGACGCCGACGACATCGCCTACCCTGGGAGATTGGCCGCTCAGGTAAAATTCATGCTCGAATACCCGGAGTGCGATCTGGTGGGTTGCGGTGCCCTGATTTTCGATGACACCGGCGCGATCAAGGGCCGGTTTGCGCTGCATACGACGCATGAAGCGATTTGCGCCAGACCGTGGGCCGGCTTTCCGTTGCCGCACCCCTCCTGGCTGGGCAAGCGTGACTGGTTTGCGCGCTTTGGCTATCGCCCCGACTACAAAAAAACCCAGGACCAGGATTTGTTGCTGCGCGCTTACAATCAGAGCCGTTTCGCCTGTGTCGGGCAGATTTTGCTGGGTTATCGGCAGGAGCGGCGCACTTTGGGCAAGCTGCTCGCCGGGCGGTTCAATTTTTCGCGCTCCATTGTTCGCGAGGCATGGCGTCAGGGTGTGCCGGTCCGGGCCATTGCGGGTCTGGCGGGGCAAGTGGCAAAGGGGGCGGTTGACGTGCTGACGGTGCCGCTGGGCTGGGACCGGCGTTTGCGTGGTGAATCGGCGGCAAGCGTCACCCAGGCAGAGGAACAGGCATGGCGTGCGGTGTGGACGGCAGCAACAGGCAAAGATGAAGTGAAATGAAAATACTGGTTACCGGATGCGCGGGTTTCATCGGCATGCATGCCGCGGCGCGATTGCTGGGCGCGGGGCATGAAGTCGTTGGCGTCGACAATGTCAACGACTACTATGACGTCGCCCTCAAGGAAAATCGCCTCAAGCATCTCGCTGCGTTGCCCGGTTTCGAATTCAACCGCTTTGACCTGGCCGATCTCGCTGCCATGCAGGCACTGTTCGCGCGGCACCGCTTCGACCGCGTGCTGCACCTTGCCGCGCAGGCCGGGGTGCGGCATTCGCTGACCAACCCGCACGCCTACGTCAGCAGCAATCTGGCGGCTTTCGTGAACATGCTCGAATGCTGCCGCGCGCAGAAGACCGCGCACCTGGTCTATGCAAGCAGTTCGAGCGTCTACGGCGCCAACTCCAAGCAGCCGTTCTCGACCGATGATCCGATCGATCATCCGGTCAGCATCTACGCGGTCACCAAGCGCTCCAACGAACTGATGGCGCACAGCTACAGTCACCTGTTCGGAATGCCCACCACTGGCCTGCGTTTTTTCACCGTCTACGGACCGTGGGGACGCCCCGACATGTCGATGGCGCTGTTTACGGACGCGATCATTGCCGGCCGCCCGATCAATGTGTTCAACCACGGCCAGATGCGCCGCGACTTTACCTACGTCGACGACATTGTCGAGGGCGTGGTGCGGGTGCTGGACCACATTCCCCAGGCGTCGCCGGTCGGGCCGGACAGCTATACCCATCCGGCCAGCAGCGCCGCGCCCTTCCGCCTGTTCAATATCGGCAACAACAGCCCGGTGCCCCTGATGGACATGATCGGGCTGATCGAGGCCGCGGTCGGCAAGAAGGCGCAGTTCAATTTCATGCCCATGCAGCCCGGGGACGTGGCTGAGACCAGCGCCGATACCGATGATCTCGAAGCCGCCGTCGGATTTCGCCCGGCGACGCCGCTTGCGGTGGGGGTGCGTCGCTATGTCGAGTGGCATCGTTCCTACCATCGTGTGTAAGGGCCGATGACCTCATTCAAAACGGTAGGCGTGATCGGCCTGGGCTATGTCGGCCTGCCGCTGGCGGTCGCCTTCGGCAAGCAATATCGCGTGATCGGTTACGACCTCTCGGCGCCGAAGATCGCGGCATATGTATCCGGTATCGACCCGACCGGCGAGGTTACACCGGATGAAATGCGCGCCGCCGCCGGTCTGGAATATACCAATGACCCCGCCCGGCTGGGCGACGCCGACGCCATCATCATCGCCGTGCCTACGCCCGTGGACGCGGCCCATAACCCGGATTTCGGCCCGCTGATTGGCGCCAGCGAAGCTGCCGGCAAGCATATGCGTCGCGGGGCCACGGTCATTTTTGAATCGACGGTGTATCCGGGGGCCACGGAGGAAATCTGCATTCCAGTACTCGAGCGCCATTCGGCAACGCGCTGGAAAACCGGCTTCAACGTCGGCTATTCGCCCGAACGCATCAACCCGGGTGACCGCGAACACACGTTTACCAAGATCCTGAAAATCGTCGCTGGTGATACGCCCGAAACATTGGACGCCGTCGCTGCGCTGTACGCCAGCGTGGTCACCGCCGGTGTCCACCGTGCTTCCTCGATCAAGGTGGCCGAAGCCGCAAAAGTGATTGAAAACAGCCAGCGTGACATCAATATCGCGTTCATGAACGAATTGGCGATCATTTTCGACCGCCTCGGGCTCGATACCGGTGAAGTGCTGGCCGCCGCCAACACCAAATGGAACTTCCTGCCCTTCAAGCCGGGGCTGGTCGGTGGGCATTGCATCGGTGTCGACCCTTATTATCTGACCCACAAGGCGCAGATGGTCGGCTACCATCCGGAGGTGATCCTGGCCGGGCGCCGCATCAACGACGGGGTCGGCAAGTTCATTGCCGAGAAAACCGTCAAGCTGATGATCGCCTCGGGCAGCGCGATCGCGGGCGCCACCGTCAACGTACTCGGGTTGACCTTCAAGGAGGATTGCCCGGATTTGCGCAACTCCAGGGTGATCGACATCATCCGCGAATTGCAGAGCTACGGCATCCAGGTCAAGGTACATGATCCGCACGCCGAGGCAGGGGCGGCGCGCCATGAATATGGCGTCGATCTGACCCCTTTTGACCAGTTGCCGCAGGCCGATGCGCTGGTGGTGGCCGTGGCGCACCGTGAATTTCGCGGCATGGCGCCGGCGCGCTATGCCGCGCTGCTGCGCCCCGGGTCATGCCTGATTGACGTCAAGTCGGTGCTCGACGCGCCAGCCGCCCGCGCGGCGGGTTACGCGTTCTGGCGACTTTAGACTCCGGCCATGTGCGGGATCGCCGGCTTCATCCACCTCAGTCCCGGGCCGGACACGCAAACACTGGAAGCCCGCGGCCTGGCGATGGCAGGTGCCATCGCCCATCGCGGCCCGGATGCCGACGGCGTCTGGACTGACCCGGCCTGTGGCGTGGCGATGGCGCACCGCCGCCTGTCCATCATCGACCTCTCGCCCGCCGGCGCGCAGCCGATGGCCAGCCATTCCGGGCGTTACGTCACCGTCTTCAACGGTGAGATCTACAACTACGAAGCCCTGCGCGCCGAACTGCCGCCCACTACCTGGCGCGGGCATTCGGATACCGAGGTATTGCTGGAAGCCATCGAAACCTGGGGACTTGAGAGCGCGCTCAAGCGCGCGGTCGGCATGTATGCCATGGCGCTATGGGACCGGCGCGAACAGGCGCTGTTTCTGGTGCGCGACAGGCTGGGAGAAAAGCCGCTCTACTACGGCGTTGCGGGCGGTGCGCTGCTGTTTGGCTCCGAACTCAAGGCGCTGGCTGCCTGGCCCGGCTGGCGGGGCGAGATCGACCGCGCCGCGCTGGATGACTTTACCCGCCATGGGGTGATTCATGCGCCGCGCTCGATTTATCGCAACGTCAAAAAGCTGCCTGCCGCCTGCTGGCTGCGCATCGATCTGCAGGACGCCGGCCACGCCCTGGAGTTGGCGCCGCAAGCCTATTGGTCGCTGGAGCAAGTGGCCGGCGCAGTCGCCACCCCCAGCGGCGATGCTGCCGCCACGGACCAACTTGAAGCCTTGCTCAGGCAGTCGGTTGCCGGCCAGATGGTGGCCGACGTGCCGGTGGGCGCTTTCCTTTCCGGCGGCATTGACTCCTCGGCGATCGTTGCCCTGATGCAGGCGCAGTCCGGCCGCGCGGTGAAAACCTTCTCGATTGGTTTTGATGAGCCGGGCTACAACGAGGCCGAACACGCCAAAGCGGTGGCCGCCCACCTGCATACCGACCATACCGAGTTGTACGTGAGCGCGGCGCAGGCGCGCGCGGTAATTCCGCAACTGCCTGCCATGTTCGACGAGCCGTTCGGAGACTCCTCCCAGATCCCCACCCATCTGGTGGCCAAGCTGGCACGCACTCAGGTGACCGTGAGCCTGTCGGGGGATGGGGGTGATGAACTGTTCGGCGGCTACAACCGTTATTTCTGGGCCGAGCGCTACTGGCGGCGCATGCGCGGCGCGCCGGGCCCGCTGCGGACCTTGGGGGCGGGCGTGGTGCGCGCCTTGTCGCCGGCCGCCTGGGACGCCGTGTGGCGTGCCATGCCCAAGCGCGCGCAACTGGCGCAGCCCGGCGACAAACTCTACAAACTCGCCGACCTGGCACGGGCGCGCGACGGCCGCGAAGCCTATGCCTGGCTGATCGCCCAGCACCGCGAACGTGCCTCCCTGGTGCTGGGGGCGGCCGATGCCGCGCCGGCCGGCGCGCATGCGCTGTGGGACCAGCCCGGCCGCAGCCTGGCCGACAACATGATGCTGGCCGACGCGCGCGGCTACCTGGCCGACGACATCCTGGTCAAGGTGGAC
>Ga0075368_10000184_pt1 | contig 17046 bp, 15 predicted proteins | sample EndMethybrTD3033_FD_71518 | JGI IMG/M metagenome (GOLD analysis project Ga0075368, IMG submission 71518) | Populus endosphere microbial communities from Tennessee, USA - Endosphere MetaG P. TD hybrid TD303-3 | ecosystem: Host-associated > Plants > Roots > Endosphere | place: USA: Tennessee... | reverse complement strand
TTTTTGGGTAACGCGCGAGATATCTTGGCCGTCAATCTCAACAGTACCCGCCTGGGCGTCGTCGAACCGCAGCAACAGCCGGGTGAGCGTCGACTTTCCGCCGCCGCTTGGCCCCACCAGCCCGACTTTTTCGCCCGGCGCGATGGCTAGGTCCAAATGAGAGAAGACCATTTTGGCATCGTCGTCTTGGTAGGCAAACGAAAGATCCGAGAAAGCGACGCCTCCGCCCCGAACAGCCAGTTTTTTGGCGCCGCGCGCATCACGGACTTCAGGCGACTCGATAATATACGCCGTCATCGGCGATGCTTGCAGGAAAGCCTCTTCGACGTTCCGAATCAACAGGTTGATTTCGAACAATCGGTTGCTAAGCGTCACGCTAAAACTGAACGCAAAGATACCAACCCCTAACAGCGCATGGTTTTGCTGTACCAACTTAATGATCAAAAATACCATGACCGCCTGGAACGCGACCAAGATAAATAGCCGCGTATTGCCGTTCACCGACAGCTCGCGCCAATCTCGAATACGAATTTCAGCTAAGGCGTGACTGAGCCTTTCATGCGCCTTAAGTTCCTCGGATTCACGCGCGAAGGTCTTTGCTGTTTGGATGTTAGAAATCGTATCCGACATATGCGCCGTGACATCCTTGCCGGCCTTTTGACGCTTTGCCCGACGCGGTGCCGTCCGACGGCTATCATGAACGCCAGACCCAACAATGACAAAAGTCATGGCCGTAATAAAAATACCCAGCGGCCACGATTCGAGATAGATAAGCAACGTACCGGCGGTCAGCGTGACGCCAAGCGGAATAACCGTCGTGCCGACCGAATCGACAAGCCGTTCGAACGCGGTAGGGTAGTCGGCGGCGTCCGATACCAACTTTCCGCCAACGGTATTATTATGGAACCCGATGCTACGATGCAGTAGGGTAGCAAGCACCAGCGACTGCAAGTCACGCGACACCAACGCCATATATTTCATCAGCGCCGGATGGCCGATACGATTACATACCAGTCCGATGGTCGCGACGGCGACAAAGGCGATCAAGTACCGCTGAGGATCTTCGCCCGGCACGACTAACGCGCCTATGGTCTTGCTGATGAACAGCGGCGCCACGACGCCCGACAGCACCAGCCCTGCCGGGAACAGCAAGCTTTTTATAAATAGATTTTTGTATTTTCGTCCTACCTGCCAAAATATACGAATCGTCTGGCGATCCACTTTTTGTATCACAAAGAGAACCCTCCTTTGTTTGTTTTGAATATTGTTTGTGTAAGCCTCTCAAGCTTGTTTTTAGCATACACCCGCGGTAATTATTTAGGGAGTGTAGTTACGACATCATTAAACGCAGTAGTAAGGTATACTAACAACATGATTTCACGATACAGCCTTTACACGACAGCCGATCTTCGCGATCGTTTTACGCTGGCGGAGGGCCTGCCAAAAGGCGTGAAGCCGCATTACAATATCCATCCAACACTACAAGCACCTGTCATCGTAAGCCAAGACGGGCAAGCAGTCGCCAGGCAAATGGGCTGGGGACTTACTCCAAAGGGCGCTAAGGACACGAACTCGGTCTTTCGCTACAAGACCTACAACGTGCCCTCTGAAAAAATACTCGCCAAGCACAGCTGGGAAACGGCCGTCCGGCGACACCGATGCCTCGTGCCTGCTAACGGCTTTTATCTCCTGGACGGGCAAGGGAACGAAAAACGAGCGCGCTACGTCCAGCTAAAAGACGCTCCTATTTTTGCCTTCGCCGGCATATATAGCACCTGGAGCGACGGCGAGACGACGCACGCGACCTACTCCGTCATTACGAGCGAGCCGCCACATTCCCTGCGCGCTATCACCGACCGCATGCCAATCGTCCTGAGCAAAGGCGAGGAGGGAAGATGGCTCGATATGGCTGTCACCGACGCGACGTCGCTGTTCGATATGCTCCGCCCGATTTCCAGCGAACAGCTCCTCGTCACCGATGTAAGCGCGGACATCCACTCGCTAAAAATTGACACGCCAAAACTCATTGCGCCACTGTAAGAAGTTGGGTATCCTAAAGCCATGAAACAACCAAAACGAAATACGAAAAGAAGTGTCACGAATGCCTTTGGGGCGCTTGGATATTTCTTTGGTTTCCTGCAAGTGTTTTGGGCCGTGATGCTGTATTTCAGCGTCATCCAATCAACGACGCTTTTCATCGCCCCCGACGCTGATCAACCTGTCGAACTTGCTTCGAGTTTTGCCCTCAGGACACCGGGTCCGGTAGAGCTCATCATCATGGGGATCGTCGTCGTAATCATGATTGGGGTAACTATATACGCGCTGGTTAAAATACCTATGAGTATCGCCAAAGCCGGCAACAAGCTCATTCATAAGACCACCGATACGGTCGTGCCAATAGTCGTCAGGACGCAGCACCAGCAAGATACCAAAAAAACTCGCGCGCGAATCACCTGGAAGATCGTACTCGCCATCAAGCTGCTGCTCGTCATCGTCTCACTCGTGTTCACCGCCGCATCCGGCCTGCTTGAAAAGCAGTCTATCGACTACGCGATCGCCATGACGCTGGGCGTTTGGCTGGCAAGTTTTAGCATCACGTTCTTTGCGGTCCAATACCTGCTCGCGTGGCTGCTCCGAATAAAGCTAGCCGCCGTTCGGTAGCAACTACAGTGCCGTCCAAGACCAGGTCGGCGTACCGCCCGCATAGGTAAGGGTGACGTTCTTGCCGGATGGCACGATTACCATTCCAGGACCCGTCAAGATTGCTGCGCCGTCGACGGAAACGCCCGACACGGTTGCCGAACCGTTATTCACTTGCACGGCTGCATCCCGCCAAAAGGGATTACGAAGCGCTACTGTCGTCGCGGGCACGGAAGGCGCCGTAACAGCACCGGGTTTGCGGTCAAGGTAGGTAACTTTTACGCCCACTGGGTCTGATACGTTGATAGTCGAGATAATACCGCCTAGACCGATCGAGCCGGTCGCGTTTCCCGTCGAATCAACCACATGGTTCATACTGCCCTCGACCGACAGGACATTGATGACGATCTTGCCGCCGGCAACGATATGTACGCCATTCACGCAGGCCTCGATGCTTGCGCCGCCAATCCAGTTGAAGTGCTGTTGACCTACCGAGCTGAAGAACCCACCGTTCAGCATGCCGGTGTAGCAGTAGATAGCCGCGAGCCGATCGGCACTAAGATGCTCGCCAAGATAAAATCCATATGTCGCGCCGTAGACGGTACAGTTGTTCATCACGGAGAGGTCGTTATTACCCGGCACAGGCATCGCGATACCAAAGTTCCAACCCGGCGATGTATACGTGCCGTTCAGTTGGGCTGGCGTGGCCGCAGGCAAGAACGATACGTCCTCCAAATGGGCGTTGGCAATGCCGCGAAGATCGATGCCAGAGGTATCAGAACCCCGAGCAGTAAATGGCACTTGGACTTCGATCCCCCTCATGACGATATTGCAGTTAGAGTACACTCCACCCGAAACATACCCGTTTGGCAGCGTAGGACCACCAATCACGCTTGCTTCGTTTGAATTGCCCGACTGGTCGGTCGCGTTCCAGGTAGACTTCAGGACGACGCCGTTCTTTTGCGCCGCAGTCGCGTTCCAATGCGGCATCGAAGCGGCATCAGCAACGCCGATAAACGCGAGGGTTATCTTGTTGGCCGTATCAGCCACCACTGGCAGCGCCAGCTGAGCGTTACCGCTGCGGTCAGTACGGGCAGCCGAGGTGAGCGCATACACGGCAGGAGGGAAGAGCACTTCCGCGTACCCACTGTTCGCTGCCGCATAGGCAGCAGCGGCATCGATTGCCGCTTGAATCGCCGCCGTATCGTTCGTCGTGCCGTCACCAACCGCGCTGTACGGCGCCGACTTGACGTTGAACTGCCAAGGATTTGCCGCAGTCAAAGAATCGACATACTGCTTCGTGGCAGCCTGCAGCGCGGAGGCGGGAGCGCCAGCAAGAGTGAGCGCACCCGTCATAGTCCCGCCACTTTTTTGCAGCGCGCCACCCGTCAAGCCATCAACATACTGCTTGGTCGATGCCTGAAGGGCCGAGGACGGATCCGCCGCAAGCGTCAACGGACCGGTAAGCGTGCCTCCGCTTTTTGGCAACGCACCATCAATGACCGCCTGGTCCTTTAGCGAGCCATCGGCATTGTGGGCGACTTCCAAGTAGTCATTGAGCACTTCGCCCCAATGGTTTGTATCTGAACCTGGTACTGGTAAACGTGCCACGCGACCCTCCAATAATACTTTCTACCATTTAAGCACATCCACTTTCCTTTAGCGATAGATAATGTCATGGTCGAACGGCCGCAGCGACGGAGCAGTACTCCGAAGCCACGGCCAGTTCCGACTTCGATCAGGATCGCCACCACGGCGCCTGCCGGATGCGAGCGACCGCTTCCTTGACCTGCGCCAAGCTCGACCGGTTGGGATCGGCGAGGCTGTAGAACGCGATGTTCTTCGCACCGCTCCTCACCGCCGCCTCAGCCATCGCAACCATCTGGTCGCTGTTCGGCGGCGCATAGCGAGCCTTGGCATAGCCGAGGTCCACGCCTTCCGGGTGAGCGGTCGCACCCCAGCCGAAAGCCTGCAATACGAACCATCCGCCACCACCAGCCACCTGGTCGAGCGTAGCGCCGATGACCGGGATGTCGCTTTCCAGGCCGTACTGCGCGTTCCTAGGAATCGGGTAGAAGTCGATCGCCAGGTTGTCGGCGTACTGCTTGACCGCCTGGTAGAACTTCGGGTCCTCGCCACTCCAGTACAGCACCACCATCACCGGTTTGCCCGGTGCCAGGCGGTGAATCTGGTCGTAACGCTTCTTCAGGTGAGGCAGCCACTCGTCGAGCTCGCTGCGATTGCCGGGCAGTTCATCCGAGATGAGGACGCCCGTCACAGCCGGATGGGTCACGAACTGCTTCGTCACCGCCTCGACTTGCTCGTCGGTGGTTCCTCCGAAGAAACTGCGGTGCAGCTCCGCGCTGGCCCCGTCCATGTCCTCCTTGCCGAGGACATCCTTGACGGAGTAGATGATGCCCATCTTCAACGTCGCCGCCTGGTCAAGGTAGCGGACGATGTCGTTCGGTGCCGCGTTCATCGAGCTGTAGTTGATCAGCTCGTCGAACCCTGCGTCCTTGGCATCTTGCAGCTCCTGGAGGGCCTCCGGGGAACCGGGAACTCCGGAGCCGAACGCCGCGATACGGCCCGCCACTGCCGTGGGCGTCGCCACTTTGGCGCTCGCAGCCGGACCAGAAGAACCACCTCCTCCGCACCCCGCCAGGGCAAGGAGAAGGAGGACGAAGATAGCCGCCAGGCCATCTCGCCAATTGCTACGGTGCATGGTCGCGCCTCTCGTTCGTGCACCACTAGGGTGCGCCAGTAGGTACGTTCCCGCTGATCGAAGCGAGAACTTATCTACGATAGAATAAAAAAATCATCCCGTCAAAAATAACATGCTACTCGGTCGTATCGAACAGCCACAATCCCGCGCCGACCTGCTGGAGCTCGTGAGCGAATGTCTTGAATACGTACGTCGAGGGACTGCCCACGTAGTTGCTACCTTGCCAATACGCCCAATTGATGCCTTCGGCAGAGCTCGACTTATCCTCGGCGAACAAGTGCACCATCACCGTAAACTTCTGCGCCTGCAGTAACTTGACCTCGCTCACCACTTCCGCAAGAAGCGAGAGGCGCTGCGCTGGGCTGGCAACCACGCGGCCTTTTTGGTTGGCATAGGCGGTCGCGAACGTACCGGTATTAAGCCAAATATACTTTACCTTTAGCGCCCGCGCGGCCTCGGCCGCCAAATCAATCCGTAGATAATCCCTCGGCCTGCCGTTAGACGCGCCTTTTTCGGTCGCGGGCGGCGACCAAGGAAAGCCTTGTAACCCAAAGCTGTCGATCAACCCAGCCCGGATGTTCTTTACGTACGGCAACAAACTGACTACTCGGCCATTGTCGTAGTTTCCAGGCGTCGTGTAGGTCATGGTGTCGAGCATGATGCTCGCCTTGCTCGCGGGGAAGTACTTTTTTTGGTGCGTTACCGCCTTGGTCACGCAAGCGGCGAACACGTCCGGCCGTACGCTCGTCCATTCAGGCAAGTTGCCCTCGGGCAATGGCACCCACGTTCCCATCATGGCGTCGGTAATACCTGCTTGTTTGATCGCTTTGAAGTACGTGTCGAGCGCCGTATTGTACGCGCCGCTTTGATATGCCGTCAGGCTTATCTTCCCACTGGCCGATGTCGGCTCGAAAAACACTAACGGCTGAATACCGTGGGCAGCAAAATCCCGCAGCTTGGCACTGACATCAGCCGCGTAACTTATAGCTTCTTTCGTAGTGGTCGGCGTAGGAACGAAAAACGACAGCCGCGAAATGACGCCGCTGCCGCACACTGCCTCATACTGCGCCAGTTTTTTCAGTTGCGGCGCGCGGGCCGTCGAAAGACCGGCTCGTTTTTTGGCCGAGGTAGTACAACTTGCCGGTTGCGGCAGGGCAGGCGTCTCGACGACCGAAAGCTTTTGGTCACCCGGTTTCGTAAGTGGCGGTTCGGGTACTGCCATGTCGCTTTTTGTCACCTGGCGGGAGGGCGACGTTACCGTAGATGTATAGGCGCCGATGACGCAAGGAACACTCAGGGCTGCCACGACACCGATAGCAACTCGCCACTTTTGCTGAATATGTCGTTTCCTAAGCATCAGCATCATTACCCTCTATTGTAGCCGAAAATTTCACATACTCGTACTATTTATGGTTTTTAGGTATATAGTGAAATTAGTAACTAGCGCAAGCTTGAGGGGGTCACATGAAGCGTCGCATACATTTCGCCATACTAGCAATTTTTATGGTCAGTATAGGACTGCTCCATACGACATCCGTCGCAGCCGTCGCCACCAATCTTATTCCTAATCCTTCGTTCGAAGTGCCATCGAGCACCGACAACACCATGCCGGATGGTTGGCTAAAGGGGAACTGGGGCACCAATGCGGCCGCGTTTACGTACGACACCACCGGCCATACCGGCTCGCGTAGTGCCAAAGTACAAATGACCAGCTACACCGACGGCGACGCTAAGTGGTATTTTGCACCCCAAGCCGTTACTGCCGGGACAAAATACGACTTTTCCGACTATTACAAAAGTACCACGCCCACGAGCCTCGTCGCCCAATTCGATAACGGCAGTGGCACCTATAGCTACCTTTACCTTACTGACGTTCCGGCAAGTAGCAGCTGGAGCCAAACCACGGCCTCGTTCACCGTTCCGGCCGGAATGACGAACGCGACCGTCTTTCATCTCATCAGTTCCGTTGGCACGCTGAGCATCGACGATGCCTCACTGGCGCCAGCAACCACCTCATCATCCCCAACCATCAGCATTACCATGCCGACCCCTAACGCGACCGTCAGCGGCACGACGCAACTCACCGCGAATGCCAGTGACACGAACGGCATTGCTGGAGTCCAGTTCAAGGTAGACGGCGCTAACGTCGGCAACGAAGTAACGTCAGCACCATACCAAATCGCCTGGAACACCGCCGCTACCAGCAACGGGCAACACACTATCACCGCCGTCGCCCGCAACACCCAGGGGGCAACGACGCAATCCACTGGTGTCGTCGTTACCGTCAGCAACGCGACCAGCAGCAATCTTGTTGCCAACCCTTCGCTCGAAACACCTGACATCCTCAACAACGACCGGCCGCAATACTGGCAGTCGGACAACTGGGGAACGAACACGGCCGTGTTCTCATATCTCAACAGCGGGGCACATACGGGCAGCCGGGCCGTACAAACAAAAATCACCGCGTACACCGACGGTGATGCCAAATGGTATTTCGACCCCGTAGCCGTTACTTCTGGCAGCCAGTACCGTTTCAGTGACTATTACAAAGCAACCGTCGCCACCGAGGTCGTCGCTGCGTTCTCGATGCCGAATGGATCCACCGTCTACCAATCGCTTGGCCTTCCCGAGACAAGCAGCACCACGTGGGCGAACTTTTCAACCACTTTCACCGTGCCTACGGGCGCCATCAACATGACGGTCTTTCACCTGATCGACCGCAAAGGCACCCTCGCGATCGACGACGCAAGCGTTACACCCTACACGCCGGTCGGGTTCAATCGAGCGCTCGTCAGCCTTACGTTCGATGACGGCTACAAGAGCTCGTACACCAATGGACTGCCGCTCCTTAACAAATACGGGCTCATTTCGACACAGTTCATCGTGTCGGGCTTCGTTGGCACGACCGACTACATGACCCAGGCGCAGGTAAAGGCCTTCTCGACGGCCGGACACGAAATAGGCTCGCACTCGGTATCCCACCCGGACATGACCACGCTCACCAAGCTCAAGTACGACCGCGAGCTCACCAACTCGCAAACAAAACTGCAGCAATGGATAGGCAAACCTGTCACTAACTTTGCATTCCCAGAAGGCCGCTACAACCAAGCTATCGTCACCGATGCCAAGCCGCTCTACGTATCGACTCGCGGCACCGAGGCTGGCCTCAACAGCAAAGACAACTTCAATGCTTACGACATAAAAGTGCAGAATATCGATAGCTCCACCACGTCGGACCAAGTCGCCGATTGGGTAGCTCAGGCACAGGCGACGAAAACATGGCTCGTCCTCGTTTATCATTCCGTCGACGCCGCGGATACCGGTGACTACAATGTCACGCCAACCAACCTCGACGCCCAGCTGGCAGCCATAAAAGCCAGCACCGTCCCCGTACTCACCATGCAACAAGCCCTTGCCGAACTCAAATCTCAGCTATAGTTCAGTGCCCCTGCTCACATAATGTGTAAGATTTTTCCCTAAAATCATTGTAATTTTGTCAATACGGGTTTACAGTGAGAATGAGGTAGAACTCTAAGTTTCAGGGGTAGGTATATGGGAAAAGATGTTAATAACACTACGGTAAATCGCGTACGACGTAGGAGATTAGCACTTCTTTTGCCCGCGCACAATGAAGAACTTATCATCGAAACGACCATCCGCTCGGCCGTCGTTGCCGGACTCGAAAAAGAGGATATTTACGTCGTTGACGACAACTCAAGTGACAGCACCCGCGAAATCGCCTTACGGGAACTTCCGCCTGGCCACGTGCTCAGCGTTGCCCGTAGCGGCAAGGCCTTGGCCGTCCAACAAGCGTTCAGGCATTTCGAGTTCGAAAAAAAGTATTGCTGGATGCACGTCGCCGACGCCGACAGCATTTTCTCCAAGGATTACTTCCGTACGTATTTCAAATACCTGAACAGGGAAGACTGCTCGGCCGCCGTCGGTTTCGTACAAAGCATGGGTGGCAACTGGCTGGCCAACTACCGCAGCTTCAGCTACACGTACGGCCAACATATTTTTCGACGCATCCAGTCGTGGTTCGGCATGATCGCGGTGCTGCCTGGTCCAGTCACATGTTTCAACACGGACATCATCAAGGACCTCGATTTCGATACCGCCAGCCTGACAGAAGACTTCGACCTCACGTTGCAGCTGCACCGCAAAAAGCTCGGCCACATCCGGTTCGTTCCCGAAGCCATCAACTACACGCAGGATCCTCGCACGCTAAGAGACTTCTACGGCCAAACGCTTCGATGGCAACGAGGCTTCTTCCAGGGAGTGCGCAAATACAAGATCGGCAGGCGGCCCCGCAAAATCGACTTTGGCATCGGCTATCAAATGATCGAAACGGTATATTACTTGTTCCAACTGCTTGTCATACTGCCGTTCCTTTTGTTCGTCGCCCATCGGCCCGAAGCCGCCCAAGCGTTACTGATAGCCGACTTCAGTATCATCGTGCTTCTTGCTATCTTTTCGGCTACCGTCGCCCGGCGTCCCGTCATCCTTCTCACGCTATCGTACTTTTATCTCCTTCGCTTATTCGAACTGCTCATATTCCTGCAGGCATTCATCGAAATTATTATTCTGCGCCGCTTCAAGACCGTTCAAAAAGGCTGGGACACGGAGGGTCGTCGCTACGAAATCAGCACGAGTGAGATCGAGGGGCTACAACAATGAGCGCCGTGTCACACAAGAAATATACGCGCCACTACAAGCGGTGGCGCGAAGACGTGCTGCTGGCATCTCCGTTCGTCATTTTTTGCGGCATCATCGCCTGTATCTTCCTTTTTTATCGTTTCGTGCTCGTCGTAGCACCGCTGGCACTTCTGCAGAATACTGGCCCTGTCGTACATCACTCCGCCGGCGACCTCGTATGCAGCGAAGAGGAGGGCAATCCTCCAGCCGATCCTACGCCGATTCTGTCGGCCAGCTACCAAAAAAGGATCCAAGACACGGTAGCGCTTTCATCCAACCTCGTCGTCAACGCGGGACTCCTTGCTACTAACCCCACGAACCTCCAGCCCGTTGGCTTTACCCACACTACAGCGACGCAGGGTGCTAAGTATAGCCGTGGGCGAGATACGCCGACCAGCCCGCCGTACCTCCGCGTCATCGCCACCAAAGACACCACAGGCAACACCGTGCCTCCCGCCTGGCTAATGCAGCCAGTAACCGTGGCGTCTGGTCGCACCTACGCGTATAGTTTCATGTATCGCAGCAGCGTGCCCGTCGACGTATCCACGGAGACGATGAAAGGCAACAAGACCGCATACCAAGATGTCACCACCCTCGATGCCAGTGCCTCATGGCAGCAATTTACCGCGCATTTTAGCAATACCACCGAGGCCGCCATGTTCCGGATGGATATCAGCAGCAAGCACAAAGGTTCGGTCGACACACGCGGCTTTACCATCCACGAAATAGCATCAGCCGAACTGCCAGAAGGTATCGTCAGCGTAGCGTTCGACGATGGCTGGCAGAGCATCAGCGACAAGGCCGTGCCGCTGCTCGACAAATATCATATCCGCACCACCCAGTACATCATCAGCGACGTTGCCGCGCATAACGTTTCCGGCTATATGAACTACGCAACCATCCAAAAGCTGCGAAAAGAGGGGCACGAAATCGGCTCGCACACGCTCAATCACTGCGACCAGACCATGCTTGACAGCCCGGCCATTACCCGCGACGCCGATAAAAGCAAGCAGATGCTCGAAAGCAGAAAGCTCGGCCCCGTCAAAAGTTTCGCCTATCCGCTAGGGCAGTACGACGAAAAAACGCAGGCCGTCTACGAAAAGGCGTACCCGCTCGTGCGTTCCTCCGACTTTGGCTATAACGACCGATACTTCGACGAAACGAACATCCATTCCATCGGCATCCTTAACTCGACGTCAGACAAGGAGTTCCGTTCTTGGCTGGACTACGCCAAAAAACACAAGGCGTGGGTGGTGTTGGTGTACCACAAGATAGACGCCACCCCCGAAACTTATAGTGTCACGAGGGCGCAGTTCGAGCGCCAGCTGCAGATGATCAAAGAAAGCGGCCTCGCGACCGAGCCAATAAGCGCCGCGGCCAAGACCGTTCGGCCATAAACGATTTGGAAATTCCATGGCAACGGTACATAATAGAATAAGACACTGAACGATAAAGCAACCCAGACGTCTAGGAAGTTCATCATTATGGCCAGTACCACCCAGAAAAAACTCTTTTTCGAATCCGAGGAAGGTATCTGGCTGCGCAACGAACTGACGCAAATGGCCAAAAACACAAACTACAATACTCGGTCGACATATACCGCCAGTTCATCGGACGAACTGCTATTCGTCGACAAGCACATGAACTACATGAGCAACTACCCAGGCATCAACCATCGGCAATATATATCCAACTTGAAGTTAAAAACAAAGACAAGCTCATGATACCAAAAAACGGCCCCGAATCGGGGTCGTTTTTTGGTGTTATACTGCTTTGTTGCGTGCTTTAAGTGCCTTGAGCTTCTTCTTCAGAAGGCGCTTGCGAGACGCACCATGCCAGTTCTTGTGCTTAGCCATACGTTTCCAATCTATTAAACAACTTGTCCTATCATACCATGACAATGATTTTCTACCATAAAAAACAAAAAAACGCGCCCCACCCGCATGCTACACTAAAATAATGCAGCCGCCGTTCACTATCCTTATTCATTCCTCCAAAACGATGCGCCAAGGCGGCACGCCCGTTACGGCACCCCGGCAGCCAGAGCTTATAAAAGAGGCGACGGAGCTTGCCACATACCTGAAAACACTGCCGCTTAGCCAGATGGAATCAGCCATGCACCTGTCAAAAACGCTCGCCCTCAAAACAAAAGGCACCATTGATACGTGGCAACCGGAAGGCAGGACGGCCGCGATCGACAGCTTTGTCGGCGATATATACAGCGGTCTTCGCGCACAGGAGTTTTCGGCAGGCGATAGGGAATATGCCGACAAGACGTTGTGGATCCTCTCGGGGCTATATGGTTTTCTAAGGCCAAACGATACCATTATGCCTTATCGTATGGAGATGGGGTATACATTTGCCGACCCCCGTTTTAAGAACCTGTACACGTTTTGGGGCAAGAAAATTGCCGGACATTTGCCGCCGCAGGGGACAATCGTGAACGTTTCGTCCGTCGAATACACCAAGGCTATCTTGCCATTCGTCGATTCCGACAGGGTAATAACGCCCAACTTTCTTACTATCGACCCTGCGACCGGCGAACCTAAGTTTACCGCCGTCCACGCCAAGATAGCTCGCGGCGCGTTCGCTCGTTGGCTCATTACTACTCGTATCACCGATCCAAATCAGTTCGACGGGTTCGATGATCTTGGGTACCGCTACGACAAGTCGCGAAGCACAGACCAAGCACCCACGTTCATATGCCAGACCTTCGAGGGTCTAGGCCTTAGCATCCGCTTACAGTAGTCACTACTTACTATTTGCTTAAAGAAGTTTGACTTTTTTACAACTTTATGTTAAACTTAAGCACAATCCATACTACAGCTTTTGAGAGAGCTGCCCCGGAGGAATAAAGTAACGGAGGAATACCTATGAAGGTAAGCAAAGTACTACTAAGCGCGGGTTTGATCGGTGTCGTTAGCGTCGCCACTCTCGCATCCACTGCCTATGCATGGCACCCAAAGGGAATTATTACTAAAAAGGTCCAGAACGTGACCATGGCAGGCGCCCTTAGCGACGCTGATACCGAGGGCACCGCCGTCGCTACCAAGCCAGGCGACACCCTGAAGTACGTCGTCACCGTCAGCAACGTCGGCGCGACCGACAACAAGGGATACAACGACATGGCCAAGACCGTCATGACCGACACCCTGCCATCTGGTATCGAGCTGGTCAGCAACCCTGCACAGCGCCAGATCAGCGAAAACCTTGGTACTATCAAGCCAGGACAATCAGTCACGAAAGAGTACCTCGTAAAAGTAACGGCCGAAACCGCCGGTGCCATCCAAAACACCGCATGTTTCACTGGTAACAGTACGGCGAACGACAACCCACAGCAGGGTTGCAACCCAGCCATCGTGACCGTTACGATTCCCGAAACTCCCGTTACTCCGACTACTCCCGAAACCCCTACCAAGCCGACTCCCGTTGCCGAAACTCCTGCTGAGCTTCCGCACACTGGTATAGCCGAGAACATCGTTTTCAGCAGCTTCGCACTAGGACTGATCGTATACGTTGCTTACATCTACGTATCGAGCCGCCGCAGCCTGACCAATCTTCAATAGGCTGTACGACCAAAAATATGCCATCCAAACAGGGTGGCATATTTTATATTTATGATTAAATAAGGTTGAATTAAATACAATATTGTGGTATTATTGCAACAAGCAGAGGGCAAGACGCCCTCTTTTCTTTAGCGCCTCGCCCGAGTAACCATCAAAGGAGATGACATGTACGGACGAGGATCCATTTCAGCACTTATTAGCGGCAGCGTAACGACCGGGAGCGGCATTGCTATTTTGCCATACACTTCTGGCAACCCTATGGGCGCGATTTTGGCTTACACGGCCATTACCATCGGCGTCACTATGCTTGCCAGCCAGCTGGTCGTTCGCATCGTGCGCAAGATCTACCAAAAGTAGGCTCTCATGAAGTCACGGTGGTATACGACAAAAAAATGGCTTGTTTGGATTGTTCCCGCAATCCTGATAGCAAGCGGCGCTGTTTATCTTGCGCTGACACAAGTCGTGCAAGCAAGTACCCAGATTATCGTTCCGGCGCCTAGCGCGCAAGACGCACCGCAGCAAACAGTACGCATCCCCGTCCGCATGCGCATCGTCTCGGTTGGCATGAACCTTACTGTCAAGGCGGGGAGATTCGATCAAAAGACAAGCCAATGGACCATCAACGAAACGGACGCGTTCTTTGCATCGGGCACGACGACGCCGCTGCTCTATGGCCATAACCGGCCTGGAATATTCGAGCCGCTCAGTAACCTAACGAAGGGGAGCAACCTTCAGCTCGTCTACGCCGACGGCTCCACCGCAACGTTTCGTTACTACGGCACGCGGTTCGTCGCACCGAACGACGCGAGCGTTTTGACCGAGAACGACCCACGCACCGTCATACTTTTGACATGCTCGGGACTCTTCAGCGACTCGCGCCGTATCGTTTATTTCAAGGAAATCCAATGACAAACAGCTCGCTTTTCATCTACATGTTTATTGCCGGACTTAGTTTTCTGAACTTCATCCGTATTTTTGCGCTGCTTATTGGATCGGACATTTACGACATCATCCAAATCATCAAAAAGAGCGTCAAAAGACGTGCCTACCAGCCACGAATCTCAATCATAATACCAGCCTACAACGAAGAAATGGGCGTCATTCGAACGATCGAATCGGTCATGGCATCAAACTATGCCAAAAAAGAAATCATCGTCGTGAATGACGGCTCGACCGACCAAACAAAAGCCGTACTTCGCGCCTTTCAAAAAAGGAATCCCGGCGCTATTTCCATCATCAACCAGCAAAACGCGGGCAAGGCCAAGGCGCTCAACAACGCCATATTCAACCGCGCGCAGGGGCCGCTGGTCATGGTGCTCGATGCCGACTCGCTGCTTCACCCGGACTCGCTTACGAACATGGTCGCGCATTTTCGCGACAAGCGGATCATCGCGGCAGCCTCGAACGTCAAGATTCTTCCGACCAAATCGACGCTTGGCTTGTCACAGCGTATCGAATATCTTATCTCGTACCGCATGAAACGCTCCATGAGCATCATGAACATGGAGTATATCGTTGGCGGCGTCGGCTCGACCTTCCGACGGTCGGTACTGCTAAAAGTCGGCGGCTACGACACCGATACCATGACCGAGGATATCGACCTGACCGTCAAGCTCATAAAAATATTCGGCAACACCAAGAACCGCATCCATTATGCCGCCGACAGCGTCGCCTATACCGAGCACGTGCTTTCGTTCCCGTCACTCATCAAGCAGCGTTTCCGTTGGAAATACGGCCGCTTCCAGACGCTTTTAAAAAACAAGGACATGTTCTTTAGCAAGTCGAAAAACTACGACAAAAAGCTTACCTGGATCCAATTTCCGTACGCCCTCATCGGTGAACTGGTACTGCTTGTTGAGCCGCTCCTGGTTGGCTATATCCTATGGGTGACCGTCGCGTACGGCGACACGACGTCGCTCCTCAGCGTATATATCATCGTTTCGTCGTTCATCTTCTTGATGCTGCTTGGCGAGAATACCGAGACTACCAAGACTAAGTTGTCGCTCAGCGCCATCTTGCCGCTGGCCTATATTCTCATGTACATCTTGGCCGTCGTGGAGTTCGTGGCACTCATAAAGTCGCTCCAGCGACACAAGCTGCTCCTGAGCAATACCGTCGAGGAAAGCAGCTGGCAACACGTGGAACGTAGCGGCAAGAAAATCGTCGTTACGGACTTGCCGGGCTAATTTTTCTTTGCCTCGAACAGCGCCACCCACTGCGCCAATTTCATTTGCGACGGCTTGATATCATCAGGCAGGCCAACTGCTTTTCGCGGCGCTTTCGCGAACTTTCGGGGGTCCGAAAAGCAATCTTCGACGAACTGCCGGTATGCGGGCATCATGCCACGCGGCAGGAGTGGCTCTTCGCGGCGAATAAGTTCGAGGAGTACCGTATCGACGTTCGGATGCGGCCAAAAATCGGTCCGCTGCAAACATTTGCGAATCCGTATGGCGAACAGCGGCCCGACCATCATGCCCAGCTGACCGGTAAAACGATCCGAGTCAGGCAGCAGCTTGTTAGCGAATTGCTTTTGCACGACAAGGTAAACAGCCTCCGGGGAATTGTCGGATTCAACGAGCTTGCGAACGATGGGCGAACTAAGATGAAAGGGAATGTTGGCAAAGACTTTGTATGGTTTTTTTGGCAGATCCATCGCAAGAAAATCACCCTCGCGAACATCGACGTTCGGATACGCGGCCATGTTGTCACGAAGCTTTGCGGCCATGCGCGGTTCGTATTCGATCGACACGACCGACTGGCAACGCCCGGCAAGCACCGAAGATATCACTCCGCTGCCAGCACCAATATCATATACCGTGTCGCTACGATTGATGTTCGTGTGGCCAACAAGCTCCTTGATAAGCCGCGGGCTTCGCAAGAAGTACTGTGAGTAGTGCGCCAAACGTTTCATATCACGCGGCTAGCGCGCCTTCAAGCGTCAAGAGGAGTTGTTTGCGGTCCAGCCCGGCAACGTAGCCCCCAAGTGATCCGTCGCTTGCGAGAACACGGTGGCAGGGCACGACGATGCATAGCGGGTTACGCCCGACCGCCGTCCCGACGGCACGAACGGCTTTCGGCCTGCCGATAGCTTCGGCCAGCGTGCGATATGATACTGCTTTTCCTGAGGGAATACCCTGCAGCGCCTTCCAAACCGACCGCTGGAACTCCGTGCCCTCAAAGGCAACCGGCACGTCAAAGCGAACGCGCGTACCTGCGAAATATTCGCCCAGCTCAGCCTGCAATTGGATCAGTAGCGGGTGGGTTGATTGGCGTGTCCACTCAGTAGGAACGGCCGTGAAATAACGATCGCCCTCAATATGAAGCGCGGTCACTGCCACGCCGTCGGTGCTCGCCGTGATATCGCCGATGGGCGAAGGGAAGATATCGTAATACGTCATCACTATCAAGGATACAGCACCGAGC
>Ga0075368_10000182_pt1 | contig 17170 bp, 18 predicted proteins | sample EndMethybrTD3033_FD_71518 | JGI IMG/M metagenome (GOLD analysis project Ga0075368, IMG submission 71518) | Populus endosphere microbial communities from Tennessee, USA - Endosphere MetaG P. TD hybrid TD303-3 | ecosystem: Host-associated > Plants > Roots > Endosphere | place: USA: Tennessee... | reverse complement strand
GCTGGTGGGGCGATACCGAGCGTGAATTCCGACTCGGGTGTCGTATCTAAGGCACCCCGTTCGTCGTGCTGGTGTCAGAGATAAGGAACCTTCCCGATGTGGGCTCCTACCTCAGACGGCGATCTTTGTGATCACCAGGCAGTACCGGAAGCAATCTGAGGAGCACACCAGCGATGGACTTCAACACCTTCGACACCTACCAGGCCGAGATCGAGTACCGGAGGAACCGGATCCGCAAGGACATCGGCCGCCACACCGGCCGTCGCGTCCGGATCCCGTTCGTACGCCGGCCCGCCGAGGCCACCCGCACCAGCCGCTGACCCGCCGGCGTTGAGCTCGGATGAGCATCGACACGGCGCCGGCCCGCAAAACGGTGCAGGAGAACACAACTGAACACGCGATCATGGGCGGTGTGGCCGTACACACGACCAGCCGGACCCTGATCGGTCGAGACGCCGAGCTGACGGAGATCGCTTCGTTGCTCGGCGTCTCGTCGTCTGCCGACGACTCCCGTTCCGCGGACCCGCTCGCGGAGTCGGTGCACGTGGTGCTCTCCGGAGACGCCGGCGTGGGCAAGACCCGGCTGCTGGTCGAGCTGCGCGACCTCGCGGTCGCCGAGGGGTGGCGCGTGGTCGCCGGGCACTGCCTGGACTTCGGCGACAGCGCGCTGCCCTACCTGCCGTTCTCCGAGGTGCTCGGCCGGCTCGAGGCCGAGCTTCCCGAGGTCGTCGGCCGCGTGGCCGAGGCGCACCCCGCCCTGGCCCGGCTGCAGCCCGGCCGCCGCATGCTGGTGGCGACCGAGGGCGGCCCGTCCTCCGGGCGGCTCGAGGGCGAGAGCGTGGACCGCGCCGACCTGTTCACCGCAGTGCACTCCCTGCTGGAGGAGGCCGCGCAGGTGGCGCCGGTGCTGCTGGTCATCGAGGACTGCCACTGGGCCGACCAGTCCACCCGCGACCTCCTCAGCTTCCTCTTCTCCCGGCCGTTCGAAGCGCCGGTGGCGGTCGTGGCGTCGTACCGCGCCGACGACCTGCACCGCCGCCACCCGCTGCGCCGCCAGGTCGCCGAGTGGTCGCGGCTGCGCGGCGTGGAGCGGCTGCAGCTCGGGCCGCTGGGCGACGACCAGGTCCGGCTCCTCATCGACAGCCTGTCGCCCGGCCCCATCGCCGAGAAGGAGCTCAGCGCGATCATCCGTCGCGCCGAGGGCAACGCGTTCTTCGTCGAGGAGCTCGTGGGTGCCGCCACCCAGCCCGGCAGCTGGGTTCCCGACGACCTCGCCGACGTGCTGCTGGTGCGGCTGGACCGGCTCAACGACGCCTCCCGCCAGGTGGTCCGCGTGGCCAGCGTGGCCGGCCGCAAGGTGGCCCACGACCTGCTGGTCGCGGCGTCCGGGCTCTCCTCGGCCGAGCTCGAGGACGGGCTGCGCCAGGCGGTCGAGATGAATCTCCTGGTCCCCGGCGACGGCACCTACTCCTTCCGGCATGCCCTGCTCGGCGAAGCCGTCTACGACGACCTGCTGCCCGGCGAGCGGGTCCGGCTGCACAGTCAGTACGCCGAGGCGCTGCGTGAGGGGATGGGCCGCGGCACCGCGGCCGAGCTGGCCCGACACGCCCGGCTCGCCCACGATCTCGACACCGCCCTGGACGCCAGCATCAGAGCCGGCGACGAGGCGATGACGGTGGCCGGACCCGACGAGGCCGCGCACCACTACGAGCAGGCGCTCGAGCTGCTGGCCGACCCGCGACGGCTCTCCACGTGCGAGATCGACCTCTCCAAGCTCGCGGTCAGCGCTGCCGAGGCGCTGACCGCCTCGGGCCAGCCGACCCGGGCCGCGGCCCTGCTGGCCGAGCAGCTCGGCGCACTGGCGCCGGACGCGCGCGCGGCCTGGCGGGCCCGGCTGCTGGCCGCGCGTGCGGACGCGGTGATGCTGACCGAGAACATCGACGTGCACCCGGTCGAGCTCGTGCAGGAGGCCGTCGACCTGCTGCCCGACGACGCCGGCGGGCTGCGCGCGAAGGTGCTGGCGACCCAGGCGCGGGTGCTGTCCGCCTATGGGCGGTACGACGAGGCGCAGGCGGCCGGGCTCGACGCTCTGGCGCTCGCCGAGCGGCTCGACCTGCACGAGCTGGCCTCCGACGTCATCACGACGCTGAGCCAGCTCAAGAAGGCCGGCCCCAAGGACGCGCTCCGCTCGGCACTCGTCGAGGCGGTCCACCGCGCGGTCGACACCGGCGCCATCCAGGCCGAGCTGCGCGCCCGCTACTTCCTCGGTCGCTCCTACGAGGACTGGGCCGAGTGGGCGCAGGCCGAGACGTGGTTCCGCAGCGCCATGAAGGCGGCCACCGACGCGGGCATCCCCTACGCGCCGTATGGCTTCGAGTCCCGGTGGCAGCTGGCGTGGATCAAGACCGTCGACGGCGACTGGGACGAGGCGCTGAGGCTGACCGACACCAGCAACGAGCAGGCACCGCCGATCCCGGCCGCGCTGGTCGAAGGGGTCGCGCTGCTGGTCGAGTCCGGTCGCGGGGAGCCGGTGGCCGAACGAGCCCGGGCGCTGCGCCGCTTCTGGGAGCTCGAGGGCGGGGTCGTGATCAACTCCGTCGCCGCCGAGCTCACGGACGCCTCGCACGGTGACGACCCGGCCGCGGTGATCGCCGTCTACCAGGATGCGGTCGCGGTGCTCGGCAAGATCTGGCACGAGTGGTTCAGCGCCCGGATCCGGATGGCCGCGATCACGGTCGGAGCCGTGGCCGACGCGCTGCCCCGGATCCCGGCGGCCGAGCGCGCGACGTACGTCGCCGAGGTGGAGCGGCTGCACTCCGACGGCCACACCGTGTTGCGCATGTACACCGACCCGTCCGGCCACTGGGGTCCCGAGGGGCGGGCCTGGACCAAGCGGCTCGACGCCGAGACGCTGCGGGTCCGCTGGCTCGCCGGGATCGACGCACCACCGCAGGACGCGCTGGTCGAGGTGTGGCGCGAGGCGGAGCAGCTGTTCGAGGACTTCGGCCACGTCCACGAGCTCGCCACGGTCCGCGCCGTGCTCTCCGGCATCCTGCGCGCCACCGGTGACACCGCGGGTGCCCGCGAGCTCGGCGACCAGGCCCGCGAGGTCGCGCACCGGCTCGGCGCCCAGCCGCTGCTCGAGCGACTCCGGGCCCAGGGCAGCACGCCGTCCCGGGCGGACGGCCCTGCCTCGGGCACCCTCACCGCCCGCGAGGCCGAGATCCTCGCGCTGGTCGCCGAGGGGCGCTCCAACGGCGAGATCGGCAAGCAGCTCTTCATCAGCGCCAAGACGGTGTCGGTGCACGTGTCCAACATCCTGGGCAAGCTCAACGCGTCCGGCCGGACCGAGGCCGCCGCGATCGCTCGGCGGCGGGGATTGATCGACTGAATCCGTCCGCTCGCCGGCGGTTCGCCGCCCCGGGGTTGTCCGTGGCCGGGCTGGGTACTTCACTGTCCTCACACCCAGCCCCATTCCAATGGAGGAACCATGGCCGACGAACCGCTTGACGACGACGACATGACCACGACCCCGGCCGGGGGCGCACCGGACGGTGGCGGCGACGCCGACGGCACGGACGGCGGCGACGCGGACGGCACCGATGGCGGCGACGCGGACGGCACCGATGGCGGCGACGCGGACGGCACCGACGGCGACGCGACCGACACGACCGACGGGGACGCCTCCTGACCGTCGGACCCGATCGTGGGCACAGCGCGCTCGACCAGCTGACCGGTGACGCCCAGACCTTCCGCGAGAAGGTCTGGGCGTCGCGGGTTCACCACCACCAAGGCGACCCCGCCGAGCTGTCGGCCTACTTCTCGTTGGAGGACGCCGACCGGCTGTTGACAGCGACCGCGATCCGTACGCCGAGCGTCCGGCTCGTGCGCGACGGATCGGTGCTGCCCGAGCCGGGCTACACGCGAGGCGCCACGCTGGCCGGCCGGTCACTGACCGGGCTGGTCGACGGCCGCACCGCCGTCGAGGAGTTCCGCAAGGGCGCGACCGTCGTCTTCCAGGGACTGCACCGCTCGTTCCCGCCCCTGGTCGACCTCATCTCCGAGCTCGAGCTGGAGCTCGGCCATCCCTGCCAGGCCAACGCCTACCTGACCCCGCCGGGATCACAGGGGTTCGCGGTGCACTCCGACACCCACGACGTGTTCGTCCTGCAGACCGCCGGCACCAAGCAGTGGGAGGTGCACCTGCCGCCCGGCTCAGATCAGGCCGTCGAGGAGCCGCTGCTCGAGCCCGGCCACGTGATGTACCTGCCCACCGGCACGCCACACGCCGCGCGCGCGCAGGACACCGTGTCCCTGCACATCACCATCGGCATCAACCAGCTCACCTGGCGCGGCCTGGTCGAGCGTTCGCTCAGCTCCCTGGCCGCCGAGGTGCCGTCCGACCACCTGCCGGCCGGCTACCTCGAGGACCCGCAGGCGCTCGCCCACCAGCTCGGCAGGCACCTCTCCGACATCGCCGACCGGCTGCACTCCGTCGACCCCACCGAGGTGATGGACGCCGAGGTGCGCCGGTTCCTCACCTCGCGGCCGCCGCGGCTCGAGGGCGCCCTGGTCGACGGTCTGTCGCTCGAGGCGATCGACGACGACACCCTGCTGCGCCGTCGCCCCGGTCACCCGTGCGTCCTCGTCGACAAGGGTGAGCGGCTCGAGGTGCTCCTCGGCGACCGGGCCCTCGACGTACCGGCCCGGCTCCGGCCGGCCCTCGACCTGGTCCGCAACCGAGCCGAGCTGCGCCCGCGCGACCTGCCGCTCGACGAGCAGAGCCGGCTGGTGCTGGCCCGTCGGCTGGTCCGGGAGGGGCTGCTCAGGGTCGTCGCCCCATGACGGGCCCTCCGACGACGTGCACCCCGACGACGTGCACCCAGAAGCTGTGCACTGTGATGGCCCGGTGAAGTTCCGGTGCGCCGACGCGAGCGAGACGCGCGCGGAGTCGATGAGCGCGACGGCGTCGACCGTGCGCTCGTTCCTGCTCGTCGAACACTCCGGTCCGTGGGGCGTGGACGCACTCCGGGACGCGCGGATGCCGGTGGGGATCGGCCCCGAGCTCCGGGAGCGCGCGGCGGTCACCGGCACGAAGGTGCTGCTGATCCGGCGGCCGAGCAAGGCCGCACGCACCCATGCGGGAGTGCGGGTCTTCGCGGCGTACGCCCACCACTGCGAGCCCTGGCTGGAGACGACCGTCCTCGACGACCTGGCCGGTGTGCACGACCTCGACCTCGAGGCGCTCGCCGCTGGCCGGTCCGCCGGACTCACGCCGCACCGCGAGCCGGTGCTCGCGGTCTGCACCCACGGGCGGCACGACAGGTGCTGCGCCGAGCGGGGCCGTCCGGTCGCGGCCGGCCTGGCCGCGGCGTTCCCCGACGAGACCTGGGAGGCGAGCCACATCGGCGGTGACCGGTTCGCCGGGAACCTGCTGGTGCTGCCGCACGGCCTCTACTTCGGCCGGCTCCAGCCGGACACCGCCCGTGGTGTGGCACGGCTCCTGGCCGCGGGCGAGGTCGACCTCGACCACCTGCGCGGCCGCTCCGGTCTGGCGACCCCGCTGCAGGCGGCCGAGGCGGCGCTGCGGCGCCACGTCGACGAGCGCCGGGTCAACGGGGTGCGGTTCGTCTCCCGCGAGGTGCGCGAGGGCAGGACCGACGCCGTCTTCGACGTGTCCGGCCGCCGCTACGCCGTCACAGTGAGCTCCTCCCGGGGCGCCGACCTGCAGAAGCTCACCTGCGACGCACTGCGCGAGAATCCCGTCATGCACCACGAGGTCCTCGAGATCCGGCCCCTGTGATGTGGCCAGCGATGTGGCCAGCGATGTGGCCAGTGAGGTGGCCCGCGTGATGCGCCGCGTCGTGGCCCTGCTGGGTGCCTGCCACCCGGGCCCGGCGTTCGCCGTCACGCTGCTGGCCGGGTTGCTCGGTCGCGCGGTCGGGCTGGGGCCGGGTGCGCTCGCGCTGGTCGTGGCCGCGGTGCTCACCGGACAGCTCTCGATCGGCTGGTCGAACGACCTCGTCGACCTGTCGCGCGACCGCGCGGTCGGCCGTGCTGACAAGCCGCTCGTCGACGGCCGGGTCTCCGAGCGGACGGTTCGGGTCGCGTGCGGTCTGGCCGTCCTGCTCACGGTCCCGCTGTCGTTGGCCTGCGGCTGGCTGGCCGGCCTCGTCCACCTGGTCTGTGTCGCCGCCGGTTGGGCCTACAACCTCGGCGCCAAGTCGACCCCGTGGTCGTGGCTGCCGTACGCCGTCGCGTTCGGCGGACTGCCGGTCTTCGTCTCCCTCACCGACGACCCGGGCCGGATGCCGCCCCTGTGGCTGCCGCTGGCGGGTGCGCTGCTCGGAGTCGGTGCACACTTCGTCAACGTGCTCCCGGACCTGGCCGACGACGAGGCCACCGGTGTGCGCGGTCTGCCGCACCGGCTCGGCGCGCGGTGGAGCCAGGTGGTATCGGCCGCGGTGCTCGTCGCAGCCGCCGTCGTGATCGTGCTCGGTGCTCCCGTCGACTCCGCCGTGGTCGCGGTGGTTGCCCTGGTCGTCACCGCCGGGCTGGCCGCGGTGGCGCTGCTCGCGCACGGCCGGGCGCCCTTCCGCGCCGCGATCGCGATGGCGCTGGTGGACGTGGCCATGCTGGTGTGGGCCCGATGACGACCTCGGCGCACGACTCCTGGGACCTCGTGGTCGTCGGCGCCGGCCCGGCCGGTGCGACTGCCGCGCTGGCCGCGCTGCACGCCGACCCGTCGCTCCGCGTGCTGCTCCTCGACCGCTCCGACTTCCCGCGCGACAAGTCGTGCGGCGACGGCATCGCCCCGCACTGCTTCGAGAAGCTCGCGTCGATCGGCGTCACCGGCGTCGAGGACGGCTGGACTCCGCTGACCCGGCTGGAGCTCGCCCGCGGGCCGCAGTCGGTCGCCCGGCGCATGGCCCGTCCCGTCTACGTCATCCCGCGCCAGGTCTTCGACGCCCGTCTGGTCGAGCGGGCCGTGGACCGGGGGGCGACGTTCCGCCGGGAGCGGATCGTCTCGGTGGAGACCGTCCAGGAGAAGACCGTCTCCAACGGAGTCGTGTCGCACGAGACCGTCTTGAACGGAACCATCTCCGCACCGATCGTCGTGGGGGCGGACGGTGCCCACTCCGTGGTCCGCGGGCAGCTCGGGCTGCCGTACGGACGCCGGGCACTGGCGATCCGCGGCTACGCGCCCACCCCTCCCGACCGGCGAGGCACCCAGGTGATCAGGTACGGCGACCGCCGCCAGCCGGCGTACGCCTGGGCGTTCGACCGCGGTGACGGGCTGTCCAACATCGGCTACGGCGAGCTGCTCCCGGCCGAGGGAGCCGGTGACCCACCGTCGCGGGCGCTGCTCCTCGACCAGCTCGAGCTGCTGCTGCCCGGTTCCGTCGATGCGGGGGAGCACTGGAAGGGCCACCACCTGCCACTGTCCGGCTGGCGCTGGGACCAGCCCGACGGCCGGCTGCTGCTGGTCGGTGACGCGGCCGGGCTGATCAACCCGATGACCGGCGAGGGCATCTACTACGCGATCGCCACCGGGATCGCCGCCGGGCAGGCAGCGGCCCGCACCCTCCGGGAGGGCGGTGACCCGGGAGCTCGGCACCGGCAGGCGGTGCGGGCCCTCCTCGGTCGCCACCTCAAGCACACCTTCGTCGCCTCTCGGCTTGCGGAGCACCCGGCGATCGTCGACGGCGGCATCCGTGTCGCTCGGCGCGACAAGCAGGTCTTCGACGAGATGGTCGAGCTCGGTCTCGGCGACGGCCGGATCTCGGGGCGTCTGGTGCGCGGCCTCGTGGCCGGGCTGGGGCGCAAGGCCGTGACCGCGACACGAGCGAGAGCGAGTAGGGCATGACTCTCGATTCCTGGCGGCGCCGGACGCCGCCCCGATCACGCGCTGGCGTTGTTGCCGACCCTTCGGAGGCGCCCAGTCTGCGCGCGTGCCGGCGCCTTGCCAGCCCGCGTCCGGACGACGACAGCATCCACCACGAGTCGAGAGTCGTGCCCTGCTGATGAAGCTGATGTCCGTGCGCGGGGCGCTGCCGCCGCACCGCCATTCCCAGACCGAGATCACCGACGCGTTCGCGCGGGTCATCGCACGGGGCGGTGGGCTGGACGAGCGGCTGCTGCGCCGCTTCCATGCCAACTCCGGGGTCGAGTTCCGGCACACCGTGCTGCCCCTCGAGCAGTACGGCGAGCTCGACGGCTTCACCGCCGCCAACGACCACTTCATCGAGCACGCCGTCGAGCTCGGCACGCGCGCGCTCCAGGACGCGCTGAAGGCCGCCGACCTCACGCCGTCCGACGTCGACCTCATCGTCTCGGCGACGGTGACCGGGCTCGCCGTACCGTCGCTGGACGCGCGGATCGCCGCCCTGGTCGGGCTGCGGCCGGACGTGAAGCGGGTCCCCCTGGTCGGCCTCGGCTGCGTGGCCGGGGCCGCCGGGATCGCTCGCCTCGACGACTACCTCGCCGGCCACCCCGACGAGGTCGCGGTGCTGGTCGCCGTCGAGCTCTGCTCGCTCACCGTGCAGCGCGACGACGTCTCGGTGCCGAACCTGGTCGCCAGCGGGCTGTTCGGCGACGGCGCCTCGTGCGTGGTCGCCACTGGCGCCACGCGGCACGGGTCGCGGCCGGCGCCGGCCCAGGTGCTCGGGACCCGGAGCCGGCTCTACCCGGACTCCGAGCGGGTGATGGGCTTCGACGTCGGCTCCACCGGACTGCGGATCGTGCTGGACGCCGAGGTGCCGACGGTGGTCGGCCGCTACGTGCGCGAGGACGTCGACGGGTTCCTGGCCGATCACGGTCTGACCCGCGCGGACATCGGCTGGTGGGTCTGCCACCCCGGCGGCCCCAAGGTGATCGACGCGCTGGAGTCGGCCCTGGACCTCGAGCCGGACGCGGTTGCGCTGACGCGGCGGTCGCTCGCCCAGATCGGCAACCTCTCGTCGGCCTCGGTGCTGCACGTGCTCGAGGACACCCTCCGCGAACGGCCGCCGGCGCCCGGCAGCCACGGTCTGCTGCTGGCGATGGGGCCGGGGTTCTGCTCCGAGCTCGTGCTGCTGCGAGCGACGTCATGAGCTCTCTGACCGTCTTCACCGTGCTCGTCGTCCTGGTCGGCGTCGAGCGGCTCGCGGAGCTCGTCGTGTCCAAGCGCAACGCCGCGTGGTCCTTCGAGCGGGGTGGCGTCGAGACCGGCTTCTCGCACTACCCGCCGATGGTGCTCCTGCACACCGGGCTGCTGGTGGGGGCCCTCGTCGAGGCGTACGTTCGCGAGCCGCAGGTGCCGTCGGCCCTGGCCTGGTCGATGCTGCTCGTCGTCGTGCTGAGCCAGGCTCTGCGCTGGTGGTGCATCACCACGCTCGGGCCGCAGTGGAACACCCGTGTGATCGTGGTGCCGGGGCTGGCGCCGGTGCGCAGCGGGCCGTATGCCCTGATCCCGCACCCCAACTACGTCGCGGTCGTGCTCGAAGGGATCGCGCTGCCGCTGGTGCACGCCTGCTGGGTGACCGCGGCGGTCTTCACGGTGCTCAACGCGGTGTTGCTGACCGTCCGGATCAGGGTGGAGAACGCTGCCCTCGCGACGATGGCGGAGCCCACCGGTGCGTGACCTCGTGGTCGCGGGCGGCGGACCGGTCGGGCTCGCGACCGCGCTCTACGCCGCCCGCGCCGGCCTCGACGTCGAGGTCCGCGAGCCGCGCCCCGGCCCGGTGGACAAGGCCTGCGGCGAAGGGCTGATGCCCGGCGCCGTGACCGACCTGGCCGCACTCGGCGTCGATCCGCCGGGTCACCGGCTGGCCGGGATCCGCTACCTCGGCGGCGGCCGCACGGCGGACGCGCCGTTCCGCCACGGCGATGGCAGAGGGGTGCGCAGGACCACGCTGCACCGGTCGCTGACCGACGCCGTGGCCGAGGCCGGCGTGAAGATCGTCGAGCGCGCGGTCGGGGAGGTCCAGAACCACGCCGGCCACGTCCTCGTCGACGACGAGCCCGCGGGCTACCTCATCGCCGCGGACGGGCTGCACTCCCCCGTGCGGCGGATGCTCGGCCTCGACCGGCCGCCGGAGGGCAGGCGTCGCTACGGACTCCGCGTGCACGTCGAGATGGCACCGTGGACGCCATTCGTCGAGGTGCACTGGGCTGAGGCGTCGGAGGCCTACGTGACGCCGGTGGCGGACGAGCTGGTCGGGATCGCGGTGCTCACCGAGCGGCAGGCGCCGTTCGACCAGCTGCTCGCCGAGCACTCGTTGCTCAAGGAGCGCCTCGAGCGTCGTCCCCTGACGCGGACCCGGGGCGCCGGGCCGCTGCGCCAGCGCTCCACCGCGCGCACCCAGGGCCGGGTGCTGCTCGTCGGTGACGCGGCGGGCTACGTCGACGCGCTGACCGGCGAGGGCATCGCGCTCGGCCTCGCCCAGGCGCGGGCGGCGGTCGAGGCGGTGGTGCTGGGCCGGCCGGAGCAGTACGAAGCGGCGTACAAGAAGCTCGGCCGCCGCCACGAGCTGCTCACCCACGCCCTGCTCTCGTCGTCACGCGTCCCGGTGGTCCGCCGGCAGATCGTGCCGCTCGCGGCGCGGCTGCCCCGGGTCTTCGCCGGCGTCGTCGACCAGCTCGCGAGGCCCGCATGAGTCCCGGCAGCGGCACCGAGGAGGTCGTCCTCCTGGACGGGGACGGCAACGCGATCGGCACCGCCGCCAAGTCGGAGGTGCACGGGACCGACACCCCGCTGCACCTCGCGTTCTCGTGCTACGTCTTCGACGGAGCCGGTCGCCTGCTCGTCACGCAGCGAGCCGTGGCCAAGCCGACGTTCGGCGGCGTCTGGACGAACAGCTGCTGCGGCCACCCGGCGCCGGGGGAGGCCATCGCCGATGCGGTCCTCCGGCGGACCGGTCAGGAGCTCGGGCTCGATCTCGGCGACGTGACGCTGGCGCTGCCACGGTTCCGCTACCGCGCGGTCGGGGACAACGGGACGGTCGAGCACGAGCTGTGCCCGGTCTTCACCGCGACGTCGTCCGGCGACCCGCGGCCGGACCCGACGGAGGTCGAAGCCTGGGAGTGGGTGCCGTGGAGGGAGTTCCGCGAGGACGTGCTCACCGGGCGCCGCGAGGTCAGCCAGTGGTGCCGGGAGCAGGTCGAGGCGCTCCCGGAGGACCCACTGTCCGCGCCGGCCGCCGACCCCGCCGAGCTGCCCCCGGCTGCCCGCCCATCTCCCGTCGAGTGACCCGATCGGCAGGTTTGGGAGAGCTCCCATCGTGCCTACCGGGTCACTCGACGCAAGACCGCCCGGACAGGATGGTCGCGTGGACCCGACGACGTACGCCGTGATCGCGGCGGCCGTCCTGATCGGGTCCGTCGTGCAGTCGGCGGTCGGCCTCGGGGTCGGGCTGGTTGCCGCACCCGTGACCGCGCTGCTGGAGCCGGCCCTGATGCCCGGCGCGCTGCTGATGGTCGCCGCCCTGATGCCGTGCATGACGCTGGTCTTCGACCACCACGACATCGACTGGCGCGGGCTGCTGTGGTCGCTGCCGGCGCGGGTGCCCGGCACCCTGGTCGGGGTCTGGGTGGTGACCGCGCTGTCCGCACGAGAGCTCGGCATCGCCATCGGCGTCGTGGTGCTCCTCGCGGTCGCCGTCACCTGGCACGCGGTGACGGTCCCCGTGAACCGCGCCACGCTCTCGGCCGCCGGGTTCGCCAGCGGCATCACCGGCACCGCGACCTCGATCGGCGGGCCGCCGATCGCGATCGTCTACCAGCACCGCCCGGCGCGGGAGATCCGGACGACGATGGCGGTCTACTTCCTCGTCGGCGCGAGCCTGTCGCTTGCCGCGCTCCTCGTCACCGGCGACCTCACCCGGGACCAGGCGGTCGCGTCCGCGACGCTGGTGCCGTTCCTTGCTCTGGGCGCCGGGCTCGGTGCGTTGGCCCGGCGCTCCATCCCGGCGCGCATCGTCCGCCCAGCCGTGCTGCTGGTCAGCTCGGCCTCCGCGCTCGTCCTGCTGGTGAAGTCATTGGCGGGGTGAGCGATGACTACCCCCGACCCGAGGAGTCAGACCGACATGCCCAAGGTCACCGCACACCTGTCCATCTCCCTCGACGGCTACGTCGCCGGCCCCGACCAGAGCCAGGAGAACCCTCTCGGCATCGGCGGCCTCGACCTGCACCGCTGGCACATCGACGAGCCGCAGCACGAGGTCGATGCCGCGATGACGGAGCGCATCCTGGCCCCGCGCGGCGCCTACGTCATGGGCCGCAACATGTACGGCCCGGTCCGCGGCGAGTGGGGGGACGCGAGCGGGGGAGAGATGTGGCGAGGCTGGTGGGGCGACGAGCCGCCGTACCACTGCCCGGTGTTCGTGCTCACCCACCACCCGCACGACCCCGTCGAGATGGAGGGCGGCACCACCTTCCACTTCGTCACCAGCTTCGACGAGGCGATGCAGCGCGCGTTGGACGCCGCGGGTGACGACACGGTCACCATCGCGGGCGGAGCGAGCGCGGTCCGCCAGGGCTTCGAGGCGGGCGTCATCGACGAGATCATGCTCAACCACGCGCCGGTCGTGCTCGGCAGCGGCGAGTCGCCGTTCGCCGGCCTCGGGGACCTGCGGCTCGAGCCGATCGAGGTGCACGCATCACCGCTCGCAACGCACGTGGTCTACCGCAGGGCGTGAGTACGGCGCCCAATCTTGGTGAAAGGGCCACGGCGTCCAGCTTGGGTGGCGGACTACCGCTCTAGCGTGCGCGCATGACGCGGTCTCGCGAAACCTCCGTCGGGCGCGCCCATCGAGTGGTCCGGCTCTCCAGCATCGGGGTCCTCACTGCGTTCACAGCCGCGGTCATCGCCTCCCAGCCCTGGCACGCCGACCGGCCGCAGCGGTTCGTCGTGCTGAGCATGATCCTGACCGTGGTCCTGGCTGTCCATGTCGGTGCGGCGGTGGAGCTGACGTCGCGGGCTGCACGGCTGGCTCCCGTGACCCTGATCGCCGGCCCCGCCTTGGCGGTGGTCGCGACCGCCGCGTGGATCCTCCCGCGGCTGTGGGCACCCGGCCTACCAGTCGGCGGAACAGGTTCACTACTCACGCTGGAGCTGGGTGCACTCGTCGCCGCGGCGTTCGTCGGCTTGCGCACCCGGGACCTCGTGCAGGCGACCATCGCTGGCCTCTGGGCCGCAGCAGTTGGCTCGTTCCTCACCTTCGTCGGCTCGCTGCTGGCCTTCAGCTACATCGCGTCCAGCGTCCCGAACACGCAAGGACGCACCATGCTGCCCAGCGCGACCGCGGCCCATCGACTGGCCGAGAACCGCATCGAGGCGCCCGATGGCTACCTGGTGGTGCTGTTCGTGAGCCTGCTGCTCGCTGGCTTCGTCTGCGTCACGGTCCCGATGGCCCGAAGGGCTGCACCTGCCCGTGCGGCCACCTGGAGTCAGCCGAACGCCCGGGAGACGTGACCCAGCAGGTCCGGGTAACGCATCAGGTGCGCCCCGCCGTTGAGGTCCATCACCTCGCCGGTCAGCCACGCCGCGCGCGAGCAGAAGACCACGGCCTCGGCGACCTCCTCCGGGGAGCCGGGTCGGCCGAGCGGGGGTGTTCGCGACGTAGTCGTCCTCGATGCCGTCGATGTCGAGCGCCGGCGCGGTGAGCGGGGTGACGACCAGCCCGGGGGAGACGGCGTTGACCCGGATACCGCGTGGTGCCAGCTCGAGCGCCGAGACCTGGGTGAGCATGGCGAGCCCCGCCTTCGCGGAGCAGTACGCCGCGAGCCCACCGCCGGGCTGTCGCGCGTTGAGCGAGGTGATCGAGGTGATCGAGCCGCCCGCACCGAGCACCCGGCCGGCGTGCTTCACCACCAGGAACGCCCCGGTCAGGCACACGTCGACGACCCGGCGCCACTCGCCGAGGTCGTGGTCGACGACGGCGGCCAGCGTCGACGTACCGGCGCTGTTGACGACGACGTCCACCCGCCCGCGCGAAGCCACGACACGGTCGAAGAGACCGCTCACCGCCTCCTCCGACGTCACGTCGCAGACCACGTCCACTCCCTCGCCCAGGTCGGCGACGACCACGTCGCACCCGTCGTCGGCCAGGGCTTTTGCGCACGCGGCCCCGATGCCCGACCCGCCACCCACCACGACCGCCACTCGCTCCGCCACCGGACCTCCTCGGATATTTGACGCGTGTCAAGTTGGTGCCTAGCGTCCCTCACATGCCAGCGTCCCCATCGTCGAAGCGACCCACGACCGCGGTGATCGGTGCCGGGATCAGCGGGCTCACGGCCGGGAAGATGCTGGGCGACTACGGCGTACCGTTCACCTGCTTCGAGGCGTCCGACCGGGTCGGTGGCAACTGGGCGTTCGGCAACCCCAACGGGCACAGCAGCGCCTACCAGTCGCTGCACATCGACACCTCGAAACACCAGCTGTCCTTCAAGGACTTCCCGATGCCCGCGGACTACCCGGACTTTCCGCACCACACGCTGATCAAGGACTACCTCGATGCCTATGCCGACACCTTCGGCGTCCGAGAGCGCATCGAGTTCCAGAACGGCGTCGTGCACGCGGAGCGGCTCGACGGCGGCGGCTGGGAGCTGCAGACCCAACGCGGCGAGCGCCGGCGCTTCGACCTGCTGGTGGTGGCCAACGGGCACCACTGGGACCCGCGGATGGCCGAGTTCCCCGGCGAGTTCACCGGCGAGACGCTCCACTCCCACCACTACATCGACCCCTGGACGCCGCTGCACCTCATGGACCGGCGGATCCTGGTGGTCGGGCTCGGCAACAGTGCCGCCGACATCGCAGTGGAGCTGTCGCAGCGGTCGCTGCGCAACCAGGTCACCCTGTCCACGCGCAGCAGCGCCTGGGTGGTGCCGAAGCTCATGTTCGGCAAGGCAGCGGACATGAACTACCGCACCAACCCCCACCTCCCGCTCAGCTGGCAGCGCAAGGTCGCGCAATGGGGCCAGAAGCTCACCGCCTCCGACCCGACGCTCTACGGACTGCCGGCGCCCAACCACAAGTTCTTCGAGGCGCACCCCACCCAGTCCGGGGAGCTGCCGCTGCGGCTGAAGTCCGGCGACGTGACGCCGAAGGGCAACGTCGCCCGCCTCGACGGGAGCACCGTGCACTTCGAGGACGACACGTCGGCGGAGTTCGACGCCATCATCTTCGCCACCGGCTACAACCTGACCTTCCCGTTCTTCGACCCTGAGTTCATCAGCGCCCCGGACAACCGGATCGACCTCTACAAGCGGATCCTCAAGCCCGGTCTCGACGACCTGCTCTTCGCCGGCTTCGCGCAGGCCACCCCGACGCTGTTCCCGTTCGTGGAGAGCCAGGCACGGCTCATCGCGGCGTACGCCGTCGGCGAGTACTCCCCGCCGTCGGTCGCCCGGATGCACGAGGTGATCAAGGCCGACGACCAGCTCTACATGGGGCACGTGCTCGACCGCCCACGGCACACCCACCAGCTCGACTACTTCGTCTACGAGCACCAGCTGCGCACCAAGGAGCTGCCCGAGGGTCGGCGCCGGGCGCACGAGCAGGGTGCGCCGGCCCTCGCGGGACGGGCGGCATGACCGACCCCGTCGCCCGCGGCGACAAGCGCCGCTCTGCCCTGCTCGAGTCCCTGGACCACTACCTGCGGCACGAGTACTCGGCGGAAGGCAGCCTCGACTCGATCAACATCGCCGACATCTCGCGCCGCGCCGGCGTCACGCGGTCGGCGTTCTACTTCTACTTCGAGAACAAGGCCAGCGCGGTCGCCGCCCTCATGGAGGAGATGTACGACGAGTCCTCCGCGGCCGCCGATCAGCTCCGCGCGGACGGCACCCCGGCCGAGAACATCGAGGCCATGGTCCGGGCGCTGTTCCTCACCTGGGACAAGCACGAGCACCTCTTCCGCGCCTCGCTCGACGCCCGCGCCACCAGCGCGACGGTCCGCGAGCTGTGGGACAGCGACCGCGAGTCGTTCGTGCCTGTGGTCGCCTCGATGATCGAGGACGAGCGCAGGTCCGGCGCTGCGCCGCCCGGCACCGACGCCACCGCGCTCGCCAGCGTGCTGCTCGAGCTCAACGACCGGATGCTGGAGCGGCTCGCCCTCGGCGGCACCCTCGACCGCGAGCAGCTCGTCGAGGCGGTCGTCGCCATCTGGTTGCACACGATCTACGGCGAGGTGCGCCGATGAGCCAGCCGGTCAAGCACGACCAGGTCACCTTCCTCTGCGAGGGCGCGGAGCTCGACGGCTGGCACTTCACCGGAGCCGGCTCGGACTTCGACACCGCCGCCGGCCGCCCGGTGGTGGTGATGGCGCACGGCCTCGGCGGCACCAAGGACTCCGGGCTCGAGCCGTTCGCCGCCGGCCTCGCCGAGGCCGGGCTGGACGTGCTCGCGTTCGACTACCGGGGCTTCGGCGCCTCGAGCGGTACGCCGCGGCAGCGCGCCAGCATGACCGGTCAGGTCGAGGACTACCGGGCCGCGATGAGGGCGGCCGCCCGGCTGCCAGGTGTCGACCCGCACCGGCTCGTGCTCTGGGGGGTGTCGCTGGCCGGCGGTCACGTCCTCGCCGCCGCCGCGGGCCGCGACGACGTCGCCGCGGTGGTCGCGCTCACCCCGCTCGTGGACGGCAGGGCCGCCGGCCGGCTGGCCGTCAAGCACCATCCGCCGCGGGCGCTGGTCCGCTCGACCGCCGCCGGCCTACGCAGCCGGGTCTCGGCGCTCCGCGGCCGCGGCGCCGTGATGATGCCGATCGTCGCCCGCCCCGGCGAGATCGGCGCGCTTGCGCTGCCCGGCCACTACGAGTCCTACCTCGCCATCGCCGGCCCGACCTGGCGCAACGAGATCGACGCGTCGGTCGGCCTCGAGCTCGGCGGCCACCGCCCGGCCAGGCACGCGAGGTCGCTGCGTTGCCCGCTGCTCGTCCAGATCGCCGACTTCGACCGCTCGGCGCCCCCGCAGGCCTCCGCCAAGGCCGCCGAGGCCGGCCGCGCCGAGGTCCGGCACTACCCCTGCGACCACTTCGACGTCTGGCCCGGCAGTGGCTGGTTCGAGCCCGCCCTCGCCCACCAGCTGCACTTCCTCCGCCGACACTTGGGTTAGGCAGTTTCACCACGTACCCGGTGAAACTGGCCCCGACCGTAAGGAACTCCATCGGGGAGGGGGCAGTTTCACCAC
>Ga0075368_10000173_pt1 | contig 17587 bp, 11 predicted proteins | sample EndMethybrTD3033_FD_71518 | JGI IMG/M metagenome (GOLD analysis project Ga0075368, IMG submission 71518) | Populus endosphere microbial communities from Tennessee, USA - Endosphere MetaG P. TD hybrid TD303-3 | ecosystem: Host-associated > Plants > Roots > Endosphere | place: USA: Tennessee... | reverse complement strand
CTCGGGATTTCGGGCGGCGCGCCGAGCCCGAGGAAGTCAAGCGAAGCCGCAGCAAGCTGCGCGAAGGCAAATACGAAGCTTGCCTGTACGAGCAGCGGAGAGATCAGGTTCGGCAGGATATGTTTCCGGATGGTCCAGGCGACCCCGGCCCCCAGGCTAATCGCCGCCTCAACGTAGGTCTCGGTACGCAAACGTAACGCGAGGCCATAGGTTATGCGGCACGTCGTCGTCAGGTACACGACCCCAATCGCGATGATGGCGTTACTCACTCCGCGGCCAAGGATAACGATCAGGCCGAGCGCCAGAAGGAGCGCGGGGAACGACATCAAGACATCGATCATCCGCATGACGATGCGCCCGATCCGCGGGAAGAGCGCGGAGAACACGCCTGCCGGAACGCCGGTCACAAGCGCGAAGGTGACGACCCCGATGCCGATCACCAGCGCTAGGCGCGTGCCATAGATCACGCGCGACAGCGTATCGCGGCCGAACTGGTCGGTGCCGAACCAGTGCGCGCCACTTGGTGGCAGAAGCCGCGCCTCCGGCGCGAGCCGCGATGGATCGTAAGGAGCAAGCAGCGGCGCGAAGACCGCCGCGACGCAAATCGTGATCAGGATCATCAAGCCCACCAGGGCGAGCGGCCGGCTGGTGAACGGTGCGAGGTACCAGCGCAATCCCGTCATTGCAGTTCCACCCGCGGGTCGAGAACACGGTACGACAGGTCGACGAGGAGATTGATGATCAGATAGAGGACGACCGTCACCAGAATGATTCCTTGAATCACCGGATAGTCGCGCCGCAGAATCGATTGCACGACGAGTTGCCCAATGCCCGGCAACGCGAACACCGTCTCGGTGACGACCGCTTCCGAGATGAGGGCCGCGAAGGTGAAACCAAAAGCCGAGACCACGGCCAGCAACGCATTGCGCAGAATGTGCCGGAACACGACGCGTGCCGGCCGAATGCCTTTCGCCCGCGCCGTCCGTATATAATCCTCGCGCGCCACATCAAGCATTGAGGCGCGCGTCAGCCGCAGGATCAGTGCGGCGTTCGGGGCGGCGAGCGTCAGGCTCGGCAGCAGGAGATAGCGAAGATTGGCAAGCCCGCCCTCCTCGAAGATCGACGGATATCCCGAGCTTGGCAGCCAGCCGAGCCAAGCCGCGAAAATCAGAATGAGATAGAGCCCGACCCAGAAGGTCGGGACCGAGGCCAGCAGCATCGCAACCCCGGAGAGGCCTTGATCGAGCCACGAGCCATGCCGCATTGCCGCGATCACGCCGACCGGCACGCCGATCAGCGTGATCCATATCATGGTGATGCTGGCGAGCAGAATGCTGGTCTCGGCACCGTCGCGGATGACCTGCGTCACGGGCATCTGAAAGAAGATTGAGTTGCCGAGGTCGCCGCTCGCGACATTGGCGAGCCAGCGCAAGTACTGCACGAAGATCGGCTGGTCGAGCGCCAGCTTTGAGCGAAGTCGTTCGACCTGATCCGGTGTTGCGACATCACCGAGCAAGACGTACAGCGGATCGCCGGGAATGAGGTGGATGAAGAAGAAGATGATCACCGAGGCAAAGGCGAGCGTGACCAAAGCCGCGGCAGTCCGATGCAATGTGTAGGACATTACCCTCCTGCCTTGGCGTTTGGCGTGCAACAGGACGAGCGTTGCTCGCTGACCGCGGCAACGACCGCCCTCACGTGCCCTCGGAGCCGCTGCTAGTTGGACACATTCCAGAAGTGCGGCCACAACACGGTCGAGTCGCCCATACCCTTCAGCTTGCGGGAAGCGATGTCGTATGAATAGGCATCGCCGACCTTCATCGCAGGCACCTGTTCGTAGAACAGGGCTTGCAAGTCCGCCCATGCCTTTTCGCGCGCTGCCGGATCCGCTGTTCCGGTGAACGCTGCCACCAGCCTGGTCTTCTCCGGCGTCTTCCACCAACCCGCATAGCTGTCATTCATGAAGGTAATCAGGATTGGATCCGGTACGAAGCCGTGATGGGTCACGAAGATGTCCCATTGATCCTGCTGTCCGCGCATCTTCAGGAGCGTGGCCCAGTCGACCACGATCATCTGCACATTGATGCCGGCTTCCGCAAGTTGCTTGGTGAAGACGGTCGCTTGGTCAAAGTGCGCTTGGTAGTTTGTTGAAACGAGAAGGCGGATCGGCGTGCCAGTATAGCCCGCGTCCTTCGCGAGCTGCTTTGCTTTGGCTGGATCGCCGGCGCTATAGGCCTGCGTGCCTACCTCTGAGTACCAGGGACTGCCTTTCGGATAGAGCGAGCCGCTCGCGTTCCAGAGGTCCTTGGGTCCAAACGATACCCGCAGCGCCTCGTCCTTCTTCAACGCGGTCTGGATGGCGCGCCGCAGCGCAAAGTTGTCTTTCAGGATGCCGCTCGCCGAATTCATGAAGAACAGGCCGAAGAGCGGTGCACCGTTGCGATGGATACGGATGGCGGCATTGGATTTGAGCGAATCGTAGAGGTCGCCAGAGATGAACTCCGCGTAGTCATAGTCTCCGGCTTGTACGCCGCTGACGCGCGTCCCTACGTCCGGCACCGGGACGAACCGGATAGCATCGAAGTTTGCCACGCGCGCGCCGGCATAGCCATCGCCGGGCGTTGGCAGCTTGGAGTAGCCATCGAAGCGCAGGAGCTCGACGTATCGGTTTGGCCGCCATTCGCCGAACTTGTAAGGGCCGGTGCCGACATAGTTCTTCGGCTCGATCGGCTTGTTTCCCGCAGCGCTGACGATGCCCGCCGGATAGATGGCGGGCCCACCCTCCGGATAGGCCAGCATATTCTTCCACGCGCCATTCGGCTCCGACAGCTTAAGCGTGACCTCGTATTTGCCGGTTGCCTGCAGCGACGTGGCGTTCTTCATCAGAAGTTGGCCGCGCGCGCCGAATTCGCCCCAGCGCTTGAGCGACGCCACCACGTCGTCGGCCGTCATCTCCTGACCGTCATGGAACTTCACGCCCTGGCGAAGACCGATGACAAGCGTCTTGCCGCCATCCTCGATCTTCTCCCCAGTCGCAAGCAAAGGCTGCGGCTTGTATTGGGAGTCGAAGGCGTAGAGCGTCTCGAACATGTGGTTGCCAATGGTGCCGGCGATCGTCGCAGTTCCCATCTGCACGTCGAGGCTCGGCGGCTCGCCGATCGTCGCGTAGCGCAGAATGCCGGCACCCATTGCCTGCGACGAAAGAAGCAGCGCAGCCGCTAGAACGGCGGCGCCTCGCGACATCGATTGGCAGAGCACACTCATCGTTCACCTCCCTGGCACATGTATTTGGCCGAGCCCCCAAAGCTCGCATTCGATCGTTCTTGTTGGAAACTTACAGGTCTCATCTCTGCAGTTTCAAGCCTAAAGTGACCAAAGATATGGATTCTCCGAGGTCGACGACCGATCCGCATCGGCTTTCTTGGTAGACTCTTACAAGCGTGCTACATGGACAGGACGCCTGTGTCTCCTATGGGTTCGATGCTGCGGAGGCGCAGTGCTGGTCGATGGCCGGCTTTCGGCAGTTCCGAATTTCAACGAGCAACCTACGCGGTGAAGCGGCTGAAAAAATCAATGGAAAGCTCGGATCCTCCGAGCACGACGACTCATTCCCGCGCGGGCTTTTCACTGCTCGTCTCCAAAGCTTCCGAAGACATCATCTCAATCGTCAAGCAGACCGCGCCCAGTTTGCGGCCATCCGAGCGCCGCGTGGCGGAGGCCGTGCTGGCGGACGTGAATTTCGCGGTGCATTCGGCCAATGGAGCGCTTGCGCGCCGCGCTGGCGTAAGTGAACCGACAGTAACCCGCTTCAGCCGGGCTGTCGGCTGCTCCGGCCTGCGCGAACTGAAGGTGAAACTGGCGCAGAGCCTCGTGGTCGGACGCATCTATCTTGAAGAGCCGCCTCAGGAAGGCGCCGACCGAGGCAAGCCCACTACCTGGCAGTTGATCCTGGAAGACATCCACCGGGCTATCAACAGCGCGGAACGCCAGCTCGTCATCGAGGACTTCGACCGGGCGGCGGAAGCGGTCCGGTCGTGCAGCAAGCTTACCTGTTTCGGTGTCGGCGGCGGTTCAACCATGCTCGCCGAGGAGGCCAAATTTCGGTTCTTCCGGCTTGGAATTGCGGTGTCAAACTACTCGGACGGCGAACTGATGCGGATGGTGGCCGCCAGCCTCGACAAGAAGGATGTGGTGCTGGCGATCTCGATGACTGGCAAACCGCGGGCGATCGTCGAGGCCGCGACCATTGCCAAGGAGTACGGAGCGACAATCATCTCGATCACGAAGCCGAATTCGCCGCTAGCAATGCTCTCCGACATCTCGCTCGGCCTCTATGTGCCCGAAACCCCGAACGCCCTGAAACCCACCGCCGCTCGCTACGCCTTCCTCGCCGCGCTCGACCTCCTCGCTGCCACTTTTGCGTATCGCAATCCGCGCGAGACGCAGGAACGGATGCGTCGTATCAAATATGCCCTCGTGAATGCGGGCAGCGGCGATGCCGACGGACCGCTCGGTGACTAAGTAAGATGAATTACGACTAAATTCTCCCGTGTCCTCGGTTATGCTTCAGAACTTCGACGGCATCCGCACCTTACGCTGCAGAATGTATAGCCGTTGGCTGGTCGGCTCTGGGTCAAAACGGCCGAACTCGATTGCGCGATTTGTTCCGGAACTCCATCTCAAGCGGACGTCGTCGCCGGAGCACGCAGCCCCGCCGTCGTCGTCGTAGAACATGTCGGCTTTCGTATAATCCTGCCGAAGGGCCGATGGCAGAGAAGTCCCAAGATCGGACGTACTCTTGGTCCGCTCTGCGCCAGATGTAGGCAATCACCAGTTGATTTGAGCTCCCGGACTAATCCGCGCGGGCCTGCGCCTTGGAGCGGATGGGCGCCCTCGGCCGGCGCGCCTCGCCGAGCTCCATTACGAAGCGTTGCTCGAGTGAATACCAGGGTGCAGCGAAGCCCAGTTCCGGCGCCGGTTCATCGTGAAGCACGAAGTCCCCGATGAGGGCGCGTGTAACACCGAACTGCACATCGGAATCGATGTGTTCGTCGTCGGGCGCGTAGATCTGCGAAATCAGGGTCTTGTAACCTTGCTTGTAGATCATGAAGTGCAGGTGCGCCGGGCGGTAGTTGTGGCGTCCTGTGGCTTTGACCAGTTCCCCAACTGGTCCGTCGAGTGGGATTGGATAACCCGCCGGTTTGACGCTCTTGAAGCTAAACTGGCCGGCCGAGTCGGTGCTGAAGCGGCCGCGCAGGTTCATCTCGGCTTGCGCGGGGTCTTGGTTTTCATAGAGTCCGTCGGGTGAGGAGTGCCACACGTCGACCTCGGCCCCCTCCACTGGCTGGCCGGAGCCGTCTTCAACGCGGACGTCGACTACGAGGCCCGGCCCGGGTGTGGTCGAGCGGACCAGCGTTGTCCCGCTCTCGGACAGCGGCTGGTCCTCGCGCCAGAACGGGCCCAACATGCTCGCAAGCGTCTCTGTCTGACCGTTGTCGCCGTTGTTGAGCAGGCAGATCAATGCAGACACACCCAGCGAGCCGGCCATCAGCACGACCTCGTTATGTGAGTCCGTGGTGCGTTGGCCCATCGCTGCAATGATCCTCATCGCCTCCTGAAACTCGCGTTCAGTAAGTCGGACTTCGCGCACAAAGCCGTGCAAGTGCCGCACCAGAGCCGCCAAGATTTCCCTCAAGCGCGGATCTTCGGTTCGGCTGAAGGCTTGGAGCACTGCGTCGGTGACCGACGCTTGATTTTCGATGATCATTTCTGAACCTATCTCGTGGAACCCCCGCTATGCTGCATCCCTGTCATTGGCTGAGCAACCAGAGTTACGACCATGGCGCCCTAACGGGCCCTATGCGACGTGGCGTCAACTCGTGGCGGAGGGCCGTCGGGGCTAGAGCGGGTGGCTTCGCCGACGAGGTGGGCGACGGCCGCCTGCCACCAGCCAGCCGGCTCGTCGAGCCGCACAGGATCGGCATATCGGTCGATGTCGGTGTAGGCCTCCAGCACGATTGCGCCCTCGCGGACACGCATGCAGGTCAGCGTCGGCATGGCATCGAGCAGCGGGCCGAAGCGCCGGTCGGAGTGCAGGAAGCCGCAGATGAAGCGACTTTCCTCGCCGCCGCCCCCATGCTGCAGCACCGAGATGCGCCCGGCCGACGGCCGATAGATGTCCTAGATCGGCACTGGAGCGAGGCCGGCCTTGCTGGCGAGCACGTGCTGTATGCCGCGCGCGAAAACTACGACGTCACCGGTTTCGAAGGTGATCGGCGCCACGCCGCCCCCGCTCAACGCGCATTGCCCCTGCGTGGCGACATGGAACGGCGTCAGCGCTTCCGCCGGGGAATAGCCGGGAGGCCAGCATCTCCGGCGGCGAGGACAGTATCGCCCAGGGATGCGTGAACTCGGCGCAGAAATGGATGGCCGGACAGGCGCACCACCCGCAGAACCTCGGAAAGAACGTCACCACACCTCCCGGGGACGCGCTAGCCCGCGATGGGGCGGTCGATTTGGCGTCCAGGCAAAGAGAGTGAGGCTTGCAGTCATCGCGTCAAGCGGGCTGTGCAGTCAGACTCAATGCACCGACAACGGATGGGCGCATGGACGCGAGGCTGCAAAAGCGGGTGCAACGTTGCGGCTGGGACAAGGCCGCCGCGCACCACGAGCGGTCTTGGCAGGCTCAGTTGGAGCCGGCGGAGTCCGCCCTGCTCCCGCCGGCGAGGTTCTCGGCACCGATGCCCGAAAAGAAGCTGCGGAGATCTTGCGCGGCCTCATCGAGCGCATCACGGTACGCGATGATCCCAATGGTCACAGGGTCGAATTGACAGTTGTGATATTGTGAAGCTGCTCACCCTGCCAGGGGGAAGCATTGCCGTTCCGTTCGACAGTTCGGTATCGATGGTTGCGGGGGCCCGCTTCAGCCGGCATCGTACAAGTGTTCACATGGTGGCTTGAGAAGGGCTCGCATCCATTTAGGTGGTGCAGTGGCCGCAGCACGTCCATGAGCCGCTGCAGTGCCTCCAATGTGGGTCTTGTCCATGCCCTCATGATATGCACGACCCGGTTGTGTGCAAGTGCAGGGGAGCGCACGCACCTTGGTGCCTGCCGTCGCGGCGGCGGATTACTCGGTGCTGGTGAAATGACCCATGCGGGGGGCAGCGCGAGAACTGTCGATGATTCGTTTTGACCTGAGCAGAGACGTCTAGACGGCCATGAATAGGGCAAAATACCACTACGAGGCGAAGAGGCTTTGCGAATGTATCCGACTTGCAACGATCCGTTCCTTGGCAAGCGCCACGCGTTCAACTAGCGTCCGACTGAGGTTCTTTTTCGGAGGGAGCAAGTCCATGAAATTCGGCTTGGTGGCGGCGGCAATGGTCTGCGCACTTTCGGCGACGGCTCAGGCCGCCGATTGCAGGACGGTTGCAGCCTCCGGCGATAACTTCACCCACGATGCCGCCGTGCTCTTCTCGACAAACGCTCTTAAAAACACGCTCGCTGGGCAAGGTCGCGTGGGAAAGGGGCCAGTGCGCACGACCTGCAAAACAGGCTCGGTGATGACGACGTGTTACTCTTCGCAGATGGCCTGCATAGGCGCAACACCCAAGACCTGCTTAGGCCCTTGGCTGTGCTTCTGACCCCGCAGCTGGGCGCCAATTCGTTGTATTGCGCGAGCACCGAAACATCGCCGGAGTGTGAATCGGCCAGCGCCTGACACGGTCATCGGCGCCGAATTTTGACCCCCGCGTCGAAGCCCTCCGCTGCTGCGCTACGCTACGCAGCTTTGGTCTCCGACGCGCCCTAGACCATCGACAAGCGGGGTCTCGATTGCGCGCCGATCAGGGGTGACGATCCCGCGCCGATTGACATCGTTAGAAGGGCTTCGCCTCGGCGATCGACAGCGGTTTCGGATTGACGAGCGCCGCGCCAGCGCGATGCCCTGCCCGTCGTATGGTGTCGATCCGCTTCGACGGAAAAAGGGTTCTTCCAATCCGAAGTGCCCCGCAAACCGACACTAACTGCAACGCGTGCCTTGTACTTGATCACAATGGCGGCAACTGCGAATTGTGCTGGAGTTGCGGCGAGTGCGAAAAGGCCGGCCAGCTGGCGCGCAGTCATCGCCTACGATTGGGCGAGCTCCACGAGCCGACAGAGCACGCAGTGGCGCGATCCCGCTGCTGCGCCTAAGATGATCGTACAGGTATCATAGACCGAACCAGGGAGACTGTGATGAACAGGCCACTCTTTCCCGCTCTCGCCTGTGCCCTGCTGAGCAGCGTTTCTACCGCCCACGCGCAAGACTTTCCCGAGGGGCCAGGCAAGCAAATCGTGACGGCGGTGTGCGGGGCCTGCCATGACATCAATCGGATCAGGGTCGGATACACGCCGGAAGGTTGGCGCACCGTGATCCGCATGATGCAGAATGTGGAAACGCCGGTGCCGGCAGATCAGTGGGCCGCGGTCACCGAATACCTAACCAAGAACTTTCCGGAACGGCCGCGACCCGCAGCGGTTGTTGTGTCCGGACCCATCGAGGCCGTGATCAAGGAGTGGGCGGTGCCGACACCGGGCTCCCGGCCGCACGACCCGCTCGCGACCAAAGACGGCGCCATCTGGTGGACCGGGCAGCTGGCCAATAGGCTTGGTCGACTTGATCCGAAAACCGGCCAATTTAAGGAATACACACTCAAGACCGCACACACTGGACCGCACGGTCTCACCGAGGACAAAGACGGCAATATCTGGTTCACCGGCAACAGCGCCGCGCTGATCGGCAAGCTCGATCCGAAGACCGGCGAAGTCACCGAACACAGGCTGCCAAATCCCGACGCGAAAGACCCGCATACTCTCATCTTCGATCGCGACGGCATCCTCTGGTTCACCGTACAGCAGGCCAACATGGTCGGCCGGCTTGACCCGAGGACTGGCGAGATCAAGCTGGTCACTTCGCCGACGCCTAAATCGCGCCCCTACGGCATGGCGCTGAACTCCAAGAACGTGGTGTTCTTTGTCGATTTCGGCACGAACAAAGTTGCCAGCATCGACGCGAAGACGATGCAGATTACGGAATACGCGCTGCCCAACGCAGGTGCACGACCACGGCGCATCGCCATCAGTCCGGACGATATGATCTGGTACACGGATTTCGCGCGCGGGTTCCTCGGCCGACTGGACCCTTCCACCGGCAAGGTCACTGAGTGGCCATCGCCGAGCGGTCCAAAATCGGAACCCTACGGCATCGTCTTCACCAAGGGCGCGCTCTGGTACAACGAGTCCGCCGCCAAACCGAACACGATTGCTCGCTTCGATCCAGCGACCGAAACATTCCAGAGCTGGATCATCCCTGGCGGGGGCGACATCGTGCGCAATATGGACGTGACGCGCGACGGCAATCCGGTGCTGGCGAATAGTCTCACGAACGAGGTCGGTCTGGTCGAGATCAAATGAGACGGGCGGGCGCGACCATTGCTGCGATGTCGCGCTAAACCGATGATGCCGGCGGACACGTGAGAAACGCGTGAATGACATGCCAAAGCCGTTGGCGATGGCTGCCGACCATGCCGCCGCCGTGCGTCATGCCTTGCATGAGTATGAATTGCTTTTCCCTGCTGGCGACCGTGCGAAAGAATCGGAATAGCTCTTCCTCGCTGGCGTTACCGTCGTGCTCGGGACGCACCAGGCAGACCGGGCAGGTGAGCTGTGTCGGATCGACCATCGGCATATTGATGGCCATATCGAGGTAGGTCCCGCTCGGAACGCTGTCTCCGAACTGCAGCTCGAAATCGGCCAATGCCTTGACCAAGGCGGGATCAGCTTTGCCCGCGACATCGCGATCGAAGATGTTCTGAACCTGCGCCAGCCCGAACGGCCTGCGTGGATTGGCCTTGTAGAAGTCCACCTGCTTGCGTCTGCGCTCTATCTCAGGGGCGTTCTCTCCGGTGTATGTAAAGGCATGCAGAATGAGCCGCTCCACGCGTTTAGGCTCCGCCATGGCGAAGGCGCCCGCGCGGATAGCTCCCGAGGACTCGCCGAACATGTAGACAGAGGCCTTTCCCGTGACCTGCTCGACGAGCGGTAATGCAGCTTTGAGGTCCTCAACACCGGTCTGAATGCCAGAGTGGCCGGACGTGCGTGCAGAGAACCCATAGCCCTCATGATCCATGGTCCAAACGTCGTAGCCAAGTCCGGCGAAGTGATCCATGGCCGAATAACCTGTGCGCTCTGGCACGATGAGGTCGTAGCTGCCCCGGCTCGAAAACGTCGAGCCGTGCACCAGGAAAAGCACGGGTTTGGTGACCGATCCGCCCGCAATCTGGCGCTTGCGATAGAGATAGAGCTTCAGAGGGCCTTTGCTGGCCCAGTGTTCTTGGGCCTCAATCCTCGACCCTTGGGCCGCTGCGGGCGTGGCACGGAAGGGGCCAGTCAGCCCACCGGCAGCTGCGACTGCAACGGCTTTGACGAGATCGCGCCTGCAAAGGACGTTGCCATCAGATTTTGCGCGTGGTGGCTTCATGACGAGCCTCGCAAATTGTCATTGGGCTGTTGGTGCGGCGTCGCTGCTCAATTCTATGCCGTCGTTGGGCTGGCGACCAGTGCTGTAGTTCGCGCGCAATGGACCGGTCTGCCTAAGCGCGCATTTTCCGAGCCGTACGCTGCGCCGGCTCGGGCGCGGTCTCGCATTATTCCAGCGGTGCTCGCATCACGGCCAATTTCCATAGGTCTGAGTAATTGCGTAACGTTGGTTCGGGTTCCCTGAATATATACGCACTCAGCTTCACACGAGGGCAAACGTGGCAGCTGACCATACGACAGCGATTTTCGCGGCTGAGTTGATCCTACTGCTGTTCTTCGGCCGGATGCTAGGCGAGGTGATGAGCCGGGTCGGTCAACCGGCCATCTTCGGCCAATTGCTGGCAGGCGTGGTTCTTGGACCTTCGGTGTTTGGCGCTCTGATGCCGGAACTCCGGCAGATTATTTTTCCAGGCACACCCGCGCTCAAGAGCATGATCGATGCCGTATCCCAGATCGGCATCCTGCTTCTGCTTCTTCTCACCGGCATGGAAACCAATCTCTCACTCGTGAACCGCAAGCGACGTGCAGTGATTTCGACGTCGTTTTTCGGCATCGCCGTTCCGTTCGTATGTGGTGTTCTGTTGACCTACGCCTTGCCAAAGGAGTTGATCCCGTCTCCCGAAGCGCCACTTGTCCGACGTAGCCAACCCACGCGTCGTAGCCCATGGCGACGGCAAACCGCGCCGTGCCGGTGGCCGTCACGAACAGCGACAGCACCATGAAGGCACCAACCACGAGACCGAGCCCAATGATGGTAGGCCACCCAGCACGTCGGTACGGTCGACGCATGAACTTCCCTCTGCTTGCGCGCGTCGGCTGCGCGCCCAGGAGGCTTACCGCTATTCGCCCCGTTTGCAACAGTTGACCGACCGACCGCGGTTGAGTCTACGGGACGCTCATGTCGGTCAGCTGGTTACACAAGGGCGGCCGTTTGGGTTCGAGGCTAACCTGGCGCCGCGGAGGCCAAACACCGCTGGGTGATCGGACGGCGCGGTGGCAAACGCACAACAGCGCGCGACCGGCCAGCGGGACGAAGCGCTGCTGTCGTAGGTCGCCTCGACGGCCGGTCGAGCTTCATCGTGTTGGCGACATAAGCCTGCCCTTTGCTGCGGGTTGGCTGTGGGAGTGGGCGGCGACGCAGGAAGCCTGTCCCACCCTGCCACACGGCAACCGGACCTTTACCCCAGAAGCGTCCCACTCCGAACGTACTGCGACCGTGATCATCGTGACCATTCCGGTCGGCTTTCGCATACGTGAGGATCAATCAATGGTTCCTTCTCTCTCGCGGCTTCGTGCACATTCCTGTCACATCGCGGCAAAGACGCTCGTGGTTCTCACGCTTGCCCTCACGGCGATGCCGGCTTTGGCGGGAGATCTCGCGCTCAAGCGTGTCATGTTATCGGTGGGCGGCGTAGCGTATCTCGAATACGAGGCGCAGGTCACCGGCAATGCCGAGCTCACCCTCGACGTGCCGCTAACCCAGGTCGACGATGTGCTCAAATCGATCGTGATCTACGACAGTCAGGGCGGCGTCGGCAGCGCGCAGCTGGCAGGTCGCGATCCTCTCAATCAGACATTCAAGGATTTGCCATTCAACCAGAATGCACTCAACTCTCCTGCAGAGCTTCTTAACGCGCTGCAGGGAGCAGAGATCAAGGTCGGCGCCAGTCATGCAATGGTCGGCCGGGTTCTGAGCGTGGTGCCTGAAACGCTCGAGCTGCGCGATCGGGCGACCACCAAGCGCACGCGCGTCAGTCTGCTGACCAGCAGCGGCCTGCAGCAGTTTATCCTTGAGGATATCGACAGCGTAAGCTTCGTAGATCCGGCCTTGCAAGCCAAGGTCGACAAGGCCCTGAGCGAGATCTCGCTCCATCGCGCCAAGGATCGTCGGCAGATTGTGCTGGCATCCAAGGGCACCGCCGCGCGTACTGTGCGCATCGGCTATGTCGTCGAGGCCGCGCTGTGGAAGGCCAATTTCCGCCTGACCTTGCCGCAAGACGTGAAAGCGCCCAAGGCACATTTGCAGGGCTGGGCCGTGCTTGAGAATATGACCGGCCAGGACTGGAAGGATGTCGAACTCACCTTGCTCTCGGGCAACCCGGTAAGTTTCCGGCAAGCGATTTACGAGGCCTATTATGTCGCCCGCCCGGAGGTGCCGGTCGAAGTGCTGGGGCGGCTTCTGCCCAAAACGGATAACGGTGTCTTGATGCAAGAGGGTGCAGTTGCGCGTGATCGCGCGAGATTGGGGGGAGGCGATAAATTTCGGGCCGACGAATTGGGCAGGGCTCCCGCAGCGGAGCGCCCCAAGGCGCTGCCGTCCACTATCGCCGATGTCCCGATGAATATGCAGACCTTCCAAGCGGGCGAGGCCGGCATCATCGAAAAAGAGCCGCTGGTTTCGCGCGCCGCCAATACCGCGGAAGCCGAGGAAGGGGCCACCCAGGTCGCTTTCCGGATTCCCGTCGGTATCAACATCGGCAGCGGGCAATCGGCGCTCGTGTCGATCTTCGAGGGCGACGTACTGATCGAGCGGCTTTCCCTCTACCAATACAATACTAGTTCGACCCGCCCCTTCGCGTCCTTGCGCCTGCGCAATACCACGACAACCGCCCTGCCATCGGGCGTTCTGACGCTCTACGAACACACCAGCGGCGGCGTCACCTATGTCGGCGATGCGCGGATTTCCTCGTTTCCGGCCGGTGAAAGCCGTCTGGTGAGCTATGCGGTCGACGACAAGACCAAAGTCGCGAAGGAGCCGCAATCCACCCGCGCCATCAGCAAGGGCGCGATCGCCCAGGGCGTGATGGCGCTCACCCGCACCCAACGACAGGCCACCATCTATCGGATCGTGGCGCCAGCCAATGAAGCGCGGCGGCTGGTCCTCGAGCATCCGAAGCCGGACGGCTGGAAATTGGTCGAGCCGACCAATGCCGAACTCACCGCGTCGGCCTATCGTGTCAGCGTTGACCTCGAGCCCGGCGAAACCAAGACTGTGACGATTGCCCTCGAGGCGCCGGTAGTCGAGAGCGTCGCTGTCGCCAACATGTCGAGGGAACAGATCGCCGAAGTCAACGATACCCAAGGAATCGATTCCGGAATCAAGCGCGCTTTCGTCGATCTGGCGCGGCTGCGGCGCATCCTCGCCGACAAGCAGGCCGCGGAAGCTGAGTTCAAAACCAGGGTTCAGGCTCTCACCTCCGACCAGGCCCGCATTCGCGACAATATTGCCCGCATCGACCGCGACAGCCCACTCTACAAGCGCTACCTCGAAAAGCTCAGCACGCAGGAGAGTGACTTCGAGGCGCTTCAGGTCGCCGCCGAAAAGGCCGCGCGCGAGACGCGGGAAGCGAGCGCGGCCGTCGACAGTTTCATCGCCGGACTCACCGTCTAGGGATCGCACGGCTCCGGGGCGATGTGTATCCGCTGACATCCGGTTGATCCGGGGCAGGTTATGATGCGCCGGGTGAGCCCCGAAGCGCGAATATTCGCCACGTTTGAACAGGTGTTGGCTAATCGCCTGCATGAGCTCCAGGGCGACGCTCACTCATCGATCAACCGTCCGCGCAAGGGTGGCTGTTTGGGTTTGAGGCTACCTGGGTCGCCCTCAAGCCAAACGCCACTGGGCGATCGGACGGCACAACGGCAAAGGGCACAGCGAGATCGGGAGCCGACCGTGAGAGGCCAAAGCGCTAGATCAGTTGTAAAATCTTCGTCTCACGGCGCTATTCATCCGAACCGGTTGGTCGTAGGCGCCATGGCCACTTAAGGTTCGGCCTCCCATTTGGCGCCGTGTGTTGAGAGATTGTGAAAACCACGAGGCCCCCCTCGCTGTTTTGCGCCGCCCCGATTGCTGCCCTCCATGCACAGCGGCGCAATCGCCGGAGGCAGAGCAGACGCCGTTACGGGAGAGCCGATGTTGCGCCGTCAGACTGACAACCGAGGCGGCGGTTCATCCGTGGGCGGTCACCTCGCTCGGAGCGCGGCGTCTGGCGCAAGGACCAACTCTGCGTCGGCTGGCCAGCTGAGGATCAGCCTGACCTGATGTCGAGGCGGCACGACGTCCGCTTTACCCTCAAGAACAGACATGGTCGCCGCGCGCGTCTTCCGTCCGTTTTGCGCCATCAACTGACAATGCCGGCGATCTGGTCGGAAGCATTCACAATGCCTGCACCCCATCCGACACTTTTCTGGCAGACCCAATTGCGAGCTTGGTCAGGCGCGCCAAATCTGCTGCATCGACCTCCTTCTTGAGGCAGACCAGCACTAGTGATCCGACCACTGTCTCCGGCGCAACGGAGATCGGTGCTGCGACGCCAACAAGGTGTTTGTTGATGTCGCTGGCGATCACGACGCAGCGCGCGGGTGGCAGAAAGCGTCAGTTCTGTCTGGGTCGAAGCTGACGTGACTTCGGCGCTTGACCGACGTCCGATTTGCCCTCGAAAGCTGTCGGCGCCCCCACGAGTGCGGGGTGCTTGAGGGGGCGCCGGATGGCCCATGCTCGTCAGCGCAGTAGGCAGACGAAGATTTGCTTGGGACGACCATAACTACCATTAGCTGGTAAGCGCTATCAATCGGCGTCGGCTGGTACTTTCGAACCAGTACTTTTGTACCATCTGTAAATCGGCCAGATCCTACGATGAGCAGTTGCGAGATCGGCACCTCGCTGTGCCTACATGCAGTCGGATGAGAAAAGGCCTTGTGTCCGTGCCGAACCGTTGCGCTTGAATCAGGAGTTCACTGCCAACACTTGAAGCTGTGTCAGCTCACCTTCTCCGGTTTCTGAGTCCTCTTTTCAGTCGAGCCGCGAAGCGGTCGACGTCTGATGCGGGTCAGAAGCGGACCAGGCAATGACTGTCGAGCATGTCCGCTTGGCCCCTGAAAGCAGACGTATCAGGACCGCCCACGTTTGCAATCGCGGCCGCGGTTTGGGCGTTGCGCGCACCGAGAGCCGCAAACCTTCGGCTGGCCCCAGGCTTGGTGCTCTGGCAGGATGTCATCTGGAGAGCCGACCTCATGTCGGGCCGAAGCGCGTCGGTGGCGGCCTACCTAGGCTACGGTCCAGCACACACTGCTTGCGATAGGCGCCGGGGTAACGCCCGGCCTCTCCATTCGAGCGTTGTCTGACTGACTATTCGAGCGTGCGAATGGCAACCATCAAGCCGGAACGCCTGCTGTCTGATCTACGGACCTTTGCAGCGTTCGGCGCTTACAAGACGGGCGTACATCGCCCGACCCTCTCCGCCCAGGACATCGCTGCACGAGAATGGTTCGCGGAACGCATGCGAGAGGCAGGGCTCGATGCCGAGATCGACGGCATCGCCAACGTTTTCGGCAAGTGCCATGCGAGCGGTCGCAAGGTCCTCTCGGGATCGCACCTTGAAAGCCAGAATCATGCGGGCTGGCTCGATGGGGCACTGGGCTGCGTCTATGCGCTGGAAGCTGCAAGAGCCATCTCAGAGGACCCGGCAATGCGGCAGGTCGGTGTCGACGTCGCCGTCTTCAGCGACGAGGAGGGGCATTTTGGCAGCTTCCTCGGCAGCCGCTCTTTCACAGGTGTGCTTGACGAGAGGGAAATAGATGGCGCGACCAATCGCGTCACCGGTTTATCGCTACGTCAGGCACTCGTACCGGCCGGCTGGGCCGATCGTCCGCGGCATGTGATCGATCCTTCACGTTACGCCGCCTTCCTCGAAGCGCATATCGAACAAGGCAACACGCTTGAGAACGCCAACCTCAGGATCGGCATCGTCACCGCGATCGTGGCCATATGGCAGTACCGGTTCACGGTTGTCGGTGAGCAAAACCATGCTGGAACGACCTCAATGGCGCGCCGCCGCGACGCCGGCCTCGAGCTGGTGCGGTTCTTGAGAATGATCGACCAGCGCTTTCCTGAGATCTGCGGACCGCACTCGGTCTGGACTACGGGCCGCATAGATCTGGACCCCGGCGAGAAAAGCATCATCCCAGGCAAGGCCGAGGCGTTATTTCAACTGCGCGACGCCGACCAGGCCGTGCTCGACCGGTTGGACTCCGCTCTCAACGATCTCGCGCAAATAGCCAACGATGGCGGACGTTGCAGGCTGACGGTTGAGCGATTGAGCGCGAGCACGCCCGCCCTAATGGACGGGGCGCTTCAAGCGGCACTCGAACGCGCCGCCGAGAGACGCGCGCCCGGCCAGCACATCCGCATGCCCTCCGGCGCCGGACACGATGCGCAGTGGCTTGCGCGCAAGCTGCCCGCGGCCATGCTGTTCATACCGTCAATCGGCGGCATCAGCCATCACTGGACGGAGAACACCAGCGACGCGGACATCGTGCTTGGCGCGCAGGTGCTCGTCGATGCCATTGTCGACGTGCTGCAAAGCTGAGTAGACGCCCGGATATGGTAGTCGCGATGTCATGGCGGCGGTCGTTCGGTCGGGCCGCGCCCTCGCGTACGGCTACCTCCCCGGGGTGAGGCCCGCCCCCTCTGATCTACTCCCATGAGCCTAAGGCTATGCCGGATAGATGTCTGCTTCATTGAGCAGACTGCATTTGAAGAGCGAGAACTCCTCTAGGCCGCCGCCGCCGAAGTTGCCGAGTTCCCGTTTGCCACCGTACCGTCCGATCGCCCAGCAGCGTTTCGCCTTCATGGCGCCCCAGGTGGCCTCGCACTGAAACGGCCGCCCTTAGTGAGACGGTCGATTGATCGGCGGAGTCGTCTTTGAAATGCTGCGATCGGACCGGCAACGGACCGGCAAACGCGGAACAAATCCGAAAAAGGCCACTAAGTGATTGAAAGTATTGGTTGCGGGGGCTCGCAACCCCCGAGAGTTGACTCTCGCTTGCCAAATTTGAGCGACGGTCGGCGCTTCCGCATCTTGACGATTATTGACGATTTCGCGCGCGAGAGCCTGGCGTCGATCACTGACACATCCCTCTCAGGCGCGCGGGTGGCCCGCGAACTGGATACGCTGAGCACGCGGCGTGGCCGGCCCAGGAGCTGTCTATCCGACAACGGCACAGAGCT
>Ga0075368_10000170_pt1 | contig 17697 bp, 12 predicted proteins | sample EndMethybrTD3033_FD_71518 | JGI IMG/M metagenome (GOLD analysis project Ga0075368, IMG submission 71518) | Populus endosphere microbial communities from Tennessee, USA - Endosphere MetaG P. TD hybrid TD303-3 | ecosystem: Host-associated > Plants > Roots > Endosphere | place: USA: Tennessee... | reverse complement strand
GCCTGTGCCTCGGGCAGGCGTTGCGGCAGCATGAAGACGGCGGCGAGGATGACGGCGGCCGACAGGGCCAGCACGCGGAACAGCGCGTCGAAGCCCCAGCGCTCGTAGATGAAGGCGATCAGCGGCAGCGCGGCAGCCAGCACCGTGAAGCTGACCACGTAGCGCACGCCGTAGATGCGCGCCCGCCATTCGCCCTCGGCGAGGCGGCCGATCATGTAGTCGTTGATCGGGATCTGCCCGAACGCCGCCAGCATGAACACCATGGCGCAGGCCAGCGCCGCCCAGTCGGACAGGCCCGGCATCAGCGAGAAGAACACCAGCTGCACGAAGGCCGCCGTCATGAAGACGATGCGGGGGCCGAGCTTGTCCAGGAAATGCCCGACGATCAGCTGGCCGACCGAGGCCAGCGCGAACACCACGAAGGCCAGTTGCCCGAGCGCAGTGGCCGAGGTGGCGATGCCGCCGAGCCGCTCGTCGAACACCTTGGGCAGCGCGAAGGTGGTCGACTGGAAGACGATGCTGGAAACGGCGGTGGTCAGGAACACAATCATCGAGATGCGCAGCAGCATCGCCTTGACGTCAGCCGAGTGGGCGACCTGTGCGACGGTCTTGCTGGCCGCTGGTGCCTTGGACCGCGCGACCTGCTCCTTGATCTCCTCCCAGCGCAGCACCGTGTAGAAGATGCCGATGCCGATCGAGATGATGCCCGGCACGACGAAGGCGATGCGCCAGCCGCCGTGATCGATGAAGTAGCCGGTAACCAGCGCGGCGCTGGCCACGCCCAGGTTGCCCCACACGCCGTTCACGGCGATGCGCATGCCGGTGTTCTTCCATTTCGCCACCACGATGGCGAGGCCGACCGGGTGATAGATGGCGGCGAACACGCCGACCACGAACAAGCCGAGGCCGATCTCGAAGGGCGTGCGTGCGAAGGCGGTGGCGATCGACGCGAAGCCGATGCCGATGAAGAACACGCTCATCATGCCCTCGCGGCTCCACTTGTCGGCGATCCAGCCGGCCGGCAGCGCAAACAGGCCGAAGGCGAGGAAGCCGGGGGTCGCGTACTTGAGCAGGTCAGCGTAACCGAGGCCCCACTCGCGATGCAGCGCCAGCGCCGCCACGGTGGCGAAGATCAGCGTGAACAGATGATCCAGGAAGTGGCCGATGTTGAGCAGTAGGAAGTGCATCCGGTCGCGCATGCGATCTCCTTGGGCGGGCGTTCGTGGCCCTTGTGGCCGCAAAACTAGCGCCTTTGCCCAGTACGGGAAACCGGGGTGTTGGCGGGGGCAGCATCCATCCAGGTGCATATCTGTCATCTCGAGGCATCCGCTGCGAGTGCGCTTTGCGTAGCATTCGCGAGCTCAATTTGGAGGTTGGGATATGATGGTTCGATATTATTGGGCGCTGGCCGCCGCTGCGGCGGTCGCGCTGACGGTGGCATCGGCGGCGTTCGGCCAGCAGCCATCGGGTGCGCGCATGTTCGTGCGGCTCGAGGTCGTGCAATTCAGCGAATGGGTAAAGACCTATGACGGGTTCGAGCCGGCGCGCAAGGCGGCCGGCATCACGGAAAGCACCCTGTGGCAGTCCGCCGACGATCCCAACGATGTGACCATCATCAATGATTTCCCGAGCCTCCAGCAGGCCCGGGCATTTGCGGCCTCCGGCGAGCTTAAGGACGCGATGCGCAATTCGGGCCTGAAAGGCCCGCCACAGGTCTGGTTTGCAGCGAAAGTGAAGTAGGCGGGCCTTGATTGACGCGGCGCGGGCCTGCCAATAGGGTCCGCGCCCGTAACAGACGCCCGCATAGTCGGGCCGAGGATGCCTGCGATGCAAGAACTCGAACCCGCGCTGGCGGCTGCCGCCCAGGACGCGCGCGCCTGGCCGTTCGAGGAGGCGCGCCGCCTGATCAAGCGCCTGGAGGGCCTGAAGGGCGGCGCCGACAGGACGGTGATTTTCGAGACCGGCTACGGACCGTCCGGGCTGCCGCATATCGGCACGTTCGGCGAAGTGGCCCGCACCAGCATGGTGCGGCACGCCTTCGAGGTGCTGACCGAGGGCAGGCGCAAGACACGGCTGATCTGCTTCTCCGACGACATGGACGGGCTGAGGAAGGTGCCGGACAACGTGCCCAACAAGGACATGCTGGCCGCGCACCTCAACAAGCCGCTGACCTCGATCCCAGATCCGTTCAGCAACGAGTACCCGAGCTTTGCCGCGCACAACAACGCACGGCTGCGCCGCTTCCTCGACCGCTTCGGCTTCGAGTACGAGTTCTTCTCGGCCACCGAATGCTACAAGGCCGGCCGCTTCGACGAGACCTTGCTCGCGATGCTCAAGGTCTACGACAAGGTGATGGACATCATCCTGCCGACGTTGGGTCCCGAGCGTCGCGCCACCTACTCGCCGTTCCTGCCGATCTGCCCGCGCACAGGCAAGGTGCTCCAGGTGCCGATGGTCGAGCGCCATCCGAAGAAGGGCACGATCGTCTACGTTGATCCGGATACGGGCAAGAAGGTCGAGACCTCGGTGAAGGGCGGCGCGGTCAAGTGCCAGTGGAAGGCCGACTGGGCCATGCGCTGGACCGCGCTCGGCGTCGACTACGAGATGGCCGGCAAGGACCTGATCGATTCCGTGGCGCTCTCCTCACGCATCTGCAAGGCGCTGGGCGGTACGCCGCCGGAAGGCTTCAACTACGAGCTGTTCCTGGACGACAAGGGCGAAAAGATCTCCAAGTCGAAGGGCAACGGGCTGACCATTGAGGAATGGCTGACTTACGCCTCGCCGGAGAGCCTGTCGCTGTACATGTTCCAGCGACCCAAGAGCGCCAAGAAGCTCTACTTCGACGTGATCCCGCGCGCGGTCGACGAATATCTGCAGCTGCTGGCCGCCTATCCGCGCCAGGACGCCAAGGCCCGGCTCGACAACGCCGTGTGGCACATCCACACCGGCGCGCCGCCGGCCGCCGAGCTGCCGATCACGTTCGGCCTACTGCTCAATCTTGTGGCTGCCTCCAACGCGCACGACAAGGATGTGCTGTGGGGCTTCATCCGCCGCCACGCGCCGGAGGCGGGACCCGAGACGCATCCGCTGCTCGATCACCTGGCCGGCTACGCGGTGCGCTACTACGAGGACTTCGTAAAGCCGCAGAAAAAATTCCGCTTACCTGACGAGGTGGAAGCCGGCGCCCTGCGCGCACTGTCGGCCGCGCTCGGCAAGGCTGGCCCCGCGGCTTCGGCCGAGGAGTTGCAGGGCATCATCTACGATGTCGGTCGCGCCATCCCGCGCTACCAGGATCCGGCCGCCAAGGGCGCCACGCCCGACAAGCCGGGCGTATCCAGCGCATGGTTCGGCGCCATCTATCAGGTGCTGCTGGGCGAGGAGCGCGGGCCCCGATTCGGCAGTTTCATCGAGCTGTACGGCATCGACAACACCCGCAAGCTGATCGAGCGGGCGGTCGCCGGCGAGTTGGTCGGGAAGGCCGCGTAGTTCTGCTGTCACCTGCGGAGCCGGTGCGTCAGGAAGATACTGCGTGTGCGTTCGCGGATGACCGGCCGGAACAACGGCCGGGTGCGCGCTTGCGCGCCGAAATCGCTTCGCTCGCTGAGAGTCGCAGGGTGCAATAGGCGAAGCCGTATTGCACCGCGGCGGGGGCAGGTCGTCGCAATACGGCTCGCGTGTTGCGCCCTACGATCAACCCCTAGCGCGCGCTGGACTCGGCGCCCTTGGCCGCCTTGGAGGCCTGCAGCTGCTTCACACGGTCGCGCATGCGCTCCTCAGCCTGACGATAGCATTCCCGCTCGTATTCGACCTTGATGCGCGCCGCCAGCTCGGCATTGGGATCGCCGCCGGCCCCTTCAGGGATCGACTGCGTGGTCAGGTCCGCAGCCGATGCAGTCTGAGACCGCCCGGGGGTCTTGCCGCCGCCGCAGTCGGGCTCGGGCGGCGCCTCCAGCAGGGCGCGATCCGGCTTGGTGGCCTTCGGCTTGGCCTTGGCCACCCGCTTGGGAGACCCTGAAGTCACTGAATTGGCGGAATTTGGAGGATAATAACCCCCGTAGTCCTTGTCGAACTCGAGGTCCTGGGCGCATCCGCCCAGCATTACGGCACAGACGATGGCGGCAAGAACAGGAGGCGGGCGGCGAGGTTTGTTGCTGTTGTGCACGCGCAATTCCCAGCGGCTCGGGCGGCGCCCCACGTAGGGACAACGCGCCGTTGACATAGATCAGCCGTATGCTGGGTGAACGATGATCGTGGTCAAATTTGGTGCTGATTGCTCGCTTAGAGCACTAACCATAAGCTGGAATGGCCAGCAACACTTCGGCAATACTTTATGCTGAATTATGTGTTTTGCAATTCGGGGCGGAGAACGTATCGTAGCTTCAGGGGCGGCGTGGAGGGAGGCTCGCGGATTACCGCGTGCAGGCCATGTTCGTCCCACGTTGCTCCCACCGAGGTGACATGCATGCCCGACCGGGTTCGCACCCGGCCGGTTGTAATCGAGTAGTAGTGTCTTGGGGGAGGTCTAACGTGCCACGCTTTTTGTCGTTGTTTGTTTGCGTCGCGATGCTCCTGCTTTCCGGAGCGCCAGCCAGCGCCCAGAGCAGCAAATCCGATTATCAGGTTCTGGCACAGATCGGCCAGGCGCCGAAGCGCGCTCTGCCAATTCCCAACAAGCCGGTAAGCGAGGACGAGATCGCCCGGGCGGCGCGCATCAACAATTGGACGGTTGGCGTCGCCGGCGGACTGCTGGAGGGTACGTTCTCCAAGTACGCCGCCGACCTCGGCAAGGCCCTCGATGACACCGACAATCTGCGCGTTCTGCCGATCGTCACCTACGGCGCCGTCGGCAACGTCACCGACCTGCTCTACTTGAAGGGCGTCGACTTCGCCATCACCTACGCCGACGTGCTCGACTACTTCAAGAACGTCGAGAAGATTCCGGGCATCGAGCGGCGCGTCAACTACGTCATTCCGATGTTCCAGGGCGAGTTCCACCTGTTCGTGCGCCCTGAGATCAAGACTATCAAGGACCTGGCCGGCAAGAAGGTCGGCTTCAACACGGTGGGCAGCGCCGCCAACTACACGGGCAACATCGTCTTCGAGCGCCTCGGCGTCAAAGTCGAGCAGGTCTTCCAGAACAACGCACTGGCGATCGAGGCCATGCGGCGGGGCGAGCTGGCCGGCATCGTGCACGTGGTCGGCAAGCCGAACGACCTGTTCAGCAAGCTGAAGCCCGAGCCCGGCTTCCATTTCCTGTCGGTGGAGTATGGCGACAAATTCGCCGACTACTACGTGCCGGCCGAGCTGACCTCGGCGGACTATCCCAACCTGATCCCGGCCGGCCAGAGCGTGGATACGATCTCGGTGTCGGCCCTGCTCGCGGTCTACAACTGGAAGAGCGATACCGATCGCTATCGCCGCTGCGTGCGCTTCATCGAGTATCTGTTCAATCGCTTCGACAAGCTGCGCGAGAGCCCCTATCAGCCAGGCTGGCGGCAGATCAATCTGGCCGGGACCATTCCGGGCTGGACGCGCTTCGCGCCCACGCAGGAGCTGATCGACAAGGCGGCACGCACGACGGTCGACGCCGGGTTGGCGCGCCTGCAGGCGACACGGGCAGCACCCAACAACGTGGCCGAGCAGGAGCGCCTGTTCCGCGAGTTCCTGGAGTGGAGCAAGCAGCAGAAACGATAATGACCAGAGGCGGGGGTATCGGCTGAGGGAGGCGCAGCTGTACGGTCTGGACCAGGCACAGGGTGAGTATTCCGCTGCACATCGCGGCGGGAGTTCGACTGCGCGCGCTGCGGGCTCACGCTTGCAGCGCTTCGTGCAGCTCGGGGTGACCGCTTGCGTCGCCCTGGGCATTATCGTGGTCGGCGATGGCACTCCGGCCCGGCCAGCCGAAGCGCAGCAGCGCGCCATTATCGTCGTGCCGACGCTCGTCAAGGCACAGCCGGCCTCCAGGACTCGCCTGCCGATCGAGGTCAACTCGCCCGATACGCCGGCCAGGAACAGCTTCCTCCGCATCCGCGGCCTGCCGACCGCGGCGGCTCTTTCGGACGGGTACGCCATCGCTCCGGGCGCCTGGGCCGTGCCGCTGAACGTGCTGTCCAACCTCAACGTTATCCTGCCGGTCGGCATCCAGGGATCTTCGGACGTCTCCATCAATCTGGTCAGCGTCGACGGCGCCATCCTGGCCGAGGCCAGGACCGTGCTGGCCGTCGAGGTGACGCCGGTCGCTGCCACGCGGCCTGAGCCACCCGCGACCTTCACCCGGCCCGAGCTGCCGGCCACCGTTACGCGGCCTGAGCTGCCGCCCGCCATCACAGGTACGCGCGGCGATACCGCACTGCTGCCGCCGCTGCCGCCCGAGGAGCGCGAGCGGGCGATCGGCATGTATGCCAAGGGGCAGGAGTTGCTCGAGCGCGGTCAGGTGTATGCCGCGCGCAAGCTGTTCGAGCGTTCCGCCGATATGGGGCTCGCGCAGAGCGCCGTGGCTCTGGCAGCCACCTATGATCCCGAGGAGCTGTCCAAGATGCGGGTCATGGGACTGCCACCCGACCCGGCCGCCGCACGCAAGTGGTACGAGAAGGCGCGCGAGCTCGGCGCTGTGGAGGCGTCTGACCGCCTGCGCCGTCTCGGCGCGGCGCGCTGATCATTCCGCCTTGATGCCGCCTGCGGCGATGACCGGCGCCCACCGGTCGTGCTCCTGTTGCAGGACCGCGCGGAACTGCTCGGGCGTGCTGGCGATCACCGACATGTATTGCGGTTTGAGCTTGGCAACCACGGCGGGATCGGCGAGCACGGCGGCCGCTTGCGCTTGAATCTTGGCCAGCACGGCATCGCCGGTGCCGGCCGGGGCGATCAGCCCCACCCAGGCGTCGGCCTCGACGTTGGCGACCCCGGCCTCGCCTAGGGTCGGCAGCTCCGGCAGCAGCGGCGATCGCTTGGCCGACGTCACGGCCAGCATCTTGAGCTTGCCGGCGTTGCCGAGTTCGGCGACCGATCCGGCCGGCAGTACGGCCACCTGCACATCGCCGCGCAGCAGCGCCGTGACGGCGGCCGGTGAGCCCGGAAACGGCAGATGCGCCAGGTTGGCCTTGGCGCTGATGGCGAGCGACGCCATGGCCAGGTGCGACAGCGAGCCCCGTCCGATCGAGCCATAGGTGATCTTGTCGGGCTCCTGCCTGAACAGGGCCAGCACGCCCGCCACGTCCTGCGCGGCGAGGCCGTTGGTTGCCACCAGGACGCTCGGCTGGGCGGCCAGAATGCTGATCGGGGCGATGTGCTTGGCGGTGTCGTAGGGCATGCTCGGGAACAGCAGCGCGTTGATCACCAGCGGCCCGACGATGCTGACCCCCAGCGTCTGCCCGTCCGGTGCAGCCTTCGCCACGGCCGCCGTACCGGTATTGCCGCTGGCGCCCGCCCGGTTCTCGACGATGAACGGGTGCTTTAGCCGCTCCTGCAGCGCCTCGGCCAGGATGCGCGCAAGGGTGTCCGGCGTGGAGCCCGCACTGAACGGGACGATGATCGTCACTTGGCCGGACGGCCACTCCTGCGCCTGGGCGGGCAGGCACCACAGCATCGCGGCCGCGAGGACCACCATCCAGCGCCGCTTCGAACCGGCGATCAGCCCGCTGCGAAATGTCATGATTGTCGTCTCCCCCCGTTCGGAGCACGGATTATGCGCAAAGCTTGCAGCGCGGCCAAGCAGGGATAAATGCAAGTCTACGACTGGGCTGCCAGGGGTATGGTGAGCACGAATTCGGTCCCCGATCCGCCCCGCAGCACGGTGAGGTCAGCATTGAGCTGCTCGGTCAGGGCTGACACGATGCGCATGCCGAGACCCTTGGGCTTGCGAACATCGAAACCCTGCGGCAGCCCATCTCCCTCGTCGCGCACCGCAAGCATCACGTTGTTGTCACCCTCGCGCGCAACACGAACCCAGATCTTGCCGCCCGCACCGTCACGATAGGCATATTTGGCCGCATTGGTGACGAGTTCGGTGATGATGAGAGCTGCCGGCACAGCCCGATCGATCGCCACGGCGATGCCGCGCTCGGCACTGATGTGGATCTCGCAGCTTCCGCCCTCGTCCAAGTCCTTGCAGACCTGGTCGATATAGCTGCCGAGGTCGAGCGTATCGATATCCTGGCCCTGGTGGAGGCGCTCGTGGGCGCGGCCGATCGCCAGGATGCGCATCGAGGCTTCGTCCAAGAGTCGCGTCAGCTTCTCATCGCCGACCTCGGCGGATTGCAGGCGCAGCATGCTGGAAGCCATCGACAGGCTGTTCTTGACCCTGTGGTTCATCTCCTTGAGCAGGAGCTGCTGGCGGTTGAGCGCGGCCTTGAGGTTGCGCTCGTGGCGGTCACGCTCGATGGCCATGCCGAGGATGTTGGCCGCTCCTTGCAGGAAGGCCAGGTCGTGCTCGACGAACTCGTCCTCCGAGCGGCTGTCCACCTCCAGCACGCCGAAGGGTCGCCCGTCGCCCTGCAGGATGACGTTCATGGCGCGATAGATGCCGTGCTCGGCCAGAATCTCGGGCGTCCTGAAGCGCTCCTCGTTCTCCAGATGATTGGAAATGACGGGCTTGCCGGTGCGCAAGGCAAAGCCGGCCGGGGAGGCGAGGTCGGCGCCGACCGTGGCTTGGCCGACGACACCAGGACCCCATCCTACGCCGGCGCGGACGAGAAAGCAGGTCCGCTCAGGGAGATACTCGAGGACCTTGCAGAACTCGGCGCGCAAACCCTCGGCCGTCAGCTGCGCGGTGCGCGAGAGGAGCTGGTCGAAGGTTGTACCCTGCAACGCCATGACGCCCAGCTCTGACAGGATCTCCTGTTGGCGGATGCGCTGCTGCAAGGCACGCATCGTGACGTCCGGCTGGCCGTCGCTCGGAGGCTTCTCGACGACAGGCTCGTCAGAACCGCTGGCAGGGCTCATCGAGGCAAAGGTTCCTTGCTGCAGCCGGCGCATCCTGCGCCTGCCAGTTGGCCCCCGTACCCCCTCGACGTGCAGGGGTGTGCCACTTTACGGGTGCGCGCGCAATGCTGCGCTGGCCGCAGCGTAAGCGTTGCGGTGTCCGCAAGAGCGATCGCTAGCGCGCCACCGCCGCGAAGCGCCCGCCGCCCAGCCGGACCGACTGCACCAGCTCCACCAGGAGCGCGTAAGAGCGGTAGAAGGCGTCGTGGCCAGCCGGCGTGCCGGCCCGCTCGGCCTCGCCGCGCAGCTTGCGATACATGGCGAACCGCAGTTCCAGGATCGTCGCCCAACCGGCGGTCAGGTCCTCGGCTGAGACGACGGAGAACCCCGCGTCCTCCAGCAGCTTGCGATGCTCCTCGAAGCTGTAAAGGCGTTGCACCGCCATGCCGTCCCACATCAGCTCGCGATCGGCCTGCGTCAGCGGCTGTTCGGCGACCCAGTTGGTGAAGGCGAAGCGGCCGCCGGGTCGAAGGATGCGGCGTGCCTCGGCAAACGCGCGCGGCAGTTCAGGCACGTGCAGGAACGCTTCCTGGCTGATGACGGCATCCATGCTGGCGTCGGGCAGCGGCACCTGCATCACATCGCCCTGCAGCACGCGCACCTTGTCTTGCAGGCCGACGAGACGCGTGAGCTGCTCGGCGCCAGCGACGCGGGCGGGCGTCAGCTCGATGCCCGTCACGTCGGCTCCGTACCTGTGCGCGAGGTAGCGCGCAGGGCCGCCGAGGCCGGCGCAGAAGTCAGCCACGCGCGAGCCCGCCTTGATCTGCGCGCGCTCGGCCAGGACATCGTTGACGGTGAGCCCGCCGTAGTGATCCTGGTCGTGCGCGAACAGCTCGTCGGGCGTGACGTTGTCGAGGTTGCCGCGCGCGTCGTTGAGCTTGGCAAGAATGATCTCGGCCGAGATCGGATGACGCGCATAGAAATCGACGGCGGAGCAAATTTCAGTCATTTCATCTCCAGCTCTAGCCATCCACCCGCTTGATCATTTCCATGGCCCCGACCGGGGCCCGCACTTTGCCTTCGTGGATGAAATAGACGAACACATCGCGCGGCGCAGCCTTGGCGGCCTTGCCATCGCCGATCTGGGCCAGATCCTTGGGCGCGCCGCCCTTGGCCCAGGTTTCGGCCCGCTTGGCCCAGGCGTCCAGGTCTTTGGGCGGATAGCAGGTGGCGACGCTGTCCTGGCCCTTCTGCAAGCGAAGATACATGAAGTCGCCGACCGGATCGGGGATGGCCGGATAGGTGGCGTGCTCGGCAAACACCACGGGCACCGCGTGCTTGCGCAACAGGGCGATGAACTCCGGCACACAGAACGAGGCGTGTCGCACCTCCACGACATGGCGCAGCGTCCGGCCCTGCAGCGACTTCGGCAGCAGCGCCAGGAAGGCGCCGAAGTCGTCGGGATCGAACTTCTTGGTCGGCGTGAACTGCCAAAGGATCGGACCGAGCTTGTCGCCCAGCTCCAACACGCCCGACTTGAGGAAGCGATCGACCGATTCGCCGGCTTCTGCGAGCACCTTGCGGTTGGTGGCGTAGCGCACGCCTTTCACGGAGAATACGAAGCCTTCCGGCGTCTCCTTCGCCCACTTGGCGAAGGTCGCGGGCGATTGCGTGCGGTAGAAGGTGCCGTTGATCTCGATGCTGGTCAGGCGCTCGCTGGCATAGGTCAGCTCGCGCGCATGCGGCAGTCCCTTCGGGTAGAACTCGCCGCGCCAGGGCTCGAAGGTCCAGCCGCCGATGCCGACGCGGATCTTGCCCGACTTCGCCTCGTTCGTTCCCTTGGGCTTAGCCATGGCGCACCTATTTGCTGCAGGAGACTGCGATCTGCGATTGCAATGTAGCGGGAATCGGGGGCACCCGTTGGAAGTTGCTGCACACCCCACCGATCCGGCCCGGATCTTTGTGGGCTCCCGGCGCACAATAAAGCCCGCTGCCGTTGGTTTGCGGTGCACGCGGCGCGACGCTAAAAGCCCGCAACGCAAATCTCACGAAGCCACCGGCAGCGGCACTCCTGCGGCCTCGAATGCAGCCTGCTGGCGTGCCCCCACGGCTTCCATCGTGAAGCCCTCGATGGTCTCGTTGAAGATGTCGTGCCAGTTGAGGCGGGCAGCGAGATGCAGGAACACACCGCCGAGCCCGATCGCCGCCCGGTCCATGAACACGAACTCGCGCGGCACCCGCACCGGGCCTTTCTCCTTGAGTGCCTTGTGCACCGTGAAGGCCTCCTTGCGCCCGTACTGGCCGGGCGTGGTTCCCTCGGCGATCTCGCGTTCGCGGTCGTCGAGCAGGGGGCCATAGATAAAGCGCGCCCAGATGTTCAGCACGTCGATCAGCTCCGACGACAGGCCCGTGAACCCCCAGGTCTCGTAGGCGTGCACGACAAGATCGCGCCTGCCGGTCTTAAGGCCCGTATACAGGTCGATAACCCCCTGCACGAACTTGGTCGGGAACGTGCGGATGCAGCCGTAGTCGAGCAGGTTGATGCCGGCCGGCGTGCCGAGCGCTGTGCCTTCCGGCTTGCTGCCCGGCGCATCGAACACGGTGTAGTTGCCCAGATGCGGATCGCCGTGGATGACTCCATAGTGCGAGAAGGGAAACCACCACGCCTTGAACATCGCCCGCGCAATCTGGTTGCGGTCCTCCGGCGACGCCGTCTTGTAGTCGAGCAGGCGCCGGCCCTCCAGCCAGGTCATGCTCAGCAGCCGACGGGTCGACAGATCGGGCAGCAGCTCCGGCACGCGGATGCGCGGCTCGTCGGCAAAGATCGCGGCATACAGCGCCATGTGCTTGGCCTCGAGGTCGTAATCAAGCTCCTCGCGCAACCGTGCCGACACCTCTTGCAGGATCTCGGCGGTGTCGATCGCCGGATTCATGCGCGCATGCAGGGCGAACACCACCTTGAGCTGGTTGAGGTCGGCCTCCACGGCCGAGTTCATGTCGGGATACTGCAGCTTGCAAGCCAGCGAACGCCCATCGTGCGCCACCGCGCGATGCACCTGGCCGAGAGATGCCGAGGCTGCCGATTGCGTCTCGAAACTCCGGAAGCGGTCGGCCCAGTCGGCGCCCAGTTCCGCAATCATGCGCCGGCGCACGAACGCCGGCCCCATCGGTGGGGCCTGCGACTGCAGCTGGGCGAGCTGCTCGGCATATTCGGCGGGCAGAGCCTCGGGGATGGTGGCCATCAGCTGCGCCACCTTCATGATCGGCCCTTTCAGGCCGCCGAGCGCCGCGGCCAAAGCCGCCGCGTTCTTGCTGTCGTCGGCATCCAGGCCGAACAGCCGCTGGCTCGCCACCCGGGCCGCCACCGCACCCACGTTGGTGCCGACCTTGACGTAGCGGGCCGCGCGCGCGCTGAAGCGGTTTTCTTCCTCGTCGTTGCCCACTAGTGTCCCGATTCCGAAGTTCGCCAAACCTCGCCGCCAGTGTCCCGAGCGAACTTCGGAATCATACGGGACACTAGAATCATGGATTTGCCGCTCCGGCAAATCTATCGATCATCACGCATGCCCTCCTTCGGCCTTACCGTATATCGGGTTATGGCACCCTTGCGTCCAGTGCACTTGCTGAGCGGGGCTGCTTGTCGCACTAGTGTCATGATCGAGAAATTCGCCTGTGCTGACGGCAAGGCTGGTAGCCATCTAGAACGGAACTCTGGCGAACCTCGCAATCGGGTCACTAGTGTCATCAAAGGGTTGCCTGGGGAACCAAATGCAGGATCGCAGCACGCAGACCGGGGCCACCTCGGCCCGAAGCGGTCTCCTGCACGACCCTGCGGCCCACGCCGTGGTGGCGCTGGGCATCACCCAGATCATCGCCTGGGGAACCACTCTCTACGCGTTGGGCGTGCTCGGCAAACCAATCGTCGCGGACACCGGCTGGAGCCAGGGCGTGGTGTTCGGCGGCCTCACCGTCGGCCTGCTCACCTCGGGCGCCGTATCGCACTGGGTCGGCCGCCTGATCGATCGACGCGGCGGCCGCGCGGTGATGGCGATCGGCTCGATCGTCATGGCGTTCGGTCTGGTGCTTCTCTCCCTCGTCACCCACCCCTACGCCTATCTCGCGGTGTGGGTGCTGCTCGGCGTATCCATGCGGCTGTGCCTCTACGATGCGGCGTTCGCCGCCCTCGTGCAGGTGGCGCCCTCGCGCGGGCGGCGCGCCATCTCCTACCTGACGCTGTTCGGCGGTTTTGCCTCCAGCATATTCTGGCCGATCGGCCACGCGCTCAACGGAGCGGTGGGCTGGCGCCACACGCTGCTGATCTTCGCCGCCATGAACCTGCTGGTCTGCCTGCCCGTGCACTGGGTGGGGCTGGCGCGGCGCGAGGTCACCGCCCAGCCGGACGCGAGCGCATCGGCAGCTGCGAGCACGCCGGTCGGTGCAACAACTACCCTGGAGGGCACATCGCGCACCATTGCCATGGCGCTGTTCAGCTTGATCGTGGCGGCCAGCGCCGTCGTGTTCGGCGCACTGGCGGTGCACCTCGTGCCGATCCTGGAGGCGACCGGGCTGGCCGTCGCTTCGGCTGTATTTCTGGCTTCACTCAAGGGTGTGGCGCAAGTCATCGGCCGCGTCTGGGACCTTACCCTGGCACGCGCGTGGCACCCCATGGATGTCGGCCGGGTGTCGATCGCGTTCATTCCGCTGTCGTTCCTCGTGCTGATGCTGGGCGGGGCCAACTTCTGGGCGGCGCTGAGCTTCACGCTGCTGTTCGGCGTCGCCAACGGCCTGGTGACCATCATGCGCGGCGCGGTTCCGCTCGCCCTGTTCGGACCCGCCGGCTACGGCGAGGTGCTGGGTGTGCTGGCAACGCCCTATCTGCTGCTGGCAGCCGTCGCGCCATGGGCCTTCGCCCTGATCGTGGAGCGCTACGGGTATGGCGTCGGCGAGGCCATCCTGCTTGGCGCCGGCGTTGTCTCGCTGGCGGCGATGGAACTGATGGCCCTCTGGTATCGGCGGCTCAGGAAATAGAGCGCCTCACACCGTAACTTGCGTGCCCACCTCGACCACGCGGTCGCTCGGGATGCGGAAATACTCGGTCGCATCCTCGGCACGCCCGGCCAGCCAGATGAACAGCCGTTCCTGCCAGCGCGGCATCTCGGATTTGATGGTGGTCTTGAGCGAACGTCGCGACAGGAAGAACGACGTGGCCGAGATGTCGATGTTGAGATCCTTGCGCCGGCAATGCTCCAGGATTTTCGGCACGCTCGGCGTTTCCATGAAGCCGTAGTGCGCGATCACCCGGATGAAGGTGTCAGCCACGCGCTCGATCTCGATGCGCTCGTGGCGCGGCACGCGCGGAGTGTCCTCGGTCTTGATGGTCAGGATGATGTTGCGCTCGTGCAGCACGCGGTTGTGCTTGAGATTATGCATCAGGGACGTCGGCGCTGCGTTCGGGTCGCCGGTCAGGAAGACGGCCGTGCCGGGCACGCGATGCGGCGGCTTGGCGTCTAGCTTGCGCACCAGCCAATCGAGTTCGGCCTCGTTCTTGCGCGTGGCGCGCGCCAGGCTGGCCGAGCCGCGTACCCAGGTCAGCACGCAAAGGATAATCATGGCGGCGACCAGCAGAGGCAGCCAGCCGCCTTCGGGGATCTTGAGAATGTTGGCTGTCAGGAAGGCCTGCTCGATCATCAGTAGGGGCACGATCAGGGCGGAAACCTTCCATACCGGCCAGCCCCAGCAGCGCCAGACGACGAAGAAGGCCATCAGGCTGTCGATCACCATGGTGGCCGTGACGGACAGGCCGTACGCCGCCGCCAAGTCGCTGGAGCTGCGGAAGATCAGCGTCACCAGCAGGACGCCGACGAACAGCAGCTGGTTGACCCTCGGCAGGAAGATCTGCCCGGCGACACTCTCCGAGGTGTGACGGATGGCAAGGCGCGGCAGCAGGCCGAGCTGGATGGCCTGCCGCGTGAACGAGAAGGCGCCCGTAATAACCGCCTGGCTGGCGATCACCGTGGCGACCGTCGCCAACACCACCATTGGGATCAGCGCCCAGCTCGGATAGAGCCGATAGAAGGGGTTCTCGATGGCCTCGGGGTCGGCCAGCAGCAGGGCACCCTGCCCGAAGTAGTTCAGGATCAGCGCCGGCTGCACGATCCACAGCCACGCCACCTGGATCGGCCGGCGGCCGAAGTGACCGAGGTCGGCGTACAAGGCTTCAGCGCCCGTCACGACCAGGAAAATCAGCCCCATCACCGCCAGCCCGATCACGCCGTGCGTCGCGATGAACTGCACCCCGAGCAGGGGATTGAGGGCCTGGAAAACGCGCACGTCGTCGACAATGTGGATTAGTCCGCCGATCGCCAGCGTGATGAACCAGACCAGGGTCAGCGGCCCGAAGAAGCGCGCCACTTTCTCGGTGCCGCGTGACTGCACGGCAAACAGCAGCACCAGGATGGCGATCGTGATCGGCAGAACCGCCGCCTCCAACTGCGGCGCGACCAGCTTGAGGCCTTCCACCGCCGACAGCACCGAGATGGCCGGCGTGATCACGGCATCGCCGTAGAAGAACGAGGCGCCGACTACGCCCAATACGAGGATCAGCGACGAGCTGCGCTGCGCCACCGACTGGCCGAGCGCCATCAGCGCGAACGTGCCGCCCTCACCCTTGTTGTCGGCGTTGAGCAGAACCAGCACATACTTGACCGTGACGATCAGAAACATCGTCCACACGATCAGCGACAGAATGCCGAGCACGGCGTCGGTGTTGGCGGAGGCACCGTGCTTGGTGGCGGCCGTCACAGCCTCGCGGAGAGCATAGAGAGGACTGGTACCGATGTCGCCATAGACGACACCGAGCGAACCGAGCGCCAAGACCCAAAAGCGCTTGTCGCTTTCCCCGTTCTCGGCGCCATGAACGCCGGCGGCTGCTTGTGCCATGTGGCAGGTTTTCTCGAGTTGCGCGTGGTCGCTGCGCAGCGATGGGCGCGGCTTATACACCCCGCTTCGCGGGCGCGAAAGGGCCGCCTGGGAAATTGGTCGACGCGTGGTTTGTTCCAACCAAGGCGGCCGGCGCCGGGGGGCGGTAGTGATCCCCAGCAGCTTCTCCTGAACGTCGTTTTATTGCCGCGGCCGAGCGCTGCGATCCATGGCCTCGAGCTCGTCGATCATACCCTCGATAACCCCTAACCCCTTCTTCCAAAAGGCAGGATCGGACGCATTGAGGCCGAAGGGCGCCAGCAACTCGGAATGATGCTTGGAGCCGCCGGCCTCCAGCATGGCGAAGTATTTCGCCACGAATCCAGGGTGGGCATCCAGGAACAGCCCATACAGCGAGTTGACCAGGCAATCGCCGAACGCATAGGCGTAGACGTAGAACGGCGAATGGATGAAGTGAGGCACGTAGCTCCAGAAGGTCTCGTAGCCTTGCTGCAGCTCAATCGCCGGACCCAGGCTCTCGGCCTGCACCTGTAGCCAGATCTGCCCCAGCCGCTCGGAGGTGAGTTCGCCGGCCTTGCGCTCCTCGTGCACCACCCGCTCGAAGGAATAGAAGGCGATCTGACGCACGACAGTATTGAGCATGTCCTCCACCTTCTGCGCCAGCATGGCCTTTTTCTCTCTGGCGTCGGTGGTGGCCTGCATCAGCGACTTGAACGTCAGCATCTCGCCGAACACCGAGGCGGTCTCGGCCAGCGTCAGCGGCGTCGGCGCCAGCAGCGGCCCCTTGGGGGCGGCCAGCACCTGATGCACGCCGTGGCCGAGCTCGTGTGCGAGCGTCATGACATCGCGCACCCGGCCCTGATAGTTCATGAGGATGTAGGGATGGGCCGACGGCACGGTCGGGTGCGAGAATGCACCCGGCGACTTGCCCTCGCGCACCGGCGCGTCGATCCAGCGGCCATCGAAGAAACGCTTGGCGATCACCGCCATCTCCGGTGCAAAGCTGCGATAGGCATCGAGCACGATCCGTTCCGCGTCCGACCAGGCAATAATCCGCTCGGGCTTGTCTGGCAGCGGCGCGTTGCGATCCCAGTGCGCGAGCTTGTCCTTGCCGAGCCACCTGGCCTTCATTGCATAGTAGCGGTGCGCCGTGCGCGGATAGGCCTCCCGCACCGCGCTGACCAGCGCTTCCACTACATCGCGCTCGACCCGATTGGCGAGATGGCGGCTATCGGCCACGTCCTTGAAGCCGCGCCAGCGGTCGGAGATTTCTTTGTCCTTGGCGAGCGTGTTGGTGATCAGGGTGAAGAGGCGAATGTTGTCCTTGAACACCTTGGCCAGAGCCTCGGCCGCGGCCCGGCGCTTGCGTCCGTCCGGGTGCATCAGGAGGTGCAGCGTCGGCTCCAACGTGGTCGGCTGCGGCTCGCCTTCGACCTCGAAGCGCAGCGCCGTCATGGTCTCGCTGAACAGGCGGCTCCAGGACCCACGCCCCGTCACCGATTTCTCGCTGAACAGGCGCTCGAGGCGCTCATCGAGCTGATAGGGCTTTTCCTTGCGCAGGTCGTCGAGCCACGTCTTGTAGACGGCCAGCGCCGGCGCCCGCATCGCCGCGGCGAGATCAGCTTCGGCGATCTGGTTGAGCTCGAGCTCGAAGAACACGAGGTCCGTGGAGATGGCGGTCAGCTTCTCCTGCACATCGCCGTAGAACTTGGCCTTGGCGGGGTCGGTGGTGTCGGCGGCGTACAACAGGCCGGCATACGAGCCGAGCCTGCCCAGCACGTCGCTCAATGCCTCGTAGGCTTTGACCGCCTCGGCCAGGGCCGCCCCATCCTTGCCGAT
>Ga0075368_10000165_pt1 | contig 17803 bp, 13 predicted proteins | sample EndMethybrTD3033_FD_71518 | JGI IMG/M metagenome (GOLD analysis project Ga0075368, IMG submission 71518) | Populus endosphere microbial communities from Tennessee, USA - Endosphere MetaG P. TD hybrid TD303-3 | ecosystem: Host-associated > Plants > Roots > Endosphere | place: USA: Tennessee... | reverse complement strand
CGCCATCGTCACGGCCCTGGATCAGGCCCAGGTGGTGATCGTCATCTGGTCGGAGGATGCGGCCGCTTCGCCCTGGGTGCGCGACGAGGCGCGGCGCGCCGCCCGTCAGAAAAAGCTCATCACGGTGCACGTACCCGGCTTCGACCCCGCCGACATCCCGCTCGGCTTCGGTGACCACCATTCAGAGAGTATCGAGGACCGCGACCGGCTGATTGCCGCGCTCGTCGCCCGCCGCCCCGTCGCCGCCTAGTAGAGCCGCCCCCACAACCATTGCGGGTGGCGGGATGGCAGCCGAGCGCGTTCCCTGCTCAATCGTTGCATTCCTGCATCGATGTATGCTGCAGGTAGCATCAAGGCCCGCCTGGGCGGCCTAGAGGCGGCTGAGCCAAGTTGCCGCGCCAAGCCCGCGTACATCCAATATTCATAGACAAGCGACTAGAGGCGGCTTTGGTGCCACTGGCCGCCAGCCTGGCCGGTTGCCAGCATTGTGCCGTTGAGGCAACAGTCGCCTGGGGAGATGCGGCCGCGAAGGACGGAAGATGGGGCGTCGCCCCGTCTGACTGTGGTGGTGTGCTATGCGCAGCACGAGTTCGGACTTACGATTTGGGGGAACGGAGTGAAGCTCGCGGGAGGGGTCGCAGGTCGCGTCAGCCTCGCGTGCGGCATTATCTTTATGGCCATGGCGGCCTCGCTGGCTGCCAGCCAGATTCGGCCGCCGCTGAAGACCCCGCAAACCACGTCCTCGATTGAGGGACCGCGTCGCACGCCCGAGGTAATTCGGGTCGGCAGTCCTGCGCAGTCGCTGTGGGAAAAGCGCTGGTGGATCGACAAGACCGCCAAGCTGCTGCGTGCCGGCGAAGGCATCGGCCCGGACGACGACGTCGAAGCACTCCTCAAGATGTCGGAGGAGGAGATCGCCCGCCACTTCATGAACGACCCGCGTTTCGGCGATGCGCTGCTCGACTTCAATATGTATTTCATGGGCTTCAAGGCCGACGACATCAAGACCGACGGCGCCTACAACAGCCACGCGTTCGACTTTCCCAATACCATCGCGGCCTCCCAGGCGCTGCTTAGCGACGGCGACTACTTCAAGCTGTTCGACCTGGAGGGCCCGTTGTTCATGCCCCCGCTGCGTCGTGAGCCCGATCCCGAGAACATGCTGCCCAAGGACGCCGGCCTGACGGCTGCACAGTTGCGCCGCAAGGTGGTGGACGAGCTGAAGGCCGACTTCGCCGAGCTCAGCGCGACCGCCGCGGCCCAGATGTCGACCAACGGTCAGGAGCTGTGCCGCAAGCTCGCCGACTTCGGCGGCCGAAAGGACGCGCTGACCGAGCGGGTACACCGGGCCTTCGACGACAGCGAGATTTTCATCCTCACCCGAGCGCAGGTCGTCTCATGGCCGCTCGACAGCGTCGCCAGGGCGGCCAAGGAAGAGTGCGTCAAGTACAAGCCGAAGGCCGACGTCAAGCGCCTGGCGGGTGCCATCCAGGCCGCTTCCGACAAGTTCAGCAAGGCGTTCGACGAAATCTTGCGCTTCGACCCGGAGGTCTACGAGCCCGACTCGGTGCTCGAGTTCAAGGCTGTCGACCTCAGCGTCCTGCCGATCACCAACAAATGGCTGGCGTTCGGGCACGAGCAGGCGGTCGCGCTGCAGAACTCGTCGACCAATTTCAACCGCAAGCGCTCGGCCTACGTGCTGAAGCGCTTCTTCTGCGACGACCTGACCCCGGTCGGCTTCGAGGACCCGCAGGAGCACGTCGCCGGCGCACATGGCTCGGATACGTCCTGCTTCGCCTGCCACTACAAGCTGGATCCCATGGCCGGCTTCTTCCGCGGGCTTGGCGCGCAGTTCTACGATTACTCGCGCGACCGCACCATCATCTTCGACGACCTCGCCGACGACAACCGCTCGCGCTACGAGGCGACCTGGCGCACTCGCAAGGGCGCCAATCGCAAGTGGAACGTCGGCTACGTGCGGTCCCCGCGCTGGGAAAACCAGAACAGCTACGGCGAGACGCTGACCGATCTGTCCAAGATCATTCGCGAGGCGCCCGAGCCCAAGCGCTGCCTGATGAAGCGGCTGTTCGAGTACATGACGGCCGAAAACCAGACCATCGACGGCGGCTATCTCGATCACCTCACCGAGGCATTCGAACAGGAAGCGGCCGTCAGCTCGTCGGCGGCGATGAAGAACGCCATCGTACGTATCGCCAGGAGCCAGACCTACCACGAGCGCAACGCCGAGCCGCAGCACTGCTACGACCACGCTCCGGACAGCAAGGTTGCCAAAGGTCCGCCCTGCCGCGTCGCCTTTATCCTGCAGAAGAACTGCGCGCAGTGCCACGGGACCATCTACGGCGGCGACGCCAGTCTCGACCTCGGCGCCTGGATCACCGCGCCCGACGGCAAGAACCGCACCTTCCCGCACCTCGACGACGACATGCAGCAGCGCCCTGCGCAGGACACGATCACGCGCATCATGGAGCGTCTCGCGTCGTCCGATCCCAAGAGGCGCATGCCCAAGAACAAGATCATGTCGAGCCAGGAGCGCCAGGAGCTCTACCTGTGGGCGCAGCAGGAGCTGTCGCGCATCGGCAAGGGGGACGTGCAATGAAGCCGCTGGCGGCTGCGCTGGTTGCCGGCGTGGCGCTGTGCGCCATGGTGGCCGACGGCGCGGCGCAGACCTCGCGCTTCAAGGGCTGGGCCGCCATCTCCAAGGAGCTGTCGACCCGCATCGCGCCCAAGGGCGAGGCCCTGGACCTCGACCGCTTCCTGCCGGCAGCCGACATGGAGGACCTGCTCGGCTCATGGTCCACGTTCGGCTCGGAGCACGCCTTCCAGAACGGCCTGCCCAACTCGGTCAGCATTGCCATCTGGCACGCGACCCTGTCGAACTTCGCCAAGAGCATCGGGGCGTCCTGCCGCCAGCCGCAACTCGAGTTCCATCCCAAGTTCGCGCAGACCCTGCAGAAGCTGTGCTCCTGGCCGGCGGCCGGCGCCAGAACCGATGCGCTGCTGATGGACTATTGGCTAAGCATCATGGGCTACAATGCGCCCGAGGCCGAGTACGTGGCCTGGCGCGACTACATCCTCGCATCCTACAAGGACCGGCCGGCCGCCGAGACCGTCACCGCCATGACGCTGGCCATCACCATGAACCCCTACTTCCTGCTGCACAAATGAGCCGCCCAAGCCGATGATCCCCTCGCGACGCGACATCCTCCGCTTTGGCGCGTTCGGTGCGGGCACGCTTCTGCTGCCTCGCGCCAGCTTCCCCGCGCCGCTCGCCGCCGATGCCGATCCGCACTTCTTCCTGCTGGTGGTTCTGAACGGGGGCGCGGACTCCTCCTACATGTTCGACGCCCGGCCGCTGTCGATGACCAAGGCCGGCAAGATCCAGAACTACCTCGGCAAGGAGCCCGATCCCTGGATCGGCAAGAACGGCGGCAAGGCGCTCTCCACCTCGCTCATCAAGCCGCTGGCACCCTTCCGCGACCGCTTCAGCGTGCTCAACGGCGTGTGCATGGCGCCGAGCTTCGACGGCCATCTGCAGAACATGAACTTCCTGTTTGCCGGCAAGCCGTTCGGCGGCGACAGTTTCGTGCCGCACCTCAACTCCACCGAGACCGGCCGCAAGCCGGAGTCGCTCGACGCGATCGTGCCCACCGACCCGCTGTTCATCAACGTCGACAACCATTCGGGCGTGGTGCCGTTGCGGCCGGCATCGGTCAAGGCGCTGTCGGCCACGCTGCGCAATGTCGAGCCGCCGGGCTCCGACCACGGGCTGGTCGACTTCATGCGTCGCCGACTGGCGACCCATACCGGCGACAGCGGCCGCTTCTCGGCGGCTTCCAGCCTGATGCTGGCCGGCCTCGATGGCGCCGCACAGGTGCACCGTCAGCTCGCCAGCCTGACGGCGCCCAGCGAGACGCTCAGCCCGGAGCAGCAGTCGCTGGCCCTGATCGCGGAATGCTTCCGTCTGTCCATCTCCCGCTCGGCCATCTACGTGCTGCCCGAGAGCTTCGACGTGCACGCCCCCGATCAGGCCAAGGCGCAGCCGAAGCTGTTTTCCGACGCCATCGGCAGGATCGCCACCCTGTTCAAGGGCCTGAACGACACGCCCTTTGATGGCAAGCGCTCGCTGTTCGACGTGACGACCGTGATGGTGGCAAGCGAGCTTGGCCGCACCATGCGCGGCGCAGATCTGCCGATCGACCAGACCGGCACCAACCACAACCAGTTCTCCAACTCCATCCTGATCGGCGGCAAGGGCATTCGCGCCGGCATGGTGATTGGAGCCTCGGATCTCGCCGATGAGAAGGCCACGGTCTCCAAGGCGCATCAGGCTTTGGATGCGATGCTCGAGAAGACCATGGGCCTGCCCTTCGACTTTGCCACGCTCAAATCCCGCCCCGACCAGCCGGACGCATTCGACATCAAGGATTATTTGACCATCGGCTCGGTCGTTAACACGGTCTACGCTCTGTTCGATGTGCCGAAGGGGAACTACCGTTCGCTGCGCCGCGACCTTCCGGCCGCTCCTGTGCTGCACGGTCTGCTCGCGTAGTTTCCAAGGAGCCTGGCGTGGACGCCACGTCGCTTCGCCTGCGTGTCAATCTGCTCGGCTGCGTAGCGCTTGCCGGCTATGCCGTGCTGACCGTCCTCTCCTGGTTGCAAGCGCCTGCCCTGTGGCGGGCCGAGAATGCCACGCACGTGCTGGCCTTCTTCGACGAGCTCGCGGGACGCTTTCCCGTCCTCGGCCTCTATCGCTCGTTCCAATCCAGCGAGGCCGTGATCGCCAGCTACTGGGCTCCGCTCGGGATCGCAACGCTGCCCTGCATCCTGCTCGTCCTGCTGCTCGCGCGTCCCTCGGCGCTGCCCGATGAAGCCCTGCTGCGCCTGATCTTCAACTGGTCGCTTTCCTTCGCCGGAATTTGCCTGCTGGCATTTCCGGTATTCACGCAGGATATGTGGCTGTCGGCGGTGTGGGGCCGCATGATCGCTGCCGGCATAAACCCGTACTACCAGCTATTCTCACCCGACACGCTGCCCGGACTGCCGCTCGATCACTTCCCGATGGTAATGTCGTACGGACCGTTGTGGGGCATCGTCTCGGCGATCGTCATGACGGTGGCCGGCAACAGCATTCTCGCCACCGGCATCCTGTTCAAGGCCGTGCTGGCCGGCGCCTGGATCGGCTCGCTCGCCCTCATCGAGCGGATCACCCGAACGCGCCCGGTGCGCGAGCGGTGCCTGGCCATCTGCATGTTCGGTTGGACTCCTGCCAGCGTGTCGCAATCCCTGTCCGAAGGCCACAACGACATCGCGCTGGTCGCGCTCGCCCTGCTGTGGATGCTCCTTCTGCTGCGGGGACACTGGGCGGCACCTGTCGCCCTGGTTGCATCGGCCCTCTGCAAATACGTGACGGCGCCTCTGCTGCTGATCGACGCGATCGCCGCCCTGCGCCGCGGGCGCGCGGACTGGACGCAATTCCTTGCGCGTCAGGTCGCGCCGGGATTGCTGGGGCTCGGCATCTTGGCCCTGTTTTATCGATCGCCAGCCTTCTTTGATGGCGTCAGGCTCGTCAGCGAGTGGCACTTCCTAAGACCGAGCGATGCCCTGCTGGCCATCGAGCAGGCGACCGGCCTGCCGCTGCTGGTGCCGCGCATCGCGGTGATGCTGTTCTTCGTGCTGCACGCCGCCTATTGGCTGGCCGTATCGTTCTGGTCGCCGACCATGACAAGTCTGCAAAAGGCGGCGATCGCCACCATGGTCGCGGTGTTGTTTGGTGCCGTCAGCCACGTCTGGCCCTGGTATGCCATTTGGGCGCTGGCGCCTGCTGCCCTCATTCCGGGCTGGTGGCTCTCCCGTTTCGTATTCGGCGTGGCGCTGCTGATGCCGTTCTCGCTCGCGGCGTGGTGGAGCGAACCCTTCCCGCACCACATGGAGTTCACGGCACTCATCGTGTACACGGGCGCTTGCTTGTGGACGATCGTGAGCGCTGCGCGAGCACGGCACAGCTGACGCCGCCAAGGCGACACATCGCGCGCTCGGAGGCAATCGTCGGATGACGATCGCAAGACACTGCAGCGAACCCGGCATCGATGAACGGACGTTCAGGAACTCGCGCCGCCGTGCCGATCGGATAAAATTTGTGACCTCCAGAGCACACTTTCGACTTCCGCCCGGGCTCGGCGTCAGCGCATTATGTCTTGGTCCGTTGCGACCTTACGGTTCGCGGGCTAGCTTGCGACGCTCGCGGACGACTTGGTGCGCGGATATCATTCGGGGGTGCGTACCAGGTTGCCCCATGTAACCGGTACGCACTGTTATCGTGCAGCATCAGCTGCTCCAGTGCCGGCCTGGTAGGGTCGGGTGCGCGAGGGGTTTTGCCATAAACCGGGTAGAGCAGAATTTCTCCGCCAAGCAAGGAGCATTTGGAGCGCTTATCGAGGGGCTCAGGCTTCATCAGTGGGCCAAGAACGTCCTCATTTTCGTTCCGCTCCTGCTGTCTGGCACGATTCAGAGCCTCGACGCCTGGATTGCGTGCGTGATCGGCTTTGTTGCCTGGGGCATCCTGGCGTCATCCACGTATCTGCTGAACGATCTGTGGGACCTGGAGTCGGATCGCAGCCACTGGTCGAAATGGCGCAGGCCGATCGCGCGCGGCGCCCTGCCGATACCCTTGGCGGTGGCGACGGCAATCGCCGGCATTGCCGCCAGCCTGGCCATCGGCTGGACGCTCACCATTGGCGCGCTCCTGATCCTCATCGCCTACGCGGGGCTGACCATCACCTACTCGCTGTGGCTCAAGCGCCTGCCCATCATCGACGTGTTCCTGCTGGCGTCCTCTACACGCTGCGCCTGTTCTTCGGCATCGAGCTGGCGGCGATCTCCTATTCGCCCTGGCTGCTGGTGTTCTCGATGTTCGTGTTCCTGTCCCTGTCGCTCGCCAAGCGCTACACCGAAGTCGGCCGCGGCGGCAGTTTCGGGCGCGAGACGGTCGAGGGACGCGGCTACGTCGCCAAGGATGCACCGCTGATCTTCGGCCTCGGCTTGTCGACCGCCGCCAGCGCCGTGCTGATCATGGTGCTCTATCTCATCAACGAAGCCTTCGGCGCCACCTTCTACCGGACGCCGCTTCTGCTTTGGCCCGTCCCCGGTCTGCTGTTCCTGTGGCTTGGCCGCATCTGGCTGTTGGCCGGCCGTGACGAGTTGGACGACGACCCGATCCGCTTCGCCATCCGCGACGCGGGCAGCCTGGGTCTGGGCGCCGCCATAACGTTATCCTTCGTTCTGGCGTGGCTGGTCTGATCCGAGGATTGGGTCGATGAGCGCAGCGTCTCTTGCGCGCCAGCTGGCCAGCAATCGCATCGCAGTCTGGCTTGCCTGCGTGCTGGGCGGCGGTGCCATCCACCTCTACCTGTGGCAGGTGTCCGAGCCGCCGGACCTGTTCAGCGATTTCTACAAGGCCTACTACCCGGCGGCCGAGTACCTCCTCGAAAAAGGGCTCAGCGCCACCTGGCCGCTCACGGAGGCCGCCGCGGGCGGCTTCGTCAACATCCCGATCATCGCCTGGCTGTTCGTGCCGCTCGTCATGCTGGGCGAGGAGGAATCCGGATGGGCGTTCCTCGCCTTCGGCGCGACCGCCGCGCTCACCGCGTGGTGGCTGCTCGCCCGCATGAGTCGACCCGAGGCGAAGAACGCTGCGCCGCTGCTGCTGTTTCTCGGCCTGATCAACGGGCCGATGATCAACAGCATGCGCGAGGGCAACACCACGCATATCATTCTGCTGCTGCTGGTGCTGGCGTTCGTGCTGTGGCGGGCGGGCTGGGACTTCGTGGCGGGCCTGCTGCTCGGCCTCTGCGCCCTGATCAAGCTGCCGCTGCTGCTGTTTGGCGCCTACTATATCCTGCGCGGCAAGTGGCGCGTGGCGCTAGGCGGCGTCACGGCGATCACCACGGCGGTGCTGCTGTCGCTCGCCGACTATGGCCTGCAGGGCAACATCGCCTGGTACAAGGACAGCGTCGAGCCGTTCCTGGGCGGGGTCATCCCAGCCTTCAACGTGCAGTCGATCGACGGCTTCCTGATCCGGCTCTCGACCGGCGAGGCGCGCCTGCACGATTGGGACCCGATGGTGCCGGACGCCCTGCACAAGGTGATCCGGAACGCACTGTTCCTGCTGGTGTACGGCAGCGCCATCTGGATCGGCTGGCGCGCCGCCAGAGCCGGGCCGATGCCCGCCATCAACGGCCGTCTCAGCGCGCGCGATACGCTCGAATTCGCGCTGGTGATCACCGTCGCCATCATCACGAGCCCCATCTCCTGGACCCACTACTATCTCCTGCTTCTCATTCCGTGGGGCCTGTATCTGGGCGACCGGCTGCCTGTGCCGAACGATCGCACGACCCGCTGGCTGATGTGGACCAGCCTGGTGCTGACCTCGCTGCCGGTCGTTATTCCGCAGCATTCGCCGGGTTTGATCACCGAGGTGCTGGCGCGCACCGTCGTGTCGGCCTGGTTCTTCGGTGGACTGCTAATGCTGGCGGCACTGCTGCGCGGGCTGTGGGGGCTGGTGCCGTCAGACGATGTGCAATCGAACCACGCAGGTAGCCATGCCAGCCCATAGCTACAGATGGAGCGACCCAACCGCGGCCTTCACGCTGCGCCTGGCGCTGTTCCTGCTGTTCTGCGCGATCGTGCTGAACGGCTTGATCTACGTGACCGCGCCCGCCCAGCTCAAGGAGAACGCGCTGAACCACAGCTGGGATGTCTTGAACGGCCGCGGCTCCGACGATTCCTGGGGCGCCATGCAGGCCGCGCTCGACTATTTCACGACGCCCAGCACGACGCCGCTCTATTCGGAGATCTTCTTCAATCGCCAGTTTCGCTTCCAGTATCCGCCGTCGGCGCTGTTCACCCTGCAGGGTCTGCAATGGCTGGCGCCCGCCAATGTGCGCACCAACGAGGCGCAGACCTTTAGCTGGGTGTCGCTGAACGACCTCGTCGGCTGGGTCTTCATTCTGGCCACCATCGTGGCCACGGCGGCGCTGCTCGAGCTGCAGGTCCGCAAGCGATACGCCGCGCACTCCCGCGTGCTGGTTGCGGCCCGCGTGGCCATCGCCGCGGGCTTCACGCTGACGTTTTATCCGATCGTCAAAGCCTACACGCTGGGCCAGCTGCAGGTCTGGATCAACGGCCTGTTTGCCGTGGCGCTACTGTGCTGGGCGGTCGGCTGGAAGTCCGTTTCCGGCTTTCTGGTCGGGTTGACCTGCCTCATGAAACCGCACTACGGCCTGTTCCTGCCCTGGGCACTGCTGCGGGCGGAATGGCGCTTCCTGGCCGTGTGCGCGGGAACAGTCGCGGCCGGGCTCGGCGCTTCGGTGCTGGCGTTCGGGTTCGCCAACCACATCGACTATTTGCGCGTGGTATCGTTCCTCGGCGAGCGCGGCGAGGCTTATTACCCGAACCATTCGATCAACGGCCTGCTCAACCGCATCATGGGCATCGCCAATCCCGAGCAATACAAGAACCTCGAGTTCATCGCCGGTCAGTTCCCGCCGTTCAATGCGTGGGTCTATGGCATCGCCCTGACCAGCTCGATCGCGATCCTTGCCGGCGCGCTCCTGCATCGCAGCACAACCCGCGATCCCGTCCGCCTGTACGACTTCTGCCTGATGGCGCTGAGTTGCACGATGGCTTCGCCCATCGCCTGGGAGCACCACTACGGCATCCTGCTGCCGATCTGTGCCGTGCTGGTGGTAGCGGTCGAGCCGAAACCGTTGCCGCTGGGACTGCTGGCTGCCGCCTACGCCCTCGCCAGCGTTTACATCCCAGCCACCATGCTGCTCGCGCCGACACCGTTCAACTTCGCACAGTCCTATCTTCTGTTCGCCGCGCTGATCGTGCTCGGGCTGCTGCATTGGCGACCGTGGGCGGACACCGAGACGGCCTGACACGCAAAAAGGGCTCCATTGCTGGAGCCCAAGTTGCGTTTGCCTGAAAGAAGAGGGAAGACCTAGGCTACGCACTAATCAGCAGCTTGCCCCGAGACCGGCGCGTCGGCACCGAGCTTCATCGGCGCGTAGTAGCGTTCCTCTCGCCGGCAAGCGACGAGAGCGATCACCGTACAAAGCAGCGCAACAACGGCGAAATTTTTGGACATCGCGATTCACCCTCTACTGGTTGGATCGGCCCCCCCGGGCCAAACTCGCACGCCACTAGTTGCTCCCTTTCGATAGGCGCCCGCAATCAGAGCGTGCGCGATTTGAACAGCTTGCCCACGCTTTCCACAGACCCCCGCCCGAATTTTGCCCGCCTATGCCCGCTCGGGGCGGGAAGGGACCCTTAACCAATTCTGCGATGTTTACGCGCAGGGAACTTCAATCCAGGCGGCGCCGTTCTAGCTAACCGTAGAGCCGTTCTTCACCAATCCCACCTACCATCCAGCGTTCAAGCATTCGTGATGCCAAGACGATCGACGCAAAACGCCGGCAGACTTCTGAAGCGCGCCATCGCAAAAAGCGATCCCACCAAGCAGCGACCGACCGTCGGCGAGCCGGTCATCATCGATCCCCCGAAGAAGGCACGGACGGGTCAGGCCGCGCGGGCAAAGGCGCGCCACGCGCGATCATCCAAACAGGAGGACTGACCGTTGCCCGCTCTACGGACCGCGCTCGCATCCATCGCCTTCGCCTGCTGGGCATCGGGCTCGGCGATGGCCGATCCGCTGCTCGCCGACTTCCCCTATCCCTACCCGGTGCAGACCTATCAGTTCCGCTCGCAGGGCCAGCCGCTGTCGATGGCCTACATGGACGTGCATCCCGCGCAGCCGAACGGCAAGACCATCGTGCTCCTGCACGGCAAGAACTTCTGCGGCGCCACCTGGGAGGAGACCATCCGGCCGCTGCGCGATGCCGGTTATCGCCTGGTCGTGCCGGACCAGATCGGCTTCTGCAAATCGACCAAGCCGCAGGCTTATCAGTTCAGCCTGCATCAGCTCGCGCTCAACACGCGCTTCCTGCTTCAGAGCCTCGGCATCGAGAAGCCGATCATCATGGGCCACTCGATGGGTGGCATGCTGGCCATGCGCTACGTGATCAGCTTCCCCGGCGAGACCTCGGCTTTGGTGCTGGTCAATCCGATCGGCCTGGAGGACTGGAAGGCCAAGGGCGTTCCCTTCTCGCCCGTCGACCAGCTCTTCGAGCGCGAGCAGAAGACCTCGTTCGAGACGGTCAAGCAGTACCAGCAGTCGACCTACTACGCGGGCGACTGGAAGCCCGAGTACGACCGCTGGGTGAACATGCTGGTCGGCATGTACAGGGGTGCCGGCGGCCGGCTGGTGGCCTGGGACCAGGCGCTCACCTCCGACATGATCTTCACCCAGCCCGTCGTCTACGAGCTGGAGCTGATCTCCGTGCCGACGCTGCTCATGATCGGCCTGAAGGACACCACCGCCATCGGCAAGGATCGCGCCTCCCCCGAGATCGCCAAGACGCTCGGCAACTATCCCGACCTCGCCTGGGAGGCCCAGCAGCGCATCAAGAACGCCACCCTGGTGTCGTTCCCCGAACTCGGCCACGCGCCGCACCTGCAGGACCCAGAGGCTTTCAACAAGGCGCTGGTCGACCAGCTCGCCCAGCTGCAGTAGGGCGGATACCCACCCGTCATTCCGGAAGTCGAGGCACCGCAGAGACTACCCGGGACCTCGATGACCTGGGTTGCGAAGCGTCCCGGATCGCCATGCAAGCATCGCGTCCGGGATGACAGGTGGATAGACTATACTGACCCAGATACATACCAACGGGGTCAGCATGGGCAATGCGTCGGCGAGGATCGTCATCTGCGGGGCGGGGTTGGCCGGCATCTCGGCGGCCTACTATCTCGCCATCGAGCACGGCTGCGAGAACGTGGTGATCGTCGAGCAGGGCAATCCGCTCTCGCTCACCTCCGACAAGTCGACCGAGGCCTACCGCAACTGGTGGCCGGGCCCCGATTCCGCCATGACCGCCTTCATGGACCGCAGCATCGACCTGCTCGAAGGCATCGCACGCGCGACCGACAACCGCATCAACCTGAACCGTCGCGGCTATCTGTTCGCCACCGCCGACCGCGGCAAGATCCCCTTCCTGCACAGCATGGCGACGATGGCCGAGGCGCGCGGCGGCGGTCCGGCGCGACTGCACGAGACGGCGTCGAGCCCCTACGTGCCCTCCCCCGAGCGCGGCTTCGACCTCGCACTCACCGGCGCCGACGTCATTATCGACACCGGGCTCATCCGCCGCCACTTTCCTTACCTCGCGCCCGAGACCGTGGCCGTGGCGCATGCGCGGCGTGCCGGCTGGTTGAGCGCGCAGCAGCTCGGCATGGTCATGCTGGAGGCCATCCGCGAGCGCGGCGTCAAGCTCCTGCGCGGCACCGTGGTGGGGATCGACACGGCGGGCGGGCGGGTCCGCTCGGTGCAGGTCGAGAAGGACGGAGAGCGCCAGTCGCTGGAAGCCACTCATCTCGTGCTGGCCGCAGGCCCGATGCAGAAGGAGATGGGCGATCTGCTCGGCGTCGACCTGCCGATCCTGGCCGAGTGCCATCTCAAGGTCAGCTTCCCCGATCCGCTCGGCGCCATGCGCCCAGCACCGATGCTGATCTGGCTCGACGACCAGCATCTGCCCTGGAGCGAGGAGGAACGCGCCGCCCTCGCCGAGGACGAGGAGTCACGCTGGCTGCTCGAGAAGTTTCCCTGGGGCGTGCACGGACGACCCGAGGGTCACGGCCCCGGCTCCACATTCATCGTGCTGTTCAACTACAGCCATGGCCTGTCCGACGTGGTCTTTCCCCTGCCCGAGCAACCGCATTATCCGGAGGTCGCCCTGCGCGGCATGGCCACCATGGTGCCGGCACTGAAGGCCTACATCGGCACGTCGGCGCGGCCCTACGTCGACGGCGGCTACTACATCAAGACGCGCGAGAACCGGCCGCTGATCGGTCCGTTGCCGGTCGTGGGCGCCTACATCTCCAGCGCCTACTCGGGCTTCGGCGTGATGGCCTCCTGCGCCGGCGGCGAACTCCTCGCGAGCCACATCACGGAGAGCCCGCTGCCCGACTACGCCCCTGCCTTCCTGCTGTCCCGCTACCGGGACCCGCAATATCGCGCCCTGCTCGACACCTGGGGCGACGGCGGCCAGCTGTGATCATCCCTTCTCCCCGTGGGGAGAGGGAGAAACTCAAGCCCGCCGCTTGGTGGGCATGTCGATGGGCAGGAACTCGACGCCGGACTGCTGCACCGGCTGCGGGTAGAGCTTCATCAGGTCCAGCACTTCGAGCGGCATGCCGACCTTGACCGGCAGGCCGAGAGTGCGCGCCTCCTCCGCAGTCAGGGCGTAGTCGTGCGTCCACTGCCCACCCGCCAGCTTTGCGGCGAGATCCTCCGCGGCCTTCTGCTCCATGCGCGGGGTCAACAGCTCGACGGCGCCGCGCTTGACCTGGGCGAGCGCCTTCTCGCTCACGTCGGCCAGCACCAGCGTCAGATCGAACACGTGCTCGACCGGCTTGGAGTCGCGCGCCCGCACGATGCTGGCTGCCGGCATTCCGGCGATCTGCGGATCGATCGGCCCCAGCACGGAGAATTCGCCGAGCACGATCTCGTCGGCGGCGAGCGCAATCAGCGTTCCGCCCGACATCGCATAAACCGGCACGTACACCGTGACCTTGGCCGGGTGCGCCTCGACGGCCCGCGCGATCTGCATGGCCGCCAGCACCAGCCCGCCAGGCGTGTGCAGGATCAGATCAATCGGCCGGTCGGGCGGCGTTTCCTTGATGGCGGCGATGATGGTCTGGGCGTCCTCCAGATCGATATGCCGGGAAACGTTGAAGCCGAACAGGCTGCGCTTCTCCTGGCGGTGGATCATGGTGATGACGCGCGCACCGTGCAGGTTCTCGATGGCCGCAATCGCCTGCGCGCGCTTCAGCGCAAACCAGCGGCCCATCATGATGGGTTGCAGTGCCATCACCGCCAGCAGGATCCATATCAGGGATGTGAAGTCGAACGACATCCGGCCCAGCTCCGCGAGAATTTAAGTGATACGCCCGGATCGGAACGCGGAACCCGAGATCGACAGTCCAGGTCGGGAACGCCCAAGTTCCATATCAGTGCCGCGATTCCCTTAAATAATCTCAACTTCACTATTCCTCACTTTGCGGTGTCCGCGGCGGCGCAGTCACTCGGTTGATCTGCGCTTGTGGTGCGCCTGGCGCCTTGCCCGTCACGGAATTTGCCGTGCGTACCGCCTCTGGCTGCGTTCGGGCGCAACATCACGCCAATGAGAGCAACGGCGATCTAGAGCCTCCGAGCGCCGAAATGCTTAGCTGGACAGCTAACGGACGATTCATGACTTAGCCTGGAAAAAGATCGGGCATGCCAACTCTCAGACAGCAAGCCCACGCCACATTGGTGATCGGGGCATCCGTTCGAGGCGGGCCTAGCCACCATGAGCACTGAAGCAAAGCAGACCTCGGAGCGGCAGCAGGCCGACGTCGTTGCCCTGAAGGCGGCCAAGCCTCCGCTCACCCAATCACAGCCGCCGCTACCCGACGAGAGGCCGTCCCCCAAGGACACGGCGTCCGCGCAGTTCGCACCCGGGGGCGCGGAAGAGGCCAAGGCCCCTCTGCCGGACGGGGGGCAAGACACGGCCGACAAGCCGGCAGCGGACAACGCCGACCAAGGCGGCGATCCGGGTCACCAGAACTTTCTGCGGCGTCATCGCCGTGTGCTCCTGATCGGCACGCCCGTCGCGCTCGTCCTGGCGCTCGCCGGCTATATCTTCTGGGACTACGCAAGCCACTTCGAGTCGACCGATGACGCATTCGTCGAGGCGCGCCAGTTCGCAATCGCGCCGAAGGTGCCGGGCTACATCACCGAGGTGGCGGTCACCGACAACCAGCGTGTCATGACCGGCAACCTGATCGCTCGCATCGATCAGCGTGACTACCGTGTCGCGCTGGAGCAGGCGGAAGCGCAGGTCGCCGCCGCCAAAGCCAACATCGAGAATATCGATGCCCAGATCGAGATCCAGGAGGCACAGATCAACGCCAGCAAGGCGCAGGTGGAGCAGGCACAGGCGGCGCTGACGTTCGCTGAGCAGCAGGCGGCCCGCTACAAGGACCTCGCCGCTCGCGAGGCCGGCACCATCCAGATGGCCGAACAGACCGTCTCGAGGTTGCGTCAGGACCAGGCCGCACTCAGGAACGCCCAGGCGGCTCTGGTCGTCACCCAGCGCCAGGTGCACTCGCTGCAAGCACAACGCACCGCCGCCGAAGCAAGTCTCGCACAAGCCAACTCCCAACGCGATCAGGCGCTGCTCAACCTTTCCTACACCACCATCACCGCGGCCCAGGACGGGCGGGTGGTCAATCTCACCGCTGCCGTCGGGCAGTACGCCCAGGCCGGAACGAACTTCAGCCTGTTCGTGCCGGACGAGCTCTGGGTGATCGCCAACTTCAAGGAAACGCAGTTGAGCGACATGCGGCCCAGCCAACCCGCGACCATGCGCATCGATGCCTATCCGAACCGCGTCATCCACGGCCATGTCGACAGCGTGCAGCCGGGCTCCGGCACGGCGTTCTCGCTGCTTCCGGCCCAGAACGCTACCGGCAACTACGTCAAGATCGTGCAGCGGGTGCCGGTGAAGATCGCCATGGACAGCTCGCCGCCCGACGTCGCGCTCGGCCCCGGCATGTCGGTCGTGCCGGTCGTGCGTGTGCGGCCGGGACCCTCGCTGTATGAGCGGCTGCTGGGCCGGCGATGAGCATCACGTCCGCCGCGATCCCCCGTCCGGCCGTCAATCCTTGGCTGATCGCGGTGGTGGTTGCGATGGCGGCGTTCATGGAGGTGCTCGACACCACCATCGCCAACGTCGTGCTGCCCTATATCGGCGGAGCGCTTGCGGTCAGCTCCGACGAAGCCTCATGGGTGGTGACGACCTACCTCGTCGCCAATGCCGTTGCCCTCACCGCCAGCAGCTATCTGGCGAAGCGCCTCGGTCGCAAGCGCTTCTTTCTCATCTGCGTGGCGCTGTTCACGGTCAGCTCCGTGCTGTGCGGATTGGCCTGGAACCTGCAGACACTGCTGTTGTTCCGCATCATGCAGGGGTTGGGCGGCGGCGGCATGGTGCCGGTTGCGCAATCGATCCTGGCTGACGCCTTTCCGCCCGAGAAGCGCGGCCAGGCCTTCGCGATGTTCGGGCTGGCCGTGGTGGTCGCACCTGTGGTCGGCCCGACGCTGGGCGGCTATCTCGCCGACAATGTCGGATGGGAGTGGTGCTTCCTGGTCAATGGCCCGATCGGGGTCGCGCTGATGTTCCTCGTGTGGACTCTCCTGCCGCAGGCGCCATCCGAGGAGGAGGAACGCCGCAAGCTGAAGAAAGAAGGGCTTCGCTTCGATCTGATCGGCTTCCTGCTGGTTGCGGTCTTCCTCGGCTCTCTCGAGGTCATCCTCGATCGTGGCCTGGAGGACGACTGGTTCGGATCGAGCTTCATCGTCATCATGACCGCTATCTGCGCGCTGGCGTTCGCCCTCATGATCCCGTGGGAGTTCACCCGCAAGAACCCCGTCATCGATCTCAGCATGGTGGCGACACGCCAGTTCGGCGCCTGCTTCGTCGTCATGCTGATGGCCGGTGCGATCCTGCTCGCCACCACGCAGATCCTGCCGCTGCTGGTGCAGCAGAATTTCGGCTACACCGCCACCTGGGCCGGCCTGATGCTGTCACCCGGCGGCGTCGTCACCATGATGATGGTGTTTCTCTGCGGGCGCCTGCTGGGCTTCGTGCAGCCGAAATACCTGATTGCCGCAGGCGGCCTGATCGTCGCCGCCGCCATGTGGGGCCTGACCAGCCTGTACGGCGATGTCACCTTCTCGTATTTCGCCTGGTCGCGCATCTACGTCGGTATAGGCCTGCCGCTTATCCTCATTCCCGTGCTGACGGCCTCCTACGCCGGCGTTCCGTCCGACAAGACCGACCAGGCTTCGGCGCTGATCAATGCCGCGCGCAACATCGGCGGCTCCATCGGCATATCGCTGAGCGGCAACGTGCTGGCGCACCGCGCCCAGTTCCATCAGAGCCGGCTCGTGGAAAACGTGACGCCGTCCGACCCCGAGTACCAGGACACGCTGCGCAAGGTGACGGAGTATTTCACGATGCACGGCAGCTCATCGGAGCAAGCCCACAAGCAGGCCATCCAATGGATTGGACAGCAGGTGGAACTGCAGGCCTCTTTCCTGGCCTTCATCGACGTGTTCTGGACCCTGATGCTGCTGGGACTGGCCGTCGTGCCGCTGGCGCTCATGCTGCGCAACATTAAGCTCGGCAAGGCATCCGCCGCCGAATAGCGGGGCGGGCTACCGGCCCTTGGCGTCGATTTCCATGATCTGCGCCAGGTGCTGGTAGAGCGTCGTGAAATCCTGCTCGCCGAGCCCCTGCAGCATCGCCTGGTCGAGCAGGCGGGCCGTCAGCGCGCCATAGGCGCCCGGTTGTCCAGATTCGCGAGCGAAGTCCGCCGCCATGGCCAGGTCCTTGGCGAGGTTGGACGTCCTCGACCGGCCGTCGAAGGTGCGCGGGATGATGTGATTGGGAAAGCGCTGCTCGCTGACGAAGCTGCGCGCGTTGCCGGCGTTGATCACGGCAATGGCCGTCTCGAGCGGGATGCCCAAGCTCTCCGCCAGCAGGCCTCCTTCGCTGGTCGCCAGGAAGATCGTATGACAGATCATGTTGTGGATCAGCTTCATGGCGTGGCCGGTGCCGGTCTC
>Ga0075368_10000163_pt1 | contig 18056 bp, 21 predicted proteins | sample EndMethybrTD3033_FD_71518 | JGI IMG/M metagenome (GOLD analysis project Ga0075368, IMG submission 71518) | Populus endosphere microbial communities from Tennessee, USA - Endosphere MetaG P. TD hybrid TD303-3 | ecosystem: Host-associated > Plants > Roots > Endosphere | place: USA: Tennessee... | reverse complement strand
CCCAAGGACACCCTGTTCGGCAGGTTCGCCACCGAGAACGGGTACGCGATGACGCTGCTCGTCCTCGGCTTCGCGGCGCAGTGGGTCCTCCCGCTGTTGACCGCCATCGTGGCCGGCGACATCTTCGCGAGCGAGGACCAGCACGGGACGTGGAAGACGGTGCTGACCAGGTCGACGAGCCGGACGACGCTGTTCACGGCGAAGGTCGCGGTCGCGGTCGTGTTCGGGCTCGTCGCGCTGGTCGTGCTCGCCGCCTCGACCATTGCCGCGAGCGTGCTCGTCGTCGGGCACGAGCCGCTCATCGGGCTGTCCGGCCAGGCGATCGGCGCGCGCGCCGCACTCGAGCTCGTCTCGGCATCATGGGCTTCCACGGCGTTGCCGATGGTCGGGTTCACCTGCCTGGCGATCCTGTTCTCCGTCTGGTCGCGCAACGCCGCCGTCGGCATCGCCGCTCCGGTCGTCCTGGGCCTGGTCATGCAGCTGGTCGGTGCGCTCGGCGGGATCGAGACGCTGCGGCCCTTCCTGCTCACCACTCCGTTCGAGAGCTGGCACGGGCTCCTCGCCGCACCCCGCTTCACCGGCCCGCTGCTCGACGGGGTCGTCACCAGCGCGGGCTGGAGCGTGGTCTGCCTGCTGGCGGCCTACGTCATCCTGCGCCGCCGCGACATCACTGGAGGTTGAGCAATGCGTCGTTTCATCATCGGCCTCGTCCTGGTCCTGGCCCTCGTGACCGGGGTCGCCGGCGCGGTCCTGGCAGGCACGGGTGGCGGCAGCTCCGTCACGCGCGCCCGGCTCGAGCGCGCGCTGCCCGCCGAGTTCGCCCGCCTCTACGTCGCCCGGGCGCGTCTCCTGGGTCATCGCGATCTGACCGCGGACTCCCTCCACCCGGCGGCGATGTGCGACAAGGGTGGTGCCGTCGAGGACGACATCGGCCCCGGCAGCAACTGGAACTGCCTGATGAGCTGGAACGACCCGGAGACGCCGATGCCACCGGAGGGCTACGGGAAGTACGAGCTCAACGTGCACAGCAACGGCTGCTTCACCGCCTCCGGGCCGAGCAAGCTGATCGGCTTCGCGACGCTCACCGACACCCGCGGCGACGAGGTGGCCAACCCCGTCTTCGAGTTCGACGGCTGCTTCGACCCACAAGGCGACGACACCCCGACCGGTGTCGAGTTCCCGTCGCTGCTCAACGTCACGTCGACCGCGCTGCTCCCCGACGCCGACCGTCGGGTCACACTCCAGGTCAGCTGCGGCACGGGTAGTGCCGGGTGCCTCGGCTCGGTCACCGCGGTGGCCGGCGACACGACGCTGGGCACGGTTCCCCTCGACCTCCCGGAGGAGCAGACGGGCACGCTGGCGTTCGAGACCCCGGTGCCCGAGGGAGCCGATCAGGTGACGTTCACGGTCACCATGACCGCCGGCGTGGGTCCGCCCAAGCCGGTCAGCCTGGACATGCCGCCGGGCTGAGCCCTACGAGACCACCGGGCGCGGGATCGGCTTGACCCCACGGGCGGGACGCGGCGATCCGGTGGCGAACGACTGCGCATCGGACGCGAGACCCGGGGCCGTGGCGGTCACGACATAGGTGCCGGTCTGCACGGAGGTCGGCAGCTCGGCGCCGACGTGGATGCCGGACTGGACCTGGACCTCGGCGCCGGCCGTGACCGACGAGGCGTAGGTGAGCACGACCGTCGTACCGACGTTGCCGGCGGCGGGACTGGCGACCCAGCCCGTCGGCGCGCTGAACACGACCATCCCGTTCGGGCCGCCGGGACTCGTCGGGGTGAACGTCACCGTGAGGGTCAGCTGGCCCGCCGACAGCGCGGTGGGCACGACCACGGACAGACCCGTGAACTGCAGGTCGTAGTAGTTGTCCACCCCGTCGGTGGTGAGCACTGCTGCGGAGCTGCCGCGCCTCAGGTCGAGGGCCCCGCCGCTCCCGGCGAAGGCCGGTGCGGCACTGGCCACGACGATGACGGGCGCGGACCACGCGGCGCCGGCGAGGGCACGACGGCGGGTCAGTCGGTACGAGTCGGACTCGGAGGGGGACATCGGGACCTCAGCTCGGAGTGACGGAGTTGGAGGAGGTGGCCACCACGGCGTCGCTGCCGGGGCGGGTCGCGGTGACCCGGCCGGTGATGGTCCGGCCGGACATGGTCACCGAGACGACGTACGTCGACTGGTTGGCTGCACGGATCGCGGCGCCGTTCGCGTACCACTGATACGTGTACGTGAGGTCGCCGTAGTTCCACGTGCCCGTGCTCAACGACAGCGTCGCTCCCACCGATGGTGAACCCGTGATGAGCGGCGGGACCGTGTTGCTGATCGGTGTCGTGGCGATCCGGACGCTCGGGCTGCTGGCCGTCGCTGAGACGTACCCCGCCTTCGACCCGGTCACCTGGACGGCGACGAACTTGCCGTCCTCCGCCGCGGTCGGGGTGAAGGTCTGGGAGGTGGCCCCGGCGATCGGGACCCCGTTGGCGGTCCACTGGTAGGCGAAGGTGACGCCGCTCTGGCTCCAGGTGCCCGGGTTGGCGGTCAGCAGCGAGCCCACCGCTGGGGTGCCCGAGATCGACGGCGCCGTCTGGTTGACCAGGGTGGTGATCGTGAAGTTGGTGTTGCTGATGTCGAAGAAGTAGTTCTCGACGGCCTCGACCTTGATCCGCGCCGTGGTGGTCGCAGTGTTCGGGATGGTCACCGCCTGCGTGCCGTCGTTCGGTGTGCTCGCCGCGATGACGGTGGGGTAGGTGAGACCGCCGTCGGTCGAGAGGCTGATCTTGACGTTCGTGGAGAGCGACGACGTGGTGTTGGACCAGGTGACCGTCTGGGTGCTGCCACCGGCGTAGCTCACCGCGGTGTTCGGGGAGGTCACGAGGAACGGGCCGATGGTCGGGCTGACCGTGATCGCCACGTCCGCGTAGTGCGTGCCGCCGCCGATCGCGGCCTGGTCCCGCGCCGTGAGCCGGAACAGCATCGGGCCACCGTTGAGCGTGTTGTAGGTGGCGTCGGGCAGGTACTCCGAGTGGCACCGGAGCTTCGCGTTGTTCGCCAACGATGAGGTCTCCGAGATCGCCGCACAGGCGCTCTCGGCGTCGGTCTCGTTGGCGGCGATCTGGGCGATGTCGGGGAACGTCCGACTCGGGCTGGTGCTGGCCAGGTTCTCGCCGGGCGAGCTGTACAGCAGGGTGTTGGCCGCGGTGACGTTGGCGTACTGGCCGAACACCCGGAACAGCGGGCCGGTCGCGTGCACGCCGAGGGTGCCGGCGCCCGTACCCGGGTTGTTCTGCTCCCAGAGGTAGATCAGGGTGTCGCCGTCGCTGTCAGTTCCCGACCCGGTGAGGGTGAACGGCGTGTGGTACGGGATGGTCTTGTTGCCCAGCGCTGGCGCGGTGACGGTCGGGTTGTGGTTCGTCGTGGTGATCTCGGTGCCGCGGCGGGTGTTGGGTCCGCCCTTCACGTAGTCGCCGCCGACCGAGGTGAAGCTGCCCGACACCGGGACGATCGTCGGGTTCACCACGTTCGTGGCGGCCAGGGTGCCGGCGTAGGTGACCGTGAAGCCGTTTGCCGACACCGACGACGCCGTCTCCGTGCCGCCGATCGCGGCTTGGATCGCCGCCTTGATGCCGGCGGCGGTGTAGTTGGTGCCGCTGGTGATGGCCGCCGTCTGGGTGCCGTTGAAGTCGAGCACGAAGCTCTCCCCGGCGGTGGTGAACCCGCTGAGACCGAACTCCTGGACCTCGTTGAAGCTGGTGAGCGCACCGGTGATGTGTGCGGTGATCTCGGTCTGGCTCCTCTGCGAGAAGTACGGATCGCTGTGCGGCTGCAGGTCGTCCTGTGCGCAGATGCCCGCGTAGGCCATGACCGAGGTGCCCGAACCGGGCTCGACCGACGTCGCTGCATTGCCGTTCCCGCCGCCACACGAGCCGTTCGAGCCGTTGAAGGTGTGGTTGCCGGCGAACTCGTGACCCATCTCGTGGGCCACGTAGTCGACGGCGAAGCCGTCACCGACCGGGTTCGCCAGACCGGTGCAGCCGCCACCCTTGATCGTGTCCATGCCGACGGCGCCGAGGTAGGCGACACCGCCGCCGTCCCCGGACGCACCGAACACGATGTGGCCGATGTCGTAGTTCTCCGCGCCGATCAGCTTGGCCAGCACGTGCGTGTTCTTGTCGATGACGTTGCCGCAACCGCCCATGTCGGCGGCCGAGTAGCACGCGGCGCCTCCGCAGGGACCGTTGGTGCCGGTGGCCTCGGTGAGCGTGTCGAAGTTGAGCTTGTCGGTCCCGTTGACCAGCAGCATCTTGACCGCGAGGTCGTCGTTGTAGACCTGGTTGATCCGGTTCATCAGGGTGGTCTTGGCGGACAGCACGTTGGCGTTGGACACCCCGAAGTACGTCGCGTACGACGGGTCGGACACGAGGGCCAGCCGGTACTCGCGACGCTTCACGATGCCGTTCGGGCCCTCGCCGACGCTCTGGGAGCCGCCCTTGGCGATGGCGCGCGTGGTCTTCTTGGAGAGGCGCGGCTCCGTGAACGCCTTCTCGGGTGCGGGGAGCGCGTCACCCCAGTACGACAGGTAGAGGCTCGTGTCACCGACGTAGGCGGGGTCGATGTACCAGCTCTTCTTGTCGGCACCGATCACGGACGCGTGGAAGCCGAGCGGCGTCTGGTCGAGACGGACGGTGGCCTGGTAGCCCTTGGTCACCGAGCTGCCGGCGTACGTCGTGATGTTCGGGTGCTTCCTCTGGAGCTTGCGCTGCATGACCGGCGACTCGACGACGGCGAAGGTCACGAGCTCGCCCGTCGGCGCGGGGACGACGACCTTGACCGTCTTGCCCCTGCGCGCCGCCTTGCTCCGCTCGAGCGGCGCTCGGTCGAGGCGGCCCGCCATCGAGACCTTGTCGAGCGTGTACGCCTTGTAGGACGAGGGGTTGACGGTGCGCCGGTGGCCCTTGTGACTTGCCTGCGGCTTGCTCGCCGTGCGCGTCCACAGGGACCCGCCGACGGGAGCCGCCGCTGCGCGGGGCGAGACGCTGGTCGGCTGCCCTGCCGGGGCGGCGACGGACATCCCGGTGAACGGCAGCAGGGCAAGGGTGAGCGCGGGGATGGCCAGGGCGGGGACGCGGCGAAGCTTGCGTGACACAGGTCGGTCCTTCTGGGTGGACGGCGCACAGCGGGAGCCCACAACCTAAGCCGAAATTCGCCGTCCACGTAGCCAAACGCGCGGCTACGCGGTGAGCACCACGACCTGTCGCTCCGCAAGGTCTGCCAGCGCCTGCTGGGTCATCGCCTCGGCGCCGCCCTCGGGCTCGCCGAACCGCTCGACCAGTCCCGTCACGACGTCCGCCTCGTCGGCACCGTCCTCGCCGACCAGGTCGACGATCGCGGTGGCCAGCGCGGACAGCACGATGACGTGGCCGTCGACGAAGACCGCGGACTCGTCGCCGTCGACGTACCAGTCGAGCAGGTCTCCCCGCGTGACCCTCATGCCGACATCATGCGTCGAGGTCGAGGTATCCAACGGCCCGCAGCGCGTCGAGGACGTCGCCGAGCGCGTCCTCGATGGTCCGCCCGGTGGTGTCGACGCGGACGTCGGCGTCATCGGGCTCCTCGTAGGGCGAGGAGATGCCGGTGAACTCGGGGATCACGCCGGCGCGGGCCTTGGCGTAGAGGCCCTTGCGGTCGCGGCGCTCGCACTCCTCGAGCGGGGTGGCGACGTGGACGAGGAAGAACGCGCCGCCGGCCTCGTCGACCATGGCCCGGACCTGCTGGCGGGTCTCGTCGAACGGGGCGATCGGGCTGACCACCGCGACCCCGCCGTGCCGGGCGATCTCGGCGGCGACCCAGCCGATCCGGCGGATGTTGGTCTCGCGGTCCTCCTTGGAGAACGTGAGGCCGGCCGAGAGGTGGCGGCGCACGACGTCGCCGTCGAGGCTGGTCACGGTGCGCAGGCCCTGCTCGAGGACCAGGTCCAGCAGCGCGCGAGCCAGGGTGGACTTGCCGCTGCCGGACAGGCCGGTGAAGAACACGACCAGGCCCTGCTCGATGGGCGCCGGCGAGTCGCGCTCGACGATCTCGTCGACGGCCTCGGGATAGCTGCCGTCCGGGTCGTCGGTGAGCGCGTGCACCCGGTCCGACCCGGCGTACGCCGCGGCGACCTGGGAGCCGAGCTCGTGGTCCACCCCCGGGTCACCGTGCGAGGCCAGCGGGACGGTGACGACGACCGCGTCGGGGAGCAGCGCAGCGGCAGCCAGGGAGGCGCGCACGAGGGCTGCGGGGGAGAGGTCGGGAGTGCCGTGACCGGTGAAGGCGAGCAGGGTCACCGGGCCCTGGCCGCGCAGCTCGTCGAGCTGGGTGTCGGTGAGCGCGTCGACCACGGGCACGACGGTCCGGCCGGAATGGGCTTCCCGGTAGGCAGCGGGCGTCAGGTGCAGGCGGCGGAAGGGGCCGTACGCCGCGTGCGCCAGTGGCTCGACGCCGCCGTCCGGCCACGACACCCGTGCCAGCGGAAGGCCCTCGGGATCGACGAGCTCGACCGATCCTGCCGCGGAAGCCTGAGCACCCACCGGCTCGGGCAGCGCCAGCGTGAGCGGGCTGTCCGGCTGGTTGAAGCGCGTGACGCCCGGCACCGCGGCGGTGAGCAGCAGCTCGAGGTCGTCGAGCTCCACCGGGGACGGGCAGTGCTGCGGGACGGGCTCGGGCACGGGCGTCATCCTGCCAGCCGCGACTCCGGGTCCGGACAGACGGAGCGCCCCGCCGCGCACGGGGACGTGCGGCGGGGCGCTCCTGGTGGGTGACGTGCGGGGGGTTGACGTCTCCCGCCCTGACATGTCGCCGGCGGACGATTCCGTTACGTCTGACTTCTGTGGGCTGCACGACCCTCCGACCCCCTGGGGTCCGGGTTTGGGCGAGGGGCCGTTCGGGGACCGGGCAGACGCTCGGCTCCCACACCTACAGGGAGCCCAGATCAACAAGGAGAACGTCATGGGCTACGGCCTTGGAGCATTTCTACTGGCGGTGGGCCTCATCCTGGCCCTCGCTGTCACTGACCAGATCAACGGCGTCGACCTGACGATGGTCGGTTGGATCCTGGCGCTCGTCGGCGTCCTCTCGCTGCTTCTCACGGCGGTCACCGCGAACCGCAGCCGTGGCATCCGCACCGTCGAGACCACCCAGGACAGCGAGGGTCGCCACGTCGTGAGCGACCGTCGCACCGACATCTGACGCCAGTCCCGCACCGGGCGGCGCCCCCAACCCAGGAGCAGGGTGGGGGCGCCGTTCTGCGTCTGGCTACGGTGGCGTCCATGTCGGGTCCGGTCGTCGTCGCCGAGGTTGTGCGCTCAGGGTTCGTGGAGGGTCACCACTACGGCTCGGTGGTCGCGCTCGCCGCGGACGGATCGATCGACTGGTCGGTGGGCGACGTGACGTCGCCCGTGCTGCCGCGGTCGTGCAACAAGCCGCTGCAGGCCGTCGGCATGGTGGAGCTGGGGCTCGACCTCGCTCCGGACCTGCTCGCCCTGGCCTGCGCGTCGCACTCGGGTGAACCGATGCACCTGGACGGCGTTCGCCGGATCCTCGACGAGGCGGGGCTGGACGCGTCGGCGCTGCAGACGCCCGCCGCCCTGCCGCTCGACGACGACGAGTCCGATGCCTGGCTGGCCTCGGGCAACGTCCGAGAGCCGATCGCCATGAACTGCTCCGGGAAGCACGCAGCGATGCTGGCGACCTGCGTGCTGAACGGCTGGGACGTGCCGAGCTATCTCGACCCGGCCCACCCGCTCCAGGTCGCACTGGCCGCGACGTTCACCCGGTACACGGGTGAGCCGGTGCTCGCGACCGTCGTGGACGGATGCGGAGCACCGCAGTTCTCCGCGTCGCTCGTCGGGCTGGCCCGCAGCTTCGCCGCCCTCGCCACCGCCACCGAGGGTCCGGCTCATCGGGTCGCGGAGTCGATTCGCACGCATCCGGAGATGGTCTCGGGCACCCGACGCGACGAGCGCACCCTCATCACCGCCATCCCCGGCGCGATCGGGAAGGCCGGAGCCGAGTCCTGCTACGCCTTCGCGCTCGCGGACGGCCGGTCCTTCGCGCTGAAGGTGGACGACGGTGCGCGCCGGGCCCGTCCGGTGGTGATGGCCGCCGCGTTGGCTCGGTCCGGTGTCGACGTCGAGCCCGGCGTCGACACCGAGGCGGTGCGCTCGACCGGCGTCCACACGCTGCTCGGCGGGGGACAGCCGGTCGGCGTCGTACGTGCGTTAGTGTGAACGCTTGCTAGCAAGCGATTTCCCTTGTTTTGAGCCAGATGTGACTCGATGCACACGCCCTCAGTTTGCGTTTGCTAACTCCAGTTAGCACAATGGAGTCATGGCCAAGGTGACAGTCGGCGAGAGGGTCAACCAGACGGTTGAGTCGCTCGGGGACTACCTCAAGGAGCAGCGCACCAGTGCGCGGCTCTCCTTGCGACAGCTGGCCGAGCAGGCAGGGGTGTCCAACCCCTACCTCAGCCAGATCGAGCGCGGCCTGCGCAAGCCCTCAGCCGAGGTGCTCGCCCAGATCGCCAAGGCGCTGCGGATCTCCGCGGAGTCGCTGTACGTCCGCGCCGGGATCATCAGCCCGGAGGACGGGGTCGGGGGCTCGGTCGAGCTCGCGATCCTCGGCGACACCGGGCTGACCGAGCGCCAGAAGCAGTCGCTGCTCGACGTCTACTCGTCATTCCTGGCGATCAACGCAACCCAACAAGAGAAGGAGTGAACATGGCTACCGCCAAGTTCGACATCAAGACCATCGCGGCCCCCGCGACCAAGACCCTCCACGCCGGTGTCGGCGCGGCCGACCTCGCCGTCGAGACCGTCAAGGGCTACGTCGCCGACGCGCAGAAGCGCTTCGAGGGCGTGCAGAAGGACGCCGTGAAGGCGTTCGAGGACGTGCAGAAGTCCGTCAAGGGCTTCGAGTTCGAGCCGAAGGCGCTGCGCTCGCAGGCCACCACCGTGGTGACCGCCCGCGTCGACGTCATCTCCAAGGAGGCCACCGCCCGTCGTGACCTCATCGAGAAGCGCGTCGCGGCCCTCCAGGCCGACGCCCAGAAGTTCGTGACCGCCAACGTCGAGACCGCGACCGACACCTACGAGACCCTCGCCAAGCGCGGCGAGACCGTGGTGAAGAAGCTCCGCAAGGACACGGCCAAGACCGTGGCGCCCGAGGGCAACGTCGTGAAGAAGGCTCCGGCCAAGAAGACGACCGCCAAGAAGGCTCCCGCCAAGAAGGCCGCCAAGAAGGCTCCGGCCAAGAAGGCCACCGCCACCAGCTGACGTTCCACGGCGCAGATCCATGTCGAAGGCCCCCGCGGGTATGTGCCGCGGGGGCCTTCGCACGCACCGGCGTACCCCGTTCCGGGTATGCCGAAAGGCTGCGCGGGTAGCGAGCGCCCCGCTGGTTACCGTCGCCACGTGTCCGCTCGGGAGTCGGACCCACTGGGGTACGCCGTGGGCGCGATGTTCACGGTGCTGGCCGTCGTCGCGTTCGGAGTCGCCGTGCACAACCGCGAGCCGGGCGACGAGCCGGACGCCGCCCCCGAGACCCCGTCGTCCGTGGCGACACCGAGCCCAGCTCCGGCAAGCCCGGCCGCGACCCCGAGTGCAACCGACCTGCCGGTCGAATGGCCGCCGACCGTGGCCAACCAGAGGTACGTCGACTTCCTCCAGGAGGACAAGCTCCCCGATGGCGGGGAGCTGGTCGACCTCGGCAAGAACAAGGGCGGTCTCCGCCTCACCCGCCAGGGGCTGACCCACGGTCCGGTCGAAGGTGACGACCTGGGTGCCGGCTACCTCGAGACGGAGCTGGAGTCGGACGTCCATCGGGTCGGTGCCCGAGTCGTGTTCCCAGCCGATGGGGCAGGGAGGATCGAGCTCGCCGCCTGGCGCACGCCGATCGCCGAGGTGGATCCGGGCCAACGGCCGGTCGCGCGACCGGACTCCGGCATGCGGCTGGTGGTCGTGCCCGGACACTGGGAGCTGAGGGTCGTCGACGCCGACCCCCGGGTCGTCGCCAAGGGCGAGTACGACAGCGACGAGCGGCGCCAGACGTTCGACGTCGTGCGCCAGGGCGACACCGTCTACGTCATCGACCCAGGGGGCCAGGTCACGCCGGTCGAGTACGACGCGGCAGCCGGGCTCGCGGGTCCGTGGGCGTCGTGGGGGCTGGTCGAGCTGGGCGCCGGCGAGCAGCCCGCGGTCATCGAGGCGGTGTGGGCGGGCTGACCTGCTGGTCCCGCGGTCGGCGGGGTTTCGTTTCTTCCGGCACACCCGGCACTCCAGTCCCTGTACCGTTTCCTCGTGCGTGGGAGGGTCGGGACACCGTGGGGGCAGTACGTCGGGCTGCTCGTGCTCGCCGCTGCCACCGTCGTGCTGTGCTACCTCGCGCTCAGCGGGACGCTGAGCGGCGATCCTGACGCGGACGGCGCCACCGACCCGACCGTGACCTCGAGCCCGACCGGCAGCGTCACCGACGACCCGACGTCCGAGCCGACCGACGACCCGACCGTGGGTGAGAGCAGCTCCCCGCCGCTCTTGGCGGAACCCCCGAAGGTGCGCGACCAGCGCCGCAAGGACTTCACCGAGGGCGACGACACCCTCCCGGACGGCGCGCAGATCGTCGACGGTGGCGGCAACGAGTCCGGTCTGGTCCTCACGAAGGCCGGCCTGACCCACGGGAACCCGACGTCCGGCAGCTTCGCCGCCGGGATCGTCGAGACCAAGTTCGAGTCCGACGTCCGCGCGCTGGGCTTCCGGGTCCGCTTCGCGACCGTCGAGGACTCCGGCGCGGTGACGCTGGTGGCCTGGCAGAACTCGCTCGCCGCCGCGTTCGGGGCTGGTGCCTCGACCGCACCGGCCTCGGGGTTCCGGCTGGTCGCCACCCCGGGCGAGTGGACCCTGTCCGTGCTGGACGGCTCGGAGAGCGTCCTGGCCGAGGGCACCTACGACTACTCCGGCGACGCCGAGACCTTCGAGATCGTCCGGGACGGGACGCAGGTCTGGGTCATCGACCCGACCGGCGCCCGGACGACGGCCAACGACCCCCGCGTCGCGGAGTTCGCCGGGCCGTGGGCGTCCTGGGGCGTCACGGAGTTCGGCGTCGGCGAGCAGCCCGCGACGATCGAAGCGCTGTGGGGCGGCTGAGGTTCCGAGGTTTCACCCGTGGACCCGTCCAATAGGCTGACCCGGTGAACGTGTTCGACGTGCAGGGCGGCGTACTGCTGCTCGTCTTCTTCATCCTGCTCGCGGTGAAGATCTACGCGTTCGTCAGTGCCCTGACCTTCTCAGCCGAGAGCTACGAGGCGGCCGGCAAGCTCACCAAGCCCGCCTGGACGATCATCCTGGGCCTCGCCCTGATCCTCCAGCTCCTCTTCTTCGGCGGCCCGACGATCCTGCACCTGGCGTTCACGATCGCCGCCTTCGTCTATCTCGCCGACGTGCGGCCAGCACTCGCCGGTCTCACGCGGCGCTGAATTCGCCCGTTCGGATCCGGCGTCTGTCGTGGCTCCTTATGCTGGGCAAGCGTTCTCGTAGGTTCTGATACCGGCATGGGGAGTGGGTCCACGGGCATGAGCGGGTTGTCGGAGATCCGACCCTGGGGGTCCTGGCACGTCCTCGACGAGGGTGACGGCTTCAAGGTCAAGCGCATCGTCGTGAACCCGCACAGCCGGCTCTCGTACCAGTACCACCTCCACCGTGCCGAGCACTGGGTCGTCGCCTCCGGCAAGGCCACCTGCGTCATCGACGGCGACACGTCGTACGCCGGACCCGGGGAGTGCGTCGACGTCGGCGTCGGCGTCGCGCACCGGATCGTGAACGACGAGGACTACCCGCTGGTGATCATCGAGGTCCAGCGCGGCGACTACACGGGCGAGGACGACATCGTCCGGCTCGAGGACGACTACGGGCGCGAGGGCTGAGCCGGTTCGGCGTCGGGCAGGGACCAGCGCGCCGAGACCCGCTTGCCCTCCGGCAGCGGCGTGACGTCCCAGCTCTCGGACAGGTGGTCGACGATGGCGAGCCCGCGTCCGCCGGTGGAGTCGTCGGTGGCGTCGAGCCGGGTCGGCCAGCCACCTCCGTCGTCCCAGACACTCAGGTCCAGCCGTCCGGCCGACCACGCCAGGTCGACCTCGACCTGCGTCGCTCCGGAGTTGACGGCGTTGGTGACGAGCTCGCTGACCGCGAGCACGACGTCCTGGCTGACGTCCTCCCCGACGTCGTGCGCTGACAGGAGCTCACCGACGTAGCTGCGGGCCGCCCGTGGAGCACGCGCATTCGCGTCGAAGCTCTTGGTCACGCTCGGGAGACGCCGCAGCGCCAGGACCGCGACGTCGTCGGCGCGTTCGGTGCTGTGCATCTTGGCCAGGATCTCCGCGATCATCGCGTCGAGCTGCCCGGCCTCCGCGACGGACAGACCCTCCGCCAGCCGGCGCATGCCGTCGTCGATCGGCTCGCCGCGCCTCTCGATGAGCCCGTCGGTGTAGGCGACGAGGGCCGACCCGACCGGGAGGACGAAGCTCTGCGAGCGGTAGGTGGTGGGGCCGGTGCCGAGCGGCGGCCCGACCGGGATGTCGACGAACTCGGCGCCGGCGTCCCCGACCAGTAGCGGCGGTGGGTGACCGGCGTTCGCGACTGTGATGTCGCCGGTCCGCCAGTTGCCCACCCCGACGAGGGCGGTGACGAGGTGGTCGTCCTTGGTGATGTCGAACTGCTGGGAGCACTTCTCCAGGGCCGCCTCGGGGGTGGCGCCGTCGAGGAGGTAGGCCCGCAGGGTGAAGCGGGCGCGCGCCATCTCGGCCACCGCGTCGACACCGTGGCCGGACACGTCACCGACCACGAACCCGAACGTGTCCTCCTCGAGACCGATGGCGCTGTACCAGTCACCACCGATGTCGGCGTTCTGGGCCGCGGCGACGTACTCGGTCGCCACCTCCATGCCCGGGATGTCCGGAGCCACCCGAGGCAGCAGTGCACGCTGCAGCCGCAGGAACGTGGTGCCCTGCTCGGCGTACACGGCGTCGACCTGCTCGTAGAGCCCGCTGATGGTCTCGGTGGCCGACACCGCCTGCTGTCGCGAGCGCACCAGCTGACGGGCGACCAGGGCGACCGCGCCGGAAAGGATCAGCCCGCTGGCCAGCAGGATCCAGGGCAGGCGCTGGCTCAGCGAGCTCCCGAGGTGGCCGCGAGGCGAGGTGACGACGGTCAGCACCGTGTCACCGAAGGGGACCGAGGTCTGGGACGTCCTGCCCTCGAGGGGGAGGTCGGCTGGGGCCACGTCGGTGGTCGTCATCTGCGCGGTGTCGGTGCCGGGCCCGAGGTAGATGGCGTAGTGGAGGCCCGAGTACGCCGAGTCGCTGTCGACCGGTGCGCGGCGGTCCTGGGGGATGGGACGTTCGGCGTAGACGACGAAGCCGGTGTCCGGGTCGGCCTTGGCGTAGGCGATCGTCAGCCGGTCATCCGACTCCACGGACGTCACGACGGTCGTGGTCGCGCCCAGGGCCCGGTCCAGCAACGCCTCCAGCTCGGGGCTGTCCGGGTCGAGCTCGGGCTCCGCGCCGACCGTCTCGACCTGCCCGAAGCCTCGGTTCTCGCGGCGCCACAGGGATGCCGAGGCGAAGGTCGCCTCGGGGCCCACGAAGTCGGTGAACAGCTGCTCGAAGGCGTTCGCCCCCTGCTCCGGTGGGAGCTGCGTCTGCACCTGGAGCGCTGCGGTCAACGGCTGCTGGATCGCGGCGACGGCGGTGGAGAGGACGGAGGCCGCCTGCCGGGTCTGCGTCTCCAACAGCCGCTGCTCGGTGTTGCTGTCGGCGCGCGCCGCGGCCCACGTGCCCAGGGCGGTCAGCACCAGTCCCAGGAGGAGGATCGCCGCAACCGGGCGCGTCGAGTGCGCGAGCGGCCGTCGCTCGGTCACGGTCGTCGGTTCGCTCCGTCTCCGTCATCGTCCGCGTCCACTCCGCCGACCACGGTGAACATGTCGTGCAGCCCCGTGATGTCCAGCAGCCGCACCAGCGAGGCCGGGACGTCGACCAGGGTCAGCGACTTGCCCTCGGCCGCGGACTCGTTGCGCACCCGGACCAGGGCCCCGAGGCCGGTCGAGTCGATGAACGTGACCCGGCTCAGGTCGAGCCGGAGCCCGTCGTGGTGGGCCAGACCCTCACGGGCAGCCGACAGCACCTCGTCGACGACGGCCAGGTCGATCTCGCCGCTCATCCGGACGACCGCGTCGCCGTCGCCGGTGACGTCGAGCTCGAACGTGGCCACGAGTGCTCCTCGGAGTGGGGGGACTGCGCTGAAACTAGCGGCTCGCCCCCGCCTCGGGAATGCGCGTTGGCCACCCTCAAGGGTGAAGAACGTCCCGTTCCTGGGTCGGCCCCGACAGATCCTCGTTGTCCGGGTCTGGCGAGGAGGGCGGTGACGGATCGCCGGCCGGCGCCACCTCGGGCTCTTCGGTGGGTTCCTGCGGTGTCGTGGTCATGTCCCCGTGGTACCCACCTCGGGGTACCGCAAGGACATGAGCACCCAACCGAGCGACACCCCCAACCCGCACAACGACCCGCTGCTGGAGGAGGACGAGGGACTTCCGGCCGAGGAGCACATCGACGACGCACAGGTCGACGAGCAGCTGGAGACCGAGCCCGACGAGGCCAGGAACGCGACCGACGGCTACGCGCCGGAGGACGACGGCCGGTGACCGAGGGCTACGCGGAGGAATCCGAGAACACCGAGCCGAGCGACGACACCGAGACGGGGGACGGCCACCGGCCCGAGGAGCTCGCCGAGGACGAGCTGCCCCATCCGCCGGAGACGCCGACGGAGCAGCCGGACACCGCCTCACGGAGCTGACCGGCAGGACCGTCCTCCCGCCGCCTCGCACCCGAAGGGGTGAATGCGCGAGGTCACAGTCTGCGGACGTCTCGCCGGGGATACCGAGAGCTCGTGACCACCCTTCCCAAACCCCGAGGCGAGCTGAGCGACGCCGTCCTCGCTCGCTTGCGTGACGCGGGGCAGTCGCGGCCGGTCGACGTCGAAGCCGAGTCCGCCGACGACGCCGCGATCAGCCTGTGGGTGCTGCACGAGCTGAGCTACCGCGGCTTCGACGACGTGGAGGACGACGCCGAACGTGACCCGGACCTGCTGCGCGTCCGGTTCGACCTCGAGGACCGGCTCGAGTCGGAGCTGCGCGCGCGCTGGCCCGGGGTGCCGGAGGGGCGCGAGCTGGTCGGCGACCTGCACCAGTGGATCGCCGAGCACGACGGCCCCTCGCTGGCCCGGCACGTGCAGACCGAGGCGACCGAGGAGCAGGTGCTGGACTTGCTGCGATTCCGGTCGGTCTACCACCTCAAGGAGGCCGACCCGACGACCTGGGTGATCCCTCGGCTGCCGGTCGAGGCGACGGCCGCGCTCGTCGAGCTGCAGTACGACGAGTACGGCGTCGGGGACCCGGCCCGTCTCCACGCGGAGCTGTTCGCCCGCGGCATGGAGGCGAGCGGGCTGCGTCCCGAGTACGGCGCCTACGTCGACGAGGCGCCCGTCGAGTTCCTCGAGCAGAACAACGCGCTGTCCATGTTCGGCCTCCAGCGCCGGCTCCGTGGCGCGGCGCTCGGCCACCTCGCGGCGTTCGAGGCGACGAGCTCGCTCCCGTCCCGGCGGATGGCCCAAGGTCTGCAGCGGCTCGGCTTCCCCGCCGAGATGGTCGGCTACTACGCCGAGCACGTCGAGGCCGACGCCGTGCACGAGCAGACCGCGCTGCGCGACGTCTGTGGCGGGCTGCTCCGTGCGGAGCCCCGCCTCGAGCCCGACATGTGGTTCGGTGCCTGGGCCTGCCTCGACCTCGAGGACCGCTCGGCGCACCGCCTGCTGGCCTCGTGGGGTGTGGCCGCGTGACCGACTCGCGGCCCGACGTGGTGCTCTGTCCCGGCGGGCCGATGCTGCTGCGCGGCGAGCACGTGGTGCACGACGAGGAGGGCGGGGAGCACCACACCACGCGGCCGGTGTCGGCGGTGTGCCGGTGCGGGAAGTCGGCGTCGAAGCCCTGGTGCGACGGGACGCACAAGCTGCTACCACCGAAGCTCCGTCCTTGAGCTCCTAGGGCGCAACGCCCCAGTCGAACCGGTCGATCAGCACCACCGAGCCGCGCGGGAAGTCGCGGTGGGCGATCACCCGGAGGTCGGTGTCGTCGGCCAGCAGGGCCTCGACGGCCGGCACCTGGCCCGGTCCCACCTGCAGCAGGGCAGACCCCGCCACCATCAGGTGTCCGCGGATCACGTCCAGGCACGCACGCACCAGCTGCGTCCCGTCCGGCCCGCCGTCGATGGCGCTGACTGGATCCTCGGGATAGAGGGCCACCTCGCCGCTGGGCACCCAGGGCGGGTCGGCGATGACCACCGCGAAGCGCTCGTCGGGCTCGAGCACCTGGTCCATCCGGCCCTCGCGGACGTCCACGCGCAGCCCGGCCACCGACGCGTTGAGCCGGGTGAGCTCGCAGGCGGCCGGGTTGGCGTCGACCGAGACGAGCCGGCGGGTCGAGCGGGAGACGGCCAGCAGGCCGATGTGGCCCGCGCCGGCGCAGAGCTCGAGGACAGGTCCCGGCGGCGCGGCGGCGATGAGCTCGGCGGCCCAGAGGCCCTGGGCCTCGGTCCAGGGCCGCGGCTCGAGCACGCGCGCGTCGTACGCGATCCGGAGCCCGCCGAAGTCGAGGCTCTTGGACTCGGACATGGTCGTCATGGCGCCGCCGATCGGAGCTTCTCGAGCAGCGGGCCGGCTGCCTCGGCGAGGAACCGGTCCTGGCCTTCGTCGCCGATCTGGACGAGTCCGACGTCGGTGAAACCGGCCTTCCAGAACTCCTCGACCGCCGACACGATCTCGTCGAAGTCCGGGCCGCAGGGGATCGAGCCGGCGACGTCCTCCGGCGTCACGAACTTGCTCGCCGCCGCGAACCCCGCGGTGGTCGGGAGGTCGGCGTTGACGCCCCACCCGCCGCCGAACCACCGGAACTGCTCGTGGGCCCTGGCCACCGCCGCGTCCTTGTCCGGGTCCCAGCAGATGGGGACCTGGCCGATGGCGCGCGCGCCGTCGCCGATCCGCGCGACGCCGTCCACGTCGTTCCACGAGCTGACCAGCGAGCCGTCCGGCTCGACGGCGATCAGGTCGTCGGCCAGTGGCGCGAACCGCTCGACGCTCTGGTCGCCCGAGACGGCGATGCCGATGCGTACCTGCTCGTCCGGCAGGTCCCAGAGCCGTGCTGCGTCCACGGCGTAGTGCTCGCCCCGCCACGTCACCAGCTCGCCACCGAAGAGGGCACGGATGATCTCCGCCGCCTCCTCGAGCATCTCCTGCCGGGTCTCCACGGCGGGCCAGCCGTCGCCGATGGTGTGCTCGTTGAGGTTCTCACCGGAGCCGAGCCCGAGCGTGAACCGTCCCTCCGTCAGCAGTCCCAGGGTCGCGGCCTTCTGCGCCACGACCGCCGGGTGGTAGCGCATGGTCGGGCAGGTCACGTAGGTCATCAGCTCGACGCGTTGGGTGACCTGGGCGACGGCGCCGAGCACGCTCCACGCGTAGGGCGAGTGGCCCTGCTCGGTCAGCCACGGCGAGTAGTGGTCGCTCATCACCTCGAAGTCGAAGCCGGCCTCCTCGGCGGCGCCGGCGTACCGCACCAGCTCGCGGGGTCCGGACTGCTCGGTCATCAACGTGTAGCCGAAGCGGGTGGTCTGGTCGGACATGGGCCTCAGGTACCCCGCCGGTCAGTCCACGCTCAACTTCGCGCGGCCCTCGACCAGGAGGGCCAGTCGTCGCAGCGCCTCGACGTTGCGCCACCCGAGCAGGGGGTCCTCGACCAGGTCGGGCATCAGCGCCCCGGGACCCGAGACGACGTTCTCCTGGATCTCGACCTCGGTCTCGGTGCCGCTCGCCTCGAGCCGCAACACCACCTCGGCTGCTCCCGTCGGCCAGGCCCGCGCGCGCAGGCTCAGCATGGAGCCGGGCACGACGTCGAGGACCTCGGTCGTGTCGTCGAGGAGCAGCGGC
>Ga0075368_10000162_pt1 | contig 18059 bp, 13 predicted proteins | sample EndMethybrTD3033_FD_71518 | JGI IMG/M metagenome (GOLD analysis project Ga0075368, IMG submission 71518) | Populus endosphere microbial communities from Tennessee, USA - Endosphere MetaG P. TD hybrid TD303-3 | ecosystem: Host-associated > Plants > Roots > Endosphere | place: USA: Tennessee... | reverse complement strand
AAGCGCCTGACCCCCGACAGCCTCGGCCGGTTCTATGTGAAGGCGCGCTCTGGAGAACTTGTGCCGCTATCGACCGTGACCCGGGTGGAGATGCGACCGCAGGCGAACCGGCTGCCGCAGTACAACCAGATGAACTCGGCGACGATATCGGGCGTCCTCGCCCCCGGCGCGACGATGGGGCAGGCTGTGGAGTTCCTGCAGAAGCAGCAGCTGCCGCCGGGCTTCCAGGTGGATTGGCTGTCCGACAGCCGGCAATACGTCTACGAAGGCAATCGCCTGACGATCTCGTTCGGCTTCGCGCTGGTGGTGATCTTCCTGGTGCTGGCCGCGCAGTTCGAAAGCTTCCGCGATCCCATCACCATCCTCGTCACCGTGCCGCTGGCGGTCTGCGGCGCGCTGATCCCGCTCTATCTCGGCTTCACCACGCTCAACATCTATACCCAGATCGGGCTGGTGACGCTGATCGGGCTGATATCGAAGCACGGCATCCTGATGGTGACGTTCGCCAACGAGATGCAGCACAGCGAAGGGCTGGACCGAAAGGCGGCGATCCGCAAGGCGGCGGCGGTGCGCATGCGGCCGGTGCTGATGACCACCGCGGCGATGGTCGCCGGCCTTATCCCGCTGATCTTCGCCGCCGGCGCCGGCGCGTCCAGCCGCTTCGCCATCGGCATCGTCGTGGTGATGGGCATGCTGGTCGGCACGCTGTTCACGCTGTTCGTGCTGCCGACCGTCTACAGCTTCGTCGCGCGCGACCACCGCGCGGCCGCCGACAGCCCGCGATCCCGCCAACTGGCCGATGCCGAGGGAGAGACCGCCCATGCGTAAGCTTGCCCCGCTGCTCGTCTTCCTTGCTTCCGCCTGCGCGGTCGGGCCGGATTACAAGCGTCCCGAAACCGCCCCGCCCGCGGCGGCCGCCTTCCAGAGCGCCGCGCCGGGCACGAAAGCCGGTCAAACGGCCGACCGCTGGTGGCGGCTCTACGACGATCCCGTGCTCGACGGGCTGGTCGAACGCGCGCTCGCCGCCAACACCGACTTGCGGGCCGCGCGGGCGAACCTGCTGCGCGCCCAGGCGGTGCTGAGCGAGGCGCGCGCAGGGCTGATGCCGCAAGGCCAGATCACCGGCGGCGCGAACTATGGCAACAACCAGGGTTTCCAGGGCGGGCAGGGCCAGCAGGGCGGCGGTTCGACCCAGTGGTCGTACAACGCCGCCCAGACCATCGACTGGGAGATCGACCTGTTCGGCCGCCTGGGCCGCACGATCGAAGCGGCGAAAGCCGACGCCGCCGCCGAGCTGGCCGCACGCGACCGGGTCGCCGTAACCGTCACGGCCGAAACCACCCGTGCCTATGTAGACGCCTGCGCGCTGGCCGAGGCGGTCGCCGTGGCGCAGGAATCGATCGCCATCGCCGAGCGGCAGCTGTCGCTCCAGCAGCAGCGCGAACGCGCAGGCGCCGCGTCACGCCTCGACGTCGAGCGTTCGGCCACGCCGTTGGCGACCATCCGCGCCGCCCTGCCTTCGCTCGAAGGCCGCCGCCGCGCTTCCCTGTTCGAACTGGCCGCGCTGATCGGCGCGACGCCGGCCGAGCTTCCCGAAGCAGCGCGGCAATGCGCAAGGGCTCCCGCGGTGCTTCAGCCCATTCCGGTCGGCGACGGGCAGGCGCTCCTCGCCCGCCGTCCCGACGTGCGCGAGGCCGAGCGCAGGCTTGCCGCCGACACCGCGCGCATCGGCGTCGCCACCGCCGACCTCTATCCGCGCATCTCGCTGGGCGGGTCGGGCAACTTCTTCCGCAACGACCAGGTGCGCGGCGGCGATTCCTTCACCTTCTCGGCCGGGCCGCTGATCTCGTGGAGTTTTCCCAGCGTGCTGGCCGGGCGCACCCGCATCCGCCAGGCCGAAGCGGGCGCTCAGGCCTCGCTCGCCGCGTTCGACGGCGCGGTATTGACCGCGCTCAAGGAAGTCGAACAGGCGCTGTCGCTCTATGCCGCCGAAGCGGAGCGCAACGCCCGCCTTCGGGAAGCCGAACGACATGCGGACGCGGCCTATGGCCTCGCCGGCCAGCGCTACCGCGCCGGTTCCATCGCCTTCCTCGAACTGCTCGATACCCAGCGCGAACTGCTGGACGCGCGCAGCGCGCTGGCCGCTTCTACCCAGCAGCTCGGCTCGCTCCGCGTCGATCTGTTCAAGGCGCTGGGCGGCGGCTGGGAAGCGCAGGCGATATAAAGTCTGATTCAGCCCAGCTGGATCAGGGCTGTGCCAGCCCGCTCACCTACGCCGATCTGATCGGTAAACTCGCTGATATCGGCGTCATGGACTCTGAGCCGAATATCAGGAACAAGCTGAGCCGGGGTAAATTCACAGCGGTGTTCTTGGTGCAATGTTTAGAGGCTATTGGGGCGTCCGACCTAAGGCTCTAAGCCAGAAAACATGTCATCCGGGTCTTCGTCTAACACCGCATGCACATCAGTTACTCGATAAGCGATTGGACGCCCTCTCGCACTAAGCTCGACATTAACGCTAACATCGAACAGCGCTCTAAAAACGTTCCCCTCAAGCTGAATCTTCTCATGTAGCATCCGCTGCTCAGCAAGGTCGGACGCATAGAGAATAGGATGGGCGCGGTCGTGGATGCTCCGGATTACACCTCGCTCACCACCCTTTTTGCCTGGCTTGCCTGCTTCGACGCTGGGGCGCACAAATCGGAGAAGAACACGTTCTTGATTCTGATCCGTCTTCCTCTCCAACTCTTGCCGGTGCTCTGTAATCTGTTGTTCAGCCTCACGGGCTTCAGCCGTCGTGAATTTGAAGACGGCTCTGACTTTCCGCGCACCATCCTCAAAGGCGGCCGCCTCTAGGGTCGCACTGCCGTTCGAGTCATTTGCAATTGCCTGTGTGGTTTTTAGAAAGTCTGCTAAATCTGACTTTGTGGCGTCATTTACGCGTCCGCCGGGTTTGAAGTAGCGGCTAATCTTACTCTTAAGGTCGTCCACAAACTTCGTGAGAATTTGAGCCTTATCGATTGCGTCAATCGCCCAAAGCGCCGCGCCGCCGGCGCCGACCCCTCCGCCAGCAATCCACCAAACAAGATCGGCCTCAATACTGCCCGATCTCACTTCCTTGATGTAAATTTCGCTGTCGCCCTTCAACTCAGGGAGCTCCCGCGCGACAAATTTGTCGAACTGGTTTCCAATGCCAACAAAGTTGGCAACGAAGTCGGACAACGCGATTGGCTCTCTGGTATCGATGTTTAGCCGGATGTGTGCGCCGTCGTCCCCCATGGTGTCTTTGTATGACAGCTTAGACAAAGCGCAACTCCAATATTGAAGTGGCACTGCAAACGATGGCAAGCACCATCACGGCGCTACGCATCGGTAATCGCCTTGGTGCGCTTGCTACATAATGCCGGGATATCCTATGGGTGGTCGGGCCGGGGGAGTGGGCTGGCACAGCTTCCACGCAAGAAAAGCCTCTAATACTCCCGCACGAGCTTGAACGGCGCGCCCAGCGGGCCTTCGGCGCACAGTTCCTCGAAGCTCGCCTCCACCAGCGTCACGTGCTGCAGCATGGCGGCATGGGCTGCTACCGCATCGCCGCCGACGATCGCCCGCACGACCGTCTCGTGTTCGGCGTGGGAACGCCGGGGGCGGCCTTCCAGGTAGAACTGCGCGCGGCGAAAGGGCGACAGCCGCCGGCGCATCGCCGCGGTCATGTCCGCCAGAACGACATTGTGGGCGCCCGCATAGATCATCGTGTGGAAGCTGTGATTGGCCTCGGCGAAAGCGGCGGCGTCACCGCTGCGCGCGATCTCGCCCATCTTTTCGTGGAAAGCCTGAAGCCGGCGGCGCTCGGTCGGCGCCATCGACAGCGCAGCGAGCCGGGCGCAGGTCGCCTCCAGCTCTCCCATGGCGACGAACAGTTCCTCCAGCTCGGCGGGAGAAACCTGGGTGACGAAAGCGCCCCTGCGGGGACGGATCTCGATGATCCCGGTCCTGGCCAAAAGGCGCAGCGCCTCTCGCACCGGGGTGCGCGACACCGCGAAACGCTGGGCCAGCTGATGTTCGTCCAGCCGCGATCCTGGGGCGAATTCGCCCGACAGGATCGATTCCGCCAGCGCCTCGGCAAGCTTGTCGGTGGCCGTCTCGGTCAAAAGGTCAATACTCCATTCGACGCATATGGAAAAAACGCCCGGCCACCTATTCCGCTCCTGCATACAAAAATGAATGATTGACGACAATGCGATTGCCGAATCGGTAATTGCATGCAATCTTTCTGTATCGCATACAAAATGGGGTGGGGGACCGCGGCACGCCGTAGGTTCAGGGGGATGTCTGGGCGCTGACCATGAGGGAGCGACCGGATATGCGAAATATACTACTTGGACTTTCAGCCATCGCGGCTTGCGGTGCGGCGACTGCGGCACAGGCGCAGGACGGCGACAGCGGCTGGGAATTGCACGGCTTCGGCGACGTCTCGCTGAAAAGCGATTACGTGACGCCGCGCGGGCTGGTCGTCGTCGACGACGGCGCGACGGTGCAGGTGCTGAACGGCCTCGTCGCCGTCGCGCCCAGCGGCCTCGCCATCCACGCCGGCACCTGGGTCGATCTCAATCCGGGCTACAACAAGGCGGAAAACATCACGACGCTGAACGAATTCGACTTCTTCGTAGGCGTCAGCGGCAAGATCGCACCGGGCCTGACGGCGGGCGTCGAATACCAGCAGTTCATCAGCGGCCAGCCCTCGGTGGCGTTCCAGGACGAACGCAACATCGAATTCAGCCTGAAATATGCCGACGGCGACAAGGACACGGCCGTCACGCTCAATCCTTACGCAAAGCTGTTCTGGGCGTTCGACAGCAAGTCGTCGACCGTCGTGCTCGGCAAGGCCGGCGGCACGTTCGACGTGGAGCTGGGCGCGGTGCCCACCTACAAGTTCCAGGGCGCGACGCTTTCGGCCCCGACCTGGATCACCGTCGGCCCCAAGACCTATTGGGGCAAGCGCGGCGACGCGATCAAGGATTCCAACGTCGGCGTCTTTTCGACCGGCCTCAAGGGCAGTGTTCCGCTGAAGATCTTCGGCAGCGGCGGCGCCAGCGCGTCGATCTATGCCCAGATCCAGTATTACAAGCTGCTCAACGACAACCTCGAAGCGGCGCGGTTCATCCTCACCCGCTCGACCGGTGACGACAAAGTCACCTTCGGCACCGGCATCAGCTTCGGCTTCTGACGGACAGCGGACCTGTAACCACCCCCCGGCTCGATCGTCGGCCACCCGCGAATGGAGAAACCCCTATGTCTCTTGTTCCGGCCAAACCATACGAGTTCTCCCTGGACCCCGCGAAAGTCGCGCTGCTCATCATCGACATGCAGCGCGACTTCGTGGAGCCGGGGGGCTTCGGGGAGATGCTCGGCAACGACATCTCCCGGCTCCGGCCTTCGATCGAGCCGCTCAAAGCCCTGCTTGCCGCCGCCCGGCAAGCAGGGCTTTTTGTCATGCACACCCGCGAAGGCCACAAGCCGGACTTGTCCGACCTGCACGAGGCCAAGCGGATACGCGGGCGCGGCGCAAAGACGATCGGCGACGAAGGCCCGATGGGCCGCATCCTGATTATCGGCGAACTCGGCCACGACATCATTCCCGAGCTTTACCCGATGATGGGCGAGCCGGTGATCGACAAGCCGGGCAAGGGCGCGTTCTACAATACCGAGCTTGCCGAGCTGATCGCCGACAACGGCATCACCCAGCTGATCGTCTGCGGCGTCACCACCGAAGTCTGCGTGCACACCACCGTGCGCGAGGCGAACGACCGTGGGATCGAGTGCCTGGTCATATCCGACTGCACCGCATCCTACTTTCCGGAATTTCACGAGACCGCGCTGCGGATGATCACGGCGCAAGGCGGAATCTTCGGCTGGGTCACCGATTCAGCGAGCGTGATCGCCGCGCTCACCGCACCGGCGGAACCGGCAGCGAGCTAAGCAAAGGGGGGTTTGCACCATGACGAGCATGAGCAAGACGGCGGCATCGCCGAAAGCGATACCCTGGTGGACGCCGGGAGACTGGAACGCCTTCTTCGGCTTCGGCACCAATATCCTGGTCAACGTGCTGGTGCTGACCGGCCTTTTGCGCTTCGTGCTGAAGCTGCCGGACCCGATCATCTTCGGCCGCATCCTGCCCGCCGTCGGCCTGATGCTGTTCCTCAGCACGGTGTACTACGCCTGGCTAGGGCGGCAGCTGGCGGTCAAGGAGGGGCGCAGCGACGTCTGCGCGCTGCCTTCGGGCATCAGCGTGCCGCACATGTTCGTGGTCGTCTTCGTCGTCATGCTGCCGATCCTGATTTCCAGCGGCAATCCGGTGGAAGCATGGAGCGCCGGACTGACCTGGGTGTTCATCCAGAGCTTCGTGCTGATGATCGGCGGCTTCATCGCCCCGGTGATCCGCAAGATCACCCCGCGCGCGGCGCTACTGGGATCGCTGGCGGGCATCTCGCTGACTTTCATCTCGCTCAACCCCGGCGCGCAGGTCTTCACCACGCCGCTGATCGGCGTCGTCTGCCTTGCCATCATCCTCGCGAGCTGGCTGGGCAACTATCGCTATCCCGGCGGTCTTCCCGGCGGCCTGATGGCGATCATCGTCGGCTCGGCCATCGCCTGGGGCGCGACGCTGCTGGGCATTCCGCTGGGCGGCATCGGCACCGAGCAAGTGACGGGCGCGCTCGCCGATTTCGGCTTCCACGTGCCCCTGCCCGCTTTCGCCGAAATCCTGGGCGGCTTCAAATATATCGGGATCATCCTCGTCACCGCCATCCCCTTCGGCATCTACGACCTGGTCGAGGCGATGGACAACGTGGAAAGCGCCGAGGCGGCGGGCGACCATTTCCCCACCACCCGCGTGCTGACCGCCGACGGCGTCATCAGCCTGATCGGCTGCGTCATGGGCAACCCCTTCATCAACGCCGTCTACATCGGCCATCCGGGGTGGAAGCAGATGGGCGGGCGCCTTGGCTATTCCGCCGCCACCGGCATCCTCATGCTGATCCTGACCTGGTTCGGCATCATCGGCCTGATGATGGCGATCATCCCCTCGGTCGCGCTGCTGCCGATCCTGCTCTATATCGGCATGCTGATCGGCGCGCAGGCGTTCCAGGAAAGCCCGCACAAGCATGCGCCGGCCGTGGTGCTGGCGGTGGTGCCGACGATCGCCGCCTGGGGCACGACCCAGATCAACAACGCGCTGGGCGCGGCTGGCACGAACGCCGGCAAGGTCGGCATGGACGTGCTGGCCAACAACGGCGTGCTTTACGAGGGCCTCCATATCCTGGGCAGCGGCGCGACGCTGGTGGGCATCATCCTGGGTTCGATCTGCGTCTTCATCATCGAGGCGCAGCACATGAAGGCGGCGGCCTTCTCACTGGCGGGCGCGGTGCTGACGTTCTTCGGGCTGATGCATTCCGAAGCCATCGGCGTGATGAAGACGCCCACGGTCGCCTCCGCCTATTTCCTGGTCGCGGTATTTCTGTTCCTCTGCGCCAGCCGCAAGGAGGCGGCGGCCGAAGAGACCGAGCCCGGCGCGGAACCGGCGATGGTGCCCGCCGAATGACCGAGGAAGACGTTGCGCAGCTGGCGAACATGGCTGGGCTCGATCTGGACCCCGCCCACCTGCCCGGCGTGATGCGCAATCTGGAGATCCTGGAAGGGCAGACCGCGCTGCTCTTCCAGGAACCGCTCGACCCGCTGGTCGAGCCTGCGCCGGTCTACCGCCCGTGATCGCCGAGCCTCCTGCTATCGAGAAGACATTGATCGACCTTGCCAGCATCATCGAAACCGCGCGCGCGGTACGCGAGGGCCGCCAGTCGGCCCTCGCGCTCATCGAAGCCCGCCTCGCGCGGATCGAGGCGCTCGATCCCTCGCTCAACTGCTTCACCGAAGTGCTCGCCGACCGGGCGCGGCGCGAGGCCGCTGCGGTGGACGCCATGGTCCGGGCCGGCCGCGATCCGGGTCCGCTGGCAGGCGTGCCCTTCGGCGTGAAGGACAATTACGACGTCGCCGGCCGGGTGACGACCGCCGGTTCGATCGTCAACCGCGTGCTCGCCCCCGCCACGGTCGATGCAGTGCTGTTGCAACGCCTTTCCAAGGCCGGCGCTGTGCTGGTCGGCACGCAGAACATGGACGAATTCGCCTACGGCTTCACCACCGAGAACGCGCATTACGGCGCCACCCGAAACCCGCTGGACACCGGGCGCAGCGCCGGCGGATCGTCCGGCGGGTCGGCGGCGGCGGTGGCCGCGGCGCTCTGCGACTTCGCGCTCGGCACCGATACCAACGGCTCGATCCGCGTCCCTTCCTCGTTCTGCGGCATCTTCGGCCTCAAGCCCACGTTCGGCCGCCTGCCGCGCACCGGGACATTCCCCTTCGTCCACGATCTCGACCACCTGGGGCCTTTCGCCCGCAGCGCCGCCGATCTCGCGCTGGTCTACGACACGATCCAGGGCCACGACGCCGGCGATCTCGCCTGCGCCGAGCGGACGAAATGCCCCACGGTTCCGGCGCTTGCCAAAAGGTTCGCCGGGCGCGTCGGCATCCTGGGCGGCTGGTTCGACGATCTTGCCGACGATCAGGGCCGCGCCGCCGTGGCGCTGGCGGGCGACGCGCTGGGCGCGTCGGGCACGGTGATCCTCCCCGGCGCGGCCAGGGCGCGCGCCGCCGCTTTCCTGCTGACGTCGTCGTCGGGCGGCAACCTCCACCGCGAAGCCCTGCGGACCCGCGCGGCGGATTTCGACCCCGCGACCCGCGACCGCCTGCTCGCCGGCCTGCTGCTTCGCGCCGATCCGGTGCTGCAGGCCCAGCGTTATCGTACGCAGTTCCGCGAAGAAGCGCTGGCCGCGTTCCGCGACTACGATCTGCTGATCGCCCCCGCCACCCCATGCAGCGCGCCGCTGCTGGGCCAGCCCACGATCCATGTCGCCGGCAAGGACATCCCGACCCGCGCCAATATCGGCCTGCTGACGCAGCCGCTCAGCTTCATCGGCCTGCCCATCGTCGCCGCGCCCATCCCGGGCGGGCCGATGCCGATCGCCGTCCAGCTGATCGCCCCGCCCTGGCGCGAGGATGTCGCGCTCGCCGCCGCCGCCACGCTCGAAGGCGCCGGGATCGCGCGCGGGCCGGAGGCGTTGCCGTGCTGATAAACGATCCCGCCACGCTTGCCGAAGTCGAAGCGGCGTTCGCCGCCTACGAACGGGCGCTGATGGACAACGACCTCGACATGCTCGACGCGCTGTTCTGGCATTCGCCGATGACCGTGCGCATCGGGCCGGGCCAGAACCTCTACGGCATCGAGGCGATCCAGGCCTTCCGCCAGAACCGTGTGGGCGGCTCGCCCCCGCGCACATTGCTGAAAGTGGTCATCACCACTTACGGCCGGGACTTCGCCACCGCGAATTGCGAATTCCAGCGAGCGGGCGCACCGGCGCCCGGTCGGCAAAGCCAGACCTGGGCGAGAATGGCCGAAGGCTGGCGCGTCGTCAGCGCGCATGTCTCCATGTTGGGCGAAGGAAGCTGACGGACGTGGGCGCGCGCGCTTACTCTGCCTAGTTGGTCGCCTGATCGCCGCCCAGCGCCCGGTACAGCGCGACCCGGTTCTGCACCGCCGTCAGCTGCGTAGCGACTTCCGAACGCCGGGCGCTATAGGCGCTGCGCTGCGCGTCGAGATTATCGAGCGAACTGGCCACGCCGCCGCGATAGCGCGCCTCGGTCAATCGCGCGGTATCGGTGGCGGCGGTCGTGTTCATCGCCGCCGCGCGCAGTTCGTCGGCGATAGTCCCCTGCCGCGCGAGCGCATCGGCCACTTCGCGGAACGCGGTCTGGATCGCCTTTTCGTAAGTCGCCAGCGCGGCATCGCGCTGCGCCTTCGACACGGCGACATTCGCGCGCGCGCCGCCGCCGGCGAAAATCGCGTAGCTCGCGTCGGCGCCGACCGTGGTGTGGAACGCGCCCGAATCGAACAGCGATCCCAATGCGTCGCTGGCGAAGCCGAGCAGGCCCGTCAGCGATATGCGCGGGAACAGCTCGGCGCGCGCGACGCCGATTTCGGCATTGGCGGCGCGCAGCTGGTATTCGGCCTCGACGACGTCGGGACGGCGCAGCAGCACTTCGGAACTGGTGCCGGCGGGCAAAGTCGCGATGGAGCCGGTCACTTCGTCGAGCCGCATCGGCAGGAGCGCCGCATCGAAAGGCGCGCCGACGAGCAGCTGGATCAGGTTGCGGTCCTGCGCCAGCGCGGTCTTCTGCGCGGCGACATCGCCTTCGGCGGTGGCGAGGATCTGCTCGGCCTGGCGAAGCTCCGTTCGCGGGGCGACCCCGCCTTCGAGCTGGGCACGATTGAGCGTGACGCTGCGCCGGGCATTGGCGGCGGTGTCCTGCGCGATTCCCAGCAGTTCGGCATCGGCGGCGTGCAAAGCCCAGGCGTTGGCCAGATCGGACACCAGCGCCAGCCGGACCGTCCGCGCCGCCGCCTCTGTCGCCAGCGCACGCTGGCGTTCGGCGGCGGTCGCCGAGGCGAGGCGACCGAACAGGTCGAGTTCGAACGCGGCGACCCCGGCCGAGAGCGAATAGCTTTCGCGCGGGGCGCTGTTCGCCCCGCTGTCGCGGCTGGCGCCCGCGCTGGCATCGACGCCGGGGAACTGCTGCGCCCGCACGACGCGGACCTGGGCACGGGCGGCGGCGATATTGGCGGCGGCGATCCGCAAGTCGCGATTGTTCGCCAGTGCCTGCTCTACCAGCGACCGAAGGCGGCCGTCGCGGAAGATGTCGCGATAGGAGACCGAGGGAAGCGCCGCCTCGCTCTGCGCCAGATAGGCGTCTCCCGCCGGCCAGGACTGCGGCACCGGCGCGGCCGGCCGGACATACTTCGGCGCCATCGAGCAAGCGGAGAGAGCCACCGCCAGCGCGAGAACGGCGACGCGCCTCATGCTGCGGCCTCGTCGCTCTTGCCGAAGCGGTGGCGCAGCGCCTTCAGCCCGTCGCGCACGCCCCGGCGCACGAGCACGAAGAACAGCGGGATGAAGAAGATCGCCAGCAGCGCCGCGGTCAGCATTCCGCCGATAACCGAGGTGCCGATGGCGACGCGGCTGTTCGCGCCGGCGCCGGTGGCGATGGCCAGCGGAAGCACGCCGAAGATGAAGGCGAAGCTCGTCATCAGGATCGGCCGCAAGCGAATACGCGCCGCCTGGAGCACGGCGTCGATGACGCGCGCGCCCTTGCGTTCCTCCTGCTCGGCGAACTCGATCATCAGGATCGCGTTCTTCGCGGCCAGGCCCATCGTGGTGAGCAGCCCGATCTGGAGGAAGACGTCGTTCTCCAGTCCGCGCAACGTCACCGCGAAGACTGCGCCGACCAGGCCGAGCGGGATGACCAGCAGCACCGCGACCGGGATCGACCAGCTTTCGTAAAGCGCGGCGAGGCAGAGGAACACGACCAGCAGGGAGAGCGCATAGAGCAGGGGCGCCTGGCCGGAAGACTGGCGCTCCTCATAGGAAACGCCGGACCAGGCGACGCTGGTGCCCGGAACCTTGGCCGCCAGTTCCTCCATCGCCGCCATCGCCTCGCCCGAGCTCACTCCCGGCGCGGGCTGGCCGCGGATTTCAGCCGTCGATACGCCCTGGAAGCGCGAGAGGCTGGCAGGCGCGGTCGACCAGCCGATGCGGGAGAAGGCGGAAAACGGCGCCATCTGCCCGTCGGACGTGCGCACATACCATTGGGCAAGGCTTTCGGGATCGGAGCGATAGGGCGTGTCGCCTTGCACGTAGACCCGCTTGACCCGGCCCTTGTCGATGAAATCGTTGACGTAGCGCCCGCCCCAGGCGGTGGAGAGCGTGGCGTTGGCGTCGGCCGGATTGATGCCATAGGCGGTCATCCGCTGCGGATCGACGTCGATTTTCAGCGTGGCGATATCGTCGAGATCGCTGAGCCGCACGGCCGACAGCCGATTGTCCGCATTGGCCATCTGCATCAGCCTGTCGCGCGCCGCGATGAATTCGGTGTGGCTCATGCCGCTGGCGTTCTGGAGCTGCATGTTGAAGCCCGACGCCTCGCCCAGCCCGCGCACCGCCGGCGGCACCAGCATGAAGATCTGCGCATCGCGCATCACCGAAAGGTTCTTCGTCGCCCGTTCGGCGAAGGCGCTGGCGCTGTTTTCCTTACCCTTGCGCTCGCTCCAGTCGGCCAGGTTGAGGAAGCCCTGGCCGGTGCTCTGCCCGGTGGCCCCGGCCCCGCCGCCGCCGCCCGCGAGCGTGAACACGGTGCGCGCGTCGCGCTTCTCGTCCTCCAGCAGGTAGCGGTTGATCTCGTTCAGCACTTCCACGGTGCGCGCCTGCGTCGCACCCGGCGGCAGGCGGAACTGCAACGAGACGACGCCCTGATCCTCGATGGGCAGGAAGCCGCCCGGCAGGCGGACGAAGAGCACCACGAGCAGGACCAGGATACAGCCGTAGATACCCAGGAACCGCCACTTGCGGTCCACGACTTTCACCACGCCGCCGCGATAGCGTTCGACGAGCTTTTCGAAATTGCGATTGAAGCCGTCGCGGGCGCGGTGGAGCGTGCGCGCCACGGCGGGCAGGCGCCGGTCGATCCAGCTTCGCTCTTCCTCGCCGGCGGGCTTGGGCGCGCGCAGCAGGGTGGCGGTGAGCGCCGGGCTGAGGATCAGCGCGACCAGCACGGACAGCACCATGGCGGCGATGATGGTCACGGCGAACTGGCGATAGATCACGCCGGTGGAACCGCCGAAGAACGCCATCGGCAGGAAGACGGCCGACAGGACCAGCGCGATGGCGACCAGCGCAACCTGGATTTCCTGCATCGACTGGATCGTCGCTTCGCGCGGGGTCATCCCCGGATTCTCGTGCAGCAGCCGCTCGACGTTTTCCACGACGACGATGGCATCGTCGACCAGCAGGCCGATCGCCAGCACGAGGCCGAACATCGTCAGCGTGTTGATCGTGAAACCGGCCATGTAGAAGATCGCGAACGTGCCCATCAGGACCACCGGCACGGCGATCGTGGGGACCAGCGTCGCGCGCCAGTTCTGCAGGAAGACGAACATCACCACGACGACGAGAGCGATGGCCTCCACCAGCGCGATCACCACTTCTTCGACCGACAGCTTGATGAATTCGGTGGTGTCGTTGGCGTAGACAAAGCGCAGCCCCGGCGGGAAGCTCTTCGCCATGTCCTCGACCTTGGCCTTCACCAGGTCGGCGGTCTTCAGGGCGTCGGCGCCGGGCGCCAGCGATATGCCGATGCCGGCGGCGGGGTGATTGTTGACCCGGCCGATGACGCTGTAGTTCTCCGCGCCCAGCTCGACCCGGGCCACGTCCTTGATGCGCACGCTCGATCCGTCGGGCAGCGTCTTGACGACGATCGCTTCGAACTGCTCGGGCGTCTGCAGGCGTGACTGCGCAGTGACGGTGGCGTTGAGCATCTGCCCCGATGGCGCGGGCAAGCCGCCGACTTCGCCCGCCGCGACTTCGGTGTTCTGCGATTGCAGCGCGGTGATGACATCGCCCGGCATCAGCGCCGTCGCCGCCAGCCGCTGCGGATTGAGCCAGATGCGCATCGCGTGCTGCGAACCGAAGACGTTCGCCTCGCCCACCCCGTCGATGCGCGACAGCGGGTCCTGCAGGTTGGAGATCAGATAGTCGGCGACGTCCTGGTTGGTGCGTTCGTCGGTCTCGTCATAGATCGCCACCGACAGGAGCTGGTCGGGGTTCGCCTTGCTGACGCGCACGCCCTGCTGCTGGACCTGCTGCGGCAGGCGCGCGATCGCGGTCTGCACCTGGTTCTGCACCTGCACCTGAGCGATGTCTGGATCGGTGCCCTTGGCGAAGATCACCGAGATCTGCGCCTGCCCGCGCGAACTCGACGTCGAGCTGAAATAGAGCATCCCGTCGAGCCCGGTCAGCGACTGCTCCAGCACCTGGGTAACGCTGTTCTCGACCGTTTCGGCCGAAGCGCCCGGATAGTTCACCCGAACGTTGATCTGCGCCGGGGCGATATCGGGATATTGCGCTATCGGCAGGCTCATCAGCGCGCCGACGCCGGCAATCATCACGATGATCGCCAGCACCCACGCGAAGATCGGCCTGTCGATGAAAATGCGGGACATCGGCCGCGATCAGCCCCCGGCCCTGGATGTGGCACCCTGCGAAGACGGCGGTGAGCCGGCGCGTTGCGGCGTGCTGGCCGGCACCGGGCGGATCGCCGCGCCGCCTTTCAGCCCGCTGGTGCCCTGGGTGATGATCTTCTCCCCGGCGGCGAGACCCGAAAGGATGACCCAGCTCGCGCCATAGGTCCGGTCCGCCTGAACCTTGCGGCGCACCGCCTTGTTGTCCTTGCCGACCAGGAAGACATAGGCGTTGCCGCCGAAATCGCGCGTCAGCGCCGCCTGCGGCACCAGTATCGCGTTGGTCTCGACCGCCTGATCGAACTGCGCCTGCACGAACATGCCCGGCAGCAGCACGTTCTGCGGATTGGGGAAGCGCGCGCGCAGGGTGACGGTGCCCGTTGCCTCGTTGACCACCATTTCCGAGAACTGGACGATCCCCGGAGTGCCGTAGTCGCTGCCGTCCTCCAGCTTGAGCCGCACTTGCGCGCTGGTCGGCGCCGCTCCGCCGGCGGCCAGCGCGCGGCGCAGGCGGACCAGATCGGCGCTCGACTGTTGCATGTCGACATAGATGGGGTCGAGCCGCTGGATCACCGCCAGCGGTTCGGCCTGGTTGGCGCTGACCAGCGCGCCCACGGTCGAGAGCTGGCGGCCGATCCGGCCGCTGATCGGCGCGGGGACACTGGTGAAGCGCAAGTTTATCCGAGCGGTTTCGAGCTGCGCGGCGTTCTGCGCCACCGCCGCCCGCGCCTGCCGCGCCTGCGCCAGGGCATCGGTATAGTCCTGCTTGGCGATGGCTTCCATCTGCGCCAGCGGACGGAAGCGTTCCGCCTTCGTCGCGTTCGCCTCGGCCGTCGCGCGCGCCGCCTGGAGATTCGCCGACGCCTCGTTGACGGCGGCCCGGTAGAGGCTGGGATCGATCTGGAACAGCGGCTCCCCGGCGCGGACATAGCCGCCCTCGGTGAAATAACGCTGGCGCAACAGGCCGGTCACTTGCGGGCGGACCTCGCTCTGCTCGAACGCCACCGTGCGCCCGCCCAGCGAGGTGACGATCGGGACGGCGGCGGTCTGCGCGACGACGAAGCCCACTTCCGGCGCGGCGCGCTTACGGCCGGCGTCGTCGGCCTTGCCGGAGCAGCCGGCCACCGCGACCACGGCCGCCAGGCACAGCAAGCCCCGCCCGGCGGCGGACCTTATTTTGGGAACATAGGAGATGATGACACTCTCTCCACCGAAACTACTAAGCTAGCGTAATATTCTCGCTCACGCACATGACGCGCAAGTGCTTCGTTTACAAGTGCGAGTCCGGTCAAGTTCCATAAATGCCGACCGGCTTCCTATTATGACAACTCATCATTGGTGACACGGGCGGGAAATCCGAATAGGGGGCCGCCGATGGCATTCCTGCGCCGCCTCCTTCGCGATCATCGCCGGCTGGCCTTGCTGCTGATCGCGCTGACGCTGGCGATCAGGGCTCTGGTTCCGGCGGGCTACATGGTCGGCGGGCAGACCACGACGCTTACCATCGCCGTCTGCGCCGATGCCAGCGGCGCGCAGCAGATTCGCCAGATCGTTGTCCCGCATGATGGTAAAGGCGGCGCGCCCGTCCAGGGCGATCACGCCAAGGACAGCGGCGCGTGCTCCTGGTCGTCGCTCGCCATGGGGGCGCTGACCGGCGCCGACACGGCCCTGCTGGCGATCGCACTGGCCTTCATCGTCGCGCTCGGCTTCGCGCCCGCGACCCTTCGTCTGCCCGCCCCGGCCGCCTATCTGCGTCCGCCCCTGCGCGGGCCGCCCCTCTTCGCCTGACCGAACCGATGCGGCCCTTCGCGGCCGTTTTTCCATCTCGCGCCGGAACCCGCGGGCCATCGCCCACGGCGCTCCACGCCACGAGAGTTCAAATCATGCGATCATCATTTCTTGGCCTTCTGGCCACGACCGTCCTTGCCCTGCCCAACTACGCCCATGCCGAAACGTCCGAGGACGCCGACGCTTCCTCCGCCGAAACGCGCGGCGCCATCATCGTCGTCGGCCGCACCGCCGCCGACGATGCCGAAGCGCGTACCCGCGCCACGCCCGGCGGCGCCGATGTCGTCCCCTACGAGGATTTCGCCGACAAATCGCCGGTGTCGCTGCGCGATACCCTGGCTTTCTCGCCCGGCATCTACACCCAGCCCCGCTATGGGCAGGAAGTACGGATTTCGATCCGCGGCTCGGGCATCAGCCGCGGGTTCCACATGCGCGGGCTGACGCTGCTGCAGGACGGCGCGCCGATCAACCTGGCCGACGACAACGGCGACTTCCAGGAACTGGAGCCGATCTTCTTCGACCACCTCGAAGTCTATCGCGGCGCCAACGCCCTGCGCTTCGGCTCCGGCACGCTGGGCGGGGCGATCAACGGCGTGACACCGAACGGCAAGGACGCACCGGGCGTCTATCTGCGCGGCGACGCCGGCAGCTTCGACATGCTGCGCGGCCTTGCGGCGGTGGGCGGCGCATCCGGTCCCGTCGATTTCTGGGCCGGGATCAGCGCCGACCGTTCGGACGGCGACCGCGCGCATGCCGGCCGCAAGAGCCTGCGCTTCCACGGCAATGCCGGCATCGCGCTTTCCGATGTCGTCTCGACCCGCTTCTACGCCAGCGTCAATCGCATCCGGCAGGAATTGCCCGGCGCGCTGACGCGGACGCAGGCGCTCACCACCCCGCGCATGGCCAATGCGGCGAGCGTGACGGGCGATCAGGCGCGCGACATCGATTCGATCCGCCTGCAGAACCGCACCCGCTTCGATTTCGGCGCGACGAAGCTGGATGTCGGGGTGTTCTTCAACGGCAAGGAGCTGTTCCACCCGATCTTCCAGGTGGTCGACCAGGATTCGAACGACTACGGCGCCTTCGCCCGGCTTGAGCATGAAGTCGGCCCGCTGTCGTTCACCCTGGGCGGCGAAATCCGGCGCGGCAGCACCCATGCCCGGCAGTTCCTCAATGTGGCCGGCAAGCGCGGCGCGCTGCAGTTCGATGCCGATCAGGATGCCCGCACCGCCAGCATCTATGGCGAGGTCCGCCTGCGCCCGGCGGAGCGCGTGACGCTGATCGCCGGCGCGATCTATGCCGATGGCTGGCGCAAGCGGCGGGTGAACTTCTCGACCGGCGCGACGCAGGACGGACGCATCGCGCTCGACGCCTTCTCGCCCAAGTTCGGCGTGCTGTTCGACGCAACTGCGGACATCCAGCTTTATGCCAACTACAGCCGCTCGGCTGAATTCCCCGGCTTCGGCGAAGTGTTCCAGAGCGTCGGCACGCCGCCGGTCAGCACGTTCATCGCCGCCATCCGCCCCCAGCGCGCCTGGACGGCCGAAGTCGGCACGCGCGGCCGGGCCGGCCGGTTGGAATGGGATGTCTCGTTCTATCGCGCGACGCTGAACGGCGAGATGCTGCAATATTCGGTGAACGCCGGCGCCGGCATTCCCGCCGCCACCTTCAACGCCGACCGCACGCTGCACCAGGGCGTCGAGGCGGGGCTGAGTTTCGCGCCGACCGACTGGCTGCGGCTGCGCCAGGTCTGGCAATATTCGGACTTCCGCTTTCGCGGCGACCGCAGCTTCGGCGACAACCGCCTGCCGGTGGTGCCGAAGAACGTCCTGCGCAGCGAAGTGCGGATCGGGACGGACAGCCTGCATGTCGCGCCGAGCCTGGAATGGGTGCCGCAAGGCGCCTGGGCGGACTATGCCAACACGGTCCGCACCGATGGCTATGCCCTGCTGGGCCTGACCGCCGGCGCGACGGTGCGCGAGGGGCTGGACCTGTTCCTCGACGCGCGCAACCTGACGGGCAAGAAGGCGATCGGCGATATCTCCGCCGTGCTTGCCGCCAATGCCGCCTCGGCGATCTACTACCCGGTCGAGCG
>Ga0075368_10000161_pt1 | contig 18131 bp, 17 predicted proteins | sample EndMethybrTD3033_FD_71518 | JGI IMG/M metagenome (GOLD analysis project Ga0075368, IMG submission 71518) | Populus endosphere microbial communities from Tennessee, USA - Endosphere MetaG P. TD hybrid TD303-3 | ecosystem: Host-associated > Plants > Roots > Endosphere | place: USA: Tennessee... | reverse complement strand
GAAGCTGTCCGAGTTCGGCTCGGAGACCTCCAGCGCCGAGCTGCTCCTCACCGGCACCTCGCCGGCCGACGTGGCGTCGTACACCGACGCCGTCAGCCGCGTCGACGGCGTCGTCGGCGTGCAGCCCGTCGCGGCCGAGGGCGACCACACCCTGCTGCGTGCGGTGTGGGAGGGCAACTCGCAGAGCCAGGACAGCCAGGCGGTCGTCGAGGCGATCCGCGCCGTCGACCTCGGCTCCGGCAGCGTGCTGGTCGGCGGGCAGTCCGCCGCCACCGTCGACCTGATCGACTCGGTCGGCTCGCACCTGCCCCTGATGGGGCTCATCGTCGCCGGCGTGATGCTGGTGCTGCTGTTCCTCGCCTTCGGGTCGCTGGTGCTGCCGGTCAAGGCCGTGGTGATGAACCTCTTCTCGATCACCGCGTCGTTCGGGGTCGTCACCTGGATCTTCGGCGAGGGGCACCTGGCGGACCTGCTCGGCTTCGCGCCGCAGGGGTTCCTCGACGCCACCAACCCGATCCTGATGCTGGCGATCCTGTTCGGCCTGTCCATGGACTACGAGGTGTTCCTGCTCTCGCGGGTCCGCGAGCAGTGGGACCGCACCGGGGACAACGACCTGGCGGTGGCGACCGGCGTGCAGAAGACCGGCCGCATCATCACCAGCGCCGCCGTGCTGCTGGCCGTGGTCATCGGCGCCTTCGCGACCAGCGGCATCGTGTTCATGAAGATGCTGGGCGTCGGCATGCTCGTCGCACTGCTGATCGACGCGACCATCGTCCGGGCGCTGCTGGTGCCGGCGACGATGAAGCTGCTCGGCCGCTGGAACTGGTGGGCGCCCGCTCCCCTGGCCCGGTGGTGGGAGCGCTACGGCTTCCGCGAGGACGCCCCTCCGGCCCCCGAGCCGGACCGCGAGCTGGCTTCCGTCTAGGGGGCCCGGCTGGATGGTCCGTCACCTTCGGGCTCACGCGCACACGTGGAAGCCCACCCGAAGGTGACGGACCATCTCCGCCTCGCGTCAGGGAACCAGCACGAACCGGCCCCGGACGCCGCCCTTGGCGACGGCAGCGTGCGCCTCGCCGAAGCGGTCGAGCGGCAGGACCTCGGCGACTCGGGCCGGAAGCTCCCCGGAGGCTGTACGGGCGAGGAGGCCCGCCAGCTGGGCGCCGTCGGGGACGACGCCGACGGCCTTGATCTCGATGCCACGCTCGGACGCCGGGGGCGCCGACGGCTGCACGCCCACGAAGACGCCGCCGTCACGGACCAGCGGCACCGCGGCCTCCTGGAGGACCGCGCCGTCGGCGACGGCGTCCCAGCCACCGGTTGCCTCGCCGATGAAGTCGGCACCCAGTCCGCGGACGTACTCCTCGTCGGCCGCGCGGGCCAGGCCGGTGACCTTCCAGCCGCGCTCCAGGGCGAACGGCACGACGTACGCGCCCACCGCTCCGGCGGCGCCGGTGACGAGGAGCGACCTGCCCTCACCGTCGCCGAGCAGCTCGACCAGCTGAGCCGCGGTCGCGGCGTTGAGCGGGACGGTGGCCGCCTCGACGGTCGTGAGGCCGTCGGGAACGACCGCGACGTCGGCGGCCGGCAGGACGAGCTGCTCGCCGTAGGTGCCGAAGTCGCGGTCGAAGCCCCCGACCAGACCGGCCACGCGATCGCCGACGGCGAGCGTCACCTCAGGACCCACCTCGAGAACGGTGCCGGCGAAGTCCCAGCCGAGGCCGGTCCGCTCGGTCTGGGTGATGACGCCGATCTGGTGGAAGTACCCGCTCCCAACCGTGAGGTCGACGGGGTTGACGGTGGCGGCCTCGACGGCCACCCGGACCTGGCCGGCGGTCAGCGGGACGACGGGGACGTCGACGATGCGGATGGCATCGGTCTCGCCTGGGGCGACGACGACGGCTGCGCGGAAGGTGCTGCTCATGGTTCCTCCTGAAGAGATGTGATCTGGACATCTGGGGAACAGATCGGGCACCGTGGGCGCTTCCCAACGGAGAGCAGGCACCTGAAAGTGCGTAACTATCGCCGAGGAGACTTCCGATGCCCACGATGACCGCCGCCCAGCGCCGCGCTGCCGAGAAGGCGGACTACGACGCCTTCCTCGCGCAGTGCCCGAGCCGCCAGCTGCTCGACCGGCTCTCGGACAAGTGGGTCACGCTGGCGATGGTGGCCCTCGACGCCGGCCCCCAGCGCTACTCGCAGCTGTCCAGAACCATCGCCGGCGTCAGCCAGAAGATGCTCACCCAGACGCTCCGGACCCTCGAGCGGGATGGTCTGGTCACCAGGACGGTCACCCCGTCGGTGCCGGTGACGGTGACCTACGAGCTCACCGACCTCGGCCGCTCGCTGCAGGGAGTGGTCGAGCTCCTCAAGGACTGGGCCGAGTCGCACATGGACGCGGTGCTCTCCGCGAGGCAGGAGTACGACGCCGCTCTGGCCTACTGAGCCGGTCCCACCAAGGCCCCGGCGTGCGGCGGGAGGATCAGCCCGCCGTCGGCGAGGTCCACGCCCGACTCGGTCTCGAACAGCACGCGCCGCGCGTAGGTGGCGACCACGTGGGCGGAGTCACCGAAGTTGACGATCACGGTCAACGGGCCGCGGTGCATGGCGAACACCCGCGCGTCCTCGTCGACGAAGCACTCCGCGTAGCGTCCGTCGGTCAGCTGCGGGTGCCGGCGCCGCAGCTCGGTCAGACGGCGGTAGACGTCGAGCATCCGCGCGCCGCGGACCGAGCCGGCCTCCATCCAGTCCAGCTTGGACCGCTCGTACGTCGTCGGGTCCTGGGGGTCCGGCACGACCGCCTCGCCCCAGCCGTGCCCGGCGAACTCGGTCAGCCGGCCGGCCGACGTCGCGCTGCCGATCTCCTCGTCGGTGTGGGAGGTGAAGAACTGGAACGGGGTCGACGCCGCCCACTCCTCGCCCTGGAAGAGCATCGGGGTGAACGGCGAGCACAGGGTGACCAGCGCCGCGCAGGCCAGCTGGTCGTCATCCAGGTGCTCGGTCAGACGGTCACCGACCGCGCGGTTCCCGACCTGGTCGTGGTTCTGGCTGCAGACGACGAGCCGCCAGGCCGGCACCGCCTCGGTGTCGATCGGAGCGCCGTGCTCCCGGCCCCGGAACGACGACCAGGTGCCGTCGTGGAAGAAGCCTCGCTCGCACACCTTCGCCAGGGCGGACAACGGCGCGAAGTCGGCGTAGTAGCCGTGCGTCTCGCCGGTCAGGGCGACGTGCAGCGCGTGGTGGAAGTCGTCGCTCCACTGCGCGTCCAGCCCGTACCCGCCGTCGTCGCTGGGCGTGATCAGCCGTGGGTCGTTCAGGTCCGACTCCGCGATCAGCAGGAGCGGACGGTGCAGCCGCGACGACAGGGTCTCCACCTCGGCGGCCATCTCCTGGAGCAGGTGGACCGCCGACGAGTCCTGCAGTGCATGCACGGCGTCGAGGCGCAGCGCGTCGACGCGGTAGTCCTTGAACCACATCCGGACGTTGTCGAGGACGTGACGCCGCACCTCGGCCGACCCGTCCCCATCGAGGTTGACCAGGTCGCCCCAGGTGTTGCGGCCCTCCTTGAGGTACGGCCCGAACAGCGGCAGGTAGTTCCCCGACGGGCCGAGATGGTTGTAGACCACGTCCTGCACGACGCCGAGCCCGAGCCGGTGGCAGGCGTCCACGAACCGCACGTACGCCGCCGGCCCGCCGTAGGTCTCGTCGACGGCGAACCAGCCGACGCCGTCGTACCCCCAGTTGTGGGTGCCGTCGAAGGAGTTCACCGGCATCAGCTCGACGAAACCGACGCCCAGGTCGAGCAGGTGGTCGAGCCTTCCGACGGCGGCGTCGAGCGTCCCCTCGGGCGTGAACGTGCCGACGTGCAGCTCGTAGACCACCGACCCCGCCAGGTTCCGGCCCTCCCAGTCGGCCCAGCCGTACGACGCCAGGTCGACGGTGCGCGACCGCCCGTGCGGCCCGTCGGGCTGGCGGCGGGACCGCGGGTCGGGGCGCGGGGTCGGGTCGTCGTCGAGCAGGTAGCCGTAGTCCACCTCGCCGTCCGGCACCGGCTCGGCCGGCCGCCACCAGCCGTCCGCGTCACGCGCCATGCCGACGACGCGGTCGCCGACCGAGAGCAGCACGCGGCGGGGTCGCGGTGCCCAGACCTCGAACCGGCTCATGCCCCGTCCCTCACCAGGAGCGCGACCGGGTGCTGGGCCAGCATCGCCGCGACACCGCCGTCGGTGGCGCGCCCGGTGAGGATGTCGGTCCAGGCGCCGGACGGCAGGTCGAGCACCGTGTCGCCCCAGCCGCGCGCCGCGAGCCCCACCGGAAGGCGGGTCGCGACCGCGACCACCCCGCCGCGGTCGAAGGCGACCAGGTGCCCGGCCGCCCCACCGTCGACGTCGACCGGCGAGTAGGTCGCGAAGAGGTCCGGTCGCTCGCGCCGCAGCGTCAGCGCCGAGAGCACGACACCGGTCTTGACCCAGTCCTCGCCACCCTGCGCCAACAGCTCGGCTCGGCGTGAGAAGTCCACGGGTCGCCGGTTGTCCGGGTCGACGAGGCTCTGGTCCCAGGACTCCGTGCCCTGGTAGACGTCCGGGACGCCGGGGACGGTCAGTGAGAGCAGCTTGGCGGCCAGGCCGTTGCTGCGTCCGGGCCCGGAGACCCGCTCGTGCAGCCGCTCGACCACCGCCCTGACGCGGGTGCGGTCGAAGACCGCGTCGACCGCGTCGCGCACCGCCTTCTCGTAGACGAGGTCCGGTTCGGCCCAGGTGGTCCGGTCACCCGCCTCGCGCATCGCCTTCTCGGCGTACGCCTGGAGCCGATCACGCGAAGCAGGCCAAGCGCCGAGGACGGCCTGCCAGAGCAGCGAGCCGAACGCCGGGTCCGGCACCGGGGCCAGGTCCTGCAGCTCCGCGAGTGCCGCCGCCCACTCGTCGGGGACCTCGGCGAGCACGGCGATCCGGGCCCGCGCGTCCTCGCTGCGCTTGGTGTCATGGGTCGTCAACGCGGTCAGGGCGTGGGGTCGGTCCGCCTGGCGGCGGGTCATCGCGTCGTGGAAGTCGGCGACCGGCAGCGCGAAGACGCTGGGGTCGCCGCCGACCTCGTTGAGCGAGGTGAGCCTCGGGTAGCGGTAGAAGGCGCAGTCCTCGACGCCCTTGGCCATCACCATCCCGCTCGTCTGCTGGAAGCGCAGCGCGGCCGGGTGCGCAGCGTCGCGGAGCGCGGGCTGGACCCGGTCGAAGGCAGCGGTGAGGTCGGGTCGACGGCGGCGCGCGTCGGCGAACGCGTGGTCTAGGTGCGCGCGTCCCTCGGGCAGGTAGGAGCGGTAGACGGAGAAGCAGGCTGCCAGCTCGGCCACCGCGTCGACCAGCGACGCGGGCTCGGGGCGCCGTTGGCCGGCCGGCTCGCCGGACAGGTCCCGCACCACCCTCCGTATCTCCGGGTCGAGCACGGTGTCGGCGACCGCGCGCTTGGTGTCGTGGACGAGCTCGTCCCAGTCGAGCGGGAACGCCGCGGAGAGCGGGGCCTCGCCTGCAGGGTCCGTCAGCACGCGGTCGATCTGTCCAAGGACGTCGTAGCCGGTCGTGCCCGCCGTCGCCCACGACGGCGACAGCGCCTCGCCCGGTTCGAGGATCTTCTCCACGACGACGTACGCGCCGCCAGTGAGCTCGCGCAGTCCCTCGAGGTACGCCGCCGGGTCGCGCAGCCCGTCCGGGTGGTCGACTCGCAGGCCGTCGACGAGACCCTCGTCGAACCAGCGCCCGATCTCGCGGTGCGTCGCCTCGAACACCTCCGGCTCCTCGACCCGGACGCCGGCGAGCGTCTCGATGGTGAAGAAGCGCCGGTAGTTCAGGTCCGCTCCGGTGCGGATCTCACCGCCGCCGTGCTCCCAGTCCACGTCGAAGAACGGCGCGTACGCCGACTCGCGGCCGTGCTCGAGGACGTCGGCCCACCAGGCGTTGGCGTCGGATGCCACGCCCACGTGGTTGGGGACGACGTCGACGAGCACGCCCATGCCGAGCCGCCTGGCTTCCGCCGAGAGCTCGGCGAGCCCGGCCGCACCGCCGCGGGACTCATCGACGCGAGTGGGGTCGACGACGTCGTACCCGTGCGTGGAACCGGGCTCGGACTCGAGGATCGGCGACAGGTAGACCCAGTCGACGCCGAGGTCGTGCAGGTACGGCAGCACGCGCGCGGCCTCGAAGAGGTCGAAGGTCGGCGTGATCTGCAGGCGGTACGTGCTGGCCGGGACCCTCACGGTCAGCCCGTACCCCGACCCGCGGCCACCGACGCGGCCACCGACGCGGCGACCGACGAGTCCGGGGCAGCCTCGGGCTCGGAGTGCTCCTGGAGCACGAGCAGGCTGCGGTGCTCCATGTGGAAGGCGCTGCCGGCGGGCAGCGCGGTCGCCGGCAGGCCACCGGTGTTGATGACGACGTCCCAGGCGGCGGCGTACTCCGCGGGCGGCAGGGTCAGGTCGACCGGGCCGTCGGCGTTGAAGTAGAGCAGGAAGTGGTCGTCGTGGACGTCCTCGCCGCGGCTGCCCTTGCCGGCGATGCCGTCGCCGTTGAGGTACATCCCGATCACCTGGGCACCGTCGGCCCAGTCGTCCTCCTCCATCGGGTGGCCGCCGGGGTGCAGCCACACGATGTCGTTGAGCCGCTCCTCGCCCTGGGCACCGGTGAGTGCCTCGGTACCGGTGAAGAAGCGCTTGCGGCGGAACGTCGGGTGCTCCTGGCGCAGCTTCACGATGGCCGTCGTGAACTCGAGCAGGGGCCGGTCGACCGCGTCCCAGTGCACCCAGCTGAGCTCGGAGTCCTGGGCGTAGGTGTTGTTGTTGCCTTCCTGGGTGCGGCCGAGCTCGTCACCGTGGGCGAGCATCGGCACACCCTGGCTGAGCAGCAGCGTGGCCAGGAAGTTGCGCTGCTCGCGGGCCCGGGCGGCGAGGATCTCGGGGTCGTCGGTCGGGCCCTCGACGCCGTGGTTCCACGACCGGTTGTGGCTCTCGCCGTCGTTGTTGTCCTCGCCGTTGGCCTCGTTGTGCTTCTCGTCGTACGACACGAGGTCACGCAGGGTGAAGCCGTCGTGGGCCGTGACGAAGTTGATGCTCGCGAACGGGCGACGCCCCGAGTGCTCGTAGAGGTCGGAGGAGCCGGCGACCCGCGACGCGAACTCGCCGAGCGACGGCTCGCCTCGCCAGAAGTCCCGGACCGTGTCGCGGTAGGCGCCGTTCCACTCCGACCACTGCGGCGGGAACCCGCCGACCTGGTAGCCGCCCGGGCCGATGTCCCACGGCTCGGCGATGAGCTTGACCTGGCTGACCACCGGGTCCTGCTGCACGAGCTCGAAGAACGTCGCCAGCCGGTCGACGTCGTAGAACTCCCGGGCCAAGGCGGAGGCGAGGTCGAAGCGGAAGCCGTCGACGTGCATCTCGGTGACCCAGTAGCGAAGCGAGTCCATGATCAGCTGCAGCGAGTGCGGGTGCCGGACGTTGAGGCTGTTCCCGGTGCCCGTGTAGTCCATGTAGTAGCGCTGGTCGTCCTCGACCAACCGGTAGTACGCCGGGTTGTCGATGCCCTTCATGGACAACGTCGGCCCGAGGTGGTTGCCCTCGGCGGTGTGGTTGTAGACCACGTCGAGGATGACCTCGATGCCGGCGGCGTGCAGCGCCTTCACGGCCGACTTGAACTCCTGGACCTGCTGCCCGAGGTCGCCGGTCGCGGCGTAGTCGGCGTGCGGGGCGAAGAACGCGAGGGTGTTGTAGCCCCAGTAGTTGCGCAGGCCCTTGTCGAGCAGGGTGCTGTCCTGGATGAACTGGTGGACCGGCATCAGCTCGATCGCGGTGATCCCGAGCCGGGTCAGGTGCGCGATCACGGCGGGGTGCGCGATGGCGGCGTACGTGCCGCGCATGTCCTCGGGGACGTCGGGGTGCAGCTGGGTCAGTCCCTTGACGTGCGCCTCGTAGATGACCGTCTGGTTGTACGGGATGGCCGGCCGCCGGTCGCCCTCCCAGTCGAAGAACGGGTTGATCACCACGCCGTAGGTCATGTGCGGACCCGAGTCGTCGTCGTTGCGCGAGTCGCTGTCAGGGGGGTCGCCGAAGTCGTAGCCGAACAGCGCCTGGTCCCAGTCGATCTCGCCGGTCGTCGCCTTGGCGTACGGGTCGAGCAGGAGCTTGTTGGGGTTGCAGCGCAGGCCCTTGGTCGGGTCCCATGGCCCGTGCACCCGATACCCGTACCGCTGCCCCGGCTGCACCGACGGCAGGTACGCGTGCCACACGTAGGCGTCGACCTCGCTGAGCTCGACGCGGGTCTCGGTGAGGGCCCCGCCGGTCCCCACGTCGAACAGGCACAGCTCGACCTTCTCGGCCACCTCGCTGAAGAGCGCGAAGTTGGTCCCGCTGCCGTCGAACGTCGCCCCCAGCGGGTAGGCGCTACCGGGCCAGCTCTCCATTGGAACGATCAAAGCACACCGACGTCCACGCGTCCGAGGTACCCGGGCCGGGAATGCCGACGCACCGAACCGGGTTCCGGTCCCACGTGACCTCGCCCACAGTCAGCCGCGCCGACGTCGGGCTGCGCAGCGAGCGCGGTCCGATCCTGCTCGCGGTGATGCTGAGCGTCGGCCTGGTGGCCATCGACGCCACGGTGCTCGCGACCGCCGTCCCGGCCGTGGTGGAGGACCTGGGCGGGTTCACCCAGTTCCCCTGGCTGTTCTCGGTCTACCTGCTGACCCAGGCGGTCACCGTGCCGCTCTACGCGAAGCTCGCCGACCAGTACGGGCGCAAACCGATGATGCTGATCGGTGTCAGTGTCTTCCTGCTCGGGTCGTTGCTCTGCGGGCTCGCCTGGAACATGACCTCCCTCATCGTGTTCCGGGCGGTGCAGGGCGTCGGGGCCGGCGCCGTACAGCCGATCGGCATGACGATCGTCGGCGACATCTACTCGGTGGCCGAGCGAGCCAAGGTCCAGGGATACCTCGCCGGCGTCTGGGCGATGTCGTCGGTGGTCGGGCCGACCCTCGGCGGCGTCTTCTCCGACTACCTGTCCTGGCGCTGGGTGTTCCTCATCAACCTGCCGGTGGGGGCCGCGGTCCTCTGGATGTTCGTGCGCAACTTCGACGAACGGATCGAGAAGGCGTCGCACAAGCTGGACGTGCTCGGCGCCGTGCTGCTCAGCGTCGGTGGCGCAGCGCTCCTGCTGGCGCTGCTCGAGGGCGGCGTCGAGTGGGACTGGTCGTCACCGGTGAGCGTCGCGCTGTTCGCCGCCGCCGCCCTGGCCATCGGGCTCTTCATCCAGGTCGAGCGCCGCGCGGCCGAGCCGGTCCTGCCGCTGTGGGTCTTCCGGCACCGGGTGATCCTCCCGGCGATCCTCTCCGCGCTCGTCGTCGGCGTGCTGCTGATCGGCCTCACGTCGTACATCCCCCTCTACGCGCAGGGCGTGCTCGGGCACGGTGCCCTGATGGCCGGCTTCGCGCTCGCCGCGCTGACGCTGGGTTGGCCGCTCTCCGCCTCGAACGCCGGACGGCTCTACCTGAGCATCGGGTTCCGCAACACCATGCTCATCGGCTCGGTCTTCGGCCTCGTCGGGGCCCTGCTGCTGCTGACCATCGACGAGCACAGCTCGCTGTTCCACCTGTCCGTGCCGTGCTTCGTGATGGGTGTCGGCTTCGGGTTCGTGGCCGCGCCCTCGGTCATCGCGGCGCAGGCCGCGGTCGGCTGGGAGTCTCGTGCGGTCACGACAGGCGCGACGATGTTCGCGCGCACGGTCGGCAGCGCGATCGGGGTCGCGGTGTTCGGTGCGCTGGTCAACGCGCACGTGACGGACGCGACCGGCCACGCCAACCCGGACCTCGAGCACCTCGCGCCGTCCGTGCTCGGCCCCGCGATCGAGACGACCTTCATCGGCAGCGCGGTCGTGGCGTTCGTGCTGGTGGCGGTCAGCCTGCTGATGCCGCGCAAAGTCGAGTGACAAGTCGATATTCACAAGGGCACACACGGCCCTGCATCATCTCCGCATGACCACGCAGGTGACGCCTCCCGTCGCCCCTGCGCACCACGTCCCCGAGGCGATCTACGTGCTCGGTGCGGTGCTGACCGTGCTGGCCGCGAACGGCGCCGTGATGGGCATCTGGTGGACGCACACCAACGGGACCGCCACGGACGGGCTCATCTACCTCGCCGGTGGGCTCGCCGTGCTCCTGCTGCTCGGGGTGTTCGTGCTGACGCTGCGCCACCCGTTCGCCCGGCACGCGGCGGTCGGGTTCCTGGCGATGTCCGTCGTCGTCGACGCGGTGCTGATCGGCTACGAGCTGTCCGGCACCTCCGTCCTCGCCGGGGTCTGAGCACCCTGAGCCCAGCCTGTCCTTCGTTGCAGGCCCCGGCTCCAGTCGGGACGATCTGTCTGTGACCACGGACGGACTCGACGCGCTGCACGCCCAGCCGCACGCGGACGAGCCGCACGACGAGGGCTTCCGCGGCCGGCTGAACTGGCTGCGGGCCGGCGTGCTGGGCGCCAACGACGGCATCGTGTCGACCGCCGGCATCGTCGTCGGCGTCGCCGGCGCGACCACGGACCGAACCTCGATCTTCATCGCCGGTGTGGCCGGGCTCGCTGCCGGCGCGTTGAGCATGGCCACCGGGGAGTACGTCTCGGTCAGCACCCAGCGCGACTCGGAGCTGGCGCTCCTGGAGAAGGAGCGTCGCGAGCTGCGGGACGAGCCGGAGGAGGAGCTCGAGGAGCTCGCCGGGATCTACGTCGGGAAGGGTCTGACCGAGGACCTCGCCCTCCAGGTCGCGCAGCAGCTGACGGCGCACGACGCCCTGGGCGCGCACGCCGAGGCCGAGCTGGGCATCGACCCCGACGACATCACCAACCCCTGGAGCGCGGCGTTCGCCTCGATGGTCGCGTTCACCCTGGGTGCCCTGCTCCCGCTGCTCACCATCATGCTCGTCGGCGCCGGAGCCCGGGTCGTGGTGACGGTGCTCGCGGTCGCGGTCGCCCTGGCCGTCACCGGCTGGAGCAGCGCGCGCCTGTCCTTCGGTCCCCCGGGCCGCGCCGTGGTTCGCAACGTGGCCGGCGGCACGATCGCCATGGTCGTGACCTACGGAATCGGGTCGCTCGTCGGCACCCAGGTCTGACACGCTTCCCGCATGCTGAGCCTCGAACAGGCACTCGCCTTCGGGCTGGCCTCCATCCTGCTGGCCCTGATCCCGGGCCCGACGGTGCTCTTCGTCGTCGGCCGGTCGCTGTCGCTCGGCCGGCGCGCGGGCCTGCTGAGCGTGCTCGGCAACAGCCTCGGGCTGCTGCCCCTGGTCCTCGCCGTCGCCCTCGGCATCGGCGCGCTCGTCGCCGGGTCCGTGGTCGTCTTCACGATCGTGAAGCTGGTCGGCGCGACGTACCTCGTCTACCTCGGCGTGCAGGCGTTCCGGCACCGCGGCGAGGACGTCGCGGCCGTCGCGGCGACGCCACGCAGCACCGTCCGCATCCTCCGCGACGGCTTCATGGTCGGTGTCAGCAACCCGAAGTCGATGGTCTTCCTGGCCGCGGTGCTGCCGCAGTTCGTGGACCACGACGGTGGCAGCATCCCGGTCCAGATGGTCCTGCTCGGGCTGATCTTCGTGGCGGTCGCGCTCAGCACCGACAGCACCTATGCCTATGCGGCCGGCACCGCCCGCGAGTGGTTCGGGGGCGAGCCGCGGCGCCTGCGCCGCATGCAGGGCAGCGGCGGCCTGATGATGATCGGCCTCGGAGGGACGCTCGCGCTCACCGGTCAGAAGTGACCGCGGCCGGAGGATGACGCGACTGTTCGTGGCGGTCCAGCCGCCCGACGAGGCGATCGAGCACCTCGACGCGTTCCTCGAGGTACGGCGCGGGGCCGCCGACTTCCGCTGGGCGCTGCCGGAGCAGATGCACGTCACCCTGGCGTTCCTTGCCGACGTCCCGGAGCGGAAGCTCGACGACCTCCTCGAGCGGCTCGGTCGCGCGGCGGCCAGGCGGACGTCGTTCGACACCCGGATCGTCGGCGGCGGAGCGTTCCCGAGCGTGGCCGCGGCGCGGATCCTCTGGGCCGGCCTCGAGCTCGACGAGCAGGGCCGGACCGAGCTCGACCGCCTGGCGACCGGTACCCGGGCGGCTGCGAGCCGGGCCGGGATCGCGGTCGGCGGCGGCCGGTTCCGGCCGCACGTGACCACCGCCCGGCTGCGGCACCCCGCCGACGTCGCGAGGTGGGTGCGGCTCCTGGAGGGCTACGAGGGCCCGCCCTGGCGCGCCGACCGGATCGAGCTCGTCGAGTCGTTCCTCGGCCAGGGACCGCGCGGGCGCCCCCGCTACGAGACGATCGACACACTCCCACTCAGCCCCGGCTGACCTCGGTAGGGTCCGCCACGTGAAGATCGGCGTAGCCAAGGAGACCCGGGACGGCGAGACCCGTGTCGCGATGGTGCCCGAGCTGGTCGGCAAGCTGACCGGTCTGGGGTACGAGGTCGCGGTCGAGCCGGATGCGGGCAAGCACGCACTGATCGCCGACGCCGAGTTCGTCGCGGCCGGCGCGACCATCGACCACGACGCGATCGGTACGGCCGACGTGGTCCTGTCCGTGCAGCCGCTGCCCAGTGACGCGGTGCGCCGCCTCACGCGGGGCGCCGCCACGATCTCGTTCCTGCCGGTCAACCAGGAGCTCGGCCTCGTCGCCGACCTGCGTGACGTGGGCGCGACGTCGTTCGCCATGGAGCTGGTCCCCCGCATCTCGAGGGCACAGTCGATGGACGCGCTCTCGTCCCAGGCGCTCGTGTCCGGCTACCGCTGCGCGGTCGTCGCGGCCGGGATGCTGCGCCGCTTCTTCCCGCTCAACATGACCGCTGCCGGCACCGTCCAGCCCGCCCAGGTCGTCGTGCTCGGTGCCGGCGTCGCCGGCCTCCAGGCGATCGCGACGGCGAAGCGGCTCGGCGCCGTCGTCAAGGCCTACGACGTGCGCGCCGCCGCGGCCGAGGAGATCCGCTCGATGGGCGCCAAGTCCATCGACCTGGAGCTGGACACCCTCGAGGGCGCGGGTGGGTACGCGCGCGAGATGACCGAGGAGCGCGCCCAGCTGCAGATGGACCGCCTCGCGCCGTACGTCGCCGACGCGGACGCGCTCATCACGACGGCGGCGGTGCCCGGTCGCACCGCTCCGCGACTGGTCACGGCCGCGATGGTCGAGCAGATGAAGCCCGGTTCGGTGGTCGTCGACCTGGCCGCCGAGACCGGCGGCAACGTCGAGGGCGCGGTGGCCGGCGAGGTGGTGCGGATCGGCAACGCGCAGGTCTGGGGCGGCAAGAACGTCCCGTCATCGATGCCGGGACCCGCGTCGAAGCTGTACGCCCAGAACCTGGTCAACATCCTGACCCTGATGACCACCACGGGCGAGGACGGCATCGGGTCGTTCGCCCCCGACTTCGAGGACGAGATCGTCGACAAGTCCTGTGTCACCCACGACGGCGCCATCCACCACGAGCCGACCCGGGCGGCCATCGAGGGAGAGGTCACCTCATGAACGAAGGCGTCGTCTGGCTGACGATCTTCATCCTCAGCGTCTTCGTCGGCATCGAGGTCATCTCCAAGGTGTCCTCGACGCTGCACACACCGCTGATGTCCGGTGCCAACGCGATCCACGGCGTGATCCTGCTCGGCGCGATCATCGTGACCGGCTCGACCGACAACAACGTCGCGCTCGTCGTCGGGCTGATCGCGATCGTGCTGGCCGCGGTGAACATGGTCGGCGGCTTCGTGGTCACCGACCGGATGCTCCAGATGTTCACGCGCAAGAAGACTCCGAAGGCTCCGTCCAACGCTGGGGGCTCCGCATGAGCATCCCCACCTGGGCCCAGCTGCTCTACCTCGTCGGGGCCGTCGCCTTCATCCTCGCGCTGAAGGGGCTGTCCGGCCCGAAGACCGCCCGTGCCGGCAACCTGATCGGCGCCGCGGCAGCCGTCCTGGCCTGCACCATCCCGTTCTTCTACATCGACGAGATGAAGCACGTCCCGCTGATCCTGGTCGCGATCGCGGTCGGTTCGGCCGGCGGCTTCGTCGGTGCCCGCCGGGTCCAGATGACCCAGATGCCGCAGATGGTCGCGCTCTTCAACGGCGTCGGCGGTGGCGCGGCGGCCCTGGTCGCCCTGCTCGAGCTGCACGAGATCACTGCCGACGGCGGCTCCGACGTCGAGACTTTCGTCCTCGTCGCCACCGCGTTCACGATCCTCGTCGGCTCGGTATCGTTCGCCGGCTCGATCATCACCTTCGCCAAGCTCCAGGAGCTGATGACGTCGCGACCGGTGGTCTTCCCCGGCCTGCCGGTCGTCTTCGGCGGCAGCCTGATCGCCGCGGTCGCGCTGTCGATCGTGCTCGTCCGCGACCCGTCCATGGGCGTCGGGGTCGTCCTGGCCCTCGTCGGTCTCGCGGTCGGCATCCTGCTCGTGCTGCCCGTCGGCGGAGCCGACGTGCCGATCGTCATCTCGCTGCTCAACGCGTTCACCGGTCTCACCGTCGCGGGCGGCGGCTACGTCCTCGACAACACCCTGCTGCTCGTCGCGGGCACGCTCGTCGGTGCCTCCGGAACGTTCCTGACCCTGCTCATGGCCGGTGCCATGGGCCGCTCCGTGGCGAACATCCTCTTCGGCGCGCTCAAGGGCGGCTCGACCCTCGGCGCCGGCGAGGCGTCCGACCGTCCGGTGAAGTCGGCGGGGCCGGAGGACGTCGCGATCATGCTGAACTACGCCGAGCGGGTGATCATCGTCCCCGGCTACGGGCTCGCGGTGGCCCAGGCCCAGCACACGTTGCGCGAGCTCGTCGACGTGCTGAGCGCCAAGGGCGTCGAGGTCGACTACGCGATCCACCCGGTCGCCGGCCGGATGCCCGGGCACATGAACGTGCTGCTCGCCGAGGCCCAGGTGCCCTACGAGCAGCTGATCGAGATGGACGACATCAACGACGAGTTCAAGGACGCCGACGTCGTGCTGGTCGTGGGCGCCAACGACGTGGTCAACCCGGCCGCCCGGAACACGCCGTCCGCCCCGATCTACGGCATGCCGATCCTCAACGCCGACCAGGCCAAGCAGTGCGTGTTCCTGAAGCGCTCGATGCGCCCGGGCTTCGCCGGCATCGAGAACGAGCTGCTCTTCGAGCCGAACACCACGCTGCTGTTCGGCGACGCCAAGGACACCCTCGGCAAGGTGCTGACCGCGACCAAGGCGCTCTGAGAGGTTTAGCGGAGGGCGCTGCGCGGTACGGGCACTCTGGGAGGGATCCCTGAGAGGTGGTTGATGTGCCCCCGCACCAGACCCCGTATCACCTGATCAAGAACGCTCACGAGACGATCCTTCGGCCCCCACGCCGCGAACACGACGGCGACGCCGTCTACGCCCTGCTCGGCCTGGCCGTCCTGATGATGGCGCTGTTCCTCGCCACCGGGGTGTGGGACTAGCTAGCCGACGACGCCGTACAGCCGGTCACCGGCGTCGCCGAGGCCCGGGACGATGTAGCCCTTCTCGTTGAGCTTCTCGTCCATCGCCGCGACGACGACGGTGACCGGGACGTCGAGCCCCTCGAGGTCCGCCTCGAGACGGGCGCAGCCCTCGGGCGCGGCCAGCAGGCAGATGGCGGTGATGTGGTTGGCCCCGCGGTCGGTGAGGAACTTGATGGCCGCCGCGAGGGTGCCGCCGGTCGCGAGCATCGGGTCGAGCACGTAGCACTGCCGGCCCTCGAGGTTCTCGGGCAGCCGCTCGGCGTACGTCACCGCCTGCAGGGTCTCCTCGTCGCGGGCCATCCCGACGAACCCGACCTCGGCGGTGGGCAGGAGCCGCATCATCCCCTCGAGCATCCCGAGCCCGGCGCGCAGGATCGGCACCACGAGCGGCTTGGGGGCGGCGAGCTTCACACCGGTGGTCGGTGAGACCGGGGTGACGATGTCGTGGGGCTCGACGCGCACCTCACGGGTCGCCTCGTAGGCGAGCAGGGTGACCAGCTCGTCGGCCAGCTGCCGGAACGTCGGGGAGTCGGTGGACTCGTCCCGCAGAGCGGTGAGCTTGTGGGCGACGAGCGGGTGGTCCACGACCTGGGTGCGCATGGCTCCAGACCCTAATGGCTTGGCGCGATCCGCCGTCTCTGTCACATTGAAGGCGTGACCACCGTGGACGTCGAGGACGACGGCATCGACATCGCTGTCGCCGCGTTCCGCGACGCCGCGGGCTGGCACGTCGAGGACCTGACCCACGACCACCTCATCGACATCGAGACGCTGGCCGACGCCCTGCGCCGCTTCCCCGGCGAGAACGGCGCGCTCGGGATGGTCGCCATCGACGAGGACTTCTTCGTCCTGGTGCGGGTCGAGGGTGCGGTGACCCGGGTGCTGCTGTCCGACATCACGGCGGCCGACGACTGGGACATCGCGAGCTCGGCGGTCGAGCATCTCGGCCTGCCGCAGCCCGAGGACGACGACGACGTGGTCCCGGCGGGTCGGCTCGACCTGCTCAGCGACCTCGGCATCGCGCCCGCGGAGCTGGGCGACCTGCTGGACGACGACGAGCTCTACCCCGACGAGATGCTGTCCGACGTGGCCCGGCTGCTCGGGTTCGGCGAGCAGTTCGACGCTCTCGTCGGCCTCACCTCGGCCTGACAGGCTGCTCCGGTGCCACAACGCTGGGAAGCCGCGATGCGTGCTGCACTCGACGAGGCGCGCGGGGCACTCGCCACGGACGACGTCCCGATCGGCGCCGTCGTCGTCGACGGGAACGGCGAGGTCCTCGGCCGTGGCCGGAACGTCCGCGAGGCCGAGGCCGACCCGACCGGGCACGCCGAGGTGGTGGCGCTCCGCGATGCAGCCGGTCGACGAGGCGAGTGGCGGCTCGACGGCTGCACGCTCGTCGTGACGCTCGAGCCGTGCACGATGTGCGCGGGCGCGGCGGTGCTCAGCAGGGTCGACCGGGTGGTCTTCGCGGCGTACGACCCCAAGGCCGGCGCGGTCGGCAGCCTGTGGGACGTGGTGCGCGACCGGCGGCTCAACCACCGGCCCGAGGTCGTCGCCGGCGTGCTCGCCGATGACGCCTCCACCCTGCTGGGTGAATACTTCCTGACACACCGGAGACAAGATCGGGAACAGTCGCCCGAATAGCCCACCTGGGTTATGGAAAGCGGCAGGATCCCGACTAGGATTCTCTACATGATTGGTCGAGTTTCGCGTGCCTGCACGGCGGTCGTGGCCGCCGCGGTGGTGACGCTCGGCCTACCGGCGGTGGCCCACGCCGACAGCACCGTCGTGGTGCACGGAACCGAGTTCACCGACCCCTGGGCGCAGCTCGCGTACGTCGGGTGCACGGACGTGTTCACGCGCGACGAGCAGGTGCTCGCGCCGACCATCGGCTTCGGCCCCGGCCGGGCACCGTCCGGCGCGCGCAGCCTCGGTTACGACCTCGCCGGAGGGACGGCGGTCGGGTCGCAGCACATCGTCGCGTCACTCGCTGACACGACCACCGCGTCGCTGGCCGTCTCCGCCCCCGCCGGCTCGACCGGGCGCGCGGTCGTCGGTTACCAGGAGTCCGCGGACTCCGGCACCTCGCTCATGTGGTTCGGCGTCGCCCCGCTCTCGGTCCCGGCGGGCGGCTGGACGAGCGTCGAGGCGACGTCGCTGTCCTACACGTGGACGAAGTACGACATGTCGACGCGGGCGCCGCTGCTGGCGTTCGACCCGGTCACGGCTGAGCCGCGCGCCTTCCTCGGCGCCCACGGTTCCGACGGGCCGGGCCTCTACGCGATCACGTTCGGCTGCGACGGCAACCCGTTCTCGATGGACGCGATGCGGATCGGCACCCGCCAGCGCGGCGTGACGACGTACGACCTCGAGGGCCTGGCCACCGCACTGACCATCGCCGCCTCGCAGGCCGCGGTCAACGCCGGCGACCCGGTCACCGTGCACGGGGCCCTGTACACCTCGGGCTCCGTCCCGATCCCGCACGCCACGGTGATCCTCGAGCGGCGCACCGACTCCGGGACGTGGGAGAACATCCGCGTGGTGCCGGTCGGCGACGGCGACCCGGTCGCGAAGATCACCCCGACCCGGACCGCGCTCTACCGCTGGCGGTTCGTCGACCGGCCGCTGGCCGAGGGCTCGACGTC
>Ga0075368_10000160_pt1 | contig 18147 bp, 15 predicted proteins | sample EndMethybrTD3033_FD_71518 | JGI IMG/M metagenome (GOLD analysis project Ga0075368, IMG submission 71518) | Populus endosphere microbial communities from Tennessee, USA - Endosphere MetaG P. TD hybrid TD303-3 | ecosystem: Host-associated > Plants > Roots > Endosphere | place: USA: Tennessee... | reverse complement strand
ATGACCACCGCTGTGAAAGCCGCCCCGACCGCACTGCTGCGGTTCGCCACCGCCGGCTCCGTCGACGACGGCAAGTCCACCCTCGTCGGGCGGCTGCTGCACGACTCCAAGTCGGTGCTGGCCGACCAGATGGAGGCCGTCGAGCGCGCCTCCGCGGGCCGCGGCCGGGAGGGTCCCGACCTCGCGCTGCTGACCGACGGGCTGCGGGCCGAGCGCGAGCAGGGCATCACCATCGACGTCGCCTACCGCTACTTCGCCACCCCGCGCAGGCGGTTCATCCTCGCCGACACCCCCGGCCACGTGCAGTACACCCGCAACATGGTCACCGGCGCCTCCACCGCCGAGCTGACGGTGATCCTGGTCGACGCCCGCAACGGCGTCGTCGAGCAGACCCGCCGCCACGCCGCGATCGCGGCCCTGCTGCGGGTCCCGCACGTGGTCCTCGCCGTCAACAAGATGGACCTCGTCGACTACCAGGAGTCCGTCTTCGCGGCGATCGCCGAGGAGTTCACCGCCTACGCCCTCGAACTGGGCGTGCCCGAGGTCACCGCGATCCCGATCTCCGCGCTCGCCGGGGACAACGTGGTGGAGCCGTCCGCGACCATGGACTGGTACGCGGGCCCGACCGTGCTGGAGCATCTGGAGACCGTGCCGGCCGCGCACGACCCGCGGCCCTGCCCCGCCCGCCTGCCGGTGCAGTACGTGATCCGGCCGCGGAGCGCCGAGCACCCCGACTACCGCGGCTACGCCGGGCAGATCGCCGCCGGCACCTTCCGCGTCGGCGAGGCGGTGACCGTCCTGCCCTCCGGGCGTGCCACCCGCATCGCCGGGATCGACCTGCTCGGCGAGCCGGTCGACGCGGCCCAGGCGCCGCTGTCGGTGACGCTGCTGCTGGAGGACGACCTCGACGTCTCCCGCGGCGACCTGATCGTGCCCAGCGACGACGCCCCGGCGACCACCCGGGACATCGAGGCGACCGTCTGCCACGTCGCCGACCAGCCGCTGGCCGTCGGCCACCGGGTGCTGCTCAGGCACGGCACCCGCACGGTCAAGGCGATCGTCAAGGACATCCCCTCCCGGCTCACCCTCGACGACCTGTCCCTGCACCCGCACCCCGGGCAGCTCGCCGCCAACGACATCGGCCGCGTGACGATCCGCACCGCCGAACCACTCCCCCTCGACTCCTACGCCGACTCCCGGCGCACCGGCTCGTTCATCCTGATCGACGCCGACGACGGCACCACCCTCACCGCCGCAATGGCCGGCGAGTCCTTCGCCCCCGCGGCATTCGCCGACGGCGCACCCGGCCACGGGCAACGGGACGTCTGAGCAAGCTCCCTTCGAGAGGACGCCTACCGTGTCTGCCACCACCGCCTGGCGCCGCACCCTCGCGGCCCTGGCCGCGCTCCCCCTGCTCACCCTGGCCGCCTGCGGCTACGGGTCCCAGGCAAGGGAGGAGAACACCGCCGAGGTCGCCGCCGGCGCGAAGAAGATCGATGGCCTCGGCTCCGTCAGGATCGGCTACTTCGGCAACCTGACCCACGCCACCGCACTGGTCGGCCGCCGGCAGGGCACCTTCCAGAAGGAACTCGGCGCCACCAAGGCCGAGTACGCCGTCTTCAACGCCGGTCCGTCCGAGATCGAGGCCCTGAACTCCGGCTCCATCGACATCGGCTGGATCGGCCCGTCCCCGGCGGTCAACGGCTACACCAAGTCGAACGGCAAGAGCCTGCGCATCATCGGCGGTTCGGCGTCCGGCGGCGTGAAACTGGTCGTCAACCCGAAGAAGATCAAGTCCCTGAAGGACGTCAAGGGCAAGAAGATCGCCACCCCCCAGCTCGGCAACACGCAGGACGTGGCCTTCCTCAACTGGATCGCCGACCAGGGCTGGACGGTCGACGCCCAGAGCGGCACGGGCGACGTCACGGTCGTCCGCAGCGACAACAAGGTGACGCCGGACGCGTTCAGGGCCGGTTCCCTCGACGGCGCCTGGGTGCCGGAGCCGACCGCCTCGAAGCTGGTCGCCGAGGGCGGCAAGGTGCTGCTGGACGAGGCGACGCTGTGGCCCGACCACAAGTTCGTGATCACCAACATCATCGTGCGGCAGGCCTTCCTCACAAAGCACCCGAAGGCCGTCGAGGCCGTGCTGAAGGCGTCGGCCGAGACCAACAAGTGGATCAACGCCAACTCCGACAAGGCGAAGGCGGTGGCGAACAAGCAGCTGCAGGCCGACTCCGGCACAGCCCTGCCGGCGAACGTCCTGGACCCGGCGTGGGAGTCCATCCGGATCACCGACGACCCGCTGGCCGCCACCTTGACCACCGAGGCAGAGCACGCGGTCACGGCAGGCCTGCTCAAAAAGCCCGACCTGCAGGGCATCTACGACCTCACGATCCTGAACAACGTCCTGAGGGCCGAGGGCTCGAGCACGGTCGACGACGCCGGTCTCGGCACCGGCTGAGGCACGTCCGATCAGTACCCAGGAGGTGAAAAACCATGGCCACGACCACGACCCTCGCCACAGCCGCCTCGGCCACCGAGGCAGCCGCGGGCGCCGAGGCCGCCGGGACGGCCGCGTGCGCCGCCCGCCTCGCGCACGTCTCGAAGTCGTTCGCGGGCCCCGCCGCAAGCCAGCTCGTGCTGGACGACATCAGCCTCGACCTCGCCCCCGGCGAGTTCGTCACCCTGCTGGGTGCCTCGGGCTGCGGAAAGTCCACCCTGCTGAATCTGGTGGCCGGTCTGGACGAACCGAGCGCCGGCACCATCGCCACGGACGGGCGCCCGGCGCTGATGTTCCAGGAGCACGCCCTGTTCCCGTGGCTGACCGCGGGCAAGAACATCGAACTCGCCCTCAAACTCAGGGGAGTTGCGAAGAACGAGCGGCGCGACAAGGCCGAGGAGCTGCTCGAACTCGTCCGTCTGAAGGGCGCGTACGGCAAGCGCGTCCACGAGCTGTCGGGCGGGATGCGCCAGCGCGTGGCGCTGGCCCGGGCACTCGCCCAGGAGAGCAACCTGCTGCTGATGGACGAACCGTTCGCGGCCCTCGACGCCATCACGCGGGACGTGCTGCACGACGAGCTGACGCGGATCTGGGCGGAGACGGGCCTGTCCGTCCTCTTCGTCACGCACAACGTGCGCGAGGCCGTCCGGCTGGCCGGGCGGGTGGTGCTGCTGTCCTCCCGCCCCGGACGCATCGCCCGCCAGTGGACGGTGGACATGCCGCAGCCGCGCCGTATCGAGGACATCGCCGTGGCGGAACTGTCCGCCGAGATCACCGAAGAGCTGCGTGGGGAGATCCGCCGCCATGGCCGGCACTGACACCGCCGTCCAGGACGGCGGCAGCGATCTGTCCGGCCTGGGGGCGGGCCTGGACGCACTGGAGACGGCGCCCACGGCCCGTACACCGTTGCGGCGGATCCTGAGGGAGAAGACGATGCCGCCCCTCATCGCCGTCGCGGTGGTGCTGGGCGGCTGGCAGGCCCTGGTCTCCTTCGGGATCGCCGACGATCCCACCAAGCTGCCCGCCCCGGCCGCCGTGTGGCACGTCATGCGCCAGGCCTGGCTGAAGGGCGAACTGCTCGGCTACATCTGGACGTCCGTCTCCCGCGGCCTGCTCGGCTTCCTGCTGGCCCTCGCCCTGGGCACCCCGCTGGGACTGCTGGTGGCCAGGGTGAGGTTCGTGCGGGCGGCGATCGGCCCCGTCCTGTCCGGCCTGCAGTCCCTGCCGTCGGTGGCATGGGTGCCGCCCGCGGTGCTCTGGCTGGGCCTGAACAACAAGATGATGTACGCCGTCGTCCTGCTCGGCGCGGTGCCGTCCATCGCCAACGGCCTGGTCTCCGGCGTCGACCAGGTGCCCCCGCTGTTCCTGCGCGCCGGCCGCACCCTGGGCGCCACCGGGCTGCGCGGCATCCGGCACGTCACCCTGCCCGCCGCGCTGCCCGGTTATGTCGCAGGCCTCAAACAGGGCTGGGCGTTCTCCTGGCGCTCCCTGATGGCCGCCGAGATCATCGCCTCGTTCCCCGACCTGGGCGTGGGGCTCGGGCAGTTGCTGGAGAACGGCCGCAACGCCGGTGACACGGCGATGGTGTTCGAGGCCATCGTGCTCATCCTCGCCGTCGGCATCGCCATCGATCTGCTGATCTTCAGCCCGCTGGAACGCTGGGTGCTGCGCAGCCGCGGCCTGCTGGTGAAGGACTGAGACGGCGCCTCCAGCCGGGCTTGAGCCATGGCCCGCCGCTTCTTGAGAGGCCTCGCCCAAGGTGGCGGTGAATGGTTGGCCGGCGAAACGGAGACCGACATGCGGGCACGGCGCTCATCCGCCTTCAAGGCCATCGGCAGGAACCTCGGCGAGGGGCTCATGTGGATGGCGATCGGCTGGTACGGAACCTACCTGCCGCCTCCCTGGACGCAGTCCGTCAGCCCGCCTCCCCAACCGCCCTGCCTGCCGCCGCTGTCGCAGGAGGAGCTGGCCCGGTGGCACGAGCTGGTCGGGGACCTGTGAGAACCGGCCGCAGCGCCCGTCGTCCCGACTCGAGCGAGGACAAGGAGACCAGGGTGAGGACCACCGGGTCGGCCACTGCCCGCCATCCCGTGCACAAGCGGCGGATACTGAAGCTGTTCCGCCCCTACCGCAAGAGCCTTTTGTCCGTGGCGTTCCTGGTCGCGGCGTCGTCGCTGGTCTCCCTGATCAACCCCTTCCTGATCCGTGAGATCGTCGACGTGGCGCTGCCGCAGGGCAGGATGGGACTGCTGTCCGTGCTGGCCCTGGGCATGGTGGCCGTCGCGGTGGCGAACAGTTCGTTCAACGTGTGGCAGACCTATCTGTCGGCCAGGGTCGGCCAGTTGGTCATGCACGATCTGCGCACCGCCGTCTACTCCCATCTGCAGCGCATGTCGCTGGCGTTCTTCACCCGCACCCGTACCGGTGAGGTCCAGTCCCGCATCGCCAACGACGTCGGCGGCATGCAGGTGACCGTGACGACCACCGCGACGGCGCTGGTGTCGGACGTGACGACCGTCCTGGCCACGGTCACCGCCATGGTCCTGCTCGACTGGCGTCTGACCCTGGCGTCGCTGGTCGTGCTGCCGGGATTCGTGTGGGTCAGCCGCCGCGTCGGCGACGAGCTGCGCGTGCTGACCCGGGCGCGGCAGCGCCAGTTCGCCGACCTGTCCTCCAACGTGCAGGAGTCGCTGTCGGTCAGCGGCATCATCCTGGGCCACACCATGGGCCGTTCGCGTTCGCTCAGCGACGCCTTCGCCGCGCAGTCGCGCAAGCTCACCGACACCGAGGTCCGCGCGAGCACGGCGGGGCTGTGGTATCAGTCCACCATCTGGGTCGTCATGGCGGCCATGCCCGCGGTGATCTACTGGGTGGCGGGGCTGACCGCCGGCGGCGACCGCATGGCCGTGTCCATCGGTGAGCTGGTCGCGTTCGTGACGCTGCAGCAGATCCTGTTCAGGCCGGCGCAGCGGCTGCTGACCATCGGTCTGGACATCCAGAGCTCACTGGAGCTGTTCGGGCGCATCTTCGAATACCTGGACCTGCCCGTCGACGTCGCCGAGCCGGAGCGGCCGGTGGTGCCGGCGCGCCTGCGGGGCGAGGTGCGGCTGCACCACGTCTCCTTCCGCTATGCCGGTGCCGAGCGGCCTACCCTGGACGGCATCGACGTGAGGGTGCCGGTCGGGCACAGCCTGGCCGTCGTCGGGGGAACCGGCTCGGGCAAGACGACGCTGAGCTACCTCATCCCGCGGCTGTACGACGCCACCTCGGGCAGCGTCACGATCGACGGTATCGATGTGCGCGAGCTGTCTTTCGAGACGCTGTCGGCCGCGGTGGGCGTCGTCTCCCAGGAGTCGTACCTCTTCCATGCCTCGGTCGCCGACAACCTGCGCTTCGCCAAGCCCGACGCGACGGACGAGGAACTCGTCGCAGCGGCGCGGGTGGCGCACATCCACGACTATCTGATGTCCCTGCCCGAGGGGTACGACACGGTGGTCGGCGAGCGGGGCTACCGGTTCTCCGGCGGGGAGAAGCAGCGGCTGGCGATCGCCCGCGCCGTGCTGCGCGACCCGCCCGTCCTGGTCCTGGACGAGGCCACCAGCGCCCTGGACACCCAGACCGAGCGGGCCGTGCAGCAGGCCATCGACGCCGCCAGCGCGGGCCGTACCACCATCACGGTCGCGCACCGGCTGTCGACGGTCCGCAACGCCGACGAGATCATCGTGCTGGAGCGGGGGCGCATCGCCGAGCGCGGCACGCATGAGGAGCTGCTCGCCCTCGACGGCCGCTACGCCGCGCTGGTGCGCCGGGACACCGAGATGGCAGCCGTCTAGAGCGCGGCCGCCCCCGGCCCGGCGGCCGGGGGTGAACTGCCGTGTCCTGGACGGGACTTCGAGCGGCTTTGCAGCGGGTATTGCCTACTATCCGGCAGATGGAGAATCCGTCTGCCGACATAACCGACTCGCCCCTGTTCGCCCGGCGCACCCTGCTGCGCGGCGGTGCCGTGGCCGGCCTGGCCTCGCTGGTGCCCGCGTACTCCGTCTTCGCCGCGCCGCACGACGCGGGCCCCGGCGGGCCCGAGCCGTCGGCTGAACAACTGATGCTGACGAAGTTCAAGGACCCGCTGCGCACGCCGCGGGTGCTGCGGCCCGTCGACCGCGGCGCTCACGACGAGCTGACCGTGCGCATGCGCACCGCCGACGTCCGGGTGCACTCGGAGCTGCCCGCGGTGCGGATGTGGACGTACGAGGGAAGCTACCCGGGCCCGACGATCGAGACGGTCCGCGGCCGCCGGCTGCGCATCGCCTGGGAGAACCACCTGACGGGCACCCTCCCGGTCACCGCCGTCGACTTCGGTGCGCCCGGCGGCCCCTCCGCCGACCCGCTGTCCAACTACCCCGGCACCGAAGGCTGCCAGGAGGTGGAGGGGGTGGCCGGTCTGCAGCCGTGGGCCGCGGTGCACCTGCACGGCATGCTGACCGGGGGCGGCAACGACGGCTGGATGGAGAACCTGATCGCCCCCGGCGACGTGCAGCTGTCGGCGTACCCGAACGACCAGCCCGCGACGGCGCTGTGGTACCACGACCACACCCACCATGTGAGCCGCTTCAGCGTGTACGCCGGTCTCGCCGGCCTGTTCGTCTGCCGCGACGAGGAGGAGCAGGCCCTCGATCTGCCCCGGGGCAGGCACGAGGTGCCGCTGGTCCTCAGCGACCGCAACTTCGCCCTGGACGCGTCGGGCACGCTCACCGGACGCCTGGTGCACAAGGTGGAGATGGTCGCCACCAAGCTCATGCGGACCCACGCCGCCCCCTACACCCTGGTCAACGGCGTGATCTGGCCCTACCTCGAGGTGGACCCGCGCTGGTACCGGCTGCGGATCGCCAACACCGCCAACTCCCGGATCTACCGGCTGATGCTGCTGGCCGACGGCCGGCCCGTCGCCGGCGCCTTCCAGGTCATCGGCACCGACCAGGGCCTGCTCGATGCGCCGCTGCCGGTGGACGGGGCGCTCAACCTCTCCCCCGGCGAACGCGCCGACGTCCTGGTCGACTTCAGCGCCTTCCGCGGGCAGTCCCTGAAGCTGGTCAACACCATGGAGGGCGTGGTGCCCGGCCAGTCGAGCACCCGCAACGACCTGCTGGAGCCCGACGTGATGCAGTTCCGCGTCGCCGACCGCAAGCGAGCCGGCCGGTCCGCCCCGCCCGCGGTGCTCTCCTCCACCTTCGAGCGGATGACCCACCACGACCTGCCGCACGACGCCGCCCCCCGGTGGGTGGTGCTGGTCGGCCCGGGCGCGGCGAACGTGCCCGAACTGTGGGAGATGGAGGAGGTGACGGAGGCCGACGCGGCGGGCATCACCTTCCCTGCCGCCGGCATCGTCCAGGTCAAGGACTCCGCCGGGAGCGTCACGACGCTGCGCCGCACCGCCATGGACTACGACGACGGCCGTGCCTTCACCGTGGCCCATGACAGCGTGGAGATCTGGAAGTACCTCAATCTCGCGGCCTCACCCCACCCCATGCACATCCACCTGGCCCACTTCCAGGTGCTCTCCCGCGACAACTACGACGTGACCGGCTTCGACCGCACCGTGCGCGGGTCGGCGAGGCCGGTGGCGTTTGTGAAGGCGGCGGAACTGGAACCGCACGAGCGGGGAGAGAAGGACGTCATCAGAGTGGGCACGGCGGGTGAGATCCGGCTGGGCCCGAACGGCACCCCGGGCGAGCTGGTCACCGTCGCGGTCCGCTTCCCCGTCACCGGCCGGGGGGTCCACCACTGCCACATGCTGGAGCACGAGCAGCACATGGTGCGCCCGCTGGTGGTCGGCCCCGCCGACCACCAGCATGCCGGCGGACATCACTGACAGCACGACGAGTGCCCGCGGCGGTGGTCGGCGCGGGCACTCGCACAACAAGAAAAAAAGGGGGGCCGGCGAAAGCCCGGGGGCCTGGGCCGGCGGCGCGGTCAGGCGGCCTTGCGGACGATCTCCACGGCGCCGGAGTCCAGCAGGGTGCGCACGGACGCCTCGCCGTCGGCGACGTCCAGGTCCATGTCGTGCAGCAGGCCGATGACGTTGCGCACCACCTTCTCCGGCTTCGTCTTCTGCGTGCCCTCCCAGACCAGCTCCGGGAAAACGGTCAGATAGACCTTGTCGTTTCCCTGGCTGTAGATGTTCACTTCCATGACGTCACGGAGAGCCATCCGGGCTTCGTAGATCAGGTTGTTCATGTGCCACCGACTTTCGGTATCCGGTTTTCTGAGGCTTCCTGGCCACACGTGCCGACCTCATGATGGTCAGCGGCCGAAGAGTGCGCAACGACGTCCGGAGAATAACCCGTTCAACTGCGGGAAATCCGCGAATGAACGGGCTTGCCAATTGCCGGTGTTTGACAGAAAAGGGCCGCGCTACGGACCATCGGTACCGTTCGCGAATGCCGCAGGCCGCATCCCACGAAAAGCATCCGGAGTGCCATGAAAATCCTGTTCATAACCACGGGCAGTCAGGCCACCTACTATGCCGCTGCCCCGCTGGCGACGGCCGCGCGCAACGCGGGCCACCACGTCATGCTGGCCGCCCACGAGCCGTGGGTGGAGACCGCGGAGGCCATCGGCCTTCCCACCTTCTGCTTCACCGTCGACCCGATCCGGCACTTCATGCGGATCAGCAACCCGGGCAAGGGGCTGCGCTTCCCCCGCGAGCTGGGGGACGAGGAGATGTTCGGACAGGGCCGCGGCTTCGCGCAGATGGGCCTGGCCGGGGTGAAGTCCCTGCTGGAGCTGGCCAAGGACTGGACCCCGGACGTGGTCGTGGGCAGCTCGCAGAGCTACGCCGCGATGCTGCTGGCCGCCCACCTGAAGGTCCCCTACGTGCGCCACATCGAGTACCTGGGCATTCCGCTCACCGGTATCGACCCGGGCGCCGAGGCGGAGCTGCGGCCGGAGATGGAGCGCCTGGGCGTGGACGGGCTGCTCAAGCCCGATCTGCTGCTGGACTCCACCCCGCCGTCGCTGCGTCCCTCCCACGACCCGGCCGCGCAGCCGATGCGCTGGATCCCCAGCAACCCGCAGCGCCGGCTGGAGCGCTGGATGTACACGCGCCCCGAGGGCCGCAAGCGCGTGGTGATCACCTCGGGCTTCCGCAGCCTGATGTTCCGCGACCCGGGCTGGTCCATGCCGCTGCTGGTCAAGGAGCTGGAGAAGCTGGGCGCGGAGGCGCTGATCGCGGCGAACCCCGGCGCCATCGAGCGGTTCGGCGCCGAACTGGGCAACGCGCGGGTGGGCTGGATCCCGATGGACGTCACCGCCGCCACCTGTGACCTGGCCGTCCACCACGGCGGCGCGACCACCGCCACCACGCTGATGGCCAACGGCGTGCCGCAGCTGGTCATCCCGGAGAACCCGCCGGAGTTCCCGCCGAACTACCACCGGGAGGCCATCGCCAAGGCCATCACCGACTTCGGCGCCGGCAAGACGCTGTGGCCGCAGGCGCAGGAGCCCGACAAGGCGCCGGGCGAAGTGATCGCCGCGGCGTGCAAGGAGCTGCTGGAGAACCCCGGCTACACCGAGCGGACGCAGTTCATCGCCAAGGAGATCTCGACGCTGCCCACGCCCGCCGAGATCGTGCCCCGGCTGGAGGCGCTGGCCTGACGGCCGGCGCGCCGGCCCCCGGCCATCGCGAAATCGCCCCGGGACCGCGGAGGACATCTCCGTCGGTCCCGGGGCGATCCGCGTGACGCATGTGCGATGCGGGCGGCCGGGTGCTCGGGTCAGCGGGCGGCGAGGGCCTCGATCTCGCGCAGCACCTCGTCCGGGGTGGGCAGCGTGGCGGCCTGGGCGGCCACGGCGCGGGCCCGCTGCGCGTACCGGGGCTCGCCGAGGATCTCCAGGCAGCCCGCCACGACCGCCGCCTGCGGGTCCTGCCCCTGCGGGCGGTGGCGGTCCACCAGCACCGCGGCGCCGTAGCCGCTGACGGCCTCGGCGACGGCCTTGCCGTAGCCGTTGTCGGGAACGATCAGCTGGGGCACCCCGGCGTTCAGCAGCGTCATGGCCGTGGTGGCCCCGCCGTGGTGGACGGCGAGGTCGCAGGTGGGGGCGACCACGTCCAGCGGGATCCAGCCGATACGTACCTCGCCCAGCTCCGCTCCGAACCGCTCGGCGGCCTCGGGAAGCGCCGCGATCAGCACCTCCACGCCCGCGCCGGTCAGCTCCTTGACCAGCGGGCGCAGCGAGCCGGCGGAGGTGTCCAGCAGCAGGTTGCGGGTGCCCGCGGTGATCAGGGCGCGGCGGCGGCCTTCGGGGCGGGTGTACATCCACGGCTCGATGCGGCGCTGGCTGACCCGGGGCACCCAGCGCATCGCCCGCGCGGCCGGCGCGCCGGGCGGGCGCAGCGGGGGCGGGCACAGGTCGATGAAGAGGTCAGGGGCCGGCAGTTCGCTCAGGCCCAGACGCTCCAGCTGGGGGGCCAGTTCGGCCACTGCGGTGGCGTCGCGGCGGGCCATCGGGGCGATGTGCCAGATGTGGCGGACGTAGGGCACCTTCAGCTTCGCGGCGAGCACCCTCGGCACGTGGGACAGGCCGCCGACGACCAGGTCCGGGGTCCACTGCCCGGTCAGCTCCAGCAGCGCGTCGATGCGGCCGGCGGCGGTCAGGGCGTCCTGGCCGTAGCGCATGCGCTCGGGGGTGATGCAGACGGCGGGCAGGCCGACGGACTGGGCGGCCGCCATCAGCGGTTCGTCGGCGGCCAGCAGGATCTCGTGGCCGGCGCTGCGGGCGGCCGCGGCCAGCGGGGCGACGCCGAAGACGGCCGCCTGGCTGCCACCGACGGTGAACAGTATTTTCATGGCTGCAGCACTTCTTTCCGTTGCGGGGCGGGAGCGTGCGGTGCGCGGTGCGAGAGGTTCAGCCGGCCTGGGCCATCTCCATGACGTAGCGGCCGTAGGAGGAGTGGGCCAGGCGGCTGCCGAGCCGGTAGCAGGACTCCCGGTCGATGTAGCCCATGCGCCAGGCGATCTCCTCCAGGCAGGCGATGCGCACGCCCTGGCGGTGTTCGAGGACCTGCACGTAGTCGCCGGCCTCCATGAGCGCGTCGTGGGTGCCGGTGTCCAGCCAGACGAAGCCGCGCCCCAGGGGGATCAGGCGGGCCTGGCCGCGCTCGAGGTAGACGCGGTTGAGGTCGGTGATCTCCAGCTCGCCGCGTTCGGAGGGCCGCAGCCGGCGGGCGATGTCGACGACCTGGTTGTCGTAGAGGTACAGCCCGGTGATGGCCAGGTTGGTGCGGGGGTGGGCGGGCTTCTCCTCCAGGGCGACGAGCCGGCCCTGGTCGTCCAGGGTGCCCACGCCGTAGCGCTCGGGGTCGCGGACCTGGTAGCCGAACAGGACGCAGCCCTCGATGTCCTGCGCGGCCCGCTGGAGCATGGGTCCGAACTCGTAGCCGTGGAAGATGTTGTCGCCCAGCACCAGGGCGACGGAGTCGTCGCCGATGTGGTCGGCGGAGACCAGGAACGCGTCCGCCAGCCCGCGGGGCTTGTCCTGCTCCGCGTAGGTCAGGGTGATGCCCAGCCAGGAGCCGTCGCCCAGCAGCCGCCGGAACATCTCCGCGTCCCCGGGCGTGGTGATGATCTCTATTTCGGTGATCCCCGCCAGCATGAGAGCCGAAAGCGGGTAGTAAATCATCGGCTTGTCGTAGACCGGGAGCATTTGCTTGGAGACCCCGAGAGTGATCGGATGGAGCCTCGTGCCATTGCCGCCGGCCAGGATGATGCCCTTCACCGTGGCGCCTCCTCAGTAACTTCGTGCCAATTTAGGCGGTGCCCGCACTTTATCGGCGTCGGCCACCCGGCCGAAAGTTTCCCCGGCGTCCGCCGCGATCGAATTGCTTCCTTGTTGACAGGCATGGGTGTGCTTACTCAGGCTGACGGCATACCGGTTCAGGCATGCGCTTTTACTGTCGTCGTTTAGGTGGACCTGTGGAAAACGAAGATCTGACGCCCGATCTCGAATCCGAGCAGAGGGCCGGTATCGGCATCATCGGATGCGCCGACATCGCCGTGCGCCGGGCCCTGCCCGCGATCCGCCGCTCGCCGTTCCATCTGGTGGCCCTCGCCAGCCGCTCCGCGGACAAGGCCCGGCGCGTGGCGGCCGGCGCCGGCTGCACGGCCGTCGAGGGCTATGAGCGGCTGCTGGAGGTGCCCGGCATCGACGCGGTCTACATCCCGCTGCCCAACAGCGAGCACGCCACGTGGGCGCGGCGGGCGCTGGAGGCGGGAAAGCACGTCCTGATCGAGAAGCCCGCGGTGCCCGACCAGGACATGGCCCGCGACCTCGTCGCGCTCGCCGAGCAGCGCGGCCTGGCCCTGATGGAGAACTTCGCGTTCCTGCGCCACCCCCAGCACGGGCAGGCGCAGGCGCTGCTCGCCGACGGCGCGATCGGGCAACTGCGCTCCTACCACGGCACGTTCGGTATTCCGCCGACCGATCCGCGCGGCATCAAGTACCAGGCGGACCTGGGCGGCGGGGCGCTGTGGGAGGTCGGCTGCTATCCGGTGCGCGGGGCCCAGGCCTACCTGGGGGCGTCGGCGCGGGTGCTGGGAGCGGCCTTGAGGTGGGATCCGGAGCTGGGCGTGGACGTGTCCGGGGCGGCGCTGCTGGGCGACGACGACGGCATCACCGCGCACTGCTCCTTCGGGCTGTCCCACGGCTACCGGTCGGCTTATGAGCTGTGGGGCAGCGAGGGACGGCTGGTTTTGGAGTGGGCGTTCACGCCCTCGGTGAGCGCCCGCCCGGTGCTGCGCCTGGAGCAGCAGGACCGCCAGACGCGGATCCTGGCCCCCGCCTCGGACCAGTTCCTCGGCGTGTTCACCGCCTTCCACGACGCCGTACGAAACCCGGCGGCGCGGGCGGAGCACCACCGCGACCTGGTGCGGCAGGCGGGGCTGATGGCCGGCATCCGCACGCACGCCCTGGGCCGGGAAAGCCTGGTGAGCAGCGGCCGGTGAGGCATACGGGCCGCGAGGGGGACAGCGGGAAAGCGGCGGGCACTGGGCGTAGGTGGGCAGCAGGCCGGCGGCCGCCGCCTGGGCCAGGGTGGGCGCCGCGGCGTCCTTGTCCGAGCGGATCGGCGGCTCCTTCAGATCCCACGGCAGGGCGAGGTCGGGGTCGAGCGCGTCGACGTCGATCATCGTGCCCGGCACGTACTCCTGCGAGCACAGGTAGCTCATGCAGGTGTCGTCGGTCAGGGCGAGGAAGGCGTGCCCGACCCCGTCGGGCAGGTACACGGCCGTCTTCGTCTCGGGGCTTTGCAGGGTGACGTCGTAGTGGCCGAACGTGGGCGAGCCGACGCGCAGGTCGACGGCGATGTCGAGGGCGCTGCCCCGCACGCAGGTGACGAACTTGTCCTGGCCGGGCGGCACCGTGGTGCCGTGGATGCCCCGCAGGGTGTTGCGCCGCGACACCGAGTAGTTGACCTGACGGACCGTGAACTCCCAGCCGCCGGCGGCCAGCAGCTCGCTGGCGCGCACGGACTCGAAGAAGTGGCCGCGGCGGTCCTGAAGCGCCTCGGGCTGCAGGCGGTAGGCGCCGGGGACCGTCATTTCCGTTATCAGCACCGTAGCTCTCCTCGCCGAACTCAACCGGTGGCGGCCGCAGTGCCGGCCGCACGGGCGATCCGCTGCCGCATGGACGCGGTGTCGTTGGTGCGCGGGAAGGCCTCGCGCGGCACGTCGACACCGAGGAAGGCGCACAGCGGCTCCCAGCCCTGCTGCACGTCGTAGACGAGGACGTGGTCCGCGCCCAGGGCCCGCACCACGTCCTCGTTGTGCCGGTGGTAGACGTCGATGGCGTGGTCCTTGTCGGCGAACCGGCCGCCGAACAGCCCGTCCCAGACCATGGCGCGGGTGATGCGCAGCAGCCGGGCCTGCGCACTGCCGGGCTCGGGCGGACCGGCCATGCTGCGCAGCGCGAACTGGTACAGGGTGTCGTGGGTGCTGCGGTACCAGCTGTCGGCGTCGCGCACCGTGAGGATCACCTTGGCATCGGGGAAGGCCTGGCTGAGCTGCCGGTAGTACAGGGCGCAGGGGCCGTCCACCGCGGCCCGGTAGCCCGCGAACAGGGCCGCCCAGTCGGGGCGTTCGCCGTCGCAGACGACCTTCTCCCACTGCCGCAGCCGTTCGCCGTTGCCGACGATGTCGAACATGTGGAAGGACGGGCCGAAATCGAGCCGGTCCAGGGCCGCCTTCAGCGAGGTCGTGCCGGTCCTGCCCAGACCGGCGTTGATGAGGTTAAGCACGATGGCTGTCTTCCCTTCTCAGCGCCAGGCCGCGTCTTCCTGGCGGGTGGCGACGTTGACCCGGTTCCACAGGTTGACCAGGCCGATGTGCATGACCAGGGCGCCGAGCTGCTCGTCGGTGTAGTACTGGGCGGACTTCTCCCACACCTCGTCCGAGGCCATGTCCTGCGGGTCGGTCATCAGGGTGACGGCCTCCGCCATCTCCAGCGCGTGCCGCTCGGCCTCGTCGAAGCAGGACTCGGTGCGCCAGCCGGCCACCCGGGGCAGCCGCGCATCCCACGTCCCCGCCTGCTCCGGGTCGTCGGGGAAGGTGTAGACGCGGCCGTTGATCTCGCTGACGCGCAGCCGGACGAGATCGAGGGTGGTCTTGGGCACGCCCGTCTTGCCGATGACCTCGGTCAGGTCGAGCAGGGGCTGCAGGGCGCCGGGAACGACCAGGGAGGGGTTGTCCATCCGTGCAGTCATCGGGTCTTCTCCTGAAGGGGTGTACGGGGAACAGTGGGATGCGGTGCGCGGGCGGCCTTTCAGACCGCGATGCCCTCGATGACCGAGATCGGCGCGCTGGTGGGCACGGCCCGGGTGAGCTCGAAGCCGGCCTCGGCGAACAGTTCGGTGTACTCGGCGAGGGTGCGCTCCTGGGCGCCGAGCATCAGCATCAGCCAGAGGTCGATGGTGTTGCCCAGGTGCTGTTCGTCGCTCTCGGGGATCACGTACTCGATGACGAGGAGCTTGCCGCCGGGGGCGATCGCCTCGCGCGCGTTGCGCAGCGCGGTGATGGCGTCGGCCCGGGAGAAGTCGTGGATGATGTGCTTGAAGACGTAGGCGTCGCCGCCCGTGGGCAGCTTGTCGAGGTAGCCGCCGTGCTCGATGGTCAGCCGGTCGGCGACACCGGCCGCCTCGAACAGCGCCGGCGAGTCGACGGTGGCGATCTTGGAGTCGTACAGCACGCCCTTGGTGTCCGGCGCCTGCTCGAGGATGCCCGCCAGGAGGTTGCCGCGGCCGGCGATCACGTCCACGACCGTGTGGAAGCCGGAGAAGTCGTAGGCGGCCAGGATCGGGTCGGTCTCGGAGGCCGAGAGCCCGCCGAACGCCTCGAAGAACACCCGGGCGTAGTCGGGGTGGGCGTGGAAGAAGTCCAGTGCGCCCATGCCGCGCAGCTTGGGCAGGTTGGCCTCGCCGCTCTCCACCGTGGCGGCCAGATGACCCCACTCCTCCCACAGCGTGGGGTGGCTCATCAGCAGGGCGAAACCGCGCATCGAGTCCGGGGCGTCCTCCCTGAGGTGCTCGGACATCGGGGTGTTCTCGTACCGGCCGTCCGCACGCCGTGCGAACACCTCATGGCCGGCGAGCGCGCGCAGCAGGCGGTGGGTGGCCTGCGGGTCGGAGCCGACGCGGGCCGCGATGTCGGTCACGGGCAGCGGGCCGCCGGCCAGCACGTCCGCGACGCCGAGCCGGGCCGCGACCGAAAGCGCCTGGGTGATCACCGCGCCCTGGATGAGATGGAGCAGCGCATAGGAGTCGGACTGGTCACGAACCTCGGGCAGCACGGACATGCCTTTCCTTTCGGAGCACCAATTCTCGTGGATTTTCAGACCATAGGTCGGCGATTTGGAAACCCGCAACTTCCGTATTCCCGCCATGCGTTCCGGCCCGTTCAACCGGGGAATTGAGCGGTTGAACAGGGGCCCGTCGAGCACTGCTCCAGTGAAATTCCGGGACGGCTTGTCAAATTGTTCCGGCCCGGCTACGTCGAGGAGGCCCCGTGCGGCACGACACCCCCACCCCGGTGGATTTCTGGTTCGACCCGACCTGCCCCTGGGCGTGGATGACCTCCCGCTGGATCCTCGAGGTCGCCCGGCAGCGGCCGCTTCAGCTGCGCTGGCATCTGATGAGCCTGACCGTGCTCAACGAGGGGCGGACCGATCTGCCCGAGCGCTGGCACCGCGACCTCGCCGTGCGGCTTCAGCCGGTGCGGGTGTGCGCCGCCGCCGAACAGACCTACGGCCCGCAGGTGCTGGGCGCGCTGTACACCGAGCTCGGCACCCGCTTCCACCTGCAGCGGGCGCCCAAGGAGCACGCCACCTACGCGGCCGCCCTGACGGCCGCGGGCCTCGACCCCCGCCTCGCCGACGCGGCAGGGGCCAAGACGTACGACGCCGCGGTGCGCGCCTCGCACCACGACGGCATCAACCGGGTCGGCGAGGAGGTGGGCACGCCCGTCGTCGCGGTCGGCGACGTGGCGTTCTTCGGGCCCGTGGTGACCCCCGCCCCGCAGGGCGAGGCCGCGTTGCGGCTGTGGGACGGGGTGCTCGCCGTGGCGGCGACCGACGGGTTCTTCGAGCTCAAGCGCACCCGCACCCGGGGCCCGGTCTTCACCTGAAAGCCTCAGCGGGATGCCGCCGCGACCGGCGCCGTCCAGTTCTTCGCCAGCCAGCTCTCCAGGGTGACCAGGCCGGGCCGGGTGCGGCGCAGTTCCTGAAGGTCGGCGCGGTATCCGTCGCGCTCGAACCAGTCGAACATGTTGGCCAGATCGGGGCGGGCGTTGCGCAGCGGCTCGATCGGCAGCTGCTGGTAGCGGGTGGGGATGCCGCAGACCGCTGCGAAGGCCGCGGCCATCTGCGGCCCGGTCAGCGCGTCGCCGGCGATCTCCACCGTCCGGCCCAGCCAGGCGTCCGCGTCCTCGAAGGCGTCCGCGGCGAACACGCCGATGTCACTGGTCGCGATGAGCTGCACCGGGATGCGCGGGTCCAGCCACATGGCCAGCACCAGGCCGTCCCCGGCCGGGCGCGGGGCGATGTCGAGCAGGATGTCGTGGAACATCACCGGCCGCAGCACGGTCGTGGGCAGATCGAGGGTCGCCAGGTACTGCTCGACGCGGTGCTTGCTCTCGAAGTGCGGGACCCGGGTGTCGCGGTCCGCGCCGCCGACCGAGCTGTAGACGAAGTGCCGCACCCCGGCGCGCACCGCGGCGTCCGCCACCGCCCGGGCCTGGCGCTCCTCGGCCTCGACGCCGCCGGGCCCCCGGAAGGTCTGCACGCTGAACACCCCGTGGACGCCGTCCATCGCCGCCGCCAGGGAGGCCGCATCGTCCATGTCGCCGGCCACGAGGACCGCGCCCGCCTCCGCGAGCGCCCGCGCCTGGTCCTTGGCCGCATCGCGGACCAGGGCGTGCACGCTGTGCCCGCGCCGCAGCAGTTCGCGGGCGACCGCCCCGCCCTGCCGGCCGGTCCCGCCCAGCACCAGGATCGTTCCCTCAAGCGCCACTGTGTCTCTCCAAGTCTCGTGCCCGCCGGACAACGCGCCCGGCGGTGCGGTGGGATGCGGCGGCCAGGGTGCGGCCGCCGTGCGTCGGGGGCGCGCT
>Ga0075368_10000159_pt1 | contig 18278 bp, 17 predicted proteins | sample EndMethybrTD3033_FD_71518 | JGI IMG/M metagenome (GOLD analysis project Ga0075368, IMG submission 71518) | Populus endosphere microbial communities from Tennessee, USA - Endosphere MetaG P. TD hybrid TD303-3 | ecosystem: Host-associated > Plants > Roots > Endosphere | place: USA: Tennessee... | reverse complement strand
ACGCGAGCCGGTCGCGCAGGCACACGCCAAGCCGGCAGGAAAAAAGCCAGTACAGCAGCCGCAATCCGAGTCACGCCAGCAAACCGCAAGGCCATCGCAAACGCCACGCCAAAAGCCAGCGCCGACGGAACGGCCAGCTTCCAGCCAGCAGCCAAAGCGTGACAACCAAAAGCCTCGCCGTCAACCTTCATCCAAACCACGAACGCAAAAAGACCGCGAAGCTGCGCTGATCGACCTCGTCGACAAGCAGTCATAAAAAACATCGTGCGTAATAAAATACCGGCTCGTGCATGAGCCGGTATTTTATTTATGTCACGGTAGCCAACGCCTTCAGCCACCGTCGCCGGAATCACCACCGTTGTCGGTTTCGGGCGTGAATGACTGGCTGCCACTATCTGTGTAGTAGGCTGAGTCGGTGAGCGTCGCGGTAATCGTTTGGGTGCTGGTGCTCGAGAAGTTGTAGTTCGTCGAGTACGTACCGCTTGAGCTGACAGGAAGTGTTGCGATGACCGTGCTGCCAACCTTTACTTCTAGTTGCTGAAGAGGGTTGCTGCCTCGCACGACGCTAATACTAATCTTGTATGACGTACCACTGTTCTTGGTGACGCTTATCGTGCCAACGTTCGGTTTGGAGTCGGTACACTTGTGCTTGTCGTCCTTCTTGGTCGCATCATAGCCATCAGGTGCAATGTATGCTGTCTTCTTGGTAATCGGGTCTTTGAACTTCTGAACGTCGATACTGATTCGGGCACCTTCAGGCGTACAGTCCGTCGCCAACTTCTTAGATACCTTGTCGAACGTCAGTTTGCTATTGGTTTTGCCCTGGTTCTTGTTGTACCAAGATGGGTAGAGCTCGCGGCCGATATGTTGAATGCCTTTCGGCTCCTTGAACCATGTCCCGCCGTTATCGGTACTCCATTTCTTTTCTTTGGCATAGATGTTCTTGTGGGCGTACTCCATGACAGGCCCAAGAATCTTCGCGGGAATCGATGAGTTGCCGTTCGTCAGTACGCTCGTGTCTGGGTTTCCTAACCAGACGCCCATCGTCAGAGCCGGGGTGTAACCTATGTTCCAGATGTCTTTTGGCTGGCCGCCCTTGTCGGACGTACCGGTCTTGACCGCCATCTTTACTCCGTCGATCCACAAGCCTGGAAAGTGATAGCCGTAAAGGCCGGCGCGCGCGCTGTCGTCACTCAGGATGTCCGAGATGATGTAGGCGACTTGCGGGTCGATGATTTGCTTGTGCTCGGTGTCGGAATACTTCTTTAGTACTTCACCCTGGCTGTTGGTGACCTCCAGGACGGTGCTGTATGGCCTGTAGACGCCCATGCGTCCTAGTGAGGCGAAGGCGTTGACGTGGTCGATCATGCGCGTGCCACATCCACCAATGGCGGATGACAGGCCAGCTTGTGCATCGGCGCCCTGCGTGCAGTAGTTTTTGTCACCCAATGCCCGAATGGTTTGGAGTGTCGGGTCGAGGCCGGCGATGTACATTGCCTTGACCGCAGGAATGTTACGTGAAAGCGCGAGTGACTTGCGGATGTTGATGGCGCCTAGGTATCGGTTGTCGGCATCATGGAGGGGCGCGCCGTAAATAGCGTCCATAGAGGCGTCGTCGGATAGGACCGAGCCGCTGCCATAGTTTGCCTTGCCGGCACCCTGGTTCGAGAAGAGCTGCGAGTACACGAGCGGCTTGATGGTCGAACCCGGTTGGATGTAAGAAAGTGCTGCATTGTCTTGACCGAATCCTGGGTAGTTGAAGTCGCGGCTTCCCATCATGGCTAGAATCTGGCCTGTCTGCGTGTCTTCTACTTCGGCAGCACCGTCCTCGAACCCGGCGTACGATGGCCAGTACGAGCTGAACAGGTCTTTCATCGAGCCTTCGAGCTTGTTCTGGATGCGGATGTCGAGCGTCGTCTTTACGACCAGTCCGCCGCGCCCAACGGTCGCCTTGCCAAGCTCTTGCTCAAGCTGGGAGCGCACTAACTGAACGAAGTGCGGCGCCTTGATGTCCTTGTACTGGTCGGATGCAGGCTTGATGCTGTCGAGGATAGGGTACTTCATTGCCGTGTCGGCTTGGGCCTGCGTAATGTAGTTTTGCGCGACCATTTCTTTCAGTACCTTGTGCTGTCGCTCTACTAGCGCGTCGTGTCCATAAACATTGTAGGGGTCGTATACGCTTGGGTTGTTAGGAATGGCGGCAAGCAGCGCCGCTTCGGCAAGCGTCAGGTCTTTAGCGTGCTTTCCAAAGTAGGTTTGGGCGGCGGATTCCACGCCGTTGCGGCGACCGCCGTATGGTGACTCGTTAAGGTAAAGATTGAGGATGTCATCCTTGCTGTACATACGCTCGACCTCGATAGCGAGGATAGCTTCCTTGATTTTACGGGGAACGCCGCCAAGGCCGCGGTCTTGTGCTTCGTCCTCGAAGAATACCTGCTTGACGAGCTGCTGGGTCAGAGTAGACGCGCCTTGGGTACTTCCTCCGGTGGCGTTGTTGATAACGGCGCGCATGATGCCACTGATGCTAATACCGCCGTGGTGGTAGAAGTCCTTGTCCTCGACGGCAATGGTGGCTTTTTTCATGTAGTCGTTTATTTCGTCACCCTTGACTACCAGCTTGTAGTTGCTATCACCCTTATCTTCCCATAGCAGGTTGCCGTTGCGGTCAAGGTACTTGGTGACGGTAGTTTGGACACGTTTGGCAAGCTCGCCTGGACGGATAGTGTCGAGGTCCTTGCGGAAGTAGGCGAACAGCGCGCCGACACTAAGTATGCCGAGCAGTATGGCGACGCCAAGAATCTTGAGTGCCATGAACGCGCCCTTCTTGCTGAACCAATACCCCCAAAAACGTTTTGGGTGCAGGCGATAAAGCAGGCGCTTTACTGGATGTTTCGGCAAGCTGGCAAGATACTCGGCCTTTTTACGGGCTGCGGCATCCTTCTTGGTTTTACGACGGCTCGTGAGATTAGAATATAAACTCACGCTGCGTGATTTCTTAGGTGTCTTAGTCACGTTTCATCATTCCCATAAGCACTATTATCCTCCATTATAGCACTTATTTTGGCCTGCCTAGCTCATTTTTTCTGGTATACTGACTAGAGTAATAACAGATTAAGGAGATAGGAATGAAACTTTCCGAAGAACTTCAGTGGCGTGGGTTCATCAACCAAACCACTTACGACGACTTGAGCCAACTTGACCAGGCGCCTATCTCTTTTTATTGGGGTGTCGACCCGAGCGCGGACAGCATGACCATAGGCAACTTTGCGGCTGCCATGATGGTTCGCCACTTCGTAGACCATGGCCACGAGGCGTACTTGCTCGTAGGGGGAGCCACGGGCATGATTGGCGACCCGGACGGTAAAAAAGACGAGCGCAACCTCAAGACGCTCGATGAGATTGCTAAAAACAAAGCCGGTCTCGCGGCACAATACAAGAAGGTTTTCGCTGGGCAAGCGTTCACGATCGTCGACAACTACGATTGGTTCAAAAACATGAACTACCTGGATTTCCTGCGTGACGTCGGCAAGCACGTTCCAATGAGCCAGATGCTTGGCCGTGATTTCGTCAAGTCGCGCCTAGGCGACGAGGGAAGCGGCATCAGCTATGCCGAGTTCAGCTACTCGTTGATTCAGGGCTACGATTTCCTTCATCTGCACCGCGAATATGGCGTGACGTTGCAGGTTTGTGGTGCCGACCAATGGGGCAACAGCCTTGCAGGCGTCGACCTTATTCGTCGCATAGAAGGCAACGAGACGCACGTGTACTCAACACCACTGGTTATTAATAAGGCAACGGGCGTCAAGTTCGGTAAGAGCGAGGACGGCGCTATATGGCTTGACCCTGCCAAAACGAGCGTTTACAAGTTTTACCAGTTTTGGCTGAACCTTGATGACGAGGGTGTGATCGACTACGCAAAGATTTATACGCTTCTCTCGAAGGAGCAAATCGAGGAATTGGCAGCAAGACAGCAGGCCGACCCGAGTGCCCGCGAAGCACAGAAAACGCTGGCTCGTGAAGTAACGGCACTTGTCCATGGCAAGGACCGCCAAGAGTCGGTCATGCGAGTAACCGACGTACTGTTCGGTGGCAACGATATTCACGAACTGAACGACGAAGACCTCGATGCCCTTGCGGGCGAGATTCCAGCCTTTGAGATCGGAAAAGCTGTCGTCGAAGTACTGGTGGATAGTGGCTTTGCGGCGAGCAACGGCGAAGCGCGCCGGCTTATCGCGGGTGGCGCCGTATCTATTAACGGCGAAAAAATCACCGAAGATCGCCAGCTCACCGAGCTATCGCTTGTCAAAAAAGGCAAGAACAGCTTCGTTCTTGTTCGCTAGCGGAACGGCTAAAAATCTGTTACAATGAGGGCTCGAACTAAAAAGGAGGGTTCATGCCTTTTACCGTAGAACTACAGAAAAACCTCTCTAAAGAGGCTCTAAAAAACGTCGAACAGTGGTTGAACGAGCCGAAGTACGAAGAATATCGCGATGAGCTCGTCGAGATGATCGAAGCCGAAAAATGGCAAGAACTGGAAGACGCATTCTTTAAAGTCATTGAGTTTGGAACGGGTGGCCGTCGGGGAACGACTGGCGTCGGCTCGAACCGCATAAACCGTGTGACGATCGGCGAATCTGCCCAAGCGCTTTGTATGTATGCCCGTTCGTTCGACGAGAAGGCTGCCGAAAAAGGTATCGTCATCGCCTGCGACACTCGCCTCAGCTCGCCGGAACTGAGTAGGTATACGGCACAGGTGTGCGCGGCAAACGGGTTCAAGACCTACCTATTTGATAATTTCCGCTCGACACCGGAACTAAGCTACGCGGTACGCCACCTAGGAGCGGCGGTCGGCATCGTTATTAGTGCCAGTCACAACCCACCGCTCGATAATGGCTTCAAGGCATACTGGTCTGACGGCGGCCAGCTGGTTGCTCCGCACGACAAGGGCGTGCTTGGCGTCGCTGCCGAGATAACCGAAATTCACGCCGTTGATTTTGACGAAGCAATAGCCGAAGGCAAGATCACCATCATTGGCAAAGAAGTCGATGACGCCTACATCGCGGCTGTCGTGAACGAAGCCGAAGGTGTCGACCGTGACGTGAAGATCGTGTACTCCCCACTTCATGGCGCCGGCCAAACGAACACGCTGCCTGTACTTTTGGCTGCTGGGTTCAAGGACGTGTCACTGGTCGAAGACCAGATGGTGCCGGATGGCAATTTTCCAACCATAGACAACGGCAAGGCGAATCCTGAAGAAAAGGCAGCCAATGATCGTGCGGTAGCACAAATGCTTGCCGAAAAGGCCGACATGGCCGTCACGAACGATCCCGACGCCGACCGTATCGGAGTCATGGTACGTGATGGGGACGAGGCCGTGTATTTGAACGGTAACCAGCTGGCGGTGCTTGCGACGGATTATGCGCTGCAAAAACTCCAAGAAAAGGGCGAGTTGACGCCAAAGCACTACGTTGCAAAAACTATCGTCACGACGGATATGATGACGGCGCTTGCGGATCGCTACGGTGTAAAAATGTACACCAACATGTTGATCGGCTTCAAATACATCGGCGAGTTGATCCTCAAAAAAGAAAACACCGACGAGATCTTCGTTATTGGCGGCGAAGAGAGCTACGGCCTGCTGAAGGGTGACTACGCTCGTGACAAAGACGGTGCCGTCGGCGCCTTGCCGCTTGCGGAATACGCGGCCGAGCTCAAGAAAGAGGGCAAGACGCTGTACGACCGCCTACTTGAACTATATGTCGAACATGGGGTGTATATGGAACGTCTTGATAGCGCCTACTTCCTGGGTGCCAGCGGTTTCGAGACCATGCAGCGCGTCATGGCCGACCTTCGCGCCAACCCGCCAAAGAAGCTCGGTGATTACGATATCTCGGCAATCCTCGATTACCAAACGCTCGAACGTCGTGACCTGGCAAGTGGCCAAACTACTGCCATCGATTGCATCAAGGGTAATGTCGTCACGCTGGAGCTGGGTAATGATTCACGTTGTCGCGTGACGATTCGGCCAAGCGGCACCGAGCCGAAGCTGAAATTCTACGTACAGTGGTGGGAGAAGGCCGAGACTGATGTTCGTGCCCAATCGAACGAGCTCAATGACCGCCTTGAAGTGCTATCCAAGACGCTCGAAGGCATGCTGCTCGATAGCTAACTGCTTGTGCTTGTGGAGCTGCGGATGGTATAAATAAAAGATATGATACGCAGGCAAAAAGGGAGGGCAGGCTTTACGATCGTCGAGCTTTTGATCGTCATCGTCGTCATTGCTATTTTGGCTGCGATCGTTATCGTGGCGTATAACGGCGTGCAGGGGCGTGCAAAAGATGCGCGTCGGGTCCAAGACCTCAAGGGCATCGTCAAGGCACTTGAGATATACAAGACCAATACGGGGAGCTACCCGGCCGCCAACTCGACGACGGGAGCTTCTGGGTGGGAAGTGAGCACGGACGGCACTAGTGCTACAGACTTTCTTTCTGTCTTGCGCACGAGCGGCGCGGTAACGAGGATTCCTGTCGATCCGCGCAATTATGGCGAGCTGCCCAACATCACGCCGACCCGCGCCTCGAACAGCTTCGAGTACTTTTACTATAAATACACGGCAGGGACGAACGGCTGCCCGACGGCGCAGGGTGATTACTACGTGCTTGGCGCGACGCGCATGGATACCGTCGCCTCGGGGGCGAATTATCCGTCCAACCCGGGCTTCAGCTGCAGTGGCCGCGACTGGGTAACGACTGGCGCGTGGGTAACGGGCGGCTACACTAACTAGCTGCTATACTGGTAACAGATGAATCTTCTAACATCTTTAGAGAAGATAAAAGGCGTGGGTGAAAAAACGGCCGAACAGTTCGCGGCGGCCGGCTTGCTTACCGTAGGCGACTTGGTAGACTTTTTGCCTCGCAAGCATGAGGATTTTTCGGAAGTCGTAAAAATCAGCGACGTTCATCCGGGCAAGCTGACCATCAAGGCGCGCTGCGAAAAGATCGCTACCCGGCCGGTACGACGCGGCCTGCGTATTACGACGGCAACGCTCGTCGATGATAGTGGTAAGCTGCAGGCCGTGTGGTTCAACCAACCGTATCGGGAGGCGCAGCTAAAGGGTGGCGAGGAATTCTTTTTTTCAGGTGAATTCGAATTTAACTACAACAAATACCAGCTGACCAATCCTAGCAGCGAAAAAAGCAGCGATATTCCAGTAAGTACCGATCGTTTTTTGCCAGTATATCGCAGCATCAAAGGCCTCAAAAGCCAGGTCGTCCGCAAGATTTTGCTAGAACTTCGGCCGCTCATGACCATGCTGCCCGAAACGCTGCCCGAGGAGATAGTGAAGGCGGAGAAACTCATGTCGCGCTCCGACGCGCTTCTTGGCATGCATTTCCCGGCGTCAGGTGAGGACGTGAAGATGGCGCGCGAACGCCTGGCGTTCGAAGAGTTGTTTCAGCTGCTTCTTGCCAGCCAGTTGAACAAACAAGAGAACGCCAAGCTCACTGGGTGGCATATTCCGTTCGACCAAAAAGTCGTCGCGGAATTTGTTGGTCAATTGCCATTCGAGCTTACTGGTGCCCAGCGACGTGCCGCCTGGGAAATCATTCAGGACTTCGAGCGCAAGACGCCAATGAACCGGTTGCTGCAAGGCGACGTGGGTTCGGGCAAGACGGTCGTGGCAGGCCTAGCCGCGCGCCAGGCGGCACATGCCGGTTTTCAGTCCGCGCTGATGGCTCCGACCGAAATCTTGGCAAGCCAGCATGCCGAAACGCTGTCCCGGCTTTTGACGCCTTTTGGCGTGAGCGTCGGGTTGCTGACGGGCAGCGTAAAAGGTGCCGCGCGCAAGACGCTCTACGAGCAAATCGCTGCTGGCGGCGTGGATGTCGTCGTGGGGACGCACGCGCTTATCCAGGGGCCATTAAAGTTTCATAAATTGGGTTTCGTGGCCATCGACGAACAGCATCGCTTCGGAGTGAAGCAGCGGCAAGACCTTCTTGGCAAGTCGGAATATTTGCCGCACCTCCTTGCCATGACCGCCACGCCGATCCCGCGCAGTTTGGCGCTTACCGTGTATGGCGAGCTGGATGTCAGTATTTTGAACGAACTGCCGAAAGGCCGAAAGGCTATCAAGACGAAGATTTGGTCGCCTAATAGCCGTGCACAGCTTTACGAACATGCCGACGCGGAAATCGCGGCTGGCCGCCAAGCGTATGTTATTTGCAGCTTGATCGACGAAAACCCGGATAACGAAGTCAAGAGCGTCCAGGCGGAATATAAAAAGTTGCAAAACTCCGTTTTCAAGCATCGCCGGATCGGTTTGTTGCACGGCAAGATGAAACCGGATGAAAAAGATGCCGTCATGGCTCAGTTTGCCGGCGGCACGCTGGATATCTTGGTAAGTACTACTGTCGTAGAGGTGGGTGTCGACGTGCCTAACGCGACCGTCATGCTTATAGAGAATGCCGATAGGTTCGGCCTAAGCCAGTTGCACCAACTACGTGGTCGGGTAGGCCGATCGTCGCACCAAAGCTACTGCTATCTCATCATGTCGGACAGCAGCAAGCCAAGCCAGCGTCTCAAGGAAATCGAGAAGTCCGGTGATGGTTTTTATTTGGCGGAAGTCGACCTGAAACTGCGTGGCCCGGGCGAAATTTATGGCCGGTCCCAACACGGGGCGCTCAATCTGCAAATTGCTACGCTGTCAGATACGAAACTGATCGCCAGGGCGCAAAAGCAGGCAAGGTCGTTCGTCGAAACAGGCGGCAATCTGCTACAATATAATCAACTGGCCGCTCAGGTAGAACACTACCAGCGTCTGACGACATTGAATTAGCCTATGTATTCAGGAACCACATTTCGTACAAAATCGGGTCGCGTCATGGGCGTGCACCAAAAAATCGATCGCGTTGCCCGACGCCTTATTGCCCAGCATATGCCGGCGGGCTTTCCTACCTCGCGTGAGATTCTTCATTTCGAAGGCTTGAACGGGCCCGACGGCATCAAGCGGAAAAGCCCGGCCAAAGATGAGCCATGGCACTACGTAGATCCCACGGATCAGACCGACCGGGCGATTCTTGATATGATCAACGATCATATAGAAAACATGGCGCAGGCGTTCAGGGAGCGCAATCACGAGCGCATCGCATTCGAGGCTGCCTGGCTCGCGCATGCTATCGTGGACGGCCTCACGCCAGCCCATCACTACCCGCTAGAAGCCAAGCTCGAGGAGCTGCGGGGGGGCGAAGGCCTTGAAACACGTCGCACCACCAAGGAAAAGCTATTGCTCCCAGGTACGACACGCCGTATGCAACTACGCAATAACTGGGAGTTCTGGGGTGCTCGCGGCGTCATGACGACCCACCTTAGCTTTGAGTTGGGGGTCGCGACCACCATCGCTCCGCTTCGTTTCGACGACGTCTCGCCAACCGCCAAAGAATATAAGCGCATGGAGGACGAGCCGTTCGAAGCATTCTTTCTCGAGACCCTGCATGACATCAGCGAGATGAAAATGTACGAAGAGTTTACTAAGGCGGGATGGACGCGGCAGCTAGCCCGTGAAACGCGCGCGGTTCTTGTTCCTTCGATCATCCGCGCGGTCATGTTAGCTTGGTACCAGGCGGCAGCAAAGGCGAAGAGGTAGCGTGAACGTCCGTATTATCAGCGGTGAGTTCGGCGGCCGAAAGATAGAGGCGCCTGACACCAGTAGGACGCATCCCATGAGCGAGCGTATTCGCAACGCTATGTTCAATAGTATAGGTGACCGCATAGAGGGGGCGACGGTACTGGACGCATTCGCGGGGACGGGCTCGGTGGGGCTCGAGGCCCTAAGCCGTGGGGCGCACGACGTTACTTTCGTGGAGCGTGACCGGATCGCGCAAAAAGTCCTAGCAAAAAATATTACGGCACTTGGCGCCGAAGCTCGTACGGCAATTATCCGCACGACGGTCAGTAACTGGCTTGAAACGAAGGGCGATGAAAAATTCGATTTTATTTTTGCCGATCCACCCTATAATGATCCACAGTTATCCACAGCCGGGCGATTATTGGGTCTATTAAAACCAGGCGGGTATATGGTATTATCACACCCAGGTAGTGGTGAGGGACTTGCCAAAACGGGAGTTGTTGTGGTGGACAATCGTAGTTACGGAAATGCTTTCCTCACCTACTACCGCCGTGACGAGGCTGCTTTATGAGCAGTCGTTTTTTAATTGGCAAGGGGACTGCTCTTGTCGAAAACGCCCAGGCTCTACCGCTTGAAGATCATGGCCTGCGGCTCTACCGCGGCTGGAATGATGCTATCGCCGAGCAGCTCGTGGAGCGTTCGAAAGAAGAAGAAATCCGTCGTTTTACGCACAAGGATGCCGATGAGCGGTTCGTTGACGTGGTAGCGGCGTACGAGTGGTTTCGCTCGAAAGGGCATGTCGTGTACGCGCTTGCTCAAGAAGAGGTACTTGCCGGCGTGGCATGGTTTGCGCACTCGTCTCGGCCTGAACTTGGGGCGGACTACACGTTTGCTATTCGAATGTACGACTCTCAGCGAGGCAAAGGCCTGGCAGGCGCCCTTATCGAGGCTGCGCATAAAGATTTCGAAGCTACTACGCAGTACGAAGGTAGCGTTTGGCTCGAGGCGAACGCAGACAATGGCCGCGCATTACGATTTTATGAAAAACATGGTTACGAGCACGTCGAAACAAAGGATGGCCGCGTACTGATGGTACGAAAAGCCAATGTATAAAAGGAGGGTTGGATGACAACGCAGAAATTCACTGGGAACGAAAAAGGACTGCAGCCGAGCATGGCTGAGGTCGCTGAGTTTTTGAACACGCAACAACTAGGACGAGTGGCTACGCTTGGACCTACGGGCCAGCCGCAAATCGCCAACGTGGCGTTTTCGCAGAACGACCAACTAGAACTTATCATCGGCACGAGCGAGACCTCGCGAAAAGCTGGTAACATCGCACGTGACGAACGCGTGGCGTTCGAGACGACCGACCCCGACAAACGCTATACCGTGCAGTTCGAAGGCAAGGCTCGCAAGCTCTCGCGCGAGGAATTTGAGGCTCGTGCCGCGGCCCACTTCGAAAAACTTCCCGGATCGTTGCCGTTCAAGGATATAGAGGGTCAAGCGAACTATTTGCTTGAGCCGACATGGGTGCGTTTCAGTGACGTTTCGGTATACCCATGGGCAACGACTGAGTTTACGTTTTAAGGCGTGGTTCTTGAAATCGTAGCCAAAAGTTCTTGCGGGTAGTCGCTCAGCTTTTCGAGTGCGTCGGCCTCGTCGCACCACGTTATTTCCATGTTGGCTTCTGGCTGGAGGCTTGCTGGCATTTCCGCGTCGCAGGCGTAGATCGCGAATACCAAGCCGCCGCTTTTTACGGGTGTAATGGGGATGTGTACCGGTGAGATTGCCATGCTAAGCAGTCGTTCGTTCCGTAGTTCGGCGATGCCGGTTTCTTCGCGTACTTCGCGCCGCAGCGCATCGATTGGCGACTCGCCTTCGGCAATGCGCCCGCCGGGGAGGTCGTAGTACGCGCGGCCAGGTTTTTGTATGCGGAGTACCAAAAGCTGTCCGTGCTCGTCGCGAATCAAGGCCTTGACGCCTATGTAGTAAAGTTTTTCCTCAGGCATGGTCCAATTATATCGCAGTCCTGCTTTGGTGGCGCTTCAAGAAGTTCAAGGACAGGTAAATAGAGGCGAGGTGGAGACTTTGCAGTATCTCGGTTTGGTCCTCGATGATACATATGAACTGATCGAACGGCATCTTGACTACCTGGAAGTCCGCGCCCGTTTCGTCTAGCCGCCTGCCGTCAAAGGTGCCGCCCAGCGCAATGAAGCTATGGGTCTTATTGGTCTGGCTCGAGGGGTTGGCGTAGTAGACTCCCGTAGGGTGGATGGTCGCTCCGACAAGCCCGACCTCTTCTTCCAGCTCCCTGCGAATCGCGGCCTCTGGCGTCTCGTCGTCGTCCACGCCGCCACCGACGATCTCCAGGACGAAATCGTCGATGCCGTGGCGGTAATGCCGGAGCAACGTTACCTCGTTGTCATCACTAAGGACGAGGCAGTTGGCCCATTCGCCGTATTCCATCACGTAGAAGGGGCTGATTTCTTGGCCAGTCAGGGTGATGCACGTATCGGCTCGCAGTCTCATCCAGCGGTCATTAACGAGGTAAGTAGATTCCTTGATCTTCCATTTTCTTGATCCGTTTTTATCCATAAAGCCTAACTTTCGTGCCTCCATCGCATATCATCAGGAAATTACTCCTCGTTAATAATCGTATCTACGGTCATCCAGTCGCATACCTTTGGCGTCAGCTCGACAACCCGTTTATGTGCGTCCGACAGCGCGTGCCGCTTCATCGCATCAAGGTTTGGAAAGATGCCGTCTTGTAGCAAGTGCGCCCGGCCGTCCTTGAACGTTTCCGGAATATGTTCCGCGACGACCCAGTCCGTAACGCCAAGGTTTTTCGTAAGCCATTGCCCCATGTCGTTCAAGCGTGAGATTACTTCCTGCTTTTGTTGCTCGGAAGTGGTTTCGTAAAAGGTAAAGATCACCGTGTGCCGTATTCTCATGTCCCCATCATATCATTTGGCCGGATTCGTGTAGCTGATGGGGATTCCTGCAAAATAAAAAAGCGCTCCGCTATCGGAACGCTTTTTATTGTATGATTTCTGGTGCGCGAGAAAGGACTTGAACCTTCACGCCCGAGGGCACTAGCTCCTAAGGCTAGCGTGTCTACCAATTCCACCACTCGCGCAAGTGTTATCACTATAGCAAAAAATATTCGATTGATAAAGCTGTAAATTCAAGGAGCTTATGCTATCATGAAGGAAATGAGTACAAGGGTGAGCGAAGGATAGGGGTAGTATGAGCAAAGTTGCTTCGTATTTGCAGGAACACATTTTAGGCGAGGTTACCACCAATCCGGCGGTGCTAGCGGCGCTTGGCCGTGATTTAAGCGTGCTTGAAATTACCCCTGAAATGGCCGTGTATCCGCGGGTAACGAACGATATCCGCAAAATCGCACGCTTTACGTGGCAACTGGCCGAAAAAGGACATGTCTTACCTCTGACGCCAAGGGGTGGCGGCAGCGATGAGACCGGTGGTGCCATCGGCAAGGGCGTATCCGTGGTGATGACGGCACATATGGACCGTATTTTTGAGTTTGACGCCAAGCAAAAACTGGTGCGGTTGCAGCCAGGTGCCAACGCAGCAAGCGTGAACGCGGCTCTTGTGCTGCAGGGCATGGCGGTCCCATCTTTTCCGTCGTCCGCTTCGTACAGTACGGTGGGCGGCATCGTTTCATCGGGCGAGAACGGTCCTCTTGCGGGCAAGTACGGCGACGTGGGCAAGTGGGTATCACAGCTCGAAATCATTCTTGCCAACGGCGATGTCCTTCAGACCGGCCGCTTGTCAAAGCGTGAACTAGGCAAGCGCAAGGGGCTGCAGACTTTCGAGGGAGAAATTTATCGCAATCTGGATAACCTTATCGACGACAACGCGCAGCTTATCGCGGAAAAGATCGCTTTCGACGCGCGAGACAATGTTGGCTATAGCGCGATCGCCCAGGTAAAGCAAAAGGATGGCTCCCTCGATTTGACACCACTGTTCGTCGGTGCCCAGGGTACTCTTGGTATTATTTCTGAAATGATCATGAAAACTGAATTCGTTAGCGCATCGACGGCGGTTGCGGCCATCGCGTTCGGCAGCAGCGAGGCAATGCGCGACGCCCTTGACCATTTCGATGTGCTGGAGCCTGCTTTCGTTGAGTTTTACGACGGCGAGCTGTTCTCGATTGCCGAAGCACGGGGCAAAAAATACGACTTTTTGAAGAATGCCGATATGACACCTAGCGCGGTCGTCGTGTTAGGGTTCGACGATTTTAGCGACCGTGCCCGTATAAAGAAATTGAAAAAAGTCGAAAAGCTTGTCTCCAAGATGGAAGCGTATATAGAAGCGACCGAGGGCGAAGGCGTCGACGAACTCTTGGCACTTCGTGACGTAACGGCACTCGTGGCCGTGCCTGACGGTAGGGCAGCCGCGGCGCCTCCTATCATCGACGGCGCGTATATCCCGCGCGAACGCTCCGAAGAGTTCTTGGCGGCCGCCAAGGCGCTGGTTGCCAAGCACGGCGTGGTCATGCCGTTCCATAGCAGGGTAGGTGAGAATACGTTTTACGCCCGGCCAATCCTTCAGTTGCATCGGGTCGGCGACAAGCAAAAAGTCTTCAAGCTTTTGGATGAGTATGCCAGCCTCGTAACGTATTTTGGCGGGCATCTCATTGGCAATGGCAGCGAAGGGAGGGTAAAGGCGCGCTTTGCTTATGCGCAGCTCGACCCTGACGTTTTGGCGTTGTTCGCGAGTATCAAGGCTATCTTTGACCCGCACGGCACGATGAACCCGGGCGTAAAGCAGCCTACCGAGATCCGCCACCTTATTCCGCACCTGCGATCGAGTTACGACACGGCGGCGATCGCCGGTTACGTTCCACGCAACTAACCCTTGAAATATTAGCCTCGTGCGGGTATCATTACATAAGCACGCGCGAGTGGCGGAATTGGTAGACGCGCTAGCTTCAGGTGCTAGTGTCCTTCGGGACGTGGAGGTTCAAGTCCTCTCTCGCGCACCAAAGAAAATAGAGACTGTTCGGTCTCTATTTTCTTTGGTCGTGCGAACGCTAGGTTTTCCTGTAGGATATTGACTAAAATAAGAAAATATTATAAAATGTCATCCAGCCTGACCTTCGATTTATTGTGGGTTGGACGACCTTTTCCTTTGTTATTGGCACGTCTCTATCTCTGTTGGAGGAGTTATGTCCCAGGCGTTTCTCGTCGCCAGTCCCGCTAACGCCGAGCCGGGTATCGACCCCAGCACTTCGCTGGTGATCCTCGGGGACGACGTTTTCTGGAAAGGCCAGAAAGAACCTGGCCTCGAACTGGTGGCTGTCGCGCGGAGCGTCGGCAACCCGTCCGCCACGTTGAAAGACGACGGTGAGTTCGTGGTGGTGACCTACCGCGACAACACCGTCGACTTCCGGGGCGAGCTGCTCAACATCTACGCCTTCGTCGACGACATCACCTACGACCCGATCACCGACACGGTTCACTGACAAAGGTTTTGGGCCGGGCGGGCATTGGAGTGTTACTCTATCTTGCCCGCTCCGGCCTGCGCGCTTCCATGAATGTGCATTCATGCCGATGAGCTCAAAAGAGCGAAAAGCGACCGAATTATTCGACGAGAATACGTCGAACGTCCGCTGACAAAGCAGTAAGAAGATTATAGTTGAACAAGCCGTGCTTTTGCGCGGTAATGTCGATGCTGTTCTTTGCTGATGGGTCGGAGCTATAGACGCTTACTTCGGTGCCTATGGCCACTGGGCTCGGGAGTTCGATCATAGTGTGGTTCATGCACACCCGGCCAACGATAGGCAAATACATGTCACCTTGCGAAACGACGCCTTTGTTGCTAAGGGCTCGGTTGACGCCTTCGTAGTAGCCCGCCGGAATAATTCCGATGGTCATGCTGCGTGGTGCGGTAAACGTGTAGTTGTAGCTGACTTTGTCACCCTTTTTCAGTTCGATGGTTTTCGTAATGGTACTCACGAACCGTAATGCCGGTTGGAGTCCTGCCAGGGTGTCATGGAGGGTGTGTGACGGTGAAAACGGATTGATGCCATATAGCCCGATTCCAAGTCGCATGGCCGTGGCGTATTTTGATACGGCTTTTACGCTGCCGGCAGTCTGGGCGACGTGGAATAGCGTCGGTGTTCCTCCGGCGCCAAGGATCAGCTCGACACATTCGTCGTAATGCTGCACGGCGCTAGCGACCGTTTCGATATCGTCGCCGTCGCTGTCGGCAAGGTGGCTCATCACTCCTTCTAGTGTAAGGTTCGGATAGCCGAGGATAAGCCTGGTAAGCTCGGCGAGCTGGCTTGGCGCGGCTCCGTAGCGGTTCATGCCGGTATTGCACTCTAGATGCACCTTCACCTTCTTTTTGATGGCACCAAGCGCGCGGATGGTTGCGGCGTCTTGCACGACGAATGCAAAGCCATCATAAGTGAGCCGTGCGAAGTTCTCGGGCTTTATAGCGCCCATTATAAGGACTGGCTGGCGACTGACTTTGCGTACGCGTAAGGCCTCGAAATACCCGTCAACGGCGATATAAGAGAAGCTGCGATCCCTTAGTGCCGCAGCAACTTGCTCGATGCCATGGCCGTAGGCGTTGCCTTTAAGCACGGGAATAACCTCCTTGCCTGACAGTCGGGCGAAAAGGTCGTAGTTATGCAGTAGGGCCTTTTTTAAAACCTCAATGCGGTTGTGGGTGTCGAAGTCTTTTTCGAACCGACGGATGAGCCGGTCGATCGTCGTGCGGATAGCCATGCTCCTAGTTTACAACGATTGACAGATGAGTGGTATGCTACCATACCTAGAGATGAACGAAAACGAACCGCACGGTGCGCCACCCCACCCCAAGCCCTGGCCAGATGGCCCGCAGTATGACGCGGAGCTACTGGCAAGCGGCGACGCTCGCAACGTAGAAGACAAATACCGCTACTGGACAGTAGAGGCTATAAAGACAGACTTGGACAAGCAGCGCCATGCGTTCCATATTGCGGTAGAAAACCTCCAGCACGACTTTAACATCGGCACTATCGTGCGGAGCGCCAATGCCTTCAATGCAGGCGCCGTACACATCATCGGTCGCCGGCAGTGGAACAAGCGCGGCGCCATGGTAACCGATAGGTATCTAGACGTGTTTTATCATGCGACGGCGGCCGATTTCGTGGTGGCAATGGAGGGTAGGCAAGTAGTGGTCGTAGACAACCAAGAGGGTGCGATCGAGCTTTCTAAGACCGAGTTGCCAAAAAACTGCGTGCTTGTATTTGGTGGCGAGGGCCCGGGCGTGAGCCAGGAGCTATGCCGAGTGGCTGATCGAATGGTTGCGATAGAACAATTTGGCAGTACGCGTTCGGTAAACGTAGGGGTGGCTGCGGGCATCGTGATGTACGAGTGGCTTCGCCGGCATGCATTGTAGAATAAAAACTAGCTTGGATGACTACAGTATGTCATACTATAATCATGAGCGATACCTACGAATACCCGGCGACGCGTATAAGAGGTGAACTGCGTCCAACCACTGAGGTAGAAACCGCGGTAAATGCTTTTCTTGAGCGGCCGGCGCGTCCTGGCACGATGCGGCTATATACCGAGGCCCAGGCGTTCGTCGAGCAGGGAAGCCAGCGGCGACGGTATGCGGAAACGTTTTCAAAAATGGAGCGTGAGTTCGGCGCTAGGCGGGTGGCGCAGCGAATATTCAAGTTGGATGCGCTGAGGCGCCTTAGTCATAACGAAGACGGCAGTGGCCGTCTGTTTTTTACCCTCGATAACGAAGATCGGTCAGAGATGGAATACATCGCCGAGCGCATGACGTCTCTTGAGGGGGCATACGAGCGGTATAAAGGGTATGGGATGGTATATGCCGAGTTCGCACGCGGAAGCTTGGCAGCCGACCTTGATCGCCGCAGGGAAATGGCGGCTGAGGCGGCGACACGGTTGGGTGGCCAGCTGCACCGGGCGGATACACGGTTGCGTATGATGGCTTCGGGTCTTCACGTGGTCATGCATGACATGGCGTATGTTTCCCAGATGCCTATTGTTGTACAACTCGACGACCAGCTGATAGAATAACCGCATGGCCTATCGTATCCATCATTCGCATATATCGCCGAAGCTGGTCGGATAGTTTTCTTTTTGCAAGTAATTTTCGGCCGGTACTTCGGCCGATTTTTATATGCCAATCATAATTTAAATAGAGGAATCCTATGTCCAAATCAAACCGCTCAACCTTGCAATCTGAGGCCAAAAATGCAAAAATAACCCCAATGAGTACGTTGTCATCACAGCCATACAAAGGCACCCGCGACTACTACCCGGCCGAAAAGCGGGTACAAAACTATATCTTTTCCGTTTGGAAGCAAGTAGCCATGAGTTTTGGCTATGAGGAATACGGCGCGCCAATGCTCGAGCCGCTGGAAGTATACGCAGCAAAGTCGGGCCAAGAGCTGGTAGGCGAGCAAACGTACGCCTTTACCGACCGTGGGGAGCGCATGGTCGCTATCCGTCCCGAGATGACCCCAAGCATCAGCCGCATGGTTGCGGCTCGTCGCCAAGAAATGGCGTACCCGGCACGCCTGTACAGCATCGCTAACTTCATGCGTTACGAACGCCCGCAACGTGGTCGTGAGCGTGAGTTTTGGCAGTTGAACGTCGATGTCTTC
>Ga0075368_10000154_pt1 | contig 18483 bp, 23 predicted proteins | sample EndMethybrTD3033_FD_71518 | JGI IMG/M metagenome (GOLD analysis project Ga0075368, IMG submission 71518) | Populus endosphere microbial communities from Tennessee, USA - Endosphere MetaG P. TD hybrid TD303-3 | ecosystem: Host-associated > Plants > Roots > Endosphere | place: USA: Tennessee... | reverse complement strand
ATGTGGTGGTTGTTCTGGCCGTAGAGCAGCTCGATATGCAGCGTGATCCCCGCCGCCTGGGCGATCGAGTGGAACCAGTGCTCGAACAGCTCGCAATCCATCTCGCCCAGCCGCGGCTGGCTGAACTGCGCCTTCCAGACCAGCCAAGGCCGGCCCGATATGTCGAGAGACACGCGCGCCAGCGTTTCGTCCATCGGCGAATAGGCGGAACCGTAACGGCCGATTCCGGCCTTGTTGCCCAGCGCTTCGACGATGGCCTGGCCGATGGCGATGGCGCTGTCCTCGGTCGTGTGGTGCTGGTCGACATGCAGGTCGCCCGCGATCTTGCAGGTGATGTCGATCAGCGAATGGCGCGAGAACTGTTCGATCATGTGATCGAGGAAACCGATGCCGGTCGAAATGTCATAGGCGCCGGTGCCGTCGAGGTTCACCTCGACCGCGATGTCGGTTTCCTGGGTCTTGCGGGTGATCCGGGCTGTGCGCATGGGGTGCCTATAGTGTCGGATGCGCGGGAATCAATGATGGCCGGCAACGATGGCCGGCAACGTCCATGCCGCTCATGCGTTATACCTTCTGCCGCATTGCGGTAAAAAACCGGGATTACCCGGCCCACCAGCCATAAAGCGCCTTGACCGGTCCGCCGGTCGGCGTCACTTGGACATCGCATGACCGAAGCACCGCCCGACAGCCTCATCCCCTACGACGAAATCGTCCAGGAAGCCCTGCGCGCCGTCGTCGGCCGGGTTTTGGGCCAGGTGGTGATGTCCGGCGGCGCGCTACCAGGCAATCATCACTTCTACATCACCTTCAAGACCGGTGCGCCCGGCGTCTCCATCCCCGCGCACCTGACGGAACGTTTTCCGGACGAGATGACCATCGTCCTGCAGAACAAGTTCTGGGACCTGACGGTGGAGGACACGCGCTTTTCGGTGGGCCTCACCTTCAATCAGGTGCCGGCCAAGCTGGTGATTCCCTTTGCCGCGATTACCGCCTTCGTCGATCCGGCGGTGGACTTCGGCCTGCAGTTCCAGGCCGTCGCCGGCCAGTTCGACGTCGAACCGCACGACGATGCCGAAAACGATTCCTCGGAACGCGAAGAAGAACCGCGCGTTTCCGATCCCGACGATGGTTCGAATGTCGTGACCGTCGATTTCGGACGCAAGAAATAGGGTTTGGTCCGGCCCACAGGCGAAAGGCTGGCGAGAAGCGATGGCTAAGGGCGCGGTAAGATCGAAAGTCAGGGCGCTGCGCAGCGGCGCGAAGGGCGCGACAGCCAAGGCCGGCTCCGCGATCAAGGACGCCAGCGGCCCCAGCCCGAACCCGATGACCAACCTCGTCATCGCCGATATCGCCATGCGCGGCGGCGGACGCCTGCTTCGCCACGCCATCGAACGCACGCTCCTGGGCGCCAAATACACGCCCGACAAGGCGCGCGACATAGTCAAGGGCCGCAGCATGACGCAGACCCTGCTGGGCACCGCGCTGGCCCGCATGGCGACGCGGTCGGTTCCCGGCGCGATCGTCGTGGGCGGCGGGCTGATCGCCAAGACGCTCTACGACCGCAGCAAGGATCGCCGCGCCGCCAAGGCGGAAGGCGAAGCGGATATCAGGCAGCAGGCCGATCGCGCCGCGAAGTAAGCTGCACTTGATTTAGTCGTCCGCCCCCGCCATCAGCGGGCATGGTTCGCGAACCCACCCCTTCGGAAGATACGCTGCACCGGCGCGGCCTGATGTTCATCCTCTCCTCGCCCTCGGGCGCGGGCAAGACGACGATCTCGCGCCGCCTGCTGGAGCATGACGGCCATATCGGCCTGTCGATATCCGTCACCACCCGGCCGATGCGCCCCGGCGAAGTCGACGGGAAGGACTATATTTTCGCCACCCAGCCCGAGTTCGACGAAATGGTCGAACAAGGCCATTTCATGGAATGGGCCCACGTCTTCGGCCACAGCTACGGCACGCCCAAGGCGCATATCCGCGCCGGGCTGAAGCTCGGACAGGACTTCCTGTTCGACATCGACTGGCAAGGCACACAGCAGCTCTACCAGAAGGCGGAAACCGACGTGGTGCGCGTCTTCCTGCTGCCGCCCAGCCTGGAAGAACTCCACCGCCGCCTCGCCGCCCGCGCCACCGACAGCGCCGAAGTGATCGCCGACCGCATGGCCCGCGCTCAGGCCGAGATCAGCCACTGGGACGGCTATGACTATGTCGTGGTCAACGACGATATCGACGAATGCTACGCCAAGGTAGAGCAGATCCTGGCGGCGGAGCGCCTGAAACGCGCGCGGCAGACGGGGCTGATCGGCTTCGTGCGGGAATTGATGCGGGCTTAGGTTTTCGGCTTCCCGGAACTGTTCGTCCCGAGCGCAGTCGAGGGATGGGTTCGAGCGAAATCGAGAACCTTCTACGCCGCCGGCCTGGGCTTCGCTCGGCCAAAGTCCCTCGACTGCACTCGGGACGAACGGCTGAATTGAGGCGCGAACTTACCCCACGATTTTCGCCAGCGGATTGCGCTGTGGTTCCGCGACTTTCACCAGCGTGTTGACGTCGCGGTGGCGGAACGGCTCGGGATTTCCCCGCACCGTCAGCATCGTGTCGGAGACATAGCTCCACGATCCGTCCGGGTTGAACGTCACCTCGATGGTGTAGGAATCCGTCCGGAACGCCTGCTCCAGGAAGGTGGTCGAGCAGATGCCGTATTCGGTCTGGCCCCGTGTGGCGGTGAGCTTGAGCGTCTGCGCGTCCGCCGTGGCCTGCCCGGCGGCGATGGCCACCTGGCCGCGCGGGATCGATACCGTCTGGAGGATCAGCCCCGTCGCCGGCTCCCACAGCCAGTAGCCGACCTGATCGTGGAAGGTGATCGCTTCCTCGTCCGTATTGACGTGGACGTGATAGCGCAGGCCGTAGAACAGCTGCGGACCGTTGGACTGCGGGTCGATCGGCTGCAATTCGATCCGCTCGCGATAGGTGCGGCGCTCCGGCCCGTCGGCCTTAGGATTCAGGTCGACGCCCCGGTCGCCTTCCCATATCCCCGCCAGCCGCCGCAGCGGGCCGAGGTTGTTCAGCGTCTCGGCGTCGGCGTCCTGCTCGGTGAAGATATCGTCGGGAATGTCGGACATCGGCGTTCCTTTTCCGCTAATCGAAATGACGCCTGGCGTTGGCGTCCAGCGCCGCGCTCGTCGTCTGCTGGACGATGAAGCGCGGGCGGCGCTTGGTTTCTAGGTAGATTTTGCCCACGTACTCGCCCAGCACGCCGATGGAGAGCAGTTGCACGCCGCCCAGAAACAGCATCGGCAGCACGGTCGAAGCCCAGCCCGGCACGACTTGCGCCGAATGGGCGAACCAGACGTAGAGGAACCACAGGCTGGCGATCATCGTGCCGGCAAAGATCAACGCGCCCAGCGCGGCGATGATCCTGAGCGGCATGACCGAAAACGAGGTGATGCCGTCGAGCGCCAGCCGCACCATCTTGCGCAAGGTGTATTTGGTCTCACCCAGCGTCCGGGCCTGGCGCTTGAAGGGGACGAGCGTGACCGGAAAGCCCAGCGTCGGGATCAGGCCGCGCAGGAACAGGTTCACTTCGCGATATTGCAGCAAGGCGTCGAGCGCGGTGCGCGACATCAGGCGGAAATCGGCATGGTTTTCAATGATGTTGATGCCCATCAGCGAGAGCAGGCGGTAATAGGCGTTGGCCGATCCCTGCTTGCCGGCGCTGTCGGTGCTGCGATCGTTCCGCACGCCGAGCGCCAGGTGCACACCTTGTTCGTAAGCCGCTATCATGCCGCTTACGGCGCCGATATCGTCCTGCAGGTCCGCATCCATGGTCAATACGACGTCGGCATCGGCGAGCGACAGCCCCGACAGCATCGCCGCCTGATGACCGAAGTTGCGCGAGAGCATCACGCCCTCGACCTCGGGGTGACGAGCGGCGAGATCGGCGATGACATGCCAGGTATCGTCGCTGCTGCCGTCGTTGACCAGGATCAGCCGGAACGACGCCAGCCGGTTGCCCGGATCGGCGACGAGGCCCCGGAAGAATTCCAGGATCGTCGGCGCGGTCTGCGGCAGGGCCGCTTCCTCGTTGTAGCAGGGGACGACGACGTCGGCGCGATAGGGGCCGGCAGGCAAATTCACGCCGCGTCCTTGCGGGCTATACCGATGGCGAAGGTGTAAGGCAGGCGCGAATAGTCGTCGCGGATGTGCATATCCACCTGCCCGAACGTGCGTTCCAGCAAGGTGCGATAGCCCGCTTCGTCGCGGACGTGGACACCGCGATCGTTGTCGAGCAGCCACTTGTCGATGCGCGACTGGCCGGGGCGGTAGCAGCCGTCGAGGGTGAACAGCACGCCGCCGGGCTTCAGCGCAGCCTTCACGTGGCCGAGCGTCGCGGCGAGATCGTCGTCGCCGATGTGGTGCATCACGCCGTTCATCATGACGACGTCGGCCGGGCCGAGATCGCCCACCGCATCGCCATCGAAGAAGCGGCGCTGGAACGTGCCGAGATCGCCGAAGCGGGCGTTGGCGTAATCGATGCTGGGCTGGTCGATATCAAGGCCGACATAGTCCAGCCCCCTGGGCAGGTGCTTGACGATATAGCCCGGCCCGCAGCCGATATCGATTACCCGCGCGCCGGGCGAAAGCGCCAGATAGTCGGCGATGGCGGAGACTCGCGCGGCGAAGAAGCCGCCAAGCTCCTGATAAAGCTGGTAAATCGCGGGATGCGCCAGCAACTGCTTCATCTCGCGCCCTCCCCCGCCCGACCGGCCTGTTCGCGAAAGACCCATAAGTTCATCGCGGCGAAATTGGCAATGGGGACCAGGATCACCGCCGCGATCATCCCCCACCAATAGGGCGCCCCGAGCCACCGCGTCGCCGCAGCCATCGCCGTCGCCGTCACCAAGATATTGATAACCTGCGTAAAAACGAAGCGCACTGCCTCCATGGTCCAGTGCCCGTTCGAGCGGAACGAGAACCGGCGGTGACCCAGGAAGCTCATCGGCACGGAGGCGCAGTAGCCCGTGACGCTGGCGGCAACAGGCTGCACAAAGGCGTATGACACCAGCAGCGCGGTGACGAGGGCATAGATCAGGCCGCTCAGAACCCCCACAGCGCCGAACCGCACCAGCTTGGCGAGGACGTGTCCGCTGGTGAGCAATTCCCTCACGCCACACCCTGCACGAAATATTGCGCGCCGAGCGACAGGCGGCCGAGCGCCAGATCGAGCCGGCGCGAGAGCGGCCCCATACTGGGCAGCGACAGGATCGAGCGCGAGCGGATGTCGCGGAAGCCCGCCCCGCCCAGCAGCGCGCGCGTCTTGCCCTGGCGCAGCAGCACCGCGTCGGCATCGAATTCGCAGTTGGACACTACCCGCCGGGTCAGCGGGTTGAGGGGGTTGTGTTCGAACACCACCGCCAGCCCGCCGGGCCTCAGCACCCGCTTCATCTCGGCGGCGAAGGCGGGCCATTGCGCGGGGGGCACGTGGTGCATCACGCAGATCGTCGTCGCCGCGTCGAAACTGGCGTCGTCGAACGGCAGGCGGCCGCCGTCGTAGTGGCGATAGTCCACCGCCGGATTGCGCCGCGAAGCCTGGTCGAGGCAGGCGGCCGAAAGATCGCAGCCCGAAAGCGATCCGAACTTGTCGCCGATCAGCGCATGATAATTGCCGACGCCGCAGCCCACGTCGAGCACGTCCAGCCCGGCGATATCGCCGGCATGCGCGCGCAGCAGATCCTGAAGATAGGCCGCCTTCACTTGCGTGAAATAGTCGACCTTCACTCCCAGGAAGGCGAGTGACTGGTTCACCGCCTCGTCATAGGAGCCGGCATAGGCGTCGAACTGCGGCGTGTCGGATTTCTGCTCGGTCAAAAAGGGTCCCCCGGCGCGGGTTCGCGCCTTACCAGTTCGGCGGCCCCAGGCAACAGAACTTGCCATCCCCGCTCCGCGCCCGCGCCCTGAGATCGGACGGCAGGAGATGACACCCGACGATGATCCCGCTCGACCCCCGGCCCTTCAGATAGGCGACCGGATCGGCGATCGAACCCCGCCACAGCCCGGTCACGCCCAGCCGGTGCTGGGGCAGCGTGCTGCGCATATAGGTGAAATAGGTAAGATCGTCGATCATCACCGCCCGGGCCTTCGCCGGTTCGGGAATATTGCACAGCCGCGCCGTGGCGAGCACTTCGCTTTCCAGCCCGGCGTAACCGAACACCGGCACCGAATTGGGCTGCTTGGCGATATAGCCCCGCTGCTCCGCCGCGCGCGCCAGCGAAGGCGCATAGATGCTCGCCACTCCGGCAAGGCTGGCGAAAGCGGCCAGCCCGAGCAGGACGGCCAGGCTCTTCGTGGCGCGCGAAGGCGTCTCTCCCTCTCCGCGCGCGCCGGCGAGCGCCAGGACGATCGCCAGCATCGCCACGGGCAGCACGAATTTCGCTTCATAGACATTGCGGATGAGCTGGGTCGCGCTCCACACCGCGATCGTTCCCGCCAGGAGCACCGCCATGGCGATACGCGGGTCGAGGCTGCGTTCGCGCAACGCGCGCCAGAGGCCGGCCCCAAGGCCGACCGTCGCCGCGCCCAGCGCGACCAGCCACAGGGCGACCAGCGCCAGGAACCAGCGAAACGAGGCCGGGGCCCCGATCTGCCCGCGTTCGAGCCAGTACGACAATGGAATCTCGCGCGGGGTGGGCAGGCCGAGATAGTCGATCACGCCGATATTGCCGATCAGCTTGCCCGCCGCCGCCAGAAGCTGACCCGCCCCCAGACCGCCGCTCAACACCGCGCCCATGTTGTTGCGCGCATATTCGGCGGCCAGGACCGGATCTCCGGGGCATTGCAGCCGGTGCATCCAGTACGTGGCCGACCAGCCCGCAAAAACGACCAGCAGCGCCGAAGCGACGAGCCGGGGCGCCAGCGCCTCGCGCCCCTTGCTGGCGAAGAACAGGCAGCCCAGGAGCACGGGGGCGAGGAACATGCCCTTCAGGTGATAGCTGAAGGCGACGATCCCCAGCAGCAGGATGGCGATGGACCGCAGCCAGGCCGTCCGTCCCGCGGATTGCGCCGTGGAAACGCGCCTTCCCGACCTGAAATCCGCGAAGGCGATCAGCAGGGCCGCCACCGCGACCAGGATCAGCACCTGCTCGGGCCGGCTCCACACCAGAAGCATCGGCAGCGTGCCCAGGCTCAGCAATCCCATCGCCACGATCGACAATGCGCTGCGCTCCGCCGCGCTGTCCGCGATGCGGCGGATCAGCAGCAGAACCATGACGAGGAAGGCCAGCGCATAGAGAATGCCGGAAAGCCGGACAAACAGCGGATCGGCGAACGCGAGGTTGAAGAACGCGGAATAGAGCCGCGCCGGCATCATGAAGAACGGCGGCCGCGCCAGCGTGTTGGGACCGCACAGATCGCTGAACATCTTGTCCACGCCGTCGATCGCCGCGCGTTCCTGAAAACGCCAGCCCACTTCGTCGGTATAGACCGGGACGAACAGGCCGGCGATCAGCGCCGCGCCGAAGGCCAGGCCCACCGCGTTGCGCAGCCAGCCGAGCGCTCGGGCGCCGGGCACCTTCATTGCTGTCGTCACGCCGCCCTCCCCGTTGCGTGTCCCCCATGCCAATCTGCAACTGCCGACGCCAGAGGGCAGTTGCGCCCGAGACCTCCAGACGATAGGCGCGGGCGCCAACGACCAGTCCCATGGGGAGCGAAGCATGTCCGAACTTGAAACCGCAATCGAAGCCGCCTGGGAAGCCCGCGATGGCGTGACCCCGGCCAGCAGCGACGTGCGGGCCATCGTCAACGAGGCGCTTGCGCTGCTCGATTCGGGCGAAGCCCGCGTCGCCGAACCGGACGGCGAGGGCGGCTGGAAAGTGAACCAGTGGCTGAAGAAGGCCGTGCTCCTGTCCTTCCGCCTCTCCGACAACGAGCCGATGCCCTATGGCGCGGCCGGCGCCGACGCTTTCGACAAGGTTCCGCTCAAGTTCGACGGCTGGGGCGAGGAACGCTTCAAGGCCGCCGGTTTCCGCGCGGTTCCGGGCGCGGTCGCGCGGCGCGGCGCCTATATCGCCAAGGGCGTGGTGCTGATGCCGAGCTTCGTGAACATCGGCGCCCATGTCGGCGAAGGCACGATGGTCGACACCTGGGCGACGGTTGGCAGCTGCGCGCAGATCGGCAAGAACGTGCACATTTCCGGCGGCGCCGGCATCGGCGGCGTGCTTGAGCCGCTGCAGGCCAATCCGGTCGTGATCGAGGACGGCGCTTTCATCGGCGCGCGCTCCGAAGTGGCCGAAGGCGTGATCGTCGGCACCGGCGCGGTGCTGTCGATGGGCGTGTTCATCGGCGCATCGACCAAGATCGTCGACCGCGCCACCGGCGAAGTGCACATCGGCCGCGTGCCGCCTTATTCGGTTGTTGTTCCCGGCTCGCTGCCCGGCAAGCCCCTGCCCGACGGCACGCCCGGTCCGTCGCTTTACTGCGCGGTCATCGTCAAGACGGTGGACGCCCAGACCCGCTCGAAGACGGGCATCAACGAACTTTTGCGCGATTGACGGCAAAGGGCACGCCGGAACATCCGGCGTGCCCCGCGCGTTTCCCCGTTCCCCCCCGCGTGTCGGGAGAGAACGCAGGAGATGCACCATGGAACGTCAGGGCGACGAAGTTCATATTACCACCAACGAAGCCCGCGGCGGCAGCACGCCGCACATCGTCCGCTATGTGCTGTTCATCAGCCTGATTCTGGTCATCGTGGCGCTGTCCGCCATCTGGATGCTCGGCGCCTACAACACGGCAGGCTGAAGCAGCTCCGTGTCGAACAGCTTTCGCCAGGGCGCCCCGGTTCGCTGGAACTGGGGTCAGGGCACTGGCGAAGGGAGGATCGCCGAACGTTTCGAACGCCGTGTCAGCCGGACGATTGCCGGCAAGCGGATCGTGCGTGTCGGAACAAAGGATAATCCCGCCTATCTCATCCGACAGGAGGATGGCGGGAAAGTCCTGAAACGGGGGTCGGAACTCAGTTCAGCCCGCTAGAGTCGGATGATTTTGCGAAGCAAAGCAATCCAGGGTCCCACGCGAAGCCCTGGATTGCCGCGGGGCTTCGCCCCTCGCAATGAAGAAATGAGCGGTAGCGATCGATCGCTACCTACAGGATATACTTCGACAGGTCGCTGTCCCCGGCCAGGCCTTCCAGCTTGCCGCGAACGTAGTCGGCATCGATCGTCACCGTCTCGCCGGCGCGGTCCTCCGCCTCGAAGCTCAGCTCTTCCAGCAACTTTTCCATCACCGTCTGCAAGCGCCGGGCGCCGATGTTCTCGACGCTTTCATTCACTTGCGCCGCGATCCGCGCGATCTCGCGCGTGGCGTCGGCGGTGATGTCCACCGTGACTTTCTCGGTGCCGAGCAAGGCGCGGTACTGCTCCACCAGATTGGCGCGCGTTTCCGACAGGATGCGGACGAAGTCGTCCTCGTTCAGCGCCTTCAGTTCGACCCGGATCGGCAGGCGGCCCTGAAGCTCCGGCAGCATGTCCGAAGGCTTGGCGATATGGAACGCACCGCTGGCGATGAACAGCACGTGGTCGGTCTTCATCGGCCCGTACTTGGTGGCCACCGTCGTGCCCTCGATCAGCGGCAGCAGATCGCGCTGGACGCCTTCGCGGCTGACCGAGCCGCCACGCACGTCGGACACGGCGATCTTGTCGATCTCGTCCAGAAAGACGATGCCGTTCGTCTCCGCATTCTGCAGCGCGACGCGGGCGACATCGTCCTGGTCCATGCGCTTTTCGGCCTCTTCGTCGACCAGCTTGTCCCAGGCGTCGGGCACCTTGAGCTTGCGGCGCTTCATGTTGTGCTTGCCGAAGGCCTTGCCCATCATGTCCGACAGGTTGATCATGCCGACCGAACCGCCCATGCCGGGGATCTCCATCGGCGCGCCGGGGCTGTCCTCCACCTCGATCTCGACCTCGGTGTCGTTCATCGCGTTTTCGACGATACGCTGGCGGAAGCTCTCGCGCGTCGCTTCCGAAGCGCCCTCGCCCACCAGGGCGTTCAGCAGGCGCTCCATCGCCGCCTTCGACGCGGCTTCGCGCACTGCCTCGCGGCGGCGGTCCTTCTCGAGCCGGATCGCTTCCTCGGCCAGGTCGCGGGCGATCTGCTCCACGTCGCGGCCGACATAGCCGACTTCGGTGAACTTGGTCGCCTCTACCTTCACGAAAGGCGCATCGGCCAGCTTGGCCAGGCGGCGGCTGATCTCGGTCTTGCCGCAGCCCGTCGGCCCGATCATCAGAATGTTCTTGGGCGTCACCTCGTCGCGCAGTTCGGGCGCGAGCCGCTGGCGCCGCCAGCGATTGCGCAGCGCCACCGCGACCGCGCGCTTCGCCTCGGTCTGCCCGATGATATGTTCGTCGAGAGCGGCGACGATCGCCTTGGGAGTGAGAGAGTCTTTCAACACAATTTCCTAGAACATCCGTTCGTGTCGAGCGAAGTCGAGACACCTGGTGCCGGTGTCTCGACTTCGCTCGACACGAATGGGCATGGTTTATTCCTCGATCGTCTCGACCGTCACCCGGTCGTTGGTGAAGACGCAGACCTCGGCCGCGACCGCCATGGCGCGCCGCGCGATCGTTTCGGCGTCCTCCTCGTAATCGGTGAGCGCCCGCGCGGCGGCCAGCGCGTAATTGCCGCCCGATCCGATCGCGGCGATTTGACCATTGGGCCCGCCCTCAGGCTCCAGCACGTCGCCGTTGCCGGTCAGGATCAGCATCGTCTCCGCATCGGCGACGATCATCAGCGCCTCCAGGTTGCGCAGATACTTGTCGGTGCGCCAGTCCTTCGCCAGCTCCACCGCGGCGCGCATCAACTGGCCGCGATACTGCTCCAGCTTGCGCTCGAGCCGTTCGAACAGGGTGAAGGCGTCGGCGGTGGCCCCGGCGAAACCGGCGATGACCTTTCCGCCTTCTCCGATCCGGCGGACCTTGCGGGCATTCGGCTTCATCACCGTATTGCCCATCGAGACCTGGCCATCGCCCGCGATGACAGTCTTGCCCGCTTTCTTCACACCGATGATGGTGGTTCCGTGCCACTGGATCAGGCCGTGGCTCGCCCCGCTATTGTCCATGCGCCGCGATATGGTGATATCGCCGCACGCTTCAAGCGTTCAGTATTGAACCGACGATCAGCTGCCGTTCGGCCCCGGCCCGGTCGGCGCGCCGCCGCCGCCCGCGCCCGGCGCGCCGACCGCGCCGATATTGCCGAACAGATCCTCCAGGAAGCTGCGTTCGCGGCCCAGGGTGGGCGTCCGCTTGCCATCGGGATCGAGCTTGGCGACTTTTTCCATGCCGCGCTTGTCGATGGCCGTGACGTTGCCGGTCTGGTCGAAACGGACGCGCAGGACCGTCTGCTGATACGTGCTGGGACGGCGGAAGGGCGTCTGCTTGGTGTCCATCGCCACATAGTACCAGTCCTGCTGCCCGAACTGGCTGGCGAAAGTCGGCCGGCCGAGCGTGCGCTCCACCGAAGTGCGGTTGTCGATTCCCGGCTGGATCGCATCGACGAGCGCGGTATCGAGCAGATAGCCGCGATGATCGCGGATCGAACTGCAGCCCCCGGCCAGCACGGCCAGGCCCATGACCGCTGCGATCGCCGGCGCTTTCCGACCGAAAATGCCCATCCAACAACTCCACTTGCCGGCGGTGCATCGCTGCCGCCCGATTGTCGCGTCCACACCGCAGGCCATTGCCAGCCGCGGGTGCCGCCGTGTAACGGCTCGAAGCCTTAGGACGCCGCGCGGGATACCGCAATGGCGTTGGCCGGCGCTACCGCGTCGACCGGCAGCATTGGCGCGGCCGGATTGAATTGCCGCTTAACGAAAGGCGTTTGTTCGTGTCGTTTCTTTCCAACCTGTTCGGCAGGCGATCCCGCCGCAACGCGGCGATCCGCCCGCTGTGGCACCGCGTGGTGGAGATCGCGCGCGAGAAGGACTGGTACGCCCGCTATGGCGTGGCCGACAGCGTTCCCGGCCGGTTCGACGCGATCACCATGGTGCTGACGCTCGTCCTGCTGCGGATGGAAAGCGACGAAGCGCTGATCGAACCGTCGGTGCGCCTGACCGAGCTGTTCGTCGACGACATGGATGGCCAGCTGCGCGAAAGCGGCATCGGCGATCTGGTGGTGGGCAAGCACATGGGCAAGCTGATGGGCGTTCTGGGCGGCCGGCTCGGCGCCTTTCGCGAGGCTTTGCCGGCGCGCGGCGCGGCCCTGAGCGAGGCGGTGGAACGCAACGTCACGCAGATCGAAGGCGGCGATCTTGCCGCCCTCACCCAGGCCGTTCTGGCGCTGTCGGAAACGCTCTCGGCGACTTCCGCGCAAGACCTGCTGGCGGGAAGGATCGAACGATGACCGGAACCGCGCCCGCCCTTCCGCCGCCGGAATTCTCCCGGCCGGTCGACGTTCGCCAGATCGAAGGCCGGACGATGACGCTGGATGCCGGCGAGGCCGAGCGCAAGGCCCTGGCGGCGCGTTTCGGACTGGTGCGGATAGACCGGCTGGAAGCAGAACTGCTGCTGTCGCGCGATGGCGATGCGGTGAACGCCGCCGGCACGCTTTCCGCCGATATCGTGCAGAGCTGCGCGGTATCGGCCGAGGATCTGCCGGTCGCCATCGCCGAACCCGTGGCCTTTCGCTTCGTTCCCGAAGGCGGCCAGCACGCGCCGGACGAAGAGATCGAGCTGGAAGCCGACGACCTGGACGAAATCCCCTATGCCGGCGCGACGATAGACCTGGGCGAAGCCGTGGCGCAAAGCCTGGCGCTGGCCATCGACCCGTTTGCCACCGGCCCCGGCGCGGAGGAAGCGCGGCGTATCGCCGGCATGCTGGACGAACAGGCCAGCGGGCCTTTCGGCGCGCTGGCGGCGTTGAAGAAGAAAGACTGATCGTTATCCCGGCGAAAGCCGGGATCGCTGGCAACCGGGCTTTATCTCCCTTCGACGAGGCCCGCAGCCCCGGGTCAGGCCCGGAACGACGCGCGCATCAGAACGGGATATCGTCGTCCAGGTCGTCGGCGTAGCCACCGGCACCGGCGCCGCCCGAGCTACCACCGCCGCGCGAACCGCCGCCCCAATCGCCGCCGCCCGAAGACTTGCCGCCGCCGTAGCCGCCCGAAGACCGGCCGCCACCCGAACCGCCGCCCATGCCGCCGTCATCCCAGCTGCCCCCGCCGCCGCCGCGCGGGCCGCCGCCACCGCCGCCCGACGCGCCATCGAGCATCGTCAGCACGGCGCCCGGCCCCTGCAGCACGACTTCGGTGCTGTAGCGATCCTGGCCCTGCTGATCCTGCCATTTGCGGGTGCGAAGCTGGCCTTCGACGTAGACCTTGCTGCCCTTCTTCAGGAAGCGTTCGACGACGCCGACCAGCCCGTCGCCGAAGATGGCGACGGTATGCCATTCGGTGCGTTCCTGCTTTTCGCCGGTGTTGCGATCCTTCCAGCTTTCCGACGTCGCGATGCGCAGGTTCGCCACGCGGCCGCCGCTCTGGAACGAGCGCACTTCGGGATCGGCGCCAAGATTGCCGACGATGATGACCTTATTGACGCTGCCTGCCATCGAATCGGTGTCCTCTTATTAATCGGGCGTTTCGCTACACCGAACCGTCGCCCCTGCGAAGGCAGGGGCCTAGATAAGGGTGCATATTTGCGCAACGCCGCCCGTCGACGCCAGCTTATCTAGGCCTCTGTCTTCGCAGGGGCGACGCTAGAGACCTAACGAAACAGCCGTCCAATACGTCACGCCGGCGAAAACGTAGGCCAGCCCGAACAGGTAGGCCAGCATGAAGACCGGCCACTTCCACCCGTTCGTCTCGCGCCGGGTAACGGCGATGGTCGACATGCACTGCGGCGCGAAGACGAACCAGGCGAGGAAGGCGAGCGCGGTGGGCAGGCTCCAGTCCGCCTTGAGCCGGTCGCCCAGCGCCATCGCGGTATGTTCCTCGTCGGCGGCGGCCACCGCATAGCTGGTCGCCAGCGAGCTTACCGCCACTTCGCGCGCGGCCATGGCCGGGATGATGGACAGGGCGATATCGCGGTTGAAGCCGATCGGTTCGACCACCACCGCCAGGCCGTTCGCCAGCTTGCCGGCGATGGAGGCGTCGACCTGGTTCTGTCCCTCCCCGGCGCGCGGGAAGTTGAGCAGCACCCACAGGACAACCGTGACCATGAAGATGATCGTCCCGGCGCGGCGCAGGAAGATCCAGGCGCGCTGGAACAGGGCGATGGACATGTCCTTGACCCGAGGCAGCTGGTACTTGGGCATCTCCATGATGAAGCCGCTGGCCGCCCCCTTTGTGATCGAGCGGCGCAGGATCAGCGCCACGATCATCGCGCCGACCACGCCGACGACATAGAGCGCGAAAAGCACCAGCCCCTGCAGCCCGATCCCCCAGCCCACGCTGCGCGCCGGGATGAAGGCGGCGATGATGACCGCATAGACCGGCAACCGCGCCGAACATGTCATCAGCGGCGCGATCAGGATCGTCGTCAGCCGGTCGCGCGGATCGGTGATGCTGCGGGTCGCCATGATGCCGGGAATGGCGCAGGCAAAGCTCGACAGCAGCGGGATGAAGCTGCGCCCCGACAGCCCGACATAGGCCATCAGCCGGTCCATCAGGAAGGCGGCGCGCGCCATGTAGCCCGATGCTTCCATGGCCAGGATGAAGAAGAACAGGATCACGATCTGCGGCAGGAACACGACCACCGACCCGACGCCCGACAGGATGCCGTCGGTGACGAAGTCGCGCACCAGGCTTGGCGGCACGTTGGCGATCACTTCGCCGCTGATCCATCCGATCGCCCCTTCCAGCGCATCGGCGAAGGGCGAGGCCCAGGCGAACACCGCCTGGAACACCACGAAAAGCAGGGCGAAGAGGATAACCGGCCCAATCCAGGGATCGAGCAGCACCCGATCCAGCTTGGAATGCAGGCGATGCTTCGCCGTTTCCGAAACGATCGTCGCGTCGGCGATGGCGTGGGCGGTGAGCCGCAGTTCGGGCAGCGTGACGTGAGGCTTGGCATGGCCCGCCTCGCGATCCTCGGCTTCGGCGATCGCCGCCGCCAGTTCGGCCAGGCCGCGGCGGCGCACGGCGACGGTGGGGATCACCGGAACGCCCAGCGCTTCCTGCAAGGCATGCGGTTCCAGCACCAGCCCGTCGCGCTCGGCCAGGTCGATCATGTTGAGCGCGACGACCGTCGGCTTGCCCAGGGCGATCACTTCCTGCGCGAAGACCAGGTGCTGTTCGAGGTTGGAGGCGTCCAGCACGATGACCAGCACGTCGGGCGAGGCCTCGCCGGGAAACTTGCCGAGGATGACCTTGCTGGTCACTTCCTCGTCCGGGCTGGTCGGGTGCAGGCCATAGGCGCCGGGAAGGTCGGTGAGTTCGATCGGCTCGCCGCTGGGCAGGACAAGGCGGCCCGCCTTGCGTTCCACGGTGACGCCTGGATAGTTCGCGATCTTCTGCCGCGCACCGGTAAGCGCGTTGAACAGCGCACTCTTGCCTGCGTTGGGATTGCCGACCAGCGCGGCGCTGCGGTGGCGGCTCATAGCGATTCCACCTGCATGGCGCGGGCATGGGCGCGGCGGAGCGCGACGGTCATCCGCCCGACGATGATCGCCAGCGGATCGCGCCCGGCGAACACCCCGCGGTGCGAGACCGAGACCCGCGCGCCTTCGTCTATACCCAGGGCGCGAAGCCGGTGGGCTTCCTCGTCGACAAGCTGCGACCAGTCGACCGCAACGATCCGCGCGCGCTGCCCCAGCGGCAGCATGTCCAGCGTCATTCCCGAGCTCATGTCCCGCCGCTGCCAGATCGCGCCACTATTTGCAACTGGTTCGCAATTGCGGCCAGAACTATCGGGCCGGGTAGCGCAACCGGCCCAGGAAGCGCGCCGGGCTGAATCCCGAAACCTCGGGCTTCAGGATACGCGCCTTGGCCTTTTCGAACCGCATGATGCCTTCGATCCGGCGATCGAGGAACGCGCGCGTTTCCGCCTTCCCCTCGCTGTCGTCGTCGGCGAAGACCGCCAGCGTCGCGGCATAGACGCCGCCCAGGATCGTGCGCTTGGTATAGTGGTTGTAATCGGTGGCCGTATCGCCCGCGAGCCGCCACATCGCATCGGCGCTGTGCCAGCCGAGGCGCAGCGCCTGCCCCGCATTGCGCGGCATCGCCATGATCGCCAGCGCCCGGCGCAGGCCTTCTTCCCGGCCAGCCACGGCATCGAGCCGGAACAGCACCAGACGGCGAATCCGTTCGCGCACGGGCATGGCCGCCAGCACGTCCTGCGGCAGCGCGTCCCCCATCGCCGCGTCGATCGAGGCGATCCAGGCGGCGATCATCGCCATCGCCCCGTCCTTGAACGCATAGGCGGCGACATCGGGATCGACGCCCCGCGCCTCGGCGGCGGCGGCCACCGCCTGCGCGCTCCAGCCGTCGAAAGCCGCGGCGGCGGCGATGTCGGGGGCCAGCGCGATGCGCAGCGCGTCCAGGGTCATGTCGTCAGAGGCTTGGGCCATAGCTTCCCTGCGTACGCTGGCCGCGCGGCTTGGCGCTGGCGTCGATCTCGTTCACCAGCGGACCGCCGTTCGCGGCGAGCCGGGCATAATCGCGCGCCGAGCGGCCGGAATTGTCGGCCCGGTCGGGATTGGCCCCGGCGGTCAGCAGGATGCGCATCATGGCGAGGTCGCGGCGATGGACGGCGGCGATCAGCGGCGTCTCCCCGCTGTCGTTGGGATCGTCGACCCGCGCCTTGCGATCGACCAGAAGCTGCATCCCCTCGACGAAACCGAGGTTCGACGCGAGCTGCAACGGCGTGACGCCGTTGCCGTCGCGCGCGTTCACGTTCGCGCCCTTGGCGATCAGGTACGTCATCCAAGTCAGGTCGCGACGCGCGGTCACGATATGCAGCGCAGTCTGCCCGCTGGTGATGTCGCGGGTGTTGACGATGGTCGACCCCGGCACCGCCAGCGCTTCTTCCACGTCGGCGCCGTTCTTCTTGCGCACCGCTTCCAGGAACTTGAAGCTGGACGACATCTGCGCCTGAACCGGCGTGGCGATGCACGACAATCCAATCAGCAGCGGCATAAGTCCGCGTACGAGCGCTCCGCTTCGCGGTCTGCTCCCCTTAATCACCCGACGAACCTCCTGTTTTGCCGCGCCGTGAACGGTGCGCCAAGTCATCCTTGCGCCGCGCGCTTTAGCAGAGCATGAACCGCGCCGCCATGACCTACCCCGTTCGAGCCGCCCTGCTGCGCACATTCGCCGTCCTGGCGATCCCTTTCGCGCTGACCGCCTGCGACAGCAGCGCCCCGCCGCCGGCCGAACGCCCGCCGCTGGAAGGCGCGGCCATCGGCGGCCCGTTCACGCTGGTCGACAAGACCGGCGCGACCGTCCGCTGGGAAGACTTCGCCGGCAAGTACCGGATCGTCTATTTCGGCTATACCTTCTGCCCGGATGCCTGCCCGATGGACGTGCAGCAGATGATGAAGGGTTTCGGCCTGTTCGAAAAGGCCAGCCCCGCCCTCGCCCGGCAGGTCCAGCCGATCTTCATCTCGATCGATCCGGCGCGCGATACGCCGAAAGTCGTCGGCGAATTCGCCGCCGCCTTCTCGCCACGCCTGCTCGGCCTCACCGGTACGCCCGAGCAAGTGCAGGCGGCCGCCAAAGCCTTCGCCGCCTATTATGCCCGGGGTCAGGAATCGGCGGGCGGATACCTTATGGATCACAGCCGCGTCGCCTTCCTGATGAACCGCGACGGCAAGCCGATGGCCATGCTGCCGGTGGACAAGAACCCCGAAGCGGTCGCCGCGGAACTGACGAAATGGGTTCGCTAGAAGGCCGGTTCTGGGAGCGTCCGCTGGCGTCGCTGTCGCGCGACGAATGGGAAGCGCTCTGCGACGGCTGCGGCAAGTGCTGCCTGCACAAGCTGGAGGACGAGGATACCGGCGAATTCTACGCCACCAACGTCGCCTGCAAGCTGCTCGACCTCAAGACCGCGCGCTGCAGCGACTACAAGCACCGCCGCGCCTTCGTGCCCGATTGCGTGCGGCTGACCCCGAAGCTCGTCCACCAGCTCGCCTGGCTGCCCGATACCTGCGCCTATCGCCTGCGCGCCGATGACGAGCCGCTGCCCGAATGGCATTACCTGATCTCCGGCGATCCCGAGGCCGTGCACCGCGCCGGGGCATCGGTGGTGGGCAAGGCGATCAGCGAGGATGTCGCGGGGCCGCTTGAACATCACATCGTCTGGGCGGATCATGACGACGATGATGACGACGAAGACGAAAGCGGCGATGATTGACTGGCTGACGCGCAACCCGCGCGAAGAGCCTGAAATCGATCTTGGCGACCGCTTCGGCGGTGCGTCCCCAGCGCGGCATGGAGACGCGCACTTCGCTGCCGTCGGGGGCAAGGCGCAGCGTCAGGCGGCGGGCGTGGGCCAGGCGGCGGATGAC
>Ga0075368_10000152_pt1 | contig 18566 bp, 16 predicted proteins | sample EndMethybrTD3033_FD_71518 | JGI IMG/M metagenome (GOLD analysis project Ga0075368, IMG submission 71518) | Populus endosphere microbial communities from Tennessee, USA - Endosphere MetaG P. TD hybrid TD303-3 | ecosystem: Host-associated > Plants > Roots > Endosphere | place: USA: Tennessee... | reverse complement strand
TTTCGGACAGGGCGATGACGTTCTTCGCCTTGCCGTTGAACAGGCCGATGGTCTTGATATGCTCCTTGAGGCCTTGTTCCCCCAGATCGACCATCTGCTGCGGTGTCTTGACCTCGCGGAACAGCTTTCTGGTGGCCTTGTTTACGCCGACGTCGGTCGCCTGCGCGGAGAGCACCACGGCGACAAGTAGTTGATATGTATTGCCGAATTCCAGCTCAGTCTCGGGCGAGGGGTTCGCCTCGGCCAGCCGGCGGAAGAATTCGAAGATATCGTCCTTTTTCAAAGATCCAGGCTCTTCAAAGACCCAGCACTTCCGGCATGGTATAGCGGCCGGCGGGCTTGCCGATCACCCAGAGCGCCGCCTTCAGCGCGCCCTTGCCGAAGATCGCCCGGTTCTCGGCGAGGTGCGAAAGGGCGATCCGCTCGTTGTCGGAGAAGAAGTTGACCGTGTGATCGCCCGGCACGCTGCCGCCGCGCAAGGCGGCGAAGCCGATGGCGCCCACCCGCCGCGCGCCGGTGATGCCGTCGCGGCCGCGCTCGCTGTTTTCGGCCAGCACGATCCCGCGCCCTTCGGCCGCCGCCTCGCCCAGCAGGAGCGCGGTGCCCGACGGCGCGTCGACCTTCATGCGGTGGTGCGTCTCGACGATCTCGATGTCCCAGTCCTCGCCCAGCCGGCTCGCCGCCTCGCGCACCAGATGGGCGAGCAGGGTGACGCCGAGCGAGGTGTTGCCCGTCTGCAGCACGGGGATTTTCTCGGCGGCATGGTCGCACAGCCAGTGGTGGCGCTCTTCCAGCCCGGTGGTGCCGATGACGATGGGGATGCCCGCCGCCATGGCCGCTTCCAGATTGGCTTCGAGCGCGTGGGGAGAGGAGAAATCGACCAGCACGTCGCAGCCTTGCGCCAGCGCCGCCGGATCGCCGCCCTTGTCGATGCCGCCGGCCAGCGTTTCGCCCGCAGCCTCGATGGCCGCCGCGATCGCCTGCCCCATGCGCCCCGCGCTGCCGATGATGCCGATGCGTGCCATGCCGTGAATCTCCCGAAGCTCGGCTTCGCCTTTGGGGCACGATGCGGGGTGTTACAAGGTTAGAGCGGCAGGGTTAGAGCGGCAGGTTCAGGGAGGGGGTGCGGAACAGCCCTTGCACTCCGGGTCCTTGGCGATGCCGATGGTGCGCAGGCTCACGCCCAGTCCGTCGAACAAGTGCAGCCGTCCCCACTGCGGATCGCCTAGCGCGGTGCGCCCGGCCAGCACCACGCGGATGGCGTGCATCGCGGCGAAGCTGCCGATCATGCCGGCCATGGCGCCCAGCACGCCGTCGGCGGCGCAAGTGTCGCAATCGTCGGTGTCGAAAGCGTCGCCCACGAAGCAGCGGTAGCAGGGCTGGCCGGGCAGGTGGCCGGCGAAGTTCGCCACCTGGCCCTGGAAGCGGCCGATGGCGGCGCTCGACAGCGGCACTTGCGCGCGCACGCAGGCGTCGGACACGGCGAGCCGGGTGGCGAAGTTGTCGCAGCCGTCGAGGACGACATGGGCGCCCGCGATCAGGCTGGCGGCGTTGCCGGCGGTAATGCGCTCCACCACCGCGCGAACGTCCAGCGCCGGATCGAATCGCGCTACCCATTCGCGCGCGACTTCGGCCTTGGCGCGGCCGATGTCGGCGGGGGTGAAGATCGTCTGGCGCTGGAGATTGCTGGCGTCGACCGTGTCGCTGTCGATCAGCGTCAGCCGGCCGATCCCGGCGGCGGCGAGGTATTGCAGGGCGGGGCTGCCGATGCCGCCGCAGCCGATCAGCACGACATGCGCCTCGGCCAGCGTGACTTGGCCCACGCCGCCCAGCTCGGGCAGGACGATGTGGCGGGCGAAGCGGTCGAGGCGGTCGGGCGGAAGCATGGAAGCCAGGCGTTTGCGCGCGGGCTTCGACAAGCTCGGCCTGAGCGGGGGTTGGGGCGTTAGCCCTTATCCGCTCATCCCGAGCTTGTCGAAGGATGAAGCGCGCGCCTCAACTCTCCAGCTGGCGCAGCAGGCTGCGCACGTCGCCGTCCATGTCTGCGTCACGCGTGCGCAGGTCCTCGATCAGGCGCACCGCGTGGATCACCGTCGAATGATCGCGCCCGCCGAACTTGCGGCCGATCTCCGGATAGGATCGCGGCGTCAGCACCTTGGCGAGGTACATCGCCACCTGGCGCGGGCGCACGACCGCGCGGGCGCGGCGCTTGCTGGCCATCTCGGTGCGGTCGACCCGGTAGAACTGGCAGACCGTGCGCTGGATCTCGTCGATGGTGATGCGGCGGCGGTTGGCCGAGAGGATGTCGGTCAGCTGTTCTTCGGCCAGCTGCAGCGACACTGCCTGTCCGGTGAGCTGGGCATAGGCGATCAGCTTGTTGAGGCCGCCCACCAGCTCGCGCACGTTGCGGTTGATCGTGCGGGCCAGGAACTCGATCACGTCGGCCGGCACGTCGGCCGGGGAGAAGCGCTGGAGGCGATGCTCCAGGATCAGCCGGCGCAGATCGATGTCGGCCGGCTGGATATCGGCGACCAGGCCCATCGACAGGCGCGACAGCAGGCGCTGCTCGACCCCGTCGAGCGCCTGGGGCGCGCGGTCGGCCGCGAAGACCAGCCGCTTGCCCTCGGCCAGCAGCGCGTCGATCGTATAGAGCAGTTCTTCCTGCGCCGAAGCCTTGCCGATGATGAACTGAATATCGTCGACCAGCAGCAAGTCGAAACCACGCAGCCGCGACTTGAACTCGATCATCTGGTTCTGGCGCAGCGCCTGGACGAATTCGACCATGAAGCGCTCGGCCGAGCAGTAGAAGATCCGCGCGCGGGGATGCGCCGCAAGATAGGCGTGGCCGATGGCGTGGAGCAGGTGCGTCTTGCCCTGGCCCGTCGCCGCCTTGAGATAGAGCGGCGAGAACTGGGGCGTTTCGGTCGCCGCCATGCGCTGCGCCGCGTTGCAGGCCAGCACGTTGGCGGTGCCGGTGACGAACGTGGCGAAAGTCAGCATCGGATCGAGGCCGATGGTTCCCTGGCTCAGCCCGGCGAAATCGTCCTGGACGATTCCGGCCGGTCCGTGATTCTGCGGCGTGGCGTCGTTGGCCGGCGAACGGCGCGTGCCGCCGCCGCTGCCGCCCAGACGCAGCTCGGGCAGCTGGCGCCGGCCCGGCAGGACCGAGATACGCACGTTGCGCACGTCCGGCCGCGCGATCTTCCAGGCGAGCGAAAGCCGGTCCGCGAAACGGTCCGCCACCCAGTTGGCTGAAAATTCGGTGGGCAGGAACAAGTCCAGCGTGCCCGTATCCTTGCAGAAGGACCCAAGCTGGACCGGTTTGATCCACTGGCTGTGCAGTTGCTGCCCCAGATCCTTGCGAAGGCCCTGGCTGATGTCGGCCCAGTCGGCCGCCAGATCCAGCGCTTCGTGATCCTCGGACATCCCCCCGTCGTACGCCTTTCGTTTACCCGGAGCCGCGGCGCGCTGCCCCCCCGTCGAAGAAACCGTCACCCGGATTTCCTCCTTTGATCCTGAACCTACCCACATCTCGCACGGCCTCCATGGAGCCCGTACCGAGCACACGAATTACCCCCGTCCCGCCACGCATAGCGGAACGCCACTTGCACTCTTCTAGTAGTAGTTGCCCCCGGCTGATTCCGCCTTGGGAGAACAGAGTTATGACCCTGTGAGGGGGAAGAGCAAGGCGATGACTGCAAAAAAAATGAAATAATGTGCCTTGACAGTGAAGCGCCTGCCGCAATCCTTGGTGATGGGTTAAGTAATTGATTTTCAATTACAATTCTTGAACGAAAAAGCCGAATCGCATGAATTCAAACACTTCGTCGCAAGCGTCATCATGCTGTCTTGCGGACATGCAAAAATGGCCGGCGCTTTCGCGCCGGCCATGTTCTGTTTTCGTGCTGCCGTTCAACTTATGAGCGAGCGAATCGCATAAGTTGAAGATCAGAGCGCGGCGACGCGCTTCGTCAGGCGCGACAGCTTGCGCGACGCGGTATTCTTGTGAAGCACGCCGCGAGCGACACCGCGGGCCAGTTCCGGCTGCGCGGCCAGCAGGGCCGCGGAGGCTTCGGTCTTGTCGCCGCCGGCGATCGCCGATTCGACCTTCTTGACGAAAGTGCGGATGCGGCCGAGGCGGTTGCCGTTGACGACGGCGCGGCGTTCGTTGCGGCGGATGCGCTTGCGGGCTTGCGGCGTATTGGCCATTTGAAACCTTTGCTTCTTGTCTGCGGGCGGCTGCCGAAGCGGCCGGTGTCAGTGGTTTGATCTCGTGCAAAAACGCAAGGCCGACACGAAGCCACCCCGCGGGAACGGCGGCCCATAGCCCTGAGAGTGCGAATCGTCAAGCAATCTGAAGGGCGTCTTCAGCCCATTTCGCATGGATCGTGGCGCGCCGTGCGGAACAGGGCTGAAACGCCAAACTATGCCGCCAGCACTTCGGAACCCGGTGCGACGGGGCGGGGCCTGCCTTCGCCGCGCAGCCGCTCCAGCAGCGCCTCCACGGCCATTGGCGGAGCATAGTAATAGCCTTGCGCCAGTTCGACGTTCAGCGCCTTCAGGCGCTTTGCCTGATCCTCGGTCTCGATGCCTTCGGCAACCAGCTTGAGCTTCAGGTCCTTGGCCATCTCGATGATTCGCCCGGCCACCTGGCTGGTTGCCGATCCTGTGCCGAGCGAGTGGACGAACAACCGGTCGATCTTGAGATAATCGACTTCCAGTTCCGCCAGATAGCCGAGACTGGAATAGCCGGTGCCGAAATCGTCGATCGCCACCTTGATGCCGGCTTCGCGCAATTGCCGGATCGTGCTGCGCGCCAGGTCGACGTCGACGAAGCTGCGCTCGGTCGCCTCGATGACGAGGTTGTCGTAGCCGAGCCCCGAACCTTCGACGAAACGTCGTACTTCGTCGACGATCTCGGCGCTGTGGATGTCGGCCGCAGAAAAGTTCACGGCGAAGTGGAAATCGGGATCGAGGCTCAGGATATGGCCGACGTCGTTGGCGAGCAGGTCGAGGACGCGGGCGGTAATCAGCCGGATGACGCCGGCCTGTTCGGCCACGGCGATGAAATTGTCGGGCGGTATCGTCTCTCCGTCGGGCCGGCTCCAGCGGATGAGCGCCTCGGCGCCGATGGTCTGGCCGGTCGCAAGATCGATGACCGGCTGATAGAGAAGGTGGAATTCCTTGCCGCGCAATGCATTGCGGATCATGCCGGGCATCGAGCCGCGAAAGCGCACCGCGCGAACCAGTAGCAGTGCGAGCAGTGCGCCGGTCAGGACGCCGAGCGGAATGAGCGGGATAGCCGCTTCGCGGGCGAAGCGCGCCGTCGTAGAAAGGGGAACCGCGGCCACCGTCGCGAGGTCGTTGCGTTTCGAGCGGACGACCGCGACGGTATAGCCATCGTCGCGGAAGACGGTCTGGCCCGCGCCGGCCTTGTCCATCCAGCGCGGATCGATCGTGCCCCTGGTCATGAGCGGCTTGCGGTTGGACCAGTTGAAAGTCGCGACTGCCATGCCGGGCATTTCGTCGACCACGCTCAGCGGCAGCTGGTTGTGCACGATGCCGATAAAAGGGCCCATGCCGACGACGAGAAACTGGCGGTGGCCGTACAGGGACACATCGGTGCGCATGCTGGCGCCGCCGGCCGCGATGAAATCCGGTGGTCCGATATCGATTCTGCCGCCGACGCCCAGCGACGAGCAATCCATCACGTTGCCGTCCAGATGGCCCACCGCCTGCAGCAGGGTGGAGCCGAGGTCGATCTGGCGCATGAGATCGATTCCGGCTGGGGAACAGGCGGTCCCCGCCGGCAGGCGGTTCATCGCGAGGCCGCCCGACGCCAGCTGGTCGGCCATGTCCTCGGTCCGGGCGAGAGCCTCCTGCGCGATCCTTGTCACATAAGCCTGCTCGCGCTCGTTGGCCTGATACTGGGACAGGAGCACGGTCGCGACGAGCGGCAGCCCCACCGCGACGCACATCGCGACGATGATCAGCGCCGTATAGCGTTTGGCGACGCTCATGCTTGCCCTCTCCAGGACGGAAATATCCAGATCGACCGAAAGACCAGAAAAGGATTAAGGCAGTGTTGCTTCACGTCCAGCAGGGTCAAAGCCGGTCCGGCTCTATCGGACGGCGGGCCTTTATTTCTGGCATTTGGCGCACCAGAATGTGCTCCGCCCGCCCTGCACCAGTCGCGTCACCCGGCCGCCGCAACCGCAGCTTTCGCCGGCGCGGCCATAGACTTGCCAGGACGCGGCGAAATAGCCCAGTTCGCCGTTGGGCTGGGCATAGTCGCGGATGGTGGAGCCGCCCGCTTCGATCGATTCCGTCAGCACCGCCTTGATCGCCGGGACCAGCCGTTCGATCGCCTTGCGAGAGATGGCGCCGGCCGGTTTGTCGGGGCGAATATGAGCGCGGTGAAGCGCCTCGCAGACATAGATGTTGCCAAGGCCGGCGACGATCCGCTGGTCGAGCAGCAGCGGCTTCACCGGCGCGGCGCGCGCCGTGAAGGCGGCGGCGAGGTGGGCGGGGGTGAATTCGTCGCCCAGCGGTTCCGGCCCCAGGGCGGCAAACGGCGGCCAGGTTTCGATTTCCCGCGTATCGATCAGGTCGACCGAACCGAAACGACGCGCGTCGTTGAGCGCAAGCGTGTGGCCCGCGCCTGTTTCCAGCACCAGATGGTCGTGCTTGTCGGGGCTGTCGGGTTCGATGCGCCAGCGTCCGGACATGCCGAGGTGGAACACCAGCGTCTGGTCGCGGTCGGTATGGATCAGGCCGTACTTGGCTCTGCGACCCAGCCCGGTGACGGTCGCCCCGGTCAGCTGCTGGACAAGGCCGGGCGGGAAGGGGCGGCGCAGATCCGGCCGGTTGAGCGAGACGCGGGCGATACGCTCGCCCTCCAGATAGCGGGCGAGGCCGCGCACCGTGGTCTCGACTTCGGGCAGTTCGGGCATCTGGTGCTGCTATCAGCCTTTCCGCCTCGCCGAAACTCCCCTAAGGCGCGGACCATGGACGACAGCGGCAAGAACGAACAGGTTTCCTTCGGTTACGAAGACGTCACCGCGGCGGAAAAGACCGAGCGGGTCGGCGCGGTGTTTTCCAGCGTCGCGCGCAAGTACGACGTGATGAACGACGCCATGTCGGGCGGCATGCACCGCTTGTGGAAGGACCGCTTCGTGCGCCGGGTGAAGCCGCGGCCGGGCGAGGCGATCCTCGACATGGCGGGCGGCACCGGCGACATCGCGTTTCGCATGGCGGCGGCAGGGGCCGACGTGACCGTGTCGGATATCAACCAGGACATGCTGGACGTCGGCATCGAACGCGCCATGAAGCGCGGCATCGACGGTCTGGTCTGGTCGCGCCAGAACGCCGAGGAACTGGCCTTCGAGGACCGGACTTACGACGCCTATACGATTGCTTTCGGCATCCGCAACGTGACGCGGATCGAAAAGGCGCTGGGCGAGGCGCACCGCGTTCTGAAGCGCGGCGGGCGATTCTTCTGCCTGGAATTCTCGACCACCGAATGGCCAGGCTTCAAGGAAGCCTACGACGTCTATTCGCACAAGCTGGTGCCCGTGATCGGGGCGAAGATCGCCGGTGACGCGGATTCCTATCGCTACCTGATCGAATCGATCCGGCGCTTCCCGCCGATGCGCGAATTCCAGGGCATGATCGGCGCCGCCGGCTTCGTGCAGACCAGGGTCGAGCCGATCCTGGGCGGACTGGTGGCGATCCATTCGGGGTGGAAGATTTGATGGCGGGCGACAACGCAGCATGACCACCACCGCCAGGCATATCGTGCGCCTGCTGCGCTGGGGCCGGGTGCTGGCCCGGCACGGCGCGCTGCGGCTGATCGAGGAAGGATCGAACACGCCCGCCCCGGTGCGGCGGCTGTGCCGCCTCGCGCGGTTCGGCGCCCGCCAGCCGCGCGTGCCCGATTATGCGGCCGCCTTCCGCGCCATCGGCCCCGCCGCGATCAAGCTGGGCCAGACGCTGGCCACGCGGCCCGACATCGTCGGCGAAGAAGCGGCGCGCAATCTCCTCATCCTGCAGGACAACCTGCCGCCGGTCTCCTTCGACCTGGTGCGCGCCGAGATCGAATCGAGCTTCGGCGCTCCGCTGGACAAGCTGTTCGCCAGCATCGAAACCGATCCGGTCGGGTCCGCGTCCATCGCGCAAGTCTATCGCGCGGTCACGACCGACGGGCGCCAGGTGGCGGTGAAAGTGCTGCGTCCCGGCATCCGTGAGAAGTTCGCCCGCGATCTGGAAACTTATGAATGGGCCGCCGCCCATCTCGAAGGGCTGGGCGGCGAGGCGGCGCGGCTGCGCCCGCGCGCGGTGATCGCCAATCTCAAGCGCTGGACCGCGCGCGAGCTGGACCTTCGCCGCGAAGCCGCCTCCGCCTCCGAGCTCTCCGATTCCATGAAGGCGCACGAAGGCTATCGCGTGCCGTTCATCGATTGGGATCGCACCAACGGCCGTGTCCTGACGCTCGAATGGATCGACGGGGTCAAGATCAGCGAGATGGACGTCCTGCGCGCGGCGGGGCACGACTTGCCCGATCTGGCGCGGCGGCTGGTGCTCGCCTTCCTGACCCAGGCGATCAGCGGCGGCTATTTCCATGCCGACATGCACCAGGGCAACCTGTTCGTGCAGGCCGACGGCACTATCGTCGCCATCGATTTCGGCATCATGGGGCGGATCAACCGCCAGGCGCGCCAGTGGCTGGCCGAGATCCTCTATGGCCTGACGACGGGCGATTATCGCCGCGTGGCCGAGATCCATTTCGAGGCGCAATACGTGCCGAGCCATCATTCGGTCGAGGAATTCGCCACCGCCCTGCGCGCGGTGGGAGAACCGATGCGCGGCAAGCCGGTGTCGGAGCTTTCGGTCGGCCAGATGCTGGACGGACTGTTCGCCATCACCCGCGATTTCGACATGCAGACCCAGCCGCACCTGCTGCTGCTGCAGAAGACGATGGTCATGGTCGAGGGGCTGGCGACGGGCCTGCATCCCGAGATCAACATGTGGGACGTTTCCGGCCCCTTCGTGCGCAACTGGATTCGCGACGAGCTGGGCCCCGAGGCGATGATCGCCGACCGCCTGCGCGAGGATACCGAGACGCTTCTGCGCCTGCCCGCGCTGATCCGGCGGATAGAGGATCGCTTTCCCCCGCGCGGCGGCGCGCCCGAACAGGCGCCGCTCCCCGAAGTGGAGCTGTTCTGGCAGCGTAAACGCGGCGGTAACCATTGGGTGGGCTATATGACGGCGGCTGTGGCTGGGGGGGCTTTGGCATGGGCGGCGATGGCATGGACGGCGTTGGGGAGCAGCCTGCCGGGCTGATCCGCACCCGCGTGCCCGGCTGGGACCGCTTCGCGCACTGGTCCGCTCTGCCGGCCCGGCTGCTGCTGCTGGCGCTTCTCGCGATCCTGGCCGCCTCTGCCCTCGTGCCGATCGAAGCGCGCAAGGACGGCGTGCGTACGCAGGGCTTCGTGGAGAACCTGACGGCGGACGAGGCCGCATCGACGAAGCAGCGCGACAGCGACCTGGCGCTTTACGACAAGGCCATCGCCCGCATTCAGCGCGGCGAGCACTATTATGATTTCATCGTCGAGGAACAGCGCGCGGCGCGATATCCGATCCGCCCCGGCCTGGCCGTGCGCCTGCCGACGCTGGCCTATATCGACGCCTGGCTGGGCGAGGGCGGCCAGATCGCCGCCGCCATCGCGTTGCTGATCGCCGTGCTGCTGGTCTGGTGGAGACGGCTGGGCGAGGAGCCGGGCGGGCCGGACAATCGCACGATGGCGATGGCGCTGCTGTTCGTCGGTGCCTCGCTGGGGCTCAACCGATACTTCTTCACCCTGCACGAGCTTTGGGCCGGCATGCTGCTGGCGCTGTCGTTCGGCCTGCATCGGCCCCGCCTGGATCGACCGGGGAGATGGGTCGCGTCGCTCCTCGTTGCCGCATTGGCGCTGGCGATCCGCGAGCATGCCCTGCCGTTCGTCATGCTGATGGCCGCCTTCGCCTTCTGGCGGCGTGAATGGAAGGAGGGGGCGGCATGGACCGCGCTGGCGGCCCTGTTCCTGGCGCTGCTCTGGGTCCATCTGGATATCGTCGCCGCCCAGACGCTGCCCGGGGACGAACCTTCCAAGTCGTGGCTTGCGCTGCGCGGGTTGTCGGGCTGGCTGTCGAACGTCGTATTGTCCAGCAACTTGCGCTTGCTTCCGCACTGGATCGCCGGGCCGCTTGCCGTGGCGATGGTGTTCGGCTGGGCCGGCTGGCGCTCGCCGGCGGGATCGTTCGGCACGCTCCTGTTCCTCGGCTATGCCCTTGCCTTCATGATCGCCGGGCGGGCGGACAATTATTACTGGGGCGCGGTGATTGCCCCGCCGATGTTCATCGGCCTCGCTTTCGCGCCCCGCGCGCTCGTTTCGCTGGCACGGGCGGCGGCAAAGTGATTGCGCGGACGCCCTTGCTGTTGCACACGACTGGCGCATGAGCGGCCCGCGCATTCTCCTCGTCATCGGCGGCGGTATCGCCGCCTACAAGAGCTGCGAGCTCGTCCGCCTGATCCGCAAGGGAGGCGGCGAGGTGACTTGCGTGCTGACCGAGGGCGGCGCGAAGTTCGTGACGCCGCTGGCGCTGGCGGCGCTGTCCGAAAACCCTGTCCACACCACGTTGTGGGACCTCAGGAACGAGGTCGAGATGGGGCACATCCAGCTCTCCCGGCAGGCCGATCTTGTCGTGGTCTGCCCGGCGACGGCCGATCTCCTGGCCAAGATGGCGGCGGGCATCGCCGACGATCTGGCGACCACGCTTCTTCTTGCCACCGACAAGCCGGTGATGGCGGTGCCGGCGATGAACGTGCGCATGTGGCAGCACGCCGCGACGGTGCGCAATGTCGAGACTTTGCGCGGCGCGGGCGTCGCGGTGGTCGAGCCCGACGAAGGGCCGATGGCTTGCGGCGAATTCGGCCCCGGCCGCCTGCCCGAACCCGAGGCGATCTGGCGCGCGATCGCCGATCTGCTGGGCATCGATCACGGGCTGGGCGCGCGACTCGCGCCGCCGCCTTACGACGCCGAAGAGGAAGGCGTGGCCGAAGCGGAGGATGGCGATCTTCCCGGCCTTTCTTCCTCGCTGATCGTGCGCAGCAAGGAGCCGATCACATTCGACGCGCCGCCTGTCGACGAGTCGGCCTTCGACGAACCGTTCTCGCTCGTGCTGCCGCCGGAAGAAACGCCGCCACCGCTCGATCTCGGCGGCCCGTTGCTATCGAAGAAAGGGCAGGCGCGCGCCGCGCCGCCCACCGATGCGCAGGCCATCAATCATCTTACCGGCCATGCCGCGCCGCCGGAGCCTTTTGCCGAGGACCTACCTTTCGCCGAGGACGGACCGAGGATCGCGGCCGAACCGCCTGTCGACCCTCTGGTCGGCCAGCCCGATTTCGAAACGGAGCCGGCGCACCGGCCGCTTTATGGCCGGCACATTCTCATCACCGCCGGGCCGACGCACGAACCGATCGATCCGGTGCGCTACATCGCCAATCGTTCCTCGGGCAAGCAGGGCTTCGCCATCGCCGCCGTAGCGGCGGAGATGGGCGCGCGGGTGACGCTGGTGGCGGGGCCGGTGAACCTGTCGACACCGCCGGGGGTCGACCGCGTGGACGTGGAAACCGCGCGCGAGATGGCGGAAGCGGTCAAGCGCGCCTTGCCCGCCGATGTCGCGGTGATGGTCGCCGCCGTGGCCGACTGGCGCACCGCCAGCTTCGCCGAGGAGAAGATCAAGAAGCGCGGCTCCGCGCCGCCGGCCCTGCTGCTGACCGAAAATCCCGATATTCTCGGCATGGTTTCGGGCAGTCCGCAAAGGCCGCCGCTGCTGATCGGCTTCGCCGCCGAGACCGAGAACGTCCTCGCCAACGCCGCTGAAAAGCGCAAGCGCAAGGCGACCGACTGGATCGTCGCCAACGACGTTTCGGGGGACGTCATGGGCGGGTCCGCCAACACCGTGCACATCGTTTCCGCCGATGGCGTGGAAAGCCTGCCCGAAATGCCCAAGGAACAGGTCGCGCGCGCGATCGTCGAAAGGATCGCAGATGCACTCGGCTGAAAATGTGCCCGTCATGGTCAAGCGGCTGGCGCATTTCGAAGGGCTGGAACTGCCCGCCTATGCGACTGAGGGCGCGGCCGGCATGGACGTGCTGGCGGCCGAGGACGTGACGCTGGCGCCCGGCGCGCGCCATGCCGTAGCGACGGGGCTGGCGCTGGCGATTCCGCCGGGTTTCGAGATCCAGGTCCGTCCGCGATCCGGCCTCGCGCTCAAGCACGGCATAACCGTGCCCAACACGCCCGGCACGATCGATTCGGACTATCGCGGTGAGCTGAAGGTCATCCTCATCAACCACGGCGCCGACGATTTCGACGTGCGGCGCGGCGATCGCATCGCCCAGCTGGTCTTGAGCCCGGTAACCCGCGCGAGCTGGCTCAAGGTCGACGAGCTGGACGAGACGATTCGCGGCGAGGGCGGCTTCGGGTCGACCGGCGGAGTGGTCTCGCTAGGAAGCTGACTTCTTTCCGGGATAATGAAGTCGGCGGCCTTATCTCACTGGCAGATACGGACCCTCGAAAGCCGGCTCAGACTGAGCGGATGTGGCGTTTGCAAACGACATGGCCGCAACGAAAAGGCGGGCCCGTTTCCGGACCCGCCCCTCGGTACTCCCCATCAGGGGAGATAAGCACTTTCGTCAGTTCCGGCGTTCAGTTCCGGCGTGCCTGCTGCTTTTCCGGCGCGACGGAGATGCGCACCGTCTCTCCCGAGTTGCCGGGGAAATTGGTGAACATGGCTTCGACCAGGTTCGGCACCAGATAGGGCAGGCGGTTGGAGGTGGAGATCGCTTCCGCCTTGCCTTCGAACAGGCGCTGCCCATCGGCGCGGCGTTCGATCTTCATGTCGATGCCGCTGGTGTAGACGGTGTAGCTTTCCACCGCGCTGCCCCGGTCGAACCACGGGTCGTAGAAGCCATAGCCCCAGGGACCGCGACGGAACGGGCCATAGCCGAAGCGGCCGTATCCCTGCCACGGACCCCAGAACGGATCGTAGCCGAAACCGGTCGAGCGCACGCGCTCGCGGCCCTTGTCGACGCCATAGTCGAAGCGGACGATCAGTTGCGCCTTGGCCGGATCGCCGGTCGGCACATAGCCCTGCTGCGCCAGCTTGGCTTCCACAAGGCGGGCGTACTGGCCGAATTCGATGCCGCCGGCCATGCCGGGATCGTCGGCGACAACCGCGAAGCTCTGCCCGGCGGGCGCCGGCAGCGCCTGGAAGCGCGAGACGTTGGCATTGAACGGCGCCGCGCAGGCGGCAAGGCCGAGCAGCAGCAACGAAGCCGCTGCCAGCTTTATCCGGCCGAACGGTGAGGAATGGGTGGCGAACATCTTATGTTTCTCCGCGACACGCGAGGCCGTGTCGCCTTGCGAGCGCGACCAGATCGTTCAGTGAACCAGCCTTAAGCCGAAACGGCTGAATGCTGCTTGAATATCTGGGGATTAGCCGTGCCAAGCGCAAGACGAAGGGAGCTTTCCCGCGCGAGCCTCCAACATCCGTCGAATGAGTTCAGCCGCGCACCAGGCCCAGGGCGTCGTAAGCGGCGTTCAGCGTCGGCGCGGCCAGTTCGCGCGCCTTTTCGGCGCCCTTGCGCAGGATCGCGTCCAGCGCCGCGCGATCCTGGCGAAGCTCCACGAAGCGCGCGTTGATCGGCGCAAGCCTGTCCACCAGCAGTTCGCCCAGCGCCGGCTTGAAAGCGCCGAAGCCCTGGCCGGCGAAGCGGTCGAGAACGGCGGCCACGCTCGCGCCGGAGAGCGCGGCATAGATGCCGACGAGGTTCGCCGCTTCCGCCCGGCCTTCCAGTCCTTTGGCATCGGCGGGCAGGGGCTCGGGATCGGTCTTGGCCTTCTTGACCTTCTGCATGATCGTGTCGGCGTCGTCGGTCAGGTTGATGCGGCTCATGTCCGAAGGATCGGACTTGCTCATCTTCGCCGCCCCGTCGCGCAGCGACATGATCCGCGCCGCTTCCGGCGGGATGATCGGGTCGGGCTGGGTGAAGATGTCCCGGCCGGCGCCGAAGTCGTTGTTGAACTTCTGGGCGATGTCGCGCGCCAGTTCCAGGTGCTGCTTCTGGTCATCGCCCACCGGAACGTGCGTCGCCTGGTACAGCAGCACGTCGGCCGCCTGGAGGACCGGATAGGAAAACAGCGCGATCGAAGCGCCTTCGCGGTTCTTGCCCGACTTGTCCTTGAACTGCGTCATCCGGTTCAGCCAGCCCATCCGCGCGGTGCCGGTCAGCAGCCATTGCAGCTCGGCATGGGCGGGAACCTGGGCCTGGTTGAACAGGGTCGAGCGATCGGGATCGATGCCGCAGGCGACCAGCGCCGCCACCATTTCGCGCGTGTTGGCGGAAAGCGTCGCCGGATCGTGCGGCATGGAGATGGCGTGGAGATCGGCCAGGAAGAACAGGCAGTCGCCGCCGGTCGATGCAAGTTCGTCCTGCATGCGCACCCAGTTCCGGATCGCGCCCAGGTAATTCCCGAGATGGAGATTGCCTGTCGGCTGGATGCCGGAAACGATACGCATTTACTGGACCTCTAGTATTTCGTCGTCCTCCGCCTTGCGTGGCGGGGGCCGGCGGCGCCTTAGCTGGGCAAGCACGCTCTTGTCGAGCGCGCCGATGGCGAAGGCGATGGCGAAGAACACCGCAAGGCCCAGCCCGACGAGCGCGCAAAGCGACCAGATACGTTCGAGCACGCCGCCGGGATAGTGCTGCGCCATCAGCGGCATCGCCCACCACAGCGCGGCGGCCATGGCTGCTGTCGCGACGAGCTGGCGGGCGATCTTGCCGGCCAGCGGCAAGGTGAAGTGGAACCAGCCGCGCGCGTGAAGGATGGCATAGAGCAGCACGCAGTTGAGAGTGGCCGAGCATGCCGTCGCCGCCGCCAGGCCGACGATGCCGAAAGGCCGCACGACGAAGAGGTTGAGCACGATGTTGAAGGTCAGCGCGGCCAGTGCGGTCCACACCGGGGTGCGGGTGTCCTCGCGGGCGAAGAAGCCGGGGTTGAGGATCTTGACCACGACATAGGCGGGCAGGCCGGCGACGAGCGCGACCACGATCTGCGCCATGATCGCCCCGTCGGCGAGAGTGAACTTGCCGCCGACGAAGAAGGCGCTGACGAAAGCCGGCGCGCAGATCGCGAGCGCGGCGGCGGCGGGCAGGGTCAGCAGGGTCGCCATTTCGAAGGCCTGCGTCTGCAGCCGCTGCGCCTCGGCCGCCTCGCCCGAATGGATATGGCGCGAGAGCATCGGCAGGATCGCCGTGCCCAGCGCGATGCCGACGATGCCCAGCGGCATCTGGTTCAGCCGGTCCGCCAGCTTGAGCAGGGTGAGCGAACCTTGCGGCAGCGAGGTCGCGAAGAAAGTGTCGACAAACTGGCTGACCTGATAGATGCCCGCGCCGAAAGTGGCGGGCAGGATCAGCGCGCCGAGCCGCCGTACTTCTGGCGTCAGGCGCGGCCAGGTGACCCTGAGCTTCACGCCCGCGCGCCTGGTCGCCCAGGCGAGGTATACAAGCTGCACCAGCCCGGCCAGTGACACCGCCACGGCCAGCGCATAGGCCACCACCGTATCGTCGCCGCCCGGTCCGCGCAGCCAGGCGCCGGTGAGAATGCCCGAGATCAGCGTGACGTTGAGGAACACCGGGGCGAAAGCGCCGGGCCCGAAGCGCGAGCGGGCGTTGAGCAAGCCCGAAAGCATCGCCACCAGGCTGACGAGGCCGAGATAAGGGAAAGTGATGCGGCTGAGCGTGACCGAAAGTTCGAACTTGCCGGGAACCGACTGATACTCGTTCGCCAGAACCCAGACGATGCCGGGCATGGCGATCATCGCCACCGCGCTGAACGCCAGCAGCACCCAGACGAAGACCGCGAGCACGTCTCCGGCGAATTTCTCGGCCGCTTGCTCGCCGCCCTCACCATGGAGTGCGCGCGAATACATCGGCACGAAGGCGACGGAGAAGGCCCCTTCCGCGAACAGGCGCCGGAAGGTGTTGGGCAGGGTGAACGCCAGCTGGAAGGCGTCCGCCGCCAGCCCGGCGCCCAAGACGCGGGCCAGCAGCATGTCGCGGGCGAAGCCGAAGACGCGGCTGATCGCCGTCAACCCCCCGATCGTACCGACGCTTTTGACCAGGCTCACGCCGGCGCCCCTTGTTACGGGTGCTTAGGCGTTGCCGGCCACCGGGCCGTTGACGCCCTGTTCCTGCAACTGCTGGATGTAGAGGCCGTTGAAGTCGATCGGCTCCAGCATCATCGGCGGGAAGCCGGCATCGCGCACGGCGTCGGCGATGACGCGGCGGGCGAAGGGGAACAGGATGCGCGGCGCTTCGGCGAAAGTGAAGGCATGCGCCTGCCCTTCGTCCAGGTTGCGCATGCCGATCAGCGCGCAATAGGCGAGGTCGACGATGTAGACAGTGCCTGCGTCCGCCTTCGCGTTAAGGACGATCTTCAGTTCGACTTCCTGCACTTCCTCGCTGATCGGGCGCGCGCCGATGTTGAACTGCACGTCGAGCTGCGGCGCGTCCTGCCACTGGAAGCTTTCCGGGGCGTTGGGATTTTCGACCGAAAGGTCGCGCACGTACTGCGAAATGATGCCCGCTGCCGGTGCGGTATCTTCGCCGTTGGTGCCGTTGCCCAGGTCGAGATCGGTGAGGACGTTGCCTTCGTCAGCCATGTTCGGTGCTTTCTTGACGCATTGCGGGAATGATTTTGGAAAGAATTCTCGCGCGCCGCCTAGCACTGCGCCGGACGGGCGGCAATGCGCCTCTATGCGCATGCCCCGCGCGACGGGCCGCCCCACCCGCAGGCTGGAATTTTAACCCGTTTGGCCGCATATGCGTTGTTCATTTGTCATCTTTACCTATCTCGGGTTAGAATGCCCGGCGTCCGCTCGGGACGAAAGGACTGGATCGAAGGCGTGACCATAGAAATCGTAATCCTGGCGATGATCGCGGCCTTTCTGGGCCTGCGGCTCTATTCGGTGCTCGGCCGTCGCGCCGAGCACGAGGAAGAGACCATCCAGGGTCGATTCGATGCGCCGCGCGCCGGCGGCGGCGCGCCGCTCACGCCGGGCGTGCGTCCGGCTGCCGAGGCGCAGGTCCTGCAGCGCCAGCGCGAACTGCCGTCGACACCGCCTTCGGTGGAGCGCGGCTTGCGCGCCATCGCCGCCGCCGATCGCCGTTTCGACGGTTTCGCCTTCCTGGAAGGCGCGCGTTCCGCGTATCGCATGATCCTTGAGGCGTTCTGGCGCGGCGACAAGGAAGAACTTCGCCAGCTTTGCGACGACGACACTTACGACAGCTTCGTGGCCGCCATCGACGCGCGCGAGGCGGCTGGCGAAACGCTCGACAACCGGCTGGTCCGGATCGAGGACGTGACCATTGCCGGCGCCTCCTATGAAGCGCCCGTCGCGCGGATCACGCTGCGTTTTCGCGCCGATATCGCCGCTGTCACCCGCAATGCCGATGGCCAGGTGATCGCCGGGTCGCTCGACGACGCGATCGAGGCGATCGATGTGTGGAGCTTCAGCCGCAGCGTCGACTCCGCCGATCCCGACTGGATTCTCGACGAGACCGACGAGGGCTGATCCTTGTTCGGGGGTAGCGGGCGCAGGCTTGCGGCGCTTGCGCTGCTTCTTCTCATGTCGGCTTGCGGCCGCATAATTCCTCCAACTCCGGGCCCCGGTCCCGCTCCGCAAAAGCCGCCGGTCGTGGCGGCGGCGGCCAATGCGCTGGCCGCCGGCGTGCGCCCCGGCCCCGGCATCGCCGGCCTGGGCATCGCGCAAGCCGACGCGGCGGGCGCGCTCGCCTCTTTCAGGGAAAGCTGCCGCCGCCTGCTGTCCCGCAGCGACGGCAGCGGATTGACGCGCGGCGCCGACTGGCAACCGGCCTGCAGCGCCGCGCCGGACTGGCCCGCGAGCAGCGCCGCGCAGTTCTTCTCGACTTATTTCGAAACCGCCCGCATCGGCGACGGCGCGGCCTTCGTCACCGGCTATTACGAGCCGGAGATCGCCGGCGTGCGTCGCCGCCAGCCCGGTTTCGACGTTCCGATCTATGGCGTGCCCGCCGATCTGGTCCGTGCGAAAGTGGGTGACGCGCCGGCCAATTCCGACGGCAAGCAGCCGCTCGGCCGCTATGACGCGAATGGGCGCTTCGTGGCTTATTACGACCGGACCGAGATCGAGAACGGCGCCCTGGCGGGCAAGGGGCTGGAAATCGCCTGGGCGGCCGATCCGGTCGAGGTGTTTTTCCTTCAGGTCCAGGGATCGGGCCGGTTGCGCGCGCCCGATGGCAGCGTGATGCGTATCGGCTATGCCGGGCAGAACGGCCAGCCTTACACCGGCATCGGCGGCGTCATGCGCGATCGCGGGCTCGTGGGCAGCGGTCCGGGGCAATATTCGGGTTCGATGCAGGGCATCATGCAATATATCCGGGAACATCCCGAGGACGGGCGCGACCTGATGCGCCGGAA
>Ga0075368_10000151_pt1 | contig 18603 bp, 25 predicted proteins | sample EndMethybrTD3033_FD_71518 | JGI IMG/M metagenome (GOLD analysis project Ga0075368, IMG submission 71518) | Populus endosphere microbial communities from Tennessee, USA - Endosphere MetaG P. TD hybrid TD303-3 | ecosystem: Host-associated > Plants > Roots > Endosphere | place: USA: Tennessee... | reverse complement strand
AAGAAGATCATCGAGATCCCGGCCGAGCCCGCGAACGAGGATGACCTGCCGCCACTGCTCAAGGGCTTCAAGGCCGTGCCGCCGCTGGTCACCGACATCGATCTGTCGATGGACGACAAGTACCTCTACGTGGCCTGCTGGGGCACCGGCGACCTGCAGCAATACGATGTCTGCGACCCGTTCAATCCCAAGCTCATGGGCAAGGTCAGGATCGGCGGAATCGTCTCCAAGGCGACGCATCCCGGCGCCAAGAACGGCGCACTCAGCGGCGGCCCGCAGATGGTGGAGATCAGCCGCGACGGCAAGCGTGTCTACTTCACCAATTCGCTCTACGGCGCCATCGACCCGCAGTTCTATCCCGCCGGCATCGAGGGCTGGATGGTGAAGCTTGACGCCAAGCCGGAGGGCGGCATCGCCTTCGATCCGAAGTTCTTCGTGCAATGGCCTGCCCCGCATCGCCCGCACCAGGTGCGGCTGGAGGGCGGCGACTGCTCGTCGGATTCCTACTGCTACCCGTAGCAGGCGCGCAGCACCTGCCACGTTGGATCGATCGAAGTCACACTGAAGCAGACCATGAGCAGTGTCCCCGCCGAGTTCTGGACCTTTGCCGGGTTGGGTGCCTTTCACGGCCTCAACCCGGCCATGGGCTGGCTATTCGCCGTGGCACTCGGACTGCATCGTCAAAGCCGGACGATCGTGATGACTGCGCTGCTGCCCATCGCGCTCGGCCATGCCGCATCGATCGCCGCCGTTGCGGGCCTGCTGGCCTTGGTGGGCTATCTCGTCCCGAACAATCTCGTGCGTATCGGCTCAGGCGCGCTTCTGGTCGGCTGGGCCGCCTACCATTGGCGCTTCGGCCATCGCCATCGCGTACGCTTCGGCATGCAGGTTGGCCTATGGGGTCTCGCGGTCTGGTCGTTCCTGATGGCTACCGCGCATGGCGCCGGCCTGATGTTGTGGCCGGCGCTGATGCACACCTGCCAGGTCGACACCAGCGGCGGAGCGGCTGGATTCTCCGGGCGGCTCACCGCCACCCTTGCCGGGGTTGGCATCCACACCCTGGCGATGCTCGCCACGACCGCCATCATAGCCAGCCTCGTTTACGCCTGGTTCGGCCTTGGCCTGCTGCGCCGCGCCTGGTTCAACGTAGATGCGCTGTGGGTGGCCTCCCTGGCCGCCATCGGCACCCTTCTCCTCACCGACGTAATCTGAACCACCGCTGCGCCAGCGCGTCCGCCTGTGCACGATGCTTACTTGCCATCGACGTTGCTGGATTTGATGGCCGTGCCCGTCACCTTGAAGCGGGCAGGGCCGGCCACATGGTAGAATTCCGGCACCGTCGCGTTCACGCTCATCACCTCGATGATTGTAATGCTCGGTGACCCCGGCGGCGTCAGGTGCGTTATTTCCACGTAGCGCACGGGTGGATAGAGCTTGACATCAAGGCCATGGTGCACCCGCTCGCGGTCGCCTTCGGTTCCTCCGCATCGTAGCGCATGCGTACAACTTGGGGATACGCGCCCTGCGCTCCCGCAGCCTCGAAAGTCACCAGGCAACACACCAGCACCAGCAGTCCAAAATGCAATCTGCGCATGACAATACTCGCTGTCGATACGCGCCCGACGCCTCTATTCAGTGAGATACGTGCCGAGCGACCGCACACCATCCAGCACCAGTTCCACAAGGCGGGCATCGGCTTCCGTCACGCGGGCGCCCGCAATCAGGAGCGCGGCAATCAGCACGTAGGCCCCGGTCGCGTACCACGGCCTTCTGCGAGGCCGCCGCACGGCGGTGGTCCACACGGCGGATTCGCGTAGCGGCACGGGCAGCGATTTCTTCAGGATCAACCGATCGCGGATTTGCCTCTTGAGAGCATCGGCGCCTTGTCCGCGGTGATGCTGCAGGGCATCCAGCACAGCCCACAACATGCGCTCATCGTGCGCGTTCCCGAGCGCAATGCGCTCGAGTTCTCCGACCGGCTTGCGTTGCAGCGACCGCGCAACCGCAAAAGCCGATCCGCGCTTCCCGCTCGCGGACACGGACTGCAACTCCCACACCCAACCCCTTATAATCTAATCGATTATTTCCGCAGGCGTCCACACCGGACTTTAACCGACATGGCGCAACATTGGACCGGATGCGCGCACTGGCTGGTTGCCGTCCCTCGTGCGAGCGAGTTGTAGCTTCCCCGCGAGGGAAATGGCGATGCCCCGCCGTCGTCTCAAGGAATGGAGCAGAGGATGCGCAAGAGCCTGGCAGCAACGCTGACGTTGGGCGGACTACTGAGCGCTTTCACTCTGGACACGGTGCAGGCGTGCTGGTGGGACTGCGCGGATCGGCGCCGGCCTGCCCGCGTATACGGGTATGGTCCGGTCTATGGATACGCACCGTCCGTCTACGCGTATGCACCGAGTTCTGTACTGATGCCGCAGATCTCCCGTTTGGGGCCGACCTCCAGCATCAACGGCGGCTTCGAGTATGGCGGCGTGCGAATGAGCTCCAGCTGGTGGCGCAGCTCGCGCCGCCGGTAGCTTACCGCTCTAAGGTCTAAAAGCCCTTCGCCGTCACCGCTAGTTGCTGGGCGTCTGCGTGGTCGGAGCGCGATATGACGGGCCTGTGAAGCTCACCCGTTCATCGAACAGCGCGAAAATCAGACCGACCGCAATAATCGCGCTGACGAGCACAACCGCAACTTCGCGACCCATCGGGACCTCCTTCTTTGAAAAAAAAACGGATGAAGGGTCCGGATGTTCCCATGCGCTTGCCCACAGATTTTGTAAATCGCGTTCTGGAAATTGCGCGCGTCCGCGCAATCAACTCGAACACGCCACATTGATCCCGCAGTGATCTCCCTGAGCTCGGCCGCGCGTTTCATAAACTGAGTTGCGTGAGGGCCGATGCCACCCCGTGTGAGAAAAATCGCGTGCAAGGGAGCCGAACCATGAGAGCAATCATCGCCGGCCTTCTGTCCCTAGGCCTCGTGAGCGTCTCCGCCGACACCAGTGACGCTGCCAGGAAGAAGCAGCGCCGCACCTACGACGGCTACTCGCAAATGTATCCATCGGCTACGCCGCGCCAACTGAAGAACGCCAGGGCATACGACAACGGCGGTTACTTCGAGGCGGACTCGAATGCCCATCCGGTCGGCAGCCGGGGCTGGTGGGAAATGAGGCGGCTCGAGGGTAACGACCGGTTCCGCTTCTAGGATTAGGTGCCTTCCAGGCTGGTGCTGGCGTGATTTGTGCCGACTTCGCGGCAGCGTCTTACTCGCGCCTCGCCGTGGCGCCACAATGGGCGGATGGGCCGGATTGCATTGTTTCTTGCGTTCGCTATTGCCTGCCTCCTGATCGTGGGTCAGTCCGCGCGCGCCGACACTACCGACACACTCACGGCGGCGGACGGCAAGCGGTACAGGCTCGACGGCATCGACGTGCCCGAGAGCGATCAGAGCTGCCTCGACGCCCGAGGCAACCGCTATCGCTGCGGCGAGACGGCGACCTCAGCACTGGCCCAATACGTCGCTGGCCGGCCGATCCAGTGCACGGATGTCGGCCCCGACAGCAAGCACACGGATCGGCATATCGGCCAATGCTTTGTCGATGGCACCGACCTCAATCACTGGCTGGTTGAGAACGGCTGGGCGGTCAATTTCGAGCCCTATGCGAAGGGCCGCTTCAAGACGGACGAAGAAGCCGCCCAGGCCGGCCATCTCGGCATGTGGGGCGGTTGCTTTGTTTCCCCCCAGGACTTCAGGCTGTGGCTGAAGGGCGCGGCGGTCCTGCATGGCGAGGCCTGTCCGCCGGATGCGCGGGACCGGTTATTCCCCGACGAGGCGGATCAACCGACCGGCTTCGAGGTGAAGGGCCACTACGCGTTTCGCGCATTCCCCAATAAAGGCATCTATCACCTGCAATCGTGCGGCAGCTATCGGCGCGCCAAGGCCAAGCGCTGGTTCCGCACCGAGGCCGATGCGATCGCAGCGGGGTTCCGCAAAGCATACACTTGCGGCTGGTGGTGAGCCGAAAGCTCTCCGCCGGAAGCTGCTCGCGCTGAGGAAATGCTCCTGATCGGCAAGCAGAATTCGGCGGCTGCCCAGCCACGAGATCATTCGCAAAGAAAAGCGCACGTTAGGCGACGGATCAGTTCGTCTGTGAGCGTTTCTCTCTCAACAGGACACAGCAACACGCGCTCGTTCTGTACGCCCAGGCACCTCATATTGCAGCTCGGGCGTGCTTCTGCCTCCAGATTAGGGGAAAGCCATTATGCGCCCAATCGTCATCATTGCCGCCGCCATGATCATGGCAATTGCCGCAAGCTGGGCAACCGTCATCATCGCGCAGTCTCCGAGAAGTCCCGATCCGAGTGCGGCCTACCTGATGCAGCTGATGCGGGACGCGAGCAATCTTGCTGACGTGAAGGCTGATCCCGTCGATTGACCATCACGTCTGGCAAGTGTCGGCCATCACATTTCGTATCGCCGCATGGTTGGCCGGCGACAGGCGGCATTGTTGTTGATCACTTCACTTTCATTCAGGAGTTCCGATCATGAAGACCCTTGTCTCCGCCCTCATTGCCCTGTCGCTGGTCGCCAGCGTGGCCGCCCCAGCCAACGCTGCATGGGACGCCAAGACCTTCTGGGACGAGCTGGCGCGCACTGCGATGTAAGCGGATCGCCAGTCCTCTCTTGCAGACAGCGTGGCGCAATCCACGAGCAGCTTCTCGGCTTGGTGGTCGGCTCAGATATGCTCCATTTCTGATCCGCAGCACGAGCCGAGAAGCACCCGTCGTTCGGGTATCAACCAAGCAGCCGACCGGAGCGCGGCGCGCTTCGCGCCTGATGCACCGGTCAGTCGACGGGCGCAGCGTTCTCATCGGCAGAGGTCTTTGCGGCCCGCATCAGCTCCACCATATCGACCGGCGCCATGGCGTCGTCTGGGTTCGTCTGCGTGTGCGCGATGATGACGCTGGTTCCCCAGATTGCGACGATCGCAGTGAGCAGGGCCGTCGTAACGATAACAATAATAGTTTGGCGCATGTTCATTCTCCCGCAGCAGGTCTGGCAAGGCAGCGAACGGGTATTGCCCGCTCGCCGGCCACGTGTGGCCGCGCGCACCTTGCGGCGGTGCGCCGTGCGGGTCGTTGGGGTTTGCCAATGCGCCGATTGGGTCTAGTCGTTCCAGATGCCGCCGGTGACGCTAATGGTTTCGCCCGTGATGTAGGCGGCCTGATCCGAGGCCAGGAACAGGACCGCATTAGCGACATCGACGGGCAGGCCGGCACGACGCATGGGGATGCTCTTGGCGCGCTCGGCGGCGGCTGGCAACCCTTCCTGGGCCCGCTTCATCTCGGACTCATCACGCATCTTGGTATCGACGATGAGCCCGGGCGCAACGGCGTTGACCCTCACGCCATGCTCGCCGATCTCGCAGGCGAGCGACTGCGTGAGCGAAACGACCGCGAACTTGGACGCGCAGTAGGCGCCATAGGCTGCGACACCTGACTTGCCCATCCAGGACGCCAAGTTGACGACCGCGCCTGAGCGCCGCTGCATCATGCCCGGGGCCACTTGTCGTATCATGTGGAACATGCCGTTCACATTGATGCCGAAGGTGGCGTACCAGTCCTCCTCGCTGGTCTCGAGGATCTTGCCGACCTTACAGATTCCCGCATTGTTGACCAGGATGTCGACTTGACCCAGCGCCTTGGTCAGCGCGGCGACACCTGCGACAACATCGGGTTTCGAGGATACGTCGCCGCTCGCAACGAAAGCTTTGCCGCCTGATGCGGTGATGGCCCGGCCGGTCGCCTCAGCCGCGGCTTTGTCGAGATCGAAGATGCCAACCTCGCAACCTTCCGCCGCCAGGCGCGCGGCAATCGCCTTGCCGATGCCGTGCGCGGCCCCTGTCACGATCGCTTTCTTACCCTGCAGTCCGTACATGGGCTTCAACCCTGATACTGAGCCAGTCTATCGCCTTGCGCCGTCCAGCCCCCGTCGACGACCAGCGTCGTGCCGGTGCAGAACGAGGCCTCATCGCTCGCCAGGAACAGCATGGCGCGCGCGATCTCGATCGGCTTGCCGAGCCGCTCCATCGCCTGACGCATCTCGAGACCGCGCCTCAAGCCCGCCGCGTTCGGCGACTTGGCGAAAATTTCCGCGAAGTACGGGGTCTCGATCGTACCCGGTGCCACGGCATTGATGCGGATACCGGTGAGGGCGTGGTCGGTCGCCATGGCCCGCGTTAGTGCGTCGACGGCGCCCTTGGAGGCAACATAGGCGGCGCGATTGACGATGCCCACGTGGGCGGCGCCGGAGGCGGTGTTCACGATCGCGCCACCGCCCTGCTTTTCCATGACCGGGATCGCATACTTGCACCCGAAAAACACGCCTTTGACGTTCACGGCCATCAGCGCATCCCAATCAGCCTCGGAGGTTGTCACCACCGTGCCGGCGATGCCGTAGCCGGCGTTGTTGACGAGGATGTCGAGACGGCCATGGGCAGCGACGGCCGCTTCGATCATCGCCTTGACCTCGGCCTCAACCGCGACGTCGACCTTGTACGCACTCGCTTTCCCGCCCTTGGCCCCGATCTCGTGCACCACTCGAGTGGCGCCCTCCAGATCACGGTCAGCGACCATGACAGTCGCTCCATTTGCGGCGAACAGCTTCGAAGCTTCGTGGCCGATCCCGGACGCGCCTCCAGTAATGATCGCGATCTTGCCTGCCAGTCTCATCTGCTTTGCCTCTTGGTTTGCGACTGCGCCATCGCGCCCAGCCTACAGTAACCTGTACAGGACGCGCGGTGTGCTCATTGGTCACCTGCCAACCAGCGGGACACGCACGCCGCGAAGTCGGCCGACCGCGATATCGGGAAGAAATGCCCGCCGCTCTCCAGGAACATCAACTGCGAGCCCGGCAAGGCGGCGGCCAGATCCCGCTGCAGAAACGCGGGCACGATCATGTCGTCTGCAGCGCCCACGACAAGGGTCGGCAGCGCCGCCAGCGCCGGCACGCTTGCGCTTCCATCGAACGCCATCAGGGCGTCGATGCGTTCGCGCACGATCTCCCGTTCCGCAGCCGTGGCGGGGACTCTCGCAACCGCCGACTCATAGTGCGTCCAATTCGCTTCCAGCCAATCGGGCGGGAACGCGAGGATCGCTCCCATGGCCGCGTAACCCTCCGGGTTCTGCTCCAGCATCACACGCCGCGTGCTGAACAGGCCCGTCATGTAATGGCTGGGCTTCAACCAGGTTGCGCTCAGGATGAGACCCGAAACGCGCCCAGGCGCCTGCGCCGCCACGCTCTGCGCGATGCAGCCGCCGGTCGAGTGACCGAGGATGGCGCATTGCTCCAGCTGAGCCGCGTCGAGCACGGCAAGCACATCACGCGCCAGCTGAGCGATGTCGCAGGTTGCCGTGCCTCGCGTGGAGCCACCGATGCCACGCTGATCGAAACGTATCACCTCGCAGCGGCCGGCAAGCATGGCTGCACTTTCAGCCCAGAACCCGGCGGTACCACCCAGCCCGCTGACCAGCATCAGTGCGGGGCCAGATCCTTCGCGGATGGCCTGGAGCACTGCGCCGTCTGCGGTCGCTACCGAGAATCGGGACGGTTCAGTCACGCTGTCTGGTCACTCATTGCAACGGCGAATAGGCAACGGGGGTCAGGATACGCGTGGTCTGAACATCGAGCAAACCGTCGACGCGCCGCAAGTAGTCCTGCCACAGCGGGTCGGCCATCATCGCCGCGCGCCGTTTGAGGCGATCATCGAGGCCGACATAGGCCCACAGCGCAACGACGTGGTTGAGTTCGCCGATCTCGGTGGTGAAATAGGCGATGAACGTTCCGAGATGCTTCTTCTGAATGGCCAGGCCGTGCTCACCGTACAGCTTGACGAACTCGGCAAGCTTGCCGGCCTTCACGCGGTAGTCACGCTCCTCGTAAATCATGGCCGCTCTCAGGTCTTCTAGTTGAAGGAAGCGTCGGTCCAGCCGAACACCGTGCGCGCCTCGATCTCCGCCACATTGGTGGGTCGCGCAAAATGTTCCGGCGCCGGCTGTCCGGGCGTCCGCGGACGTCCGATCTCCGCGAAGAAGTCGTCAAGCCCGCCTGGAGCGAACACCCACAGGAATGTCATCGGCTCGTCGTGGGGGTTGATGAAGTGGTGCTTCTCGTTCACCGCAACGTAGACGCACGAGCCGCGCTCGATTGGATGATCGACACCCTCCAGCCGCGCGATGCCTCGTCCGGCAACCACGAAAATGATCTCCTCGTTCTTGTCGTGGGTGTGCTCCCGGATAAAGGATTTGGGCGCTACTGTCTGCGTACCCATCGAGAGCCGACCTGGCGTTCCAAGCTTCTTGGTGCTGACCAGGTTGTTGACGAAGCCATTGGCCGGAACCGGCTGCCAGTGGCTTTCACCCTCATCCGGGCCTAGCACGAACGAGGCAAGCTTCTTGGTCTCTGCCATTCTGATCTCCTCTCGAGACTTCTGTTTTCTGTCAATTGCCGTACATGGCCTTGGGCAGCCGGGCAATCAGTCCACCCGACGCCAAGAACACCCCTGAGACATCGAGCCGGCAAGCACAATCATCAGGATCATCTCCGTGATCGAGACTGTCTGCAACGCGACCGCGACAGAACGGCCCAGGTGAGCCGCCGATAGCTCAACGCCAGGATCAAGACGTCCATGCATCCGGCGGGCGGGTAACGACGGGATCTTCGCGTCCCTGCCCCCCCGTCAGGCCGACCAGCTCAAGGAGATGACCGCGCTGCTCATCGGCAACGCGCAGCGCGCATTGACCGAACTTAACCATCCGGATTGGGTGGGGCTGGCCATCCGCCCGCAGGAAGACGACCGGTCGCCGCGTTAGGATGTTCGCCATCACACCGACGTTCGCTGGCCGGCGGCAAGATAAGCATGTTCGACCAGACGCATGGTCTCGAGGTTGTCGGCAGGGTCGGTTTCGAACGGCGCACCCGAGCGGAGGCCGTCGACGAAGTGGGCGATTACCGCGTCAAAACTCGCTTGATATCCTTCGGCTCCGTCGAACCGCACACTGCGGGGCCTGTCGCCGAGCAGCCGCAGCTCGAAGTCGTCGAATACCAGGCTCGACTTGCTCCCGATCAGCTCCAGCCGATCGGAAGCGCGCGGCGCGAAGCCCGGCGCGGCCATCGTGCCCGTCACGTCCACAGGACGCCCGGCGCCTGTCTCCAGAAAAATGGCAGCGCAGGTCTCGCCCTTAGCCGCATCCACCGTGTGCAGCGTGCGGGCGGCTACCACCCGCAGCGGCCCGCACAGGTAGCGCATGGTGTCGAGGTGATGGATCAGCACCTCGGAGATCATCAGGCGGTGCTCGCCGGCCATGAACGGCTGACGCACGAACGCCGGCCGTTGTCCGCCGGCATCGGGAAGCATGCCGGATGTGATGAGTGTCATGCGCGCGAGCAGCAAATCCCCGAGTGCGCCCTCGTCGATCCATTGCCTCGCCTGGCGATACCAGGGCCGAAACCGCCAGTTCTCATGCACCATCAGGCGAGACTTGCCAGCAACGGCTGCGATTAGAGCGTCCGCCTCGGCCAGTGTCGGCGTCAAGGGCTTCTGGCACAGCGTGGCAATGCCGCGCGCCGCCGCGGCCTCGACCCATGCGGCATGCGTCTCGCGCGGCGAGGCGACGTCCAGGGCGTCGACTTCCTGCGAGCTCAACAACGTCTCGGCGTCGGAATAGGTGTGCGGGATGCCGAACTCGTCGGCACGTTTGCGCGCACGCGCGGTGTCCGGATCACAAACGGCCACAAGGCGAACGCGCTCGCCGAGCTTCTGCCAAGCGAGAAGGTGATGCCAGCTGATCATGCCGGCACCCGCTATCGCCACTCTGAGCGGCTTGGCCTCACTCATGTCATCAACCCTCGAATCCGAACAGGCGGGCGGGTGTGCGCCACAGCACCTGGTCGCGATCATCGCCGAAACCGAGCCAGCGGTCGAGCGGCGCCATGGTATCTACGAAGGTCGGCCGGTGCGGCACCTCGATGAACGGCCAATCCGAACCCCACATCAGATTGCCTGGACCCGCTTCTCTCAGGAGAACTTGGACGATCGGATCGAGATCACGATATCCGGCGACCCCCGACACGCGAAAGGGGGCCGACAGCTTGACGGCGGCCAGACCGTCGCGCGCAAGCCTCAGCACGGTTTGAAACCCGGCCTGGTTGGTGCCTGCGGCCAGATTGCGGATACCGAAGTGGTCTACCAGCAGCTTGACACCCGTTTGCCGTGCGACCGAGGCGATGCCGGGCCATTGCTCGTCGTCGGCAAATACCTGGGCGAACAAGCCGAACGCACGCAAGCGCTGCAGCAGGCGCCGGCTCTCCGGCCGGGCCAGCGCGTCGCGATCGTAGCTGACCAGGTTGAAACGCACGCCAACCAGCCCTGCCGAAGCCAAATCCTCCAACGCCTTGTCTGAGATATCATCGTCAACAACGCCGACGGCCTTGAGGCGACGCGGGTATCGCTGCACGGCATCGACCAGGACCGAGTTGTCGGTTCCATAGCCGCTAAGCTGCACGAGCAGGGCGCCATGCACGTCATGCCGGTCGAGGACGTCGATGTATTGCTCGCACCTGCCAGTCTCGTCGGCCTTCGGCTTGTAGCCGCGCTCGCCCGTGAGCGGAAAGCGGATTGGATCGATAATATGGGCGTGGCAATCGAGGATGCGGGCAGACTGCATCGGCTTTCGGTCCTCGGGGGGGGGCACGTCACGCGATTTTCCAGCTCTCCGCCGGCGAATAAGCGGCCAAGGTTGGCGAAGATGGCCGCCATCCTCTGGCGAGTGCCTTGACCTGGGCGGCGCTCGGACGCTGAAAGTCGCGCCGGATGGCGAGTTTGGCGGGTTCGGCCATGGGGCAGGCTCCTATGCTTTGTGGGCGAGCGCATCGCCCGCAGCGTCGAACAGATGCATGGCAGACAAGTCGAGCGACAGCGTGCAGCGTGCGCCGACCTTCAGTTTCGAGGTGGCGCCGACGCGCGCCATGACATCGCGCTCCACGCCCGGAATCCGGGCGGCCAGGATCGTTTCTGCCCCGAGCAGCTCAACCTGCGCGATCTCGGCAGGCAAAGTTGCGAAGGCTCCGCCGTTGGCCACCTGCTCGCTCACGGATTCGGGGCGGATGCCGAGCGTGACGGCTGCCCCCGCCGGGAGAGGTGCCCACTTGTCGGAAGGAAGGACGATGGTCGCCTCGCCGATCTGTACAGTCAGGCCGCCGTGTTCCCCGGTCGCGCGCCCGGGCAGCAGGTTCATGGGTGGATTACCGAGGAACGCCGCAACAAATGTATTAGCCGGATGCTGATAGACATCCAGCGGTGCGCCCACCTGCACCACCTTGCCGCCGTTCATGATGCAAATGCGGCTGCCCAGCGTCATCGCCTCGACCTGGTCGTGCGTGACGTAGATCATGGTCGCGCCAAGCCGGCGATGCAGCTTGGCGAGCTCACCGCGGGTGGAGACACGTAGCGCAGCGTCGAGATTGGATAGCGGTTCGTCGAACAGAAAGACCTTCGGGTCGCGAACAATGGCACGGCCGAGCGCCACACGCTGACGCTGACCGCCCGACAGCGCATGCGGCTTGCGATCGAGCAGACCTGAAAGGCCCAGCGTATCGGCTACTGCGACAACGCGGCGTTCGATCTCGGCACGTTGGATCGATCGACGCTTGAGGCCGAAGGCGAGATTGTCCTTCACCGTCATGTGCGGGTAGAGCGCGTAGGACTGGAACACCATGGCGATGTCGCGATCCTTGGCCGGCACCTGATTGACGACGCGCCCGTCGATCGACAGGGTCCCGGCCGAGATCGACTCCAACCCGGCGATCATGCGCAGCGTGGTGGTCTTGCCGCAGCCTGAGGGGCCCAAGAGCACCATGAACTCGCCGTGCTGCACGTCGAGGGACACGGCGTCGGCCGCGGGCAAGTGCGCGCGATCGTAGACCTTGGTAAGCTTGTCGAGAGTCACAACGGCCATGACAGCATCCGCCTCATTTCACCGCGCCCGCTGTCATGCCCTGGATAAGCTTTTCGGAGAAGAATGCGTAGACGACCACGACCGGAATGATGGCGATCATCAGCCCGGTGGCGATCATGCCGACGTCCTCCTGTGAATCACCGATGAACCGCTGGATGCCCAGCGGCAGCGTCCGGTTGGCTTCCTCAGTGATCAGCACAACGGCGTACAGGAACTCGTTCCACAACAGGATGAAGTTGAGGATCACCGTGGTCGAGATGGCGGGCAGCGCGATCGGGAAGCTCACCCGCCAGAAGATCTCCCAATCCGAGTAGCCGTCGATGCGCGCGGCATCGAACAGATCCGAGGGGATGCGGGCGAAGAAGCTTTCCAGGATATAGATCGTCAGCGGCAGCTGGATCGCCACGTAGACCAGTGTCAGCCCGATCTTGGAATTGTAGAGACCGTACTGCACCAGAATCTGGAACAGCGAGATGATGGTGATTTGCGGAGGGAAGATGATGGTCGAGAACAGGATGAAGTAGATCACGCGGTTCAGGCGAAAGCGATAACGGGCGAGGCAGTGTGCCGCCATCGATCCAACCAGCGTCAGGATCAGCACGGCGCTGATGACGATCTGCGTGGAGTTGGCGAAATAGACGCTGTAGTTGGAGTTGAACCAAGCCTCCGGAAACTTCTCCCAGTGCGCCGGACGGGGCAGCGCGAAATGGTTGCGGTGGATCTCGGTGGTGGTCCGGAGCGAGAGCATCGCCGCCCATACGAACGGCCCTGCGGCAAAGCAAGTGTAGAAGGTAAGCAACAGCAGCAGTATGGCACGCTTGAGGGCCGACATCGTGCGTCTCAGTACTCGAGCTTTTCGCGCAGTCGGAACACCCACGTCAGCGTGAGCACCGTGGCCAGCACGATGACGAACCACACGGCGGCGATGGTCGAGGGATAGCCGAGATCGAACGTGGTCCATTCGAACGCGCGCTTGTAGACGTAGGTGGAGACCGTCTCCGTTGCCCAGAGAGGGTTGCCCTTGGTCGTGATCCACACCAGGTCGAAGATCTTCATCTTACCGATGAAGGACAGCACGATCAGGTTGAGCAGGGTGGCGCGGATCAGCGGCAGGATGACAAACACCAGCTTGCCGCCCCAGCCGCAGTTGTCGAGCTCGGCGGCTTCGATCACCTCCCTGGGGAGGGAGTGCAGCGCCGCCAATAGGACGACCATGTTGAAGCCCACCCACATCCAGCTCGTGACGAAGATGAGAGAGGGCAGCGCGGTCTTGGGATCGCCCAGCCAGGGCATTGCGAAGTAACCGAGCCCGAGCGCGCGCAAGGCGACGTTCACGGGCCCCCAGTCGTAGTTGTAGATCCACAGCCACAAGATGCCGACCACGATGTACGACATGAGGACCGGCGTGAACCAGGCGACACGGAAGAACCGGGCGCCCGGCACTTTGGCGTAGAGAGCCAGCGCCAGAACGAGCGCGACGGAGACCTCCACCAGCGGCGACGTGCAGGCCCACATGATCGTGTTGCGCACGGCACGCCAGAAGATGTCGTCCCGCGCCAATTCAATGTAGTTGGCCAGGCCTATCGCCTCCTCGCGGCGCGGCAGCACCTTGTGGAAGCTGTTCCACAAGGTGCGCAGGGCCGGATAGGCAGTGAAGGCTACGTAGATGGTGAGCGCCGGCAGCAGGAAGGCGATAATCGTCCCCCAGGGCTTTGCCAGCCCTTGCTCGCGCAAGCTCTCGGCGCCAGCCGGCATCACATCTCGTGCCATCTGCGGGTCTCCACGGCGCCGAGGTTCGCCGCTCAGTAGGCGGCGTTCATCTGCTTGACCGCGTCCTCGACACTGATCGTGCCCGCGGGGAAGGCGTTGTTCATTACCTGGATGAACACCTCCTTGGGCTTGCCACCCATCACCTGGATCGGGATGCCGAAGTAGTACTTGGCGCCGGCGTTGGCCTTTTCGATCATCTTGAAGTAGTCGGCGGCCAATGGCCCGCTGAGCTTGGCCGGGTCGCTCTTGATGCCGGTCTGTACCTGCACATTGTCGAGCCAGCGGTTGCCCATCTCGAACGACACAAACGTATTGAGAAATGCCACAACTTCCTTGGGATGCTTCGTCGCGGCGTTGCCGACGTAGCTGCCACCGATCGCGATCGAACGGCACTCGGTGCACGCCGCGCCCGGTACCGCCGGGAACTTCATGATGCCGAGCGGGAAGTCCTTGGGCTGGCCGCCCTTGTCAGGCGGGTTGAACGCGCGCGAGGTGTACCAGCTGCCATTGAGGAAGGTCAGCGCGCCGGGGTTGGTGTGGAAATAGATGTGCGCTTCGGCGAGCTTCAGCGTCGTGAACGTCGTCGGCAGCAGGCCCGCGTCGGTGAGACTGCGCACCCATTGCAGAGTTTCGACCACCCGCGGATCGGTCCAGGCGAGCTTGCCCTTGAGCAGCTTGTCGTAGTCGGCGATGCCGAGCTTCTTCAGCAGCGCCTCATGAACGAGATGCGCACCCGGATAGGGTCGGTCGCCGACGCCGAGCGCCATCGGCGTAATGCCTTTCGCCTTGGCCTTCTTGACCATCTCGGCGAAGGCATCTGGGGACAGCTGTGCGCCGTCCGCAACGCTCACTCCAAGGTCCGCCATCAGCTTCTTGTTGTAGTAGACCTCGGCCGTCCATGCTTCGAGCGGCAAGCCGTAGGGCTTGCTTTTGTAGGTCCAAGCCTCCTTGGCCCACGGCTCGACCGCTGCCCAATTCAGATCGGAGAGGTCGAGTAGGAAATCGTTCTCCATGTACTCGACCTGATCCGGCTCGGCATAGAAGATGTCCGGCGCCTGCCCGGCCCGCAGCGCGGTCTTGAGACCAGCATAGAGCGCGGTCTTTTCGTACCAGGTCTGCTTGAGCTTGATGCCGGGATTCTTCGCCTCGAACGCCTTGATGGCTTCCTCGACGAAGGTGCGCTTGGGCATCTCTGCCGCCCAGTGGCTCCAGAATGTCAGTTCCTTGACCTGCTGCGCGGCCGCGGGTGCAGCCAGGCTCACGGCAACAACCAAAGCCGCACCCATGGCTGATGGGATGTTCGTTCGCATGGATTTCCTCCCCTAGCTCGACCTGTCGTCGGCATTTGATTTGTCTGGCCGCGATCCTCTCGGCCGACATGGTTTTGCGGTCAGGCTAGGGAGCGGGTGCTTCCCCGTCAACGACATTATTGATAATCTGGCCGTCAACCCCGACGCGTCGAGACCTCAACGAAGATGCGCCATATTACGAATGCGCGAAAAGCTGCGCCAACGGAGGTGTCCGAGCCGGCGGTGCAAGATCTCGTTCGTGTGCTCGAGTTCGACATTCTGTTCGGCAACCTGAAGCCGCGCGAGCGCCTGGTCGAAGATGTGCTGATGCAGCGCTTCTCGGCCAAGCGGCATGCCGTGCGCCAGGCCCTCAGCGACCTCGAGCGCATGGGCGTCGTCGCGCGCGCGCCGAACCGGGGCGCGACCGTGCGCGACTTCTCTGCCGAGGAGGTTGAGGAGATAGCCGAGCTGCGCGAGACGCTGCAGCGCCGTGCCGCCCAGCGCATGAAGCTGCCAGCTGAAGTGGCGCTGGTCGCCCGGCTCGAGTCCCTGCAGCGCCGCCACGACAAGGCTGTGGCCGCCCGCGATCCGCGCGCCATTGACGATGCCAACGAAGCGTTTCACAGCACGCTATTCGGCGCCTGCGGAAACCAGCATCTGGCCGAGGCCATCGCACACTACGCCTATCTGTCGCGCGCTATGCGCCTCTATCCGCTGGTGGACCGTACGCTGCTGGAGCGCTTGCGAAGCGAGCACTGGGCCATGATCGAGGCCTTGAAGGTGGGGGATCGCCGGGCGCTTGCGCGGCTGGTCGTCGACCACATCCAGCATTCCAAGAAAATCTATCTGGAGGTGCGTGGATCGCTCGTCGACATGACCCGCTAGCTTCGGCACGAAACTGCTTTTGCTGTCCACGACAGATGCGCGCCTCGCCTCTCGAGATGGATCCGTCGGGCATCGAAAATGTCTGTGTTTTCCGCTCAATCGCTTGCCCTTGCTCCCGTCACACTCCTGGCCGATGCTGCCCCAATTGTTTGAAGGATTGCGGAGGCCTCGATGGGCTTGGCAGCTTGCTGTCGACTGATCGTGACGGCTCTGCTGCTCGCAGGAGCCTCGCTGGCGGCGGCGCAGGACGCCGAGAGTATCGCGGCCCTCAACCAGCAGGTTGAGCAACTCTATCATGCGGGCAGATATGCCGAGGCGACGGACATTGCACAGCGGTCACTGGCATTGGCCGAGGGTCAATTCGGCCCCGACCACCCCGACGTCGCCGAAGCCGTCAACAATCTGGCGCTGCTCAGCCAGGTACAGGGCCGCTATGACGAAGCCGAGCGACTGCACCGGCGCGCGCTCGCCATCACCGAGAAAACGCGAGGACCCGAGCACCCCGATGTCGGCACCTCGCTCAGCAACCTGGCATCGCTGTACCAGGCGCTGGGTCGTTACGCCGAGGCCGAGCCGCTGCATCAGCGCGCTTTGACCATCACTGAGCAGGCGCGGGGACCCGAGCACCCCGACGTCGGCATCCGGCTCAACAACCTCGCCGAGTTGTTCCGCGCGCAGGGGCGCTATGCGGAGGCCGAGCCGCTGTACCGGCGCAGCCTCGCCATTTTCGAGAAGGCACTCGGACCGGACCACCCCAATGTCGGCACCTTGCTCAGCAACCTGACCGAACTGTACCGCGCGCAGGGGCGCTATGGGGAGGCCGAGCCGCTGCATCTGCGCGCGCTTGCCATCAGCGAGAAGGCATTGGGGCCGGACCACCCCGACGTCGGCTTGCGGCTCAACAATCTGGCGCTGCTGTATCAAGCCCAGGGACGCTATGGTGAGGCCGAGGCGCTGTGCCGGCGCGCGCTCGCCATCTTCGAGAAGACTTTAGGAACCGAGCACGCGCAAGTCGGCACCTTGCTTACCAACCTGGCCGAGATGTACCGGGCCCAGGGCCGTCACTCCGAGGCAGAGCCGCTGTACCAGCGCGCGCTGGTCATCCTCGAGAAGGCGCTGGGACCCGACCATCCCCATGCCGGCACTTTGCTCAATAATCTCGCCGCGCTGTACCAGGCCCAGGGCCGTTACGACGAGGCGGAGCTGCTGTACCGGCGCGCTCTTGCCCTCCGCGAGAAGGCGCTAGGCCCCGATCACCCCGATGTCGGCATATCGCTCATCAATCTCGCCGCTCTGTACCAGGATCGGGACCGTCACTCCGAGGCCGCACCGCTGTATCAGCGCGCGCTCACCATCAACGAGAAGGCGCTTGGACCCGATCACCCCGACGTCGGCACTTCGCTCAACGATCTCGCCGAGTTGTACCGGGCCCAGGGGCGCTATCCCGAGGCCTTGGCGCTGCACCAGCGCGCGCTGGCCATCCGCGAGAAGGCGCTGGGGCCCGACCACGCGCAGGTCGCGGCCTCGCTCAACAACTTGGGTCTACTGTACGGCGACCAGGGCCGCCATTCCGAGGCCGAACCGCTGTATCTGCGCGCGCTCGCCATTGGCGAGAAGGCGCTGGGACCCGACCACGCACAAGTCGGCACCTCTCTCAACAACCTGGCTGCGCTGTACTTCGCGCAACGTGATTGGCCGCGCGCAGCCGAGTATTGGCGACGCAGCACCGCCGTGATCGTGCGCGGCGCCGAGCGCGGCACGGCCGATGTCGGCCGGGCCGTGACTGGCAAGAGAAAAGGTGAAGCAGAGCAGTTGCGCGATCGCTTCTGGGTGCTTGCGAAGGCAGTCCACCGCATTGCGCTGCAACGCCCGGGCGGCGATGCGAGCCTGCTGCATGAGATGTTCCAGACGGCGCAATGGGCGCAGGGCTCGGAAGCCGCGGCCTCGCTGGCGCAGATGGCGGCGCGCGGGGCAAAGGGTGATCCGGCACTGGCGATACTGGTGCGCGAGCGTCAGGATCTGGTCGAGGACTGGCAGAGGCGCGATGGCGCCCGCAGCGCGGCCGTAGCGCAGACACCCGACAAGCGCGACCGCGCCGCCGAGACAGCCAACGTGGCGCGGCTGACTGCCATAGACTTGCGCATCACCGACATCGACAAGCGACTGGTCGCTCAATTCCCCGACTATGCCGCCCTGGCGCGGCCCACACCGCTGTCGGTGACGGAGGTGCAGGCTGAGCTAGGGGCGAGCGAAGCGCTGGTGCTGTTCCTCGACACACCCGAATGGCAGCCGACACCCGAGGAAACCTTCATCTGGGTGGTCACGAAGACGGACGCACGCTGGGTGCGCTCGGACCTTGGCGCACCATCGCTGAAGCGCGAGGTGGCGGCGCTGCGGTGCGGGCTCGATGCGGCAGCGTGGGCGGACGACGGGGGGGATAGCTGCGCGAGCCTTCCGCAGGTGCAGGCCCCCAAGGGCAAAGCGCCGCTGCCATTCGACACTGCCCACGCCCATGCGCTCTATAAGGCGCTGTTCGGCCAGGTCGAAGATCTGATCCGCGGCAAGCACCTGCTGATCGTGCCATCGGGCCCGCTGACCCAGCTTCCCTTCCAGGTGCTGGTGACGGCCTCTGCCGCCGGCAAGG